>RRYU01019862.1_pt1 | contig 26211 bp, 25 predicted proteins | sample 2162651 | NCBI WGS metagenome assembly RRYU01 (sample SAMN10267283, study PRJNA491782) | microbial mat metagenome | isolation source: biomat in the production well | place: Japan: Minami-Kanto gas field, natural gas well KTG3 | collected 2017-06 | reverse complement strand
CGAGCTTCCGGAAGTACCGGTCTTGAAGGTTCATTTCGACAGCTATCACGACCGTGAAGCTATCAAGAACATGAAGGAAACTAATCCTTGGACCTTCAATACCGCCAACGAATTCGACTTCGGTTACGCTATTACGGTTCACAAGAGCCAGGGTAGCCAGTGGGACAACGTTCTCTTCTACAATGACCACCTGTTCAAAGGCTGGAAGAACGCCGACTACAAGCGTTGGCTCTACACCGGCATTACGCGGGCGGCTGAAACGTTGCAGATGGTGAGCACGTGAGCATCACCCCACATCAAGCAACTCAACTGATTGCCTTTGCTAACCAGCTCGAAGGCAATCTTCAACCCGTCATTGCCAAGCGTGATCGGAAGTTAGGCCATGCGGATAAGCTGGTTGTACTGTTGTTGACAAAGCTGCAGTTCCCACAACACCGCATTGCAGCGTTGTTCGATATCAGTCAAAGTTCAATCAGCTCGGCGTTGGCCGATGCTCAGAAACTGACGAAGCTGTAATGAATGACCGCACCAGAGATAAGGATGCAAATCCTGAGGAACAGTCCTCCCAAACCACTCCCCCTCCTTGGGAGGAACAAACCTGTCTCTGGTGCGGCACTTTTGTTAAACCTATTTCAGTACATGGACATACACAATGTCCTAATTGTCAAGCTATAATGACAACCTGTTGCGGAGATTAAGATGCAAAACACAATCAAGCTTTCTGATGTCATCATCCCCGAAAACCGTCAGAGGAAAACATTCGATGCTGAATATATCGATGAACTGCGACGATCCATATTGTCCAAGGGCCTCCTCCACCCGGTCGTTGTCCGCAATGATGGAGTCACTCTGGTGGCAGGGGAGTGTAGGCTGCGAGCGCTGCGGTCGATTTCCAGCTCTGGTCGAAGTTACTATTGTGATGGAGCCGAAATCCAACCCGGACACGTTGCCATCGTTAGATTGGGAAGCCTCGCCGACGAGCAAGTCTACGAAGCTGAGCTCGAAGAAAACGTCATCCGCAAAGACCTTCCCTGGCAAGAGCGTGTGGCTGCGGTTACAGCACTTCACAACCTTCGCGTCAAACAAAACCCTGACCAAACTGCGCGGGATACTGCCGAGGAAATCTTCGGCCGAAAAATCTCCCCAGCAACAGCACAAGTAGAGGTGCGCAATGCTGCTATCGTCGCGGAACATCTTGACGACCCTGACGTTAAACGGGCTTCCAACGAGAAGGAAGCTTTCAAGATCGTCGAGAAGAAAGTTCGAGCCAAAGCCGCGGCCGACCTCGCCAAAGAACTCAACCCTGCGATATCACCTCACCGTGCTTTTCATGGGTCGGCGCAAGATATTCTTCCAACCTTACCTGACGGGTATTACGATGTTATCGTCACTGACCCCCCGTATGGCATGGAGGCAGGACAGTTTGGTACAGGGCAGCTATCGCATCAATACGCTGATGATGTTGAAAGCGCTCTCGAAATCTATCAGTGTGTCGCTATCGAAGGGTTCAGAGTGGCGAAAGCTGAGGCGCACCTGTTCACCTTCTGTGACATTGACCAGTTTCCGGAACTCAAGCGAATATTCAAAGACGCTGGTTGGGAGGTCTTCCGTACTCCGCTTCAATGGCTTAAAGGTTTGGCTAACAACACACAGGGCCATTTGCCCTGGCCCGAGTATGGCCCGCGCCGTGTGTGTGAATACCTCCTTTACGCGGTTAAAGGAAAGAAAAAGCTTGCACAAGCGTTCACCGATGTCATCGAGTGTCCGCCGGAAACGGATAAACTCCATGCGGCGCAGAAGCCTGTTGACCTGTACGTTCGGCTTCTCAAAACAAGCTCGTTTGCCGGCTCCAAAGTCCTTGATCCGTGCTGCGGTTCAGGAACTGTTTTCACCGCCGCCGATAAAGCTCAGTTTGTGGCGGACGGGATAGAACTTGATGAAGCTACTTTCTTGCTTGCAAAGTCGAGGCTTGCTAAATGAACATTCCTTACGTCTCACCATCGGCTCCGGTTGTTCGAGCTGTCGGACCACTTGATGCCAAAGTCCTGATTGTCGGTGACGTTCCTTCAAACAGCGACATCGGTAAAGGTGGTCCACTGCGTGACAGCGCTGGCGATCTGTTCGATAAGATGCTGACAGAAGTTGGTATTCCTCGTCAGATGTGTAGGGCTATATGTGCGGTTCATGTCGTACCACCTAACGGTAAGACCAAGGATTTATTCGTTACCAAAACGAAGGCTAAAGAAAACGGCATACAAGAACTTGCTGGACGCTATCCTATTCCGTGCGTCCTCGAGGGACTTCAACAACTTCATGCCGAGATCAATCGACATGCTCCCAATATTATCATCGCGCTTGGAGACGTATCACTTTGGGCACTCACCGGAGAGTCGGGTATCGGTAAGTATCGAGGAAGCCAGCTGCGATACACACGCAACGGTCACAGTATTCGCCTCGTTCCCACGTACCACCCTCGTGATATCTTCCGAGTCTGGGAGTGGCGACAGATTGCAGTAATGGACTTGAAGCAACGGGTTAAACCTTACATCGACGAGGACTGGAAGGAACCGGATTATGAATTTCTCATTCAACCTTCGTTCTCCGACGCTATGGATTATATATCTGAGTGGGAACAACAGCCTAAGGATCAGCCGACAGCAGTTGATATTGAAACAGCTCGATCGACACATATCACTTGTGTCGGTTTTGGCTGGGACACTCGGCGAGCAATGTCGATCCCCTTCGTTACCACTGACCCTGCAACTAATTACAGCTATTGGTCAGTTGAGGAAGAACTTGCTATTGTCGGTAGACTCCGAAAGTTGCTCACGGAACGTCCACTCATTGGACAAAATTTCCTCTATGATTTGCAGTATTTCGCTCGACTGTGGGGGATTAACTGTGCCGCAAATACAGTGTGTGATACGATGGTTGCACAGCATGTTTGCTTTGCCGCAATGCCAAAAGGTCTTGATTATCTATCCAGCATGTACGCGGCATTTCACACTTACTGGAAAGACGAAGGTAAGGAGTGGAACCCAGGGTTGGGTATGGAACAGCATTGGCGCTACAACGCAAAAGATGTGGTCATCACTGTTGAGGTACATAACGCTTTAACGGCGCTTGTTGGACAGCTTGGACTCACTGGCCCGTACAAGTTTCAGATGGAACGTGTCTACCCATTCGTTTTCCAGATGATGTTGCGTGGCGTCCGCGTTGATAAGAACCTCCGTTCCGAGTTTTCCCTTGACATGCTTGATGTTCTGGCTACCATCCAAAGTGAAATCGAGTATATGATCGGGCATCCAATCAATGTCAACTCTCCGAAACAAGTCGCCGCTTTCTTCTATGATGACATGGATCAAAAGGTTATCAGAAAGCGTGGGACATGGGCACCGACAACTGATGATACCGCTATGGAAACCATTGCCAAGCGTGAGCCGTTGCTTGCTTCTGTCTGTCACGGTATCCAAACCTACCGCTCACTCGGTGTGTTGAATAGTACATTCATCAATGCTCCGCTTGACGAAGATGGTAGACTGCGGTGTTACTACAAAATGGCCAGCGTTGAGACTTACCGTTTCGCTTCTGAAAAGAACGCCTTTGGCAACGGCACTAATCTGCAAAACATTCCACGCAACCGTGATGCCAGCGACAAGCTTCCCTTGTGGGAGCAACGCCGTAACGAACTTTCACCCTCCATCCGCAAACTGTTCATTCCGGATCCAGGTTATGTTATGATCGATGTTGATCTCGACCGGGCCGACGCACAGGTTGTTGCTTGGGAAGCCGGTGATGAACAACTTAAGCAAATGTTCCGCGATGGTGTGGATATCCATCAGGCTAACGCAGACATCATTGGCTGCTCCCGTCAAGATGCAAAGCAAGGTGTCCACCTCACAAACTACGGTGGTGGTGAAAAGGTACTGGCCCTGACACTTGGCATTTCGATGGATGCTGCCAAGCGCTTTCAGAACACTTGGTTCAGTGAGCATCCGGAAATTCTTGACTGGCATGAGCGTATTGACGCGGACCTTCATACCAAGCGTATGATCAAAAATAAATTTGGCTTTCAGCGCTTTTACTTCGAACGCATCGACGGTGTGCTAAAAGAAGCCTTGGCTTGGATACCGCAGTCAACCGTCGGCCTTGTCATCAACCATGCAGCTGCTAACATTTACGAAAATCTTCCTTGGGTCCAAATTCTTCTTCAAGTTCACGACTCCCTTGTGATGCAGATACCGAAATCATACCTCCACCGCCTTCCAGAAATCCGTGAGCAAATGCTTATTTCCATCCCGTACGATGATCCTCTAATCATTCCCGTTGGGTGTAAGCTCAGCGATAAATCCTGGGGCGATTGTAAAGAAGTTGAATGGGAGCAATGGGTATGACCCGAACTATGGAAGATCGCATCGTCGATCAGCTGGTAGAACCAGCGGTTTTTGAAATCGAAAAACAGGGGTATTTCGTTTACGTAGCCTCACCATACAACAGCCCGAACCCGGTTGAGCGTGCGGTGCGGTGCTACATCGTGCAGTCAATCTTGGCGTTAGTGTATAACGATGAGCGTTCACACGCACATTGCTATTACAGTCCAATCGCCCACTTCCACCCGATTGCTGAAATCGGTGAGTTACCGAAAGACATCAGCTTCTGGCACGCTATCGACCGCGCTGTTATTGACCGTTGTGATGCGGTGATGGTGCTGAAGATGCGCGGGTGGGAAGACAGTGAAGGTATTGCTTACGAGATTGCATACGCTAAGTGCACCGGTAAACCCTTCGTCCTCATCGACGTTCCCCTTTCATATCAGGAGATGTGCGTCGCTCTTTACATGAGCGAACACCGCCGCAATATCCTCAAGAATACGTGAGGCTGTTATGGCAGCGCGCAGATACGATAACTGGCTCAAGGCGTACATGCAATATACCGCCTTTAGTGAAGCGCCAGAACCGTTCCATTTCTGGACTGGGGTGTCGATGATTGCCGGCGCATTACAGCGTCGTGTCTGGATCGACCAGCACTACTTTCAGTGGACACCTAACTTCTACATCATCTTCGTCGCTCCACCGGGCGTAGCCGGTAAGACGGTTACTGTAAGTAATGGTAGCCGTCTTCTCCGAGAAGTTGAAAATGTACACTTCGGCCCGGACGTTATCACGTGGCAGCAACTCGTTACTTCAATGGCGGAAGCTCGGCAGTGTGTTTCGAAGGACGGTGCGGAGATTACACCAGAAGCTATCATCGACGGCGAGTACTATCCGCAATCCTGTCTCACATTCACCTCTGGCGAGTTCGGTAACCTGATTGACCCAAGCGATCGTCAAATGATTGATGTCCTTGTTTCACTGTGGGATAGTCAACTCGGTTTGTGGGAGAAGCAAACCAAAACACAAGGAGGAGACTCCATTGAAAATCCATGCATCAATCTTATCGCTTGTACTACACCTGCTTGGGTACGAGAGAGTTTCCCACCCTACTTCATCTACGGTGGTCTGGCGTCGCGTTGTATTTTCGTATATGGAGAGAAGAAGAAACAACTCGTTGCCTATCCAGGATATTCAATACCTAACGCTGACGAACTCCTTAAACTCAAGGAAGGACTTATCCACGATCTCAAGTTGATCAACGGAATGTCCGGTCCGATGGAGTTGACAAAGGAAGCGATTGCGTGGGGTGAGCAGTGGTACGAAGATCACTGGACCAAGGAGTCCGAAAACGTTGACATGCGCTCAACAAGGTTCGGTGGTTATAAGGCTCGTAAGCAAACCCACCTGCACAAGATTGCTATCGTGCTTTCCGCAGCGAAACGTATGACCAAAACAATTGAACGTGAGGACTTGGAAGAAGCTAGCAAAATCCTCACACTTGTCGAACCGTCGATGGCTAAAGTGTTTGAACACATCGGCGTTACAGAAGATACTCGCGGTATCAGCGAAATCATCGGCCTCGTCAAGGTGTATAAAAAGATCGGTCGAGATACATTGTATCAACAACTACATGGTCAGCTTACATACAAGCAGTTCAGCGAAGCGTTGGACTCCGCTGTGCGCGCCGGTTATGTCAGGTTGAAGCAGGAGGGACATGAAGTCTTCCTCTCCTACGTTCAACCTAAATCGGTATTGGGTGCTGATCTCGAGAAAGAAGCGAAGGAGGAGCAAGAGACTTAACGAACAGTCTCAGGCTCCACTTCGTTTTCCGCTGCCTTCATATCATCAATAGTTGGGTACAGCTCTTCGATCTGTCGGTACAGTTCGGTGTACCTGCGTTGGATTGGCAAGCCCTGTCCTTGTCTCCGACGTATGCGCGCCTTGGCCCGCAAGCTTGTATGAAGATCACGCGAACGGATGCGCAGCTTTCTCGGCGCTTCTTTATTGTAGCGTTTGATCGCCTTCTTCGCATCAGCGTAAGCTTCCCGATCTTTCGTCCGCTTCGCATAGTTCACATCTTCCATAAGACTTGCTCGACGGATCAAGAAAAACTTTTCCGCATCGCGCTGGGCCATGATTTGTTCCCACGATTGAGTGACGCGGGTCGACGGAAAGCCGAGGGCTGTTGCAATTATTTCCATCTTGGACATTGGGTCATGTGGGTTAAAATCCGCCACAACCCGCCCCGTACGGGTCATTTCCGCCCCGTCACGCATATACCTATATGATTTGGAGATAGACTTCAACACGGAAGGCAACGCCTTTTCAAACCGTTTAAAATGGTCCGGGTGATCGTCGGCCAATGCCTGCATGATGCCCATTGCGGCGGAAACGAGCGCACCCCCGGTGTCCGTACCGGCCCGGCTAACCCGTTCGGAGAAATCCTGTTGTGACGTTAACGGTTCGACGCCGGGGATAACCCGTCCCATGCTCATCGATCCACTAAGATCAATCGCTGGTAGTGGGATACCAACCATGTCAGCAACTTGACGCAAGCCGAAGCTATCTCGACTAACACCATGCATGATCATGTCAGGATTAGCACCAAGGGCCATCGCAAACTCCCGCGCATATTCTCGCGGACCTTTACGATAGCCGAACTTACGCATTGCCCAGCCAGCAATGTCCATGATGTCTTCAGCAAACGGAAGTCCGCTTACCCCAGCCAAAGCTAGCATAACCAGAAGGTACTGTTTACCGCCAGGTTCATAGCGGCTCAGCCAAAGCATATGTTGGACGAACTGCTTAAACACAAAGATAATGCCACGCTTTCCGCGCATGATTTCTGGTCGGTTCCAGCGAGCATACTCACCCTGTGTCACACTCACAGCATCACGTGCGCTGATAAACGCAGCCGCTTGGTTTTCCGTCAACCCCATCTCATCGCCCATCTTTGCGATGGTCGTAGCGAAATCACGTTTGATGTTTTCCAGGTGTTCAAGGCCGGTGTTGTTGTCGAGGTTCTCTAACGCCAGATCGTAGGCAGCATTGAACGTAACGGCCCGGTTGATTTTTTCAGCTTGGTGGAATAACCATGATCCATAATAACCTGCACCACGGATCAAACGCTGGAAGTCGTTGCCAGCCATTGCACGCTGAACGTTAGAACCATCGGCGACCGCAGCAAGTTCGGTCGCCTGACTTTCATCCAAGAACCCCTGTGCTTCTGCCATTGCGAGCACTTTGTGAAGGTGTTCTGGCAAGCTCTGCCAATTCGCTTTGTAACGTTCCCGCAGAGTTTTGTACCCACGCGCAATCGCTTTCAACGCTGCGCCCTGACTGTACGATGCAGCCAAATAGCTGTTCGTTGCAATCGGAACCTGCGTCAAGTTGACCACCGCGGATTTAACCATGAACCCGAGATACCAGTGGAAAGCAACGCTGCGCAAGCTGGCCCATTCGCTTTCAGGGTTCATGATGTAATCGTGATGCTTCACCAGATGATCATGAATTTTCACACGCTTCTCGTTGTTCGCACCGTGGATGCGGCCAAGCCGTTCTGCGCTTTTGCGGACCATGCCGATACTCTGGCGCAAATCCCAATCGTGCTTTAGCCGAGCGATATGGTTCGCTCCATGAAAGAAGTAATCGGCGTATGCGCGAACTGCGTCGGAGTCATAACCGGGCACGCTTTTCCGCTTACGGAAGTGATGCTTAAAGCTGTTCGCAGGGTTGTTCATGAAGATGATTTGATCCATCGCTTCACGCTGTTCCTGTGTAAGCTTCAGCTGTTCACGCAAGCTTTCAAGAAATGCTGGCGGAATGCCTTTGAATCCAGAGCTTGCTTCGCTGAGATACGTCTTGCTTACGCTGAATACATTCCTGTCAGCGAAGTCCCCATTCACCAATTCTTGGAAACGAGCTTCTTGCTTCTTGTCGGCACGGAAGGTTTTGCCGATACCAATCAACTGATCCTCAAAGGTTTCCATGTAAACCAAGTCGCCGGCAGCAAATGTTTTGCCTTGGTACTCTCCCGGTGCAAGTGCCCGCACCGTAACAGTATGGTTACCGTAACGAGTCAGTGGGAAGTAAGGTTTGTCGCGCATAGCCTTGAACTGTGCCTTTATTTCTTTCAGACGGTTGGCACGAAGGTCAGGGTTCGTCAGCGCACGCGTTGCATTGATGACTGCAACCTTCTCCATTTCATCCAACATCCGGCGAAAATCATCCTTGATGTTGTTGTACACAGCAAGACTTTCCTCCGTTAAACCATGAAGCCTAGCAATCTCGAGCATCCGATCGGTGGCGGGCCATGTTTCCTCGTTATTCAAATCCTGCATGAACCGGCCCAAACGCCAAGCTTGCTCTTTGCCCAACGCTGTCCAGTCTTTAATCCGATCATCGGCCATAGTAATCAGCTTCATACGCGTCGTCGTCCAAGCGTACACTGCTTCCATGTACCGGGTCACACCTTCGATGTGTCGGTTCTTTTTCAGCAACTGCACAATGGTCGTAAGCATTCGAACACCTTGACCGTAGAAATCAAGATCAGAAGCTGTGAGAAAGCGTTCACGTTCGGCGGCAGCATCGCCGGCGGTGTCGAACTGTTCCGCTTGCATTGCTTCGAAATAGCCGACGTTGGAGAGAATGTTGCGAACTTGATTGTTTGCTTCCATCATGACGCGGGTGTCTTGTACAGGATAAAGCATGTCAGTCTTTTCGAGGATAACATGCGTATCGGTTTCCCTATACGAGAAACCTTCTTTTGTTTCGAGCCGCTTCATCAAATCTTCAAAGGTTTTAAGCTGACGACCGGACATTTCTTCCATCGCAGCTTTACTAATCTTCAAGCCGGACAGTGCATCCATACGGTTAGAGCTTTCAACGGAGCTGGCAGCAACAGTACCTCGACCTGTTTTATCGAATACACCACGAAGTTTCGTTGCGTCATATGAATAGATAACTCTATGCTCGTCACCCTGCATACGTTCATCCGCAGGGTCGGCAAACACATACGGATTAACCTGTGCGTCCGAGCCTTTTTTGATCTCACGTAAACTTCCAATACTGCCGCTATCATAAACCCAAGGAACGGTAACACCGAAGCTTGTCGGATCACGGAACAACGACTCTCCAGGCTTTCGAGTAACCGTTTCGTCGAAGGGCATGACCCGACCATTACGCTCATAATGCGCTTCGGCCTGACGTTCCAGGCTCCGCTTACCACGAAGCTGGTCCATCCAGTCGATGAAAGTTTGGTTCGGGTGGAAGTGCTCAAGGTTCCTCGTAAAGAAGTTCCGTAACCACTTCAACGCTTTCTTGTAAAACGGAGTGGTAAGGGAATCGTCATCACGAAGCGCAGCGGTGTCAGTCAGATACCTTGCCGTACGTTGAGCAAGAAACTCAACAAAAGAAAAGACGTAAGTCCGATCAATACCATAAGGAGAAACCTTCGGAATGGTCATAATATTTTCATGCTTAGACCATTCCTTAACAGGACCGTAGATCGTCTTAACGAGTTCGTCGTGCTTGATGCTCCCTTTATTGTCATAGAAATACTTCAGGTACCGACGGTATGCATTCATCAAACCACGCTGAGTTTCGAGCGAAGACTCCCGGTACAGCGTGTCGATAGCGATGTGTCCGAACTCATGAGCCATTGTTTCCATCATGTCCTGACGACCTTTAAGGTTGTTCAGGTTAGTGTTCATTCGATGGTATACACTCATCGGAATACGGATCATACCGAGATCGGCTTTGATATTCCGCATCGCCTGACCGTTAACACCAGCGGGTGTCGGGTCAAGCTTAAGCACAATGCGATGTTGCGGCAGGAATTCTTGAAGCCAAACTTCCATCTGCTTCTGAATGTTCCGCATGAACGATGCTTCCTCAAAGGAAAGCTGTTGGCCAATAACCTCAACCGTACCGGCTTTGTGTTTACGCTCATGATAGTTGGTAGGGTTGTTCGGATCAGCGAAACTTCCATCACCGTCGATGATGCGAGTGTTATCTTCCAGTTCCATAATAACTGGTCCGGCCCAACCAACCGAATAGTCAGCTTCGGTTTCCTGCATCAACTCAGGAATTTCAGTTTTACCGATTTCACCCTCACGTTCTTCACCCATTTGCAAGAGCATGTCATCGATCTCTTGGATGCGCCGGGCCAGCTCTTCCGAATTGTCAGAACTGACTTTATCCTCCGGTGCAATGGCGTCGACACCGCTGTAATCGAGATCTTCATCCAAGCGAGAGACTTTGTCAAGCTTAGCCGCAAGAGCAGCAGCTTCTTTACTGATCGGTGTTTGTTCACCAACATCTCCGGTTTTGAGCGTACCGCCGATACCACCTGTAATACCGCCCATAAGTGCGCCAGCAGCAAGTGCATTCAAACGTCGACTGTTCGCTTCATCGCCGGTTGGATCGAAATACATATCCTCCGTTGCGCGAGCCGCAATACCGATTTCCTCTTGCAACCATTCGGTAACACCTTCCGTAGCAAGGTTGGCTGCACCGCCACGGAGAACACGTCGGGTCAATCCGCTTTTGCTTGCATTGCCGTAAAGTGTTTTGACAAAGAACCTGGTCATGGCGCTATCAGTCAGGCCAAGCTTACCAATTAAGGCAGCTGGCCCAATCATGTCAAGCGCACCGATGCCGACACCAGCAGCGGTAGCCAACGCCGGGTTCGTCACCTTACCAAATTCATCGATCTGCTCGCCGCCAACTTCGCCGATACCAAGAGCACCGGAAGCAGCTGCGGTTCCAAGCATGGCGGATCGGGCAGTAGCCGTTGCCAACTTTTTTGCAGCAATTGTAGCGATCTGTTCGCTGATCACACGCTTGGCGACCATTTTACCTAGCAAACCGGAGACGCCGCCGGTTGCCATGATGAGGCTCAGGTTAGGCAACTGACTACCTGCAGTAAACTGTGCCCAATCGAGGAAGTCGTCGAAGCCTTCAATGTCCTCAATCGACTGGATTTTTGCACCGGAAGCGAGCCGTTGCTGTTCCTTGGAAGTCTCCAAGTAATCCATTGCCCAATCACTGGCAACTTCGTCGAGACCGATAAGGGAAGCTCCGGTAGCAACAGCAGCTTGACCGAGAGCTTTAAGACCAACCACGCTGCTTTCGAGTCCAGCAGTGAAGTCGCCTGTCGGTGCCGGGGATTGGTCTTGAAGGATCGGCCCGCCTTCAATTTGAAGTCCGGAAGTTTCAAAGCTACCTTCATCGGTGCTCTGCTCCAGGGACCCCAACAAGTCTTGCATGTTTGTGATCTGAGTGTTACCAGGTACTTCCGGGGTTGACGGGGCGTAGTTGGTAGCGCCGTTGGTAGTCTGTGAGACTTCCTTGAACAGATCGTCAAGAGTTAGGTCAGCCATTTTAAAGCCTTTTACTTGGGCCTCCGTCCTGCGCCGGAGTTGTTACGGGAAGGGGTGAGCATGTCAAGAAGGTCGTCGCCAGCTCCACCTTTTGGGTCGGTCAAAGCAGCTTCCTGAGCATCAAGTTGCTTTGTCAAATCCTGATAAACTTCATTCGAAACTTGACCAGCTTCACGTCGACGTTCCAGTGCTTCGCGAGCTTTAGCGATTTTTTCACTTGTCCATTCGACACTGGCGGCATCAGCCTTTTTACCACCTGCCGTGAACTCACGAACTTTGTAGTTTGCATCGATGGCATACTTCGGAGTACCGTTCTGCTTATCGACGACGAGCCAACCACCGTCCTCGAGATTTTCCTTGACGATAACACCGGAGGTGTCTTTGTTGGCTTTAATCATCGCAGCATCGGCCGACGTTTTAGCCGCACCGGCCCGGACTTTGTCCGTTTCGATACCAGCTTCGGCAACCTTGGCCATACGCTTTTTAACGTCGACGAGAGCTTTTTGCAGCTTGCGACTTTCGGCTTTGTGCTCGGCATCGCTGTCAAACATTTCACGCCGGAGTCCCAACTGTTCCGCAGCCAGTTCGAACTTCCTGGACTCGAGTTGTACTTTGTCCAGATTGATCTGCCAATCGCGGTTGCTGTTAGTGCGCTCCAAACCGAACTTGTCTTTGGCCAGCTTAACCTGTTCTGCCAAAGACATAGACCGAGCTTTGTTCAGTTCTGCGTTGCTCTCCTGCGACGCACGCCGAGTTTTCGCATCCATTTCCTCCACTTGGAGTTTACGCTCTTCGGCTTTTGCTTTGCGGGCTTGCGCGCCTGCGACGTTGGCGTACTGCACTCCCTTGAGCAACGCCATCGCATTGTGTCCGAGAGCTGTCTGCCCTGGCGCCATCGGTTGGAGCGCGTTAGCACCGTAAGCAAGCAACAGCCGTTGCATGTTCGGATTACTTTGGAGGTTTTGGAAGAAGCCGGTCCAACCACTTTTACGCTCCTCAAACTCTTTCGGACTTGTCGGTGCCACACCGCCAGTCGGTACAGCCGTTGCCTGTGCATTTGCCGGCGGAGACTGCGGCATGACAGGGAGAGCCGGAGCAGCTGCCGTTGCTTGCGGCTGCATTACAGCTCCTGACGTAACCGGCTGCGGACCAACCGGAGGGTTAAGCCACGGAAGACCGTTGACTGGAATGATACTGTTATTGGCCATTTTGTCCTCCAACCAACGCGCCGAAGTTAACCGGAGCCTGCGGCGCTTGTGCGTTCGGGGTTGCGGCAGCTTGCACTGCCTGTTTGTTGAAAGCATCCAGCTGTTTTAAACCGTCAGGACCAAGAGCTTGAACAGCTGCTGCGGAGAGCACATACTCACCAACATCGACTTTAATGGAACCGTCGTCCTGGCCCGGCGGATTGACTTGCGGAACATGCTGTGGTGTGACAAGACCCCCAAGAGCAAAAGCTGGCTCACTGACACCATAACCTTCAGCAGCTTCGGCACTTGAACCAGGTCCTGCGTTTTCACCACCATGATCGTAGCCGCCACAGGCGTTGTCACCATCAGCACCACCTTGAAGTCCATCGCCCTGCGCACAGGGTGCCGTAGCATGTCCAGGCTGTCCACCCGTCTGAGTTGCACCAGGAGCTGAGCCGCCACCGTTACCACTTCCAGCCGCTTTAAAGTTCTCCCAGCTTTTGTTCGACATTTCCGGTACAGGTGAAAACATCTCAGCTGCCCGCATCGCCGCCTGAAGTGCAGGCATTGCTTGCGTTCTCGAGGCGGTAAACGGATTAACATCGAATACATCAGGTTTTGGTTGGCTGGTAATTGTCCCATTCTTACTGAATTCAATGTTCGGCATTTGAAATTCCTGCGGCATATCCGGTAATGCACCAGGAGTTCCACCAACGCTGTCACTCGTAGGCGCAGTCACCGGCTTTGCAGTAACCGGAGTACCAACACTGGCTGGCGCATTGGGCGCTGGGGCCGGAGCCGGCGTCGTCGGAATGATCGGTGGAGGAGCCTGATACAACGACCGTTCGGGAGCCGGGATCGTTTCGAAATCCGGCAACTGCGGAACCGGCCCATGCATTGCAGCACTACTTGCCATCGCGTCAAGTTGCTGAGGCGAGGCACCTTGCAGTTGTTCAAGAAGGTCAAGAAGGTCCATAACTTACCTCTTAGCTTGCGAAGTTGATGACAGACTCGGGATTGTTCAAGGAACTGAACAACCCAAGGCCGAGAGCACCGGCACCAAGTACCTGACTGAACGCACTCGATGAACCTTGCGCACCACCAGCAATTTGCGTCGTGGTACCGCCGTAGTTCCCTCGAATGAGGTTGCCAAATTGCGCCAGCTTTGCTTGATCGATACTCTGTTCGAAGTTGTGACGCTCGATCGCTTCGTCGATAGAAGCCTGATACAACGCACGTTCCTGGCCACCAACCGCTTCGGTGATTGCTGCTGGCAACGTTTGGGCCTGGGCGATTGTGGGCAGAAGCTGTTGTCCCTGAACCATCGCATTCAAGCCGTTCTGATAAGCTTGGTTGTAGATGTTTGCAGTCGTCGATCCAGCTTCGCGGTTAGCACTGGAAATTGCCAAACCCTCGGCAATGCCCTGACGTGAACCACCGTACCCTGAATTCGCCGTCGCTTCGTTCCGTACAGCAGGTAACGTCCGATGTACCAGATTATCGTAGATCGGCGCAACAGCGTATTGTGCATGTTGCTGCAAAGCTGGATTGTTTTCCGGCGACAGTACCGGCCCTTGCAAGAACGAGTTGGCCGCAGCACCTTTGTTGACCAACGTTTGGATTGGCCCTGCACTTGCAGTCAGAAGCTGACTCTGCGCTTGCTTCTGCAGTGGGTCCAACGGAGCGAACGTCTGGTCCGGGAAATACGTCGGACCAGAAGCTTTGTATTGGTTTTCTGCTTCCTTGAACAACGTTTCCAAGTAAGGCTTTTGCCCCTCAAATGGTGCAACCGTAGTGGTCGAAGTCGAGGTTGTTTGAGGCTGCGGATTGCTGCTGCCGACCATTGCTTTTTCCTTCAGTTTACAGTGTGGAGTATTTTACCTGCCACAGTATAATACTTCACATACCCAAAATCACGCAGCTTGCGGATAAAGCCTTCGCGCCCTTGCCAGCGGAGTTGTTCAGCACCCTGCTGTCGTGCCCAATCTTCGAGTGTTTCCAGGTACGGAAACCATTCGTCCATCCGCTCACCATTTACGAGCGTGACATTACACACCCGAACCCGCGGATAGTTGACAATTTCAGTCAACAACAACCCAATAGTCTCTCGAGTCTTAACATCAAAAATCAACCACAACTGCATAGTTTGATCACATATACGTTGACCATAATCATTAGGGATCATCTCACCCCAACTGTATTCTAACGCAGCGGCAATCTTCGGTTCAATTACTGGCCAAATCTGGTTGAGTTCTTCAACTGAAGTGATGCCAGCCCAATCAACCGAGTTTGTTCCAGGTACTGTTGTAGTATCCATAATAACCTTCTCCTGAACCGGGGTTCCAATTGGTACCATCAGCGTATACGATCATACCATCACGAGGACGCTCCGGTTCAACATTCGATTGTGCCAGATCCAATATCGTTGGTTGAGAGAAAGCTTCCGAAATAAGTAGAAACTCCTGTGCCACCCAACTGGCGATACTGGGTAGTGAAAGATTAAACGGTTGTGGTAGCGGTGTATATGACATTAGTAATCTCCGTCAACCGTAAGGTCAACATCGAAACCTCGAAGTTTGAATGAAACACCGATAGTGCCGCTGAAACGTACAGCCATAAGGCGGCCAGGTACTTGACAGAAAATCTGAGTATCAGTCGAGGGGTTAAAAGCGAACGGGCCATACCAAGTAACTGTACCATCTTTCAAAGTCTGAGCACCAACATAGATGTTAATGCTAGTGCTGCATTCAATCTTAGGACGAACACCTCGAATGAACTTGTACTTATTAAAATCAACCTTAATTTTTCCTTCACGATCACGTCCAGTCATTGCAAGACCAGTACGTTCAATAGTGAAGGTCATGTCTGAACCTTCTTCTTGCTGCCCGCTGTCGAATTGGTAAACCTTTGTGTTCTCTCCGCTAAAGCCGATAAGCTCCGGAGTGATCGTACCGTAAGTCCGCTTGTTCCACGTATCAGCATCAGCATCCCAGGTTTCGCTATCACCATCCCAAGTACCGGCAGCGGCGTCCGGTTCAAAAATACCAGACTTAGCAAAAGACAGTTCAGGAAGTATACGCTCGCCCCATGTGTTATCTTCGTAGTTCCAGCAGTGAGCATAGTTGCACCAGTCTGCTCCTGCCAATGGATAACAAAACCAAATCTCTCGTTCATACGGCGACATCGCAACAAAACACCTGGACGTCCTCGACGTATTCATGTTGTTGAAGATGTACCGTTGAATACGTGCGTCAGCGATACTCCGAACTTCACGACCATCTGTAATCACAAGATCATCAGGTGTAAAGAGTGCATGACCGCCTGGAAATTGTGCAACACAGCGACTTGCCATCAAACCAGAAAGTTTGCTGATGCCGTAGAAACGGAAGATGCTGTTTCCTCCGACGTGCTGCATACCCCAAATGCTATCCTCTTTATAAACAATGTTCACATCGCCGAGTGGAAGACAGTCAAGCAGGTAACCATCGGTTTCTGCAAGATCGATTTCACCAGCATCTTTAGTCGCATCGGTTTCATCCCACGATCCAGGAACGGTACCCGGATCAGCAGGGTGTGACCACTTGACCATGTGGGGATATTGCACACCAGACTTCGTGATGTTCAAAGCAACGAGATACTGCTTAAATGCGCGAAGAGTTTTGGCGTACGTGCTGGCGGGCCAGTTCGACAAATCCGCAAGAAGGCTCGGAGTATAGAAATCTACTCCATTCCACATTTGCGGATAGTCGTTAGCGTTGTTGATGATGGGGATACCGCTAAAGACAAATCCATTCCAAGGAACGTCAGCGGTAGCGGTATAAACGCCGGCACTTTTACTGATGCGAGTGTGCGTGCTGCCAAGCATCGCATACACATCGTTAAGACCTGCATAAAGCCAATAAACTTCAGTCTCCGTCGGAACAGCCATTCCAAAGTACGGAGCTACTATAGGCGTACCCCACGGTGTCGTGGAGCCGCCCACCTTTTCAACAGCACCATTCCTGAACCGAGCGTTGCTAATGCTCGTCCAGGCTTCGGGAGGAAGATCATGGTCAGCGAGATCTCGGATAACACCGATCTTGCCAACCTCGTCGACAGGGAACCAAGGCATTTTCTCGCTTTAGCCTTTCTTCCTTTTCGATGAGGTAAATGACTTCAAGGTTTAGCATACGCTTTACCTCATAGTCAACAAACCACCCATCGCATCCAGTTAATACAAATACCAACAGTGCCAGTGCGGTGAATTTCATGGTACGCTCCTTAGTTATACGAAAAGCGTACCATAACTTTTTGTAGTTGTCAACCTGTTCGTGCGTGCTTCGATCCGAACTTGCCGATAGCTGCGGAGGCGATATCACCAAGATACGGCGCAGTAAAATAAAACCCAAGGATCAGCATGACAGCTCCGACCATCGTATCGGCACGGTTATCAGTGGCAAGGGCCGCTGCTTGCAAATCCAGCTTAGTTTGTGCGTTGCTGACGAAAATCGCCAGTAGGTCAAAGCACCATGCAAAAAAGTACTGCAACAACCATACCCCGGTAATCGACAGGGCGATCAAACGCCGGGCCAAGTTCTGCCCTTGCGTCGATTTCATCCAGTCGATGATCATTGTACGAGCTTCGCTAGCAGCTTGAGCTTTAGCCTCCGCTTCCTCTTCTTCGGTATAGAATAGCTTATCAATAGCGTTTGAAGCATTGTCGACGACTTTCGCCAACGCTTTGTCCGTACCGAACATTTTTCCAAAGAGGTCAAACATCTGAATAACCCTTGTTTTTACCGTTTAAAACCCGCTGTTTTACGGCTTGTAAAGCTCAAAATGCGGGCCGTCAAAGAAGCTTTCGTCAGGGTCCCGATCAACGCGTACACCATCCTGATCCCAATCGGTACCAGACCGTATAAGATGCTCTATCTCGCCCATATGGTACAGATGATTAGCAGTTGCGCTCACTTTCTCCGCGAACCACACAAACTCATCCGCATCACTCCAATGGATATGCGGACGTTCAGGGTGATATACCGCCACATCGACAGCCATCGAAGGGAGAGTGTTGTGCTTGGAGTTCGGCCACTGCACCTGAGACTTTCCAGTTCGATAAAGCTCATTTTGACGCTTCTCTTTTCGGTGACCCTCGATGACAATACAATCGATGCGGCGAATGACTGCGCTGAAAATAGTGATTAAATCGGGGTGACAGCTTGCCAACCTTTTCGAGCTTGCGGTTCCAAACTTAGGCATTAGTTAGTGACTCCCATTCTTGCTTCATAATCGATCCATAGTGCATCAATTTTCGTAAGCAAAGAGTTAACGTTATCAACTGTCACCGTTTCCATAATGAATTCGATCTGATCGACAAGATAAACAGCTGTGGCAATCCAACCCCAGCCAGCAATGATGACGGGGATTAGACCGAGTATTGCAATAACTTGTTTGATCTTGCTCATCATTGTTTTTTAACCTGAAGAATAGCATCACGAATAGTTCGAAGATCTCGTTTCATATTGTTGATGTCTTCTTTAAGTGGGTTTATCTGCTCAGCGATACGAACTTCCATCCGGGCGTCACGGTTGTCAGCGTCTGAGGGCGTGAAGCGGGTGGCCTTGATGACTGTTAGATCGACCTCGTGCCGCTTGTCGGCTTCCTGAGAAACCTCCCAACGAGCATTGACCTCTCTTTCATGTTGCCTGTACTCTTGCATGAACGACACCCAAATGAAGGCAGCCAGAACAGCAACTAACGGTGCGGCAAGCCGACTGATTAAGAGCAGATAGGCGTTCTCGGCCAGTTGCTTGGCTTTGGTTTGTGTCGTCATTATCGCGCCCTCGCCTGTAAATCGCTGTCAATTCCGCCCTTGGCGAAGGGGAACTCCGCGAAGGCTAGGTAGATGTAGGTGCCGCCGCTGGCGTTAAGCGCCGATGCGCCCTTACGGATTTTGAAACCGTTAGCGGTGAAATCCAGTATGTCGTTTGAGGCAGTCGTTTCGGCTGTTGAGGCGTCAGCCCATACGAGTTTGTTGACGACATTGTAGGGGTTTCGCACCGCATCGTGCATAAGCCATTGGCCCGTGCTATCCGTGCGCTTCACCATTAGAAAAGCCGGGCGGAAACCAACTCCGTTATCGTCAACGACGACATATGGCCCATCGTCGTTGGCGTTGCCCGTGTAACTGCCGATGCCGATTAGGCCGGGAGTTCGGGCGAAGGCATAGAATACGCAGTTGTTAATCCAATCGCTATTGCCGAAACTGAATACCGAACTAGTTGGGGCGGTGTTGTTCCACATGGCACGAGTTGTTGCGGCGTTAGTGCCTTCAAGAAACAGGGCTTTGGTTTCGCCTATATCCTTGTGATAGACACCCCATGAATACGCATTATCCCTAGTTTTGCCGATAATCATTTCAGGGGCTTGGCCCATGCCGTGACCAATCGTGCCGTTCGCTGCGGCGGCAACGTCTGCGGCAATTATCGAAAACCCGCCGTGGTCGGCAACGCTGACCGTTGAAGTGATCGATCCGACAGTATTGGAACCAAACGTTCCGGCACGTAGACGCCAAGCAACAAAAGTTGCACTCGTCTGGTTTACGTCATTGGCGTTTGTTGCCCCGGCTGCAACGGAAAAACCGGTGCTACTGACAGCCGAAATGTACCCGGTTGCATCCGCCCCACCGGCTGCAATGCTAGAAGACGGATACACTCCGTCCCCTTCCGTGAACCCTGTGAGACTAGTGTGCATTCTATGATGAGCGTCGATGGAACGGGATTTAAGCCAAACCGCAACATCATCGGAACCGAAGTCTGAACCGCCAGTAATAGTTTGACCGCCGCTTGTATCGGTTCCTGTGTAAAGCAGGGTGTCAAAATACGCGCTCGGGTCGGTGACGGTTGGGGCCGGGGTATTGGCTGTACATAAACCGGCGTAACCGGAATAAGGTGAGGTGTTCCAAGCGAACTGGCCGCAGTTCAAATCCCAGACGGTGTTGGAACCTCGCGCCGACAGCACCGGCAGGATTTGCCCGAAGCCCGAAAGGGTGAAGGCGTGGCTGGTGCCGGTGTCGTTTTCGACTTCGCTTTGCGTTGCGCTGTTCTGCAATGTGCCGTCGATGGTGTACCAGATTTTGCCGGTTGGACTGATATAGACGCCAATGACTTTGCCAGCGGTGTCCCATGCTGAACCATAGCTTGCCAGCGTTGCGCCATCGTCCGACTTCTGCCCGTTCGACTTGAAGAAGCTATAGCCGGTCGCGGCGCTTTCTTGGGTATTGGCGATGGCAGATGCGTATCGTGTGGGGTCGATGAAGCCCACCGTGTCGTAGGAGGTCGAGCCGTACGGCGTCGTCAGGGTCGCTTCGAAATAGACGCCGTTGCCAAGCACGACGGCTTGAGACAAGACGGACCCTTCGCCGTTGGCGTAGGTGGCATGGGTACGGCCCTGCGAGTAAGTCGCGTTGTTGTAGGCCGTCGATCCAATTTGGTATTCGTCGTTGAAGGCGGCATAGTTTCCGTTCGTCTTGCTGCCGTCCGTCGAGTCTGTCGGGCTGTCGTTGGTGGCGGTGATGGTGCCGGTGATGGTGACGGTCTGCGACGATCCGTAGCTTTCCGCGCCAGTGCTGATCGACGTACCGCCCTCAAAACAAATGCCGTTGGTGCCGTAGGTCAGACCGCTTACATCGGCCAGTTGCCAGCCGTTGCCGACTGCCGTTCCGAAATCGCTGATCGTCAGGGAGCCGCCGCCGTCCACATAAGTGACGCGAGAAATCCTATCATAAAAGCGATTAGACGCCGACCAAGACTGTCCGCCGATGTCGTGTTCTTCAGTGTGGCCGAACATGCCATTGTCGGATGCGCCGGGGTCTACGTCAGTATCCCAAGCGGTGATCTCGGTGCCGTTAAGGTAGACATTGAGGGTCGCTCCATTACGGATAACGACGATCTGATACCAAGCGTTGGGGTCTTGAAGAACTTGTGTCGAAATCTTGGCGTACTTCTGAACACCGCTGACGAACATCTGGATGTCGATCTTGTCGCTGGAGTTGATCGAGATGTATTCTAGGTTGTTGCCAGTTGCGGCATCACCAGCGCAGAACAGACGTTGCGTCGTCCCAAGTTTGGTGTGCTTGAAGATGACCTCCGCCGCCATGCTGGTGCGGCTGGTGCCAGCACCAGAAGGTGTCCATGCGGCTTTGCTGCTACCGTCCCCATAGGCACTACCAGCGATAACGAGGTTACCGACAATCGGATTAACAATAAACTGTGGAGCAAGTACCAAAGGCATCAGCGTAATCTCGCCTTCAGCGTCGCCATGACACCAGAACCGGCAACTGTTGAACCAACCTGTGTGATCTTAAATGTCAGTCGATCACCAGCGCTTGCTGTCGTCGTGGTGAGAGCGTGGTTACCATCATCCGCATTTGCTGCGGCATCAACCTCCGGCGCAGTCAACCAGATTGTCGTACCGTTAAGCTCAATGTCAAACTGCATGGCAGCGCCAGTCGGCGCCGTCTCGGCATAAGCATCGAAACCTTCGAAAGTAACATCACGCGTCAGGACGATATGCCCATACTCTTGAACTGCTGCATCCGTTTCGGTACCGTCGGCGGCGTATCCTGCGGTGAAAGCGATATCGTAAGGCCGAGTAAGCCACACCGGATCGGTACCATCGGAGCCGAGGGTGTAAGCTGCGGTACCAATAGCAAGTCTTGCCGCTACTGTAGCGTTACGGTAAATGATATCACCGCGCGTTGTCAGTGGATTATCGATCAGGGCCGTAACCCCGTCGAGCAAATTCAGCTCAGTTTGCGTCGCATTGACAGCTCCAGTAATGTTCGGAAACGTATTCAACAGGACATTCTTGATCCCGCGAATATGGTCGTCCCCTTGACTTTTCGGATCACTGGCACCGATCGGATTTGTCGCAACGAGAGCGTTGATATAAACCGAACCTGTGAGAGTTTCAAGTCCCATCACGAGTCTCCCATATGGGCACTGCGACCAGCTTCTTCGCGGGCGATGCTAAACCGCTTAAGCCGATCAATGTGGAACGCCAGCTCTTGAACGAATTGTTGTTGCTGCTCACGATACCGCAGCTCTTCCGCGACAATAATACCGGCCGCAGCGATGAGCAACGAAGCCGCATGTTGCGTCCAGAGATTGGTATCGGCATCATTTGTCAGCGTCGTTTGGTCCGCACGATAGCACAACTGACGAACGGTGTATGCATCATCAGGGGTTGGAAAGAACTGAATGTTCACACCCTCCAACGCATAGTGTGTCGGCACACCAGTGCCGTTGTAATCGTCATTTGCCATCAACGCTGCCATATCATCCTTTACAAGAGCGTTGTAGTTTGTGCTATCTGTGCTGTCGAGGATGTACAGGCCAACAGGTTCCTGCTCACGAAGGAAGCCGGTGGTAGGAGCAAGATACTGTTGACTTGCCACCGTTGTCAGGTTCGTACCGTCGTTGGTATCATATTTCAGGAACCACGGCAGAAACGCGTTGTACTCCAAATCCTGCTGAGCAAGATTGATGGCTTCCGTCATCTGCGTGTCCAAGTCCGTACGACCACCAAAGCGTCGGGCCAAACGATCATGACAATTTGCGAGGGTAAGTGTGGGCATTGGCCCGCTCCTTAGTCAGCGTCGGCGAGATCAGCGTAACCGCCGCCGTCAACTTCGCTTTCGTGCACTTCCAACGTGATTTCATGGCGCGGCTCGCCATCTTCACTTTCACGCATTTCCTTGGCGACGAGCTTCCCCTTCAAAATCAGCGTCACATCTTTGCCGACTTCGACGGCATCGAGCTGTTCTTTGTTCGCCCTGATCCAGGTACGCGGGTACCCATCATCGTACGAAACAAGTTCCGGCGAATTCTTATCCCGCTTTTTAGGCGCTTTGAACTTCATCTTGGGCATCAGACTGCCTCCATCTTTGAACGGCTGCAAGCGCATCACGTTCTTCAGGTTTCACAACCAAAGAATGGTTGTACTCAACGGTACCAACGTGGCCGATAAGTCGGCTGGCATCGTGGTCAACGTAGATCGGAATGCCAGCTTTTTCAAGGACTTCACAAAAAGCCCAGTCCTCACCGACATAGTTTCCATTACGCTCGTCCCAATGCGCGGCGAACAACGGACCCTTAACTTTCGGGTTATTGAACACTTCCATGCTGATGAGCATAACACCAGTGCCAACACGCCAGACCCGCTCAAGACCGTGTTTGGTTTCGTCACTGTAAACAACATCACCACCGACACGCTCAGGATTGAAATTTCTGGCAGTCGGCCAGCTAGGGATCGACTTTGTCGTGCAGTTGATTGCGACAACGGGCCGCATGTGCTGCATTAAACCGTGTGCCAATTGAGGAGGAAACGTATGATCGGTGTCGATAAAGAGCAAGTGCGTAGCACCCCATTTTTTAGCTTCCCAAACAGTTTCTTCACGCTGCTTCGGAAGCAACGAACCCCGTTTGTTAAAAACTCGAACGTCTTGTGTTTCAGCTCCCGGGAGTGCCATGACGGCTGCATACTGAAACAGCCCAGCAAAGCACATCGCCCAATCAGTAAGAACCTGATCGGTGCTCGGGATGCCTAGTGCCAGTTTAACTTCACGCATAACGAACCTCAAAAACGGGGAGGGGTACACTAAGGAGTTAGAAACCCCTCCCCAAGTTGACAGGTTTGCCGGCTAAGACATACCCAAGGGTTAGATGACGAAGTTGCCGATGTAGGCGTTGGTCAAGCCGCCGTACCGGACTTCGAGGCCGATCTCGGAAACCCACTGACCTTCGTGGGTATCGTCGCCCGGCGTCTGGATATTGTCCTCCGTGGTGGTCTCACGGAAGGGCCGGTGTCGGATCGAGGACATGTCGAGGACCAGACCCGAGTTCGACCAGCGCCCGTGCATGTTCATCAGCGGATGCGACTTGATGTAAAGTTCGCCCTGCGGAAGAATATACCTACGCAGGTTCATGCCGTACATCTTGACCACCTGATCGAACTGGATTTGGCCGTCCGATTTGGCCAGGAGGTTGATGTTGTTCAGCATGCCGTTACCGCACATCAGGATGCGCTGGTCGCCGGCCGGCGTGTCGTAGTCGAACACCGGGTACACCGCATTCAGGAACGTGGTGATGGTCGGGCTCGTCGTGAACACCGTCTGACGTGCCGCCGGGATGAAGTGGCGAAGGCCACCCATGAAGCGGAGCGGCTTGCCGTTGGCGCCGGTCGTTTCGCTGGCCACACCGAACAAGTACGACATTTCGATGTCGCGGGAGTGGTCGAAGGACTTGCGAAGCTTCTCGTTCTTCAGAAGGTTACCGGTCCGCAGGTTGCGGATTTTCGCCGCCGTCTTCGTGGCCTCGTAGGTGGTCTTGAAGATTTGGCAGTAGTTGGTGTACTTCGTCGGGTTGCGCGAAGCTGCCGCGGCCTTGGACGAACCTTCCGAGAACGCATTGCCGATTTTGGTCAGGTACGAATTGTCGGGGATAGCCGCCGCCGTCGTACCGGCCTGACCACGCTTGGCGCTGAAGTTCTGGCTGTCCGTGATCGCCGAGACCATGATGATTTCGTTGTCGTAGGAGCTGGTCTCGGTTTTTTCAACCAAGAGCAAATCACCCGGAACCAGGTGGTCCGCTTCACCCCAATCGTTGGCCGGCGCCGAGGTGCTCGGATCGGCACTGTCGATAACGAAGTCAGTGGTCGTGGTGGTGTTCATGACACCATTGATCTGGAACCGCAGGTGGCCGAGAGTCTCGTCCCACCAGCTGAACTCAGGGTCGGCCGGAGTGTCTTTAGCGCCTTTTGAAGACAACGCAAAAATCGGAGCGTTGCCGTTGGGGTTCCGCCAGAGGATCATCTCACGGAAGTCTTTGGGACGTTCATCGGTGGCCCAATCACCGGAGCCGCGAAGGCCTGCAACAGCTGTCATGATTTCCTCCTATAACAGCAAAGGGTTAATCGACTTCTTCCATTGTTGCAAGTTCAGCGAATTCGTTCAACGGAGCCGGCGGAGGTGGGGTAGCGTTTGCCCGACCTGCCGGGACATGGGGAGGCTGAGAAGCCGGCGCCGGTTGGGGCGTAGGCTGCGGAGCTGGTTGCGCTTCCATAGGGAGCTTTAACGCAAACATCGCCTGGGCACCCACTTCGGCGATGAATTGCTCCACCGGCGCTTGCGGGTTCAGGTTCCGATACGTCTGGCCAATCCGGGTCAGCGTTTCCATGTACTTCGCATCTTTCAGCTGAGGCCATGCCTCGAAGAACGCGTCGTTGCCTTGCTGTTGGACCTTCTGTTGATCCAACGTTTGCTGAACCAGTCGAGGGATTTGCGCAAGCACGGTCTGAGTCGTTGCTTCAATGGCGTGGATCGTTGCCGTCGCAGCCATCTTCGGTAGGACCTTTTCCGGACTTTCCTCGAAAAGTTCGATATCCTCGTCAGACATGTTGAACACATTATCGACAAGGTGCTGAACAGAATCGTCCAGCCATTTTTGCCGCATTTCGGCGGCTTGCTCGGGAGTGAGCGCAGGGTCGGGTTGTGCCGCTTGTTCGGGGGGAGTTGCCTCCGCCGGCTGAGCCGGTTCCTGAGCTGCTGTCGCATCTTCCTTACCTTCTTCGGACTCGGGCTGTTGTGCTTCCGTCGGCTCAGCAGCGGCCTCCGCGGGCGCCTCTTCCGTGGGGGTTTCGTTGGCCGCAGCCTTTTCGTCCCCACCAGCGGTCAAGTCGTCGCTTTGTTCTGCTTTGCCGCCGGCAGCCAACTCGGCAAAAATGTTTCCGGCGTCCGGTGTATCCTCCGCATCCATCGTAGCGAGTTCAGCGAAGTCAATCGCGGGTTCGTCTCCGACCCCAGCAATATTTGTTTGTTCCTGCGGTGCTTCCGTGGTAGGCGTTTCCACGACGGCTTCAGCGGCTTTGGCGGCTTCGGCGGTGTTTTCTTCAGCCATTGTCTTCATCCTTTTCCTTCTGCTCGTCAATTGCTTCATTGTCTTCGATTTCAGCAATCAACAGGTTTGGCATCTTCAAGAAAAGCTCGATGCCGGCGACTTCACCCTTCACAAACTCCCGACGGGATGCCTGAAGATCGAGGGGAAGATCGGTCCCGAACTGTGCCATGACACCCGGAACTCGATTTTGAATTTGGGCCAGCGCGATCCGGGTAATTTCTTTCCAGATCTGGTTGTCCAAAAACTTTTCAATGTCAACCTTATGGTAAGGTCTTTGAGCGGTGGTGACCATTATCCTGTTACTCCTGTGCCAGAAAGAGGTTGAGTCGGG
>RRYU01009874.1_pt1 | contig 26221 bp, 26 predicted proteins | sample 2162651 | NCBI WGS metagenome assembly RRYU01 (sample SAMN10267283, study PRJNA491782) | microbial mat metagenome | isolation source: biomat in the production well | place: Japan: Minami-Kanto gas field, natural gas well KTG3 | collected 2017-06 | reverse complement strand
CCTAGTTCTGATCTTCGCTTGCAGGGGGTTGTCTGGCTGCGCCCCGGGCCAGGATATCGGAGAGCTCCGCCATGAATTCATTGATATCGCGAAACTGGCGATAAACCGATGCGAAGCGCACGTATGCCACTTCGTCAATCGCCTGCAAGGCTTCCATGACCGCCTCGCCGATCCGGCTCGAATCGATTTCCTTCTCACCGCATTCCTGCAGGGTCTGCTCCAGCTTGTCGACAACGCTCTCAATCGTGGCAATGGAGACCGGCCGCTTCTCACAGGCCCGCTGCATTCCCCCGACAATTTTCTGGCGGTCGAAGGTCTCGCGGCGCCCGTCTTTCTTGACCACCAGCGGCAAGGTTTCCTCGATCCGCTCATACGTTGTAAAGCGCCGTTCACAGGCGATGCACTCGCGCCGGCGCCGGATATTGTTGCCTTCCCGACCGAGGCGGGAATCGACCACCCGGGTGTCATCATGCGTGCAGAATGGGCATTTCATGCTTTCCCTCCCGGCAGAATGGGTTCGTTGCCGGCAAACACGTTGACTTCGATGCGGGCCTCGCCAAGCATGTCCATGGACAATTCATCCGGGTAGCCCTCAAGATAAACGACCTTGCAGATACCGGCATTGATCAACATCTTGGTGCAGATGATGCAGGGCGAATTCGTACAGTAAAGGGTCGCGTTCGAGATATTCACGCCATGGCTGGCCGCCTGGATAATCGCATTCTGTTCGGCATGCAGACCGCGGCACAATTCATGCCTCTGTCCGGAAGGCACCTTGAGCTGGTCCCGCAGACAGCCGGTTTCGGAACAGTGCGTGATGCCCTTGGGCGTACCGTTGTAACCCGTTGCGAGCACGTACTTGTCCTTGACCATCACGGCCCCCACCTGGCGCCGCAGACAGGTCGAACGACGCGCAACCAGGCGCGCTATGTCCATGAAATATTCTTCCCAGGATGGTCGTTGCATCAGACCAGCCGGTGGGCGTAAAGCGGGAACTGCTCGCACATTTCCCGGACCTCGCCGCGGATTTCCGCCAGGGCGTCAGCATTGTCGATGTTGCGCAGGGCACGATCAATCCACGCCCCGACCTGGCACATCTCGGTTTCCTTAAGTCCCCGGGTGGTGGTCGCCGGTGTCCCGATCCGGATGCCGCTGGTCACGAAGGGCGAGCGCGTGTCGAAGGGGACCGCATTCTTGTTCACGGTAATGCCGGCCTTTTCAAGGGTTTCTTCAGCGACCTTGCCGGTCAGCTCACTGCCGGTAAAATCGAGCAGCATGAGATGCGTGTCCGTGCCCCCGGAAACCAGATTGTAGCCGCGTTCGACCAGCTCGCCGGCCAGGGCTTTGGCGTTCTTGACGACTTGTTGAGCGTAGGTCTTGAATTCAGGGGCCAGCGCCTCTTTGAAAGCCACTGCCTTGGCGGCGATGATATGCATCAACGGTCCACCCTGAATGCCGGGGAAGATGTTGCTGTTGAGTTTCTTGGCGAACTCTTCCTGGCAGAGGATCATGCCGCCGCGCGGCCCACGCAGGGTTTTGTGCGTCGTGGTGGTCACGAACTCGGCATGCGGCACGGGCGAAGCATGCTCGCCGGCGGCGACAAGTCCGGCGATATGCGCCATATCGACCATGACAATGGCACCGACCTGGTCGGCAACCTGCCGAAAGGCTTCAAAATCGATCGTCCTGGGATAAGCGCTGGCGCCCACCACGATCAGTTTGGGCTGGTGTTGTCTGGCCAGCTCGGCAACCTGATCATAGTCGATGGTCCCGGTTTCCGGTTTGACTCCGTAAGGCACAATATTGAACAGCTTGCCGGAAAAATTGACCGGCGAACCGTGCGTCAAATGGCCGCCGTGCGCCAGATTCATACCGAGCACGGTGTCCCCGGGCTGGCAGGTTGCAAAGTAAACCGCCATGTTCGCCTGGCTCCCTGAGTGCGCCTGAACGTTCGCGTGTTCCGCGCCGAACAGTTGCTTGGCCCGCTCGATCGCCAGCTCTTCGGCGACATCTACACACTCACAGCCGCCGTAATAGCGCTTGCCGGGGTAGCCTTCGGCATATTTGTTGGTCAGTACCGAGCCTTGCGCGGCGAGGACGTGTTCACTGACAAAGTTTTCCGATGCGATGAACTCGAGACTGAATTCCTGACGTTCGGTTTCGTGGTGAATCGCTGCATTGATTTCCGGGTCAAACTGGGCCAAGGTTTGTTTCATGACGTTATTCCTCCAGGAAATTTATCCACTCTGATCTATTGGGAGTTTGCGCAGGGAACCGGGTACATAAGCTTGGCCTGTCCCCGATTCGCTCTGCAAAAAACCGTTGTTGAGTCAGTAGCCGGCGTTTCTGGCTGCGGCAGCACTCAGCCACACAGCGAAACGGGCAGGCGCTTGGCCTGCCCGTCTGCTGCCCTGGTCAGATGCGTCCAGCCCGAACATCCTGTTCGACCCGGGCGATCTTGTCAAGCCGCCTTTGGTGGCGACCTCCCTCGTATTCGGCATCCAGCCAGGCCGTCACCAGACGGCAGGCCTTCTCTGCCGGCATGACACGCCCGCCCATCACGAGGATATTTGCATTATTATGTTCCCTGGCCATCTGCGCCATGTATTCATCGGTCACCAGCGCGGCACGCACTCCCGGGTACTTGTTGGCAGCAATCGACATGCCGATGCCGGTGCCGCAGATGAGGATGCCCAGCTGCGCTTCGCCACGCGAAACGGCCAGCGCCACCTTTTCGGCAAAATCGGGATAGTCGACGGAATCACCGTTCGCTGTGCCCATGTCCAGGGGTTCCAGCCCGCGCTCAGCAAGCAGCTGCAGGACCGCACTCTTGAGTTCCAGACCACCGTGGTCACTCCCGATAACAATCATGGTCAGTCTGCCTTGCACAGCAGCAAGCTGGCATTGGTGCCGCCAAAGCCGAAAGAATTCGACAGGGCGACCTTCACATCAACCTGACGCGCCTGGTTCGGGACATAATCGAGATCGCACTCCGGGTCCGGCTCGACATAGTTGATGGTCGGCGGAATCACACCGCGGGAGATGGCCAGGGCCGAGAAGATGGCCTCGACGCCACCGGCGGCCCCGAGCATATGCCCGGTCATGCTTTTGGTGGAGCTGACCATCACCTTGTAGGCATGGTCGCCAAACACCGCCTTGATCCCCATAGTTTCGTAAAGATCATTGAAGGGGGTCGACGTGCCGTGGGCATTGATATAATCGACCTCTTCCGGGTTGACCCCGGCCGTATCCAGCGCCATGCGCATGCAGCGTGCCGCGCCCTCACCGCCGGGCGCCGGAGCCGTCAGATGATAGGCGTCTCCGGTCAGACCGTAGCCGACAACTTCCGCATAAACTCTGGCGCCCCTCTTTTTGGCCGACTCGTACTCTTCGAGCATGACGATCCCGGCGCCCTCGGCCAGCACGAAACCATCGCGATTGCGCTCGAAAGGCCGGCTGGCCAGTTCGGGAGCTTCGTTGCGGCTCGACAGGGCTTTCATCACGGCAAAGCCGGCCATGCCCATGCTGCAGACCGTGGATTCGGTGCCGCCCGCAAAGGCTGCGTCGGCATCACCGCGCTGAATGATCCGGAACGCATCGCCAATAGCATGGGTCCCGGTGGCACACGCGGAAACAGGGGCCAGGTTGGGACCTTTGGCACCCGACTTTATGGAAATCTGCCCCGCCGCCAGATTGATGATCGACATCGGGATGAAGAACGGACTGATCTTGCGATAGCTGTTCTTCAGCATGGCTTCGTGGTATTTTTCTATGGCCGGCAGGCCTCCCATGCCGGAACCGACCACCACCCCGACGCGCTCGGCGTTCTCTTCGGAGATAACCAGTCCCGAATCGGCCAGGGCCATGTCAGCCGCAGCCAGTGCGTAATGGATAAAGAGATCCATCTTGCGGGCCTCTTTTTTATCCACATAGTCATCGACGTTAAAATCGCTGACTTCCCCGGCGAAACGAACCGGAAAATCCGCAGCATCAAACCGGGTGATCGGGCCGATTCCGGACTTCCCGTTGGTCAGGGCCGACCAGTTTTCTTCCAGACCGCTCCCCAAAGGCGAAACGACACCCATTCCGGTTATAACAACTCTTCGCATGTGAGTATTATCCTCCCGCACAGACGGAGCCCCACCCTCGATCGGGCATTGGGTCTCCTGCTTTAAACGGGACGGGGAACGGCCAGGGCCGCCCCCCGCCAGGATGAATCAGGAATTCTCGGAAATATAATCGATTGCGTTCTGAACAGTCTGAATCTTTTCGGCATCCTCATCGGAAATCTCGATGTCAAATTCCTCTTCGAGGGCCATGACCAGTTCTACGGTGTCCAGAGAATCCGCGCCCAGATCGTCCATGAAAGATGCTTCGGGAGTCACCTGATCATCGTCGACACCAAGTTGTTCTGCAACGATCTGCTTTACACGTTCTTCAACTGTAGCCATTGTGTTACCTCCTTCTGAAGTTAGACCCGATGATTATTTCGGCTCACTTGCTTTTGTTTAATCAAACGAGAATCCGCCGCACATACGGCGAATCGGGGTAAAGTCTACATGTACATTCCACCATTAACACCCAGTACCTGTCCAGTAATGTAGGCCGCCTGATCCGAAGCGAGGAAAAGGACACTGTGGGCGACGTCGTCGGCCGCGCCCAATCGCCCCAGCGGAATCTGATCGACCAGCGCCTCGCGGGCTTTATCCGAGAGGCCGTCCGTCATGTCGGTCATGATGAACCCGGGGGTGATCGCATTGACGGTAATATTGCGGCGTGCCAGCTCTCGCGCCGTCGCCTTGGTCAGACCGAGCAGGCCCGCCTTGCTGGCGGAATAATTCACCTGGCCGGCATTGCCCATTTCGCCGACAACCGACGAGATATTGATGATGCGTCCCGATTTCTGCCGGGTCATCACCTTGGCGGCGGCCCGGGTACAGAGGAAGGCCCCTTTGAGATTCGTGTCCAGCACGGCATCCCAGTCATCTTCCTTCATTCTCAACAGCAGGCCGTCGCGCGTGATGCCTGCATTGTTGACCAAAATATCCAGGCGGCCGAACGCCTCCACGGCACGGGCAACCAGGCGGTCGGCATCATCGGCGCTGGAAACATCGCTGACAACCGCGACGGCCTGGCCACCGGCAGCAGCAATCTCCGCGACCAGTGCCTCAAGGAGACCGGCGTTGCGGGCTGAAGCGACAATCAGGGCGCCTTGCGCCGCCAGTTCCAGGGCTACCGCCTTGCCGATGCCACGCGAGGCGCCGGTTATCACTGCGACCTTACCTGTCAACATGTTCCTCTCCGATCTTTGATGGTCAATCAGCCAGGCTGCGCAGATCCGGGGGAGACTGCACATTCTGGATAACGACATCTTTTGCCGCCCGCTTCATCAGTCCGCTCAACACCTTGCCCGGGCCGATCTCAATAAAATGGTCGACCTCGCGAGCACGCAGGGTCCCGATCGTTTCCTCCCAGAGGACCGGTGCGCTGACCTGTTGGACGAGCAGTGCGCGAACGCGCGCCGCATCAACATTCGGGGTGGCTTCAACATTGCTGACGACCGGCAGTTGCATCCCGCCGACCGGTATCCCGGCAAGCACTTCGGCCAGACGTTCACCGGCCGGCACCATCAGGGCGCAGTGGAAGGGAGCGCTCACCGGCAGCAGCATGGCCCGTTTCGCACCCTGCTCTCTGGCGAGGGCGACAGCGCGTTCAACGGCCTGCGTATTGCCGGCAATAACCACCTGGCCGGCACTGTTGAAATTGGCAGGCGAGACCACCTGCCCTTGCGCCGCCTGCTGGCAGATCGCTGCGAGACTGGCGCGATCCAGGCCCAGTATGGCGGCCATGGCCCCGGCGCCAACCGGGACGGCCTCCTGCATGAAACGACCGCGCTGACGCACGGTGCGCACCGCGTCGGCGAAGGTCAGCGCCCCCGCGCAGACCAGGGCACTGTATTCACCCAGAGAGTGTCCGGCGGCAAAATCCGGGGTCAGCCCGGTCTCGGCCGCCACAACCCGCAGCGCCGCGATACTTGTCGTCAGGATGGCCGGCTGCGTGTTGGCCGTCAGTTTCAGTTGCTCTTCGGGGCCATTATAACAGAGCGCAGCGATATCAAAACCAAGCGCATCGTTGGCTTCTTCGAAAACCTGTCGTGCCAGCGGGAAACTCTCGGCCAGCTCCCGGCCCATCCCGGCGTACTGTGAGCCTTGGCCCGGAAAAAGAAATGCTAACATGTGAACGCCCTCCCCTGGCGCCTGTGCCAGACGCGCCTTACCAGCGCACCATGGCGGACGCCCAGGTAAAACCGCCGCCGAAGGCATTGAACAGCAGAATATCCCCCGGCTTGAGACGTCCGGCGCGATTGGCCTCGTCGAGAGCCAGCGGAATCGTGGCACCGGAGGTATTGCCAAACCGGTCGACATTGATATAAGTCTGCCGGTCGGTCAGCTTCAAACGCTTGGCGGTCGCTTCGAGAATCCGCAGGTTCGCCTGATGAGGTATAAACAGGGAGACATCTGCGGGAGTCATCTGGTTGGCTGACAGCGCTTCCTTGCCGGCTTCGGTCAGGGACCGCACGGCAACCTTGAAGACTTCGTTGCCCTGCATTTTCAAGAAGTGCTCCTTGCGGTCGATGCCCTCCTGCGAAGGAACGATCTTGGTCGAGAAGCCCGGCTGGTAAAGCAGTTTCAACTGGGTTCCGTCGGCATGCAGATGGGTCGACAGGACACCGCGCTCTCCTTCGCTGGCTTCCAGCACGACGGCGCCGGCGCCATCACCGAACAGGATGCAGGTATTGCGGTCTTCCCAGTCGCAAATCCGGGTGAGTATTTCCGCGCCGATGACCAGGATTTTCTGTGCATTGCCTGCCTGGATCCGGTCGGCAGCCGTACTCAGCGCATAGAGAAATCCGCTGCAGGCGGCTGAAACATCAAAGGCCCCGGCATTGACGGCGCCGAGATTCGCCTGCACGATACAGGCAGTCGCCGGCCAGGGATAATCACCGGTAATGGTGCCGACCACGATACAGTCGAGGTCTTCCGGCTTAACACCCGCCATGGCCAGCGCCCGCTCAGCGGCCCGGGTTGCCAGATCGGAGGTATTTTCATCGTCAGCAGCCATATGTCGCTCGGCGATGCCGGTCCGGGCACGGATCCACTCATCGGAAGTATCGAGAAATTTCTCCAGGTCGGTATTCGTTAAGACTTTTTGCGGGACATAGGAGCCTGTACCGGTGATTCTTGCCTTGATCACTGTATTCCTCCTTCGGCAGGGGGGCGGTGATCTTCGACGAGTTCTGCCGCGCAGTCGCCAGACACCTCTGCAACACTCTTGATGAGTTGGTCTGTCACCCGTCTCGATACACTGTCATGCGCCATGCGGATAGCGTTCATAATCGCCCGCGGGCTCGAACTGCCGTGGCAGATCATGCCCGTGCCCTGAATGCCAAGCAGGGGGGCTCCGCCGTATTCCGCGTAATCGACCTTTTTGCGAAAGGCATTCAGCGCCGGCCTGGCCAGAAGATAGCCGAGACGCGCCATGAATTGCCCTTCAAACTCGCTGCGCAACATCCGGCCCAGCGCATCGGCCAGGCCTTCGGACACCTTGAGCACCACATTGCCGACAAACCCGTCGCAAACCACAACATCGACGGACCCGTTATAGATGTCGCGCCCTTCGACATAGCCGGTATAGTTCAGGCGGGTGTGTTCGAGCAGGCGATGGGTTTCCCGGGTCAACTCGTTGCCCTTGCTGAGTTCTTCTCCATTGGAGAGCAAAGCCACCCGTGGCTGAGGTTTGCCGAGCGCACGCTGTGCGTAAACTGAACCCATCAGGGCGAACTGGACCAGATGGGCCGGCTTGCAGTCGACGTTGCCGCCAACGTCCAGAATCACTGTCTGATCTTTCAGGTTCGGAACAATGGTTGCGATCGCCGGACGATCGATGCCCGGCATACGCTTCAGCACAAACATGCCGGCAGCCATGGTTGCCCCGGAGTTCCCCGTGCTGACCACGGCGAGCGCCTGACCCTCCTTGACCAGGTCGAAGGCCACGCGGATGGATGAATCTTTTTTCTTGCGGACCGCGTCGGACGCCGAGTCGCGCATGCCGACAACTTCGGAGGCCTGTTTCACGGCAATGGCCAGACCATCCGTCTCATGGCAGGCCAGTTCCTGGTTGATGAGCTCCGCCTGACCGACAAGTATGATCGGAATCCGCCAGCGTCTGGCGGCCATGACGGCCCCGGCAACTTCATGCGCAGGCGCATGATCACCACCCATGGCGTCAACCGCAACAACGATACTATCGTTCCTCAAGCGGATTGCCCCTAGGCGTCGGAAACGCTGTTGACATCCTTGCCTTTGTAAAAACCGCAGGCCTGACAGGCGCGGTGCGACTGCTTCGGCTCTTTGCATTGGGGGCAGATCGACATGCCGGGAGCTGTCAGGGCGTCATGGGAACGACGCATGTCACGTTTTGACTTGGAGGTTTTTTTCTTTGGAACGGCCATGATTGTATTTCTCCTCGGCTTAACCTTAAACAGGTTTTGTTTTATGGTGTCTTTTATGCGTATGGGAAAACGGGTTGATCGGCGAATCAGTCAGGTTCAACTTTAAAATCCTTCAAACGAGCGAGGCCTTCACGAAAAACCGGAGGTTCGCACCGGCAGGTATTTTTGTTGAGATCGATGCCGCAGACCGGACATAAACCGGCGCAATTCTCACGGCACAGCACCGCCTGGGGCAGCCCCATGATTAACTCCTGGGCAATCTCCGGCCGCGGGTCGATCTCCTCGCCATGGAAGGGGATCAGCTCGAGATCACTCAGGGTGAGCTCAACCTCTTCCCGATCGCACCTCTGGTCCGGCACGCCGGATTGGCCGTAGCAGAGCGACAGAGGGACCTCGATATGCCGCTCAAGCGGCTCCAGGCAGCGGCTGCAGTTCATGGTGGCTTGCGCAGCAGCCCGACCATCGACACGGATCACGCCGTCAACCAGGGAAACTTCCAGAGCGGCGACAACTTCGCCGCTGAAAAGCACATCGCCCTGTTCTGCCAAGGCCGACAGGGCGGGGAATTTTTCAACAGGCTCTCTGAGGTCGATGTGCCGGGGTCGCCCTTGCAAACTTTTGACCTGAATGTGCACGGCGAAACCTCTCAACGACAAAGGAAGCGATTAAATATCGGAATCCGCTGGATACTGTCAAGGGAAAAGCATAAAAAAAAGCAGACAGTAAGAGTAGCTTTTTAACGTATTAATCATATTTTTGCAAGGATTTAGTCGCCGCCGGCCCCGACCTGCCCTTCCCGGAATCGCCCATAAGGGACAATCCTTGCAATCATCACCAAGCTGCGGTAGAAGTGGGCACCTTCAGCCGTTCGTCACACCCGGAAAAAACGAGGAGACCGTGGGCCGATACGGACCGAAGATTCCGCCGGTTCATGGCGAGTCCGCATCTGTTCTCCTGATGATTAAGCGGGGCATCCCGCGCCGTAAGGAGCAAAACACCATGCCTGCAAAGGGCCCGGCAGAGGCCATCATTGAACTGCTCGAGGTGATGAACGAGCTGCGCTCGCCGGGCGGCTGCCCCTGGGATCGACAGCAGACCCCAGAGAGCCTGGCCCCCTACATCCTGGAAGAGGCGACCGAGGTCATTGACGCCATAGAATCCGGCAACCCGGAAGCGGTCAGGGATGAAACCGGCGATCTGCTGCTGCAGGTCGTCTTTATTGCCCGGATTTTCGAGGAACGCGGGCTTTTTTCTTTCAGCGACGTCGCCGAAGGCATCACCGAAAAACTGGTTCGGCGCCATCCCCACGTTTTTGGCGACAGCGGGCGAACCCTTTCCCACGCTGAACTGGACCGCCAGTGGGAAGCCATCAAACGTCGCGAAAACGCCCCTGCTCCGGAAACCAGCCATCCCCTGGGGCACATTCCCAGTCACCTGCCCGCCCTGCAACGCGCCCAGAAGATTCTCGACCGAGCGCAGAAGTGCGGCCTGGCATTATCCGGACCTGCCGTCGCCGCGGACACCTTGTCTGATCGCCCGACCGCTGCCGAGCTGGGAGCGGCGTTGTTTGGGTTGGTTGTACGGACCCGTGCCGCCGGGTTTGATGCTGAACAGATTCTGCGCCAGCATCTTAGAAATCTTCTGGCAGAAACAGCCTGATTTCAGGTGACAATTGATTCGCCGGTGAGATCCGGCATGCTGCGTCAAGTCCGCCGATTTCTGCCTGAAGGAACTAACCGCATGAACTTTCAAGCATCTTCTGTCTTGTCCACAAAGATTGTGGACAACTCGTTGAAAACCATGTGGACAGCATGCACCAAAAACCAAGAAACAACCGGATTGACGTTATGCCTATTTTTTGAACAAGTATTTAATTTAATTAATTCAATTACTTACAAATTGGCAGCTTGTAGATATTTCTTTCGAAGAACCTTGTCGGCAAATTCATTAATTCTTAAACATTAAGAGGAAGCTGTGTTTATAAGACTCCTGATTCTCTTTACCTGCATCCCCATCCTGGAAATTTATGTTCTGATCGAAGCCGGCCGGCAGATCGGCCTGTTTCCGACCCTTTTGCTGATTCTGCTGACCGGGGTTGCCGGGGCCTGGCTGGCCAGAACCCAGGGGATTGAAGTGGTGCGCAGGATCCAGATGGAGATGGCTGAAGGACGGATGCCGGGCGTGATCCTGCTGGATGGAGCCATGATCCTGGTCGGCGGCGTGCTGCTGCTGACGCCCGGGTTCTGTACGGACCTGCTCGGCTTCAGCTTCCTGGCGCCCTTCTCCCGAAGTTTCTGGCGGGATCTGTTGTCACGCTGGGTACAGAAAAATGTCGAACAGGGCAGGATTCACATTTATCGCCAGTAAGCGCTCCTCACCCTTACGCCAATCAGTGCAAGGGGGGCTGTCAAGGCAGGCCCAAGCGGGCGAAAGGCCGATTCTCAGGCGCAGATGGGAATAGACAGGTAAACCTCGGTTTGGCGATGTTTATCAGCAGCTTTTTTCATCTCCCGGATCTCATGCCAGTTCAGCTGCAAAACGGCTCTCGAGAATCTCTTTTCCCCCGCCCCGGCACTTTGCGCGCTGAAGCTGACGGCACCGAGCCCGATGAACACGATGCCCACCAGCAGCGGCAAGGCGACGTGGACACAAAAATAGAGGCAGAGTCCGCAGACCCGCCCCCAGATTTTACGGACCAGAATCAGGCTGGCGTCACGGGAACCGGAAAGGATTCCGTACAGGGACATGGCGACCACATAGAGAGCAAACAACCCGAGAACCAGATGTTTGTCCATAGTCAACCTCCGGGAGCGACGGCCCAAAGCGATCCAGTAGAAATGCCTGCCATTATAAATGGAACCTTGCTACATGGCAAACAATTAAAAACAATTAAAAACAATTGAATCGCGGCAACATTCAAAGGACCTGCCCAGGCAGTTCTCCGCAAAGGACTCTTGTTCCCGTCCAGACAAGACCTTGGCCCGGCCGCCGCCGACCACCGGGTCAAACCGGAGCTGCGGCGCAATCGGCCCGACCGTTCGGAATGTGTCACGCGGCCGGCAAGCCTGGCACACTTCTGTCCAGTGGCACAATCAGGAGCAGAACCCGGCCCACGCCGGCAGGCCATGTAAATCAAAAAAAGTTACGTTAAACCAGTCACTTGCCGTAACTTGACAAAAAAATTCAAGTTCAGATGCCAATTGGCCCACGGCTTGCTCGATGGAAACACAGCTTTTGCCCAGAATCTGAACATCGGTATGCTGCACAAGCGTCATATTGTCAATTGCCACGCATAGGGAAAAGGAGACCTGTAATGAAAATGAAGTTGGGAGCAAAGATTGGCGCCGGGTTCGGTATCTTGCTGATCATCGTCGTCTTCCTCGGCGGTTTGGCCATCTGGCAGATGGGCGGCGTTGAAGATCAGTCGGAAATCCTCGCCCGAGAGTACATTCCCGAGGTGGAGATTGCCAATGAACTTGAACGCAACGCCCTGCTGACCATGTACCACAGCCGGGGGTACGGCCTGACCGCCGAAGAGGGCTACCTGGAGCAGACCCGGATCTCCCTGGGCCAGGTCAAGACCGAGATCGAGCGGGCCAGCCAGCTGGCCCGGGAAGCGAAGAACCTCAAGCGCCTGCAGGAATCGGTGACCTCGGTCACCAAGCAGGTCGCCGATTACGAGAAAGCCCTTGAGGGCACCATCAAGGACAACCAAATCATCAAGCAGAACCGCGAGGTGCTCGACCGTACCGGGGCGGCGTTCCTGGAGAGCACCGGCACCTACCTGGCCGGGCAGGACCGGAAGATGCGTGATGCGATCGCCCAGGGTGCCGAGGCGGCGGCACTGGAGGAACGTCTCAACAAAATCTCCTGGATGAACAATGTCCTGGATCTCGGCAACATGATGCGCCTGGAGATCTGGAAGGCCCAGGCCGACAACAATTTCGACCATTTCGAATCTGCCCTCCTTAACGTGCCCAAAGCCATGGCCATCCTCGATACCATCAGAAAGATCACCACCCAGGACGTGGACCTCGCCGAACTCGATGCCATCAAGAAACAGATGACCGACTACCAGACGGCGATGGCCAACCTGCAGACCGCGCTCAAGGATCTTGAGAACCTCAACCAGAGCCGTAACGATATCGGCGAAATGGTTCTCGCCGAAGCCAAGGATGTGGCCGAGGCCGGCTTGACCCATACCGATGAAATCGCCGATCTGGCCGTGGCGTCCTTGTCGAGTGCTTCCATGGTCATGATCGTCGGCCTGATCATCGCGCTGATCATCGGCGTGATTGTCTCGATCCTGATTACCCGCTCGATCACCGGCCCGATCGCCAAAGGTGTCGCCCTGGCCGAGGAGATCGCCAAAGGCGATTTCTCCATGCGCCTCAACCTCAGGCGCGACGATGAGATCGGCCAGCTCGCGGTGGCCCTTGACGGCATGGCCGAGAGCCTGGCGCAGCAGGCCAGGGTTGCCAACCAGATTGCCGAGGGCGATCTCGATGCCAAGGTCAAGCTGGCATCGAACAAGGATGAACTCGGCGGCGCCCTGAAAGCCATGGTCGAAAAGCTTCGCGAGGTGATCGGCCAGGTCCGCGGCGCGGTGGAAAATGTCGCCTCCGGCTCCCAGGCGATGAGCGCCTCGAGTGAGGAAATGTCCCAGGGCGCATCCGAGCAGGCCGCCGCCGCGGAAGAAGCCTCTTCAAGCATCGAACAGATGACCGCGAATATCCGGCAGAACGCCGACAATGCCGTGCAGACGGAGAAGATAGCGATCCAGGCCGCCGGTGATGCCCAGGAAGGCGGCAAAGCGGTCGGTGCGACAGTTTCCGCAATGAAAGACATTGCCCAGAAGATCATGATCATCGAGGAAATCGCCCGCCAGACCAACCTGCTGGCCCTCAACGCCGCCATCGAAGCCGCGCGGGCCGGCGAGCACGGCAAGGGCTTTGCGGTGGTTGCCGCAGAAGTGCGCAAATTGGCTGAGCGCAGCCAGAAGGCGGCCGGCGAAATCAACGAACTGTCGACCAACAGCGTCGATGTCGCGGAAAAGGCCGGCAACCTACTGGGTTCGCTGGTCCCCAACATTCAGAAGACCGCCGAACTGGTTCAGGAGATCAGTGCCGCCAGCCGCGAGCAGGATGCCGGCGCCGACCAGATCAGCAAGAGCATCCAGCAGCTTGATTCGGTGATTCAGCAGAACGCTTCGGCCTCGGAAGAGATGGCCAGCACGGCTGAAGAGCTTTCCAGCCAATCGGAACAACTGGCGGAAATGATCAGTTTTTTCGTGATGAGCGAAGGCACCCACAGCCGGCGTCTCAACAACCCCGGGACGGTAAAGCGTGAGTCACCCCAGCAAGCGCAGATCGCCCATCTCAAGAAACAGCCAAGCAGTGCTGGTAAAGGCTACAGCGAAGCGCGCGGCCAGGCCGACAACCTGGATGATGAATTCGAGTCTTATTAAGGGGGCTGACCATGTCTGAAGTCATATTGGAAACAACCCAATTTGTCACATTCCAGTTGGGCGACGAATTGTTCGGGGTCGAGGTCAATCGCACCCGGGAGATCCTCAGCCTGGTCCCGGTGACCAGCGTTCCGCAGACTCCCGATTACATGCTGGGCGTGATCAACCTGCGCGGCCAGGTGGTGCCGGTGGTCGACATGCGCCTGAAACTGGGGATGGCGGCCGGAGAAGTCTCCCAGGACACCTGCATCATCGTTATGGAAATTCAGGTGGATGGCGATTGCCTGGTGATCGGCGCCCAGGCGGATGCGGTGCGCGAGGTGCTTGAGATCGGCAAGGAACAGATCGAACCGCCGCCGCGCATGGGCACGAAACTGAAAACCGAATTTATCCGCGGCATGGGCAAGATCGACGAGCAATTTGTCATCCTGCTCAACATCGACCGGGTGTTCAGCAGCGATGAACTGGCGCTGGTTCAGGATATGGGTGAGTTTGAAACCGGCCAGCCGGCCAGCAAGGAATCGCCGCCGGTCGATTAGGCCGGGTCGCGTCCATAGCCGGACGGCGCGCAAGGGGCAGCATCTCCCCGCCCCTTGCGCGCCGTCAACCCCGCCGCAGCGGCTTCTGGCGGCGCCCGGAAAATCGTGCGTTGCTCGCCCCCGACTGGCTTTCCCGACCGGTTCTCACCACCCCAAGCCGCAATCAGGCAGAAAAAACTTGCCAGCAGCGCCCTCCTGCGTTATTCAAATTCTCTCGTGGTCCTTCAACTCGGCACATGGAGACAGACAGTGGCCCGGAGCTTCCTGCTGCGACACCTCCCCCTTTATGCGCTGACCTGCCTCTGCCTGCTGGTGTGCCCGGTTGTCTCTGCCGCGGCCGACCTTCTTTGGGAGAGCAGCTTCGGTTTCAGCGTCGGCCGCAGAAACGACCGTCTGCACTGGCAGATTGCCGGGAATTCCGCGGGGAACAATCCGAACATCCTCTCGGAACTTGAATGGCAGGATCTGCAGATCCGCTATATGCGGGGCACAGGCAAGCTGCTGCTGACCCACGAAGCTTTCTTCTGGCCTCGAACCCGGGTCCGGGTGGCTTACGGGTATGGCAGGATTATCAGCGGCCACAGCCGGGATACCGATTATGGCGCCGATAATCGCAACGACCGGACATCGCTGATTGTCAGCGATGCAGGCCGCGGAGACGTGCGCGACATCTCGGTCGCGGCCGGCCCTTTATTACCATTTCCCGATGAGCGCTGGTCCCTGGCGGCTCACCTTGGCTATGCCCGCAGTGAGCAGAACCTGACCCTGACCGACGGCCGCCAGGTTTTCCCGTCCGGATTGTTGCTGCCGGACCTCGACAGCAGCTACCGCACCACCTGGAAGGGGCCATGGGCCGGGGTGGAGCTGGCGTTTACCGCCAGGAGCAACTGGTCGCTGACGACCAGTCTCGCCTATCACCGGGTGGCGTATGCCGCCGAGGCGAACTGGAACCTGCGCACCGACTTCCAGCATCCGAAAAGCTTCGATCATCGTGCCGACGGCACCGGGCTCGTTCTTGACCTGGAATGGGATTACCCGATCGCCGACGGATGGTCGTTCGGTGTTCAGGGCCAATACCAGCGCTGGCGAACCGATCCCGGCGTCGACCGCCTTTTCCTGGCCAACGGCATGATTTTGCCGACCAGGCTCAACCGGGTGACCTGGCGGTCGGCCGCCCTGAATCTCAGCCTTCGCTACCGCTTTTAAGGAATGCGCGTACCCAGCCTTGCCGCCACCGAGCCTGGGTCACTCGCCGGACCCAGCCCCCTGGCCTTTATCTGGTCAAAGTTTTCCAGGAAGACCCTGACAATGGCGGGGTCGAAATGCTGGCCGGCCTGCGCCCGGATATGGGCCAACACCTTGTCTTCAGGCCAGGCGGATTTGTAGGCCCGCGGCTGACTCAAAGCATCCCAGACATCGATGACAGCGAAGATTCTGGCCGCCAGCGGGATGTTTTCACCGGCCAGGCCCCGGGGATAACCGGCGCCATTCCATTGTTCATGATGGCAGAAGGGGATATCGAGACTGTTCTGCAGAAACTTGACTTTCGAGAGGAGCTCCAGGCCGATGGCGGGATGCCCCTTCATCCGGGTCCATTCCTGCTCATCAAGTTCGGTTGGTTTGCTCAGGATCGCATCCGGAATGCCGATTTTGCCGATGTCGTGCAAGATCGCGCCACGTTCTAGCCGCCTGAGCTCCTCTTCATCAGTGATCCCCATAAATTTCGCCAGTTCCACGGCCATGCGGGCGACCCGCTCAGTATGATCCTTGGTTTCGTTATGGCGCAGGTCCATGACCTGAACCCAGCCAAAAACTGTCTGTTCATAACTTTCCACGACTTCCCGGTTCGCCTTTTTCAGCGCATCGAAATCCTTCTTGACCATAAAGAACAGAAGGCCGCCGGTGACCGCAATGAAGGCCCAGCCTTTGACATTCTGTGCAAAAGTCATCATGACCGAAGAATTGTTGAACAGCACGGCAACCATTTGGTCCGAGAAATAAATCCAGACGGCGCCCATGACCAGGTAGATAAGCACGATTTTAAATTGCGGGGTTAATTTTGGTTGCATGCGGCACAACTGACCTTGCGGAATGGCCCTGAACTTTACCCGGTACCGGGTCGCCATCACCCCCGATGGGCAAGCGCCGGAGACACTTTCAATTTAGCCCAGAAGTGCCTGTCTGGTCAAAGAGGCGGTAAAATCAGGTTGGCGGCAGCAGCGCCCGGCAGCGGCCGGAAAAGCTATGCCGGCGACAAACGCCCGGAAAAAATCGCCCATTCGACCGGTCGGCGCATTCTTCCCTTGCAGTTAACGGTTTTTTTGGCAGAATATAGCGGTGGTAAAACTGACGATTCGCAGGTTTTCCAGGGAGGAACACTGATGTCCTATGTAAATAGTGTCGGAAAAAACACCATCGCCATGGTCCTCGCCGGCGGCAAGGGGGAGCGGCTCAGCCCGCTGACCCTGCGCCGGGCCAAACCGAGCGTGGCGTTCGGCGGCAAATACAAGATCATTGATTTCGTCCTTTCCAACCTGTTCAACTCGGGCATCAAGAAAGTCTACATCCTGACCCAGTACCGGGCCTATTCGCTGAACAAGCACATCCGGGAATCCTGGGGCAAGTGGACGGGACTGGATGAATTCTACGTCGACATTTCCCCCGAGACCCGAAGTGAAAGCGAAGAGTGGTTCAAGGGGACGGCCGACGCCATCCTGCAGTATCTGCGCTTTGTCGAATCGACCGATGCGGATTACGTCGCGGTGTTCGGCGGCGACCACATCTACAAGATGGACGTCACGCAGATGATCGATTTCCACCGCATGAACAAGGCGGACATCACCATCGCCGCCCTGGAAGTGCCGGTGGAAGAAGCCAGCCGTTTCGGCATTTTTTCGGTCGATGAAGAAGCCCGCATCATCGGGTTCACGGAAAAACCCGAAGATCCGCAGCGGATCCCGGATCGCGACACCTGTTTCGCCTCGATGGGCAACTACATCTTCCCCACGCGCAAGCTGATCGAAGTCCTGCAGGAGGCGAAGAAGCTCCATGCGGATCTCGATTTCGGCAAGCATGTGATTCCGATGATGCTGGCCAACGGCGACCGGGTGTTTGCCTACAACTTCAATGACAATGTCACCCCGGGCATGCGGGCCGAAGAGCGGGGCTACTGGCGGGACGTGGGGACCCTTGACGCCTACTACGAGGCGAACATGGACCTCGTCAAGGTGTCACCGCAGCTGAACCTCTACAACTACAAATGGCCCATTCTGACCAACCAGGGGAACCTGCCGCCGGCCAAGACCGTGTTTGACGATGAGGATCGCCGCGGCCAGAACATCGACTCCTACGTCTGTGCCGGCTGCATCACCAGCGGCGGTACCGTCCGGCGCTCCATTCTCGGGCCACGCTGCAAGATCAACAGCTACAGCCTGATCGAAGACTCCATTCTTTTCGAAAATGTCACCATTGGCCGCCACGTTAAACTCCGCCGGGCGATCATCGACAAAAATGTGATGATCCCCGACGGCGCGACGATCGGCTATGACCTGGAGGCCGACCGCAGCAAAGGCTACACGATCACCGATTCGGGGATTGTCGTGGTGCCGCGCCAGGACAAATAGCCAGCCCCGGCCATGCCGGTGCTTCAGGAGTGGACCAACCCGTCCCGGATCTGCACGGTGCGCTGGGCCCGGCCGGCCAGTTCGGCGTTATGGGTGATCATGACCGTGGTCAGGCCGTTGCCGCTGAGAGAGCGCAGGATCTCGTAGATCTTGTCACTGTTTGCGCTGTCGAGGTTGCCGGTGGGCTCATCTGCCAGCAGGACATCCGGGTCGTTGACCAGGCCGCGCGCAATGGCGGTGCGTTGCATCTCGCCGCCGCTGAGCTGGGCCGGGGCATGATCGAGCCGGTGTTCGAGCCCCACCATCTCGGCCAAAGCCAGGATCTTGCGCCGGTCGGCCGGCTTCTTGCTGAACAGCAGCGGCAGGGCAATGTTGTCGAACACGCTCAACCCCGGAATCAGGTAGAACTGCTGAAAAACGAAGCCGATCTTCTCGCGCCGCAGTCTCACCAGTTCCGACTCGGCCATGCTGGAGGTATTCACGCCATCGAACAGCACCTCGCCGCTGCTCGGCTGGTCGAGACAGCCGAGGATATGCAGCAGGGTGGTTTTCCCCGCCCCCGACGGACCGATAATGGCCAGCAGCTCGCCGGCGGCGATGCTGAGATCCACCCCGCGCAAGGCCCGAACATCTTCAGATCCCCTGCGGTAGACTTTTTCAATCTGTTTTAATTCAATCATCCCTTGATCGCCTCGACAGGGTTAATTTTCGATGCTTTCCAGGCCGGATAGATCCCGGCCACCAGGCCGATCACCAGAATGAACACGACGCTGCCCAGGGCAACCGCCGGATCAAAGCTGATCAGGTCGCCGGCCGGGACAAATGGCATCACCGACCTGACAAAAGCTTCAATCAGTCGCGACCCGAGGATCGCCAGGCAAATACCGACCAGACCGCCGCCGAGGGCAATAATCGTCGTTTCCTCGAGGATGATGCGGAAGATATCCCGACGCGAAGCGCCGACGGCACGCATCATGCCGATCTCCTGGGTGCGCTCGAAAACGGCCATGAGAATGGAATTCATCACGCCCACGGCGCTGATCAGAATTGCGATCAGGACAATCGCCAGGCTCAGGGCCCGGGCGGACGCGGCCAGGTTGGAAATCGAGTTCATCACCTCGCCCATGGTCACGATCTGGATACCGGGCACCGCTGCGGTCAGGGAGTCGGTAATCTCCAGCATGCGCGCCGGGTCGGCAACCTTGACGCCGATCGCCGTGGCGGCCTCCGCATGATCAAGCAGGTGCTGTGCGGTCTGGATGGGCAGGTAGACAAAGGCGTCATCCTGGCTGCCGGTAAGTCCGACAATGCCGCTGACCACCAGTTCCATGCCGCCGGCATCAGCGGCAAACCGGTCGCCGGGTTGCAGTTTTTCATGCTGCGCCACCTCGTAACCGAGCAGGATTTCATGATCCTGTTCGGGAATCCTGCCGGTAATCTGCCAGCCCGGCTTGATGGCCGACAAAACCGCCATGTCCACACCGTAGATCAGATCGATAGTGCCGCGCTGCTGGTCGGGCAGCTGAGCCACCAGGATCGGCGTGGCCAGATCGATGCCGTCGGTCGCCCGGACCTGCTGCATCACGGCGGTGTCGAGAAATTTGGGGATCACCGCGCCGTGCAGGACCAGCGCCGCAACCTCGTGAGCACAGCCGGAAGGTACGATCATGAAGTGCAGACCGGTGCGCTCCAGCTCGGCCGCGAGACCCTCGGAAAAGCCTCGATTGAAAGAGAGAACCGAAAACAGCACGCCCACCGAAGCAGCGATGCCGAGCATGGTCAAGGCACTGCGCGTGCGGTGCCGTAAAAGATTCTTGCCGGCGAGTTTCAGGTAACTGGTCATTTGACTTCGACTCCGGTGGCAATCAGCAGGTAGTTCTGCTGAGACCGGGCGACCGTGCCGCTGGCGATCACCGGTTTCCCCGGCAAGGCGGGCAGCGAGAACTGGTTTCTGGCCAGATCGATATAGACCTGCCCGGTTTCGTCCTGAAGAAAGAACCAGCAGCCGTTCGATTGGCATTGCGATACGATCCTGCCCTCCAGAGTGACCGTTTTACCGATCAGCTCCTGTTTCAGGAAAACATCCTTGACCTGAACTTTCGGGGCATCAGGATCGACCCCCGCGCCGAATTTTTCATTACCGCATCCGGCCAGGAACAGTGACAACAGCAGAATGGCTGACAGCAAGAGTTGGTTCATTGGCAATAACCTCGATCAGGTGGTGTGTGGAAGACCCCGGGAGTAAAATGACTACCCAGCATGGTATTGGCGGTTAAGCCAACAGGGAGTCGCTGCTCAATACGTCAGCACCCCATCTGAGCAAGGGACATGCCAAGCCATTTTCAAAGATCAAGCCCTTGAAATAACGCTCGTTTAAAAGTTTTTTGGCGGATTCAAGAGTGAACGGATGGGCAATAGTCCGCACGGACCTGTGGAATATTCCACACCTGCGGGAGAGGAGGGGCAAAAAAGTCGCGCTGGCAAGACGCGCCCTCATTTTGCCTGGCCCGGAGCTGGCGGGCAAACCGGGCCTGGCGGTCAGCCGGTTTTGCTCTGCGGGTTATCCCTCTTCACCAGGGCAGTTCTTCACCACTGGCATGCCAGAAAGTCCCCGTATTTTCCAGGCTGAGCTCGGCAATCCTGGCGGCCAGCCCGGCGACAGATTCTGCGGTGGTGAGGATGCCGCCAAAATTGACCATCCGCGTTTTTACAAATCCGGGATGCAATTGCACCACGGCAATACCCCGGTCTTTCAGATCGATAGCCAGCGAGCGGCCCAGCGCATTGAGCGCGGCCTTGGAGGCCCGATAGCCGTAATACCCCCCGGAGCTGTTATCGGCAATGGAACCCATCCGGCTGGTGATATTGGCAATTTTACTGCCGGCACGCAGGTTGGGCAGCAGGGCCTCACTGATCCTCAAGGGGGCAAAGGCGTTGATCTCCATCTGCAGGCGAAGCGCAGCGAAATCGATCGACCCAAGCGTTTCATTATGCAGGAAACCGGCGTTGTTGATGAGCAGGTCGATTGGCTGTCCCTGCAGGGTCGCCGCCAGCCGCGCAACAGCGTCCTGAGCAGTGACATCTATGCCGTCAATGATGCGGGTCGCCAGCGTCTCGAGTTCGGCTGACGTCTCACGGCAGACCCCGGTGACTTGCCAGCCCTCAGCCTGATAATGACGTGCCAGTTCAAGGCCAATGCCACGATTGGCGCCGGTAATGACAACATGCTGCATGGCTCACTCCTTCTCCGCGAACAATTCTTTGCGGCTTGATGTTCAGCGCTTGACGATGCAGGGGAATTATAGAATGTGATGGCCGGGCATTTCAATCTTTCGCAGATTAATCTCCGTTCAGACTTTTCCTGGTTACCAGGCAAGCAAAGGATGTTATTATGCATTTTTTTCAAGTTCGACTCTCCCGGCCGTTTACACGGCATTCCGGGCCGAGGCTTCGATTGCCGCGAGCGACCAGATTGACCAACCGGTGGAGCAGCCATGGTGATCACCGTCCCTCCAGTACGAAAAGGTTTTGTCAAACTCTCGCGAGATATCCTCGAAGGCAGTAACCGGATCTTTGAAGAGGCCCTCGTGTGCAAGACCGAGGAGGCCCTGGGGAAACTCTGCTTGCAGGTCGCTGAAGATCTGACCCAGAGCGAGTTCGGTTTCATCGGTCTCATCAACCCGCAAGGTCAGCTGCATGACATGGCCATCAGCACCTCCGGGGGGGATCTCTGTCAGGTCAGGGCCCTGAAGGGCCATCAGGTGATGCCCACCCGCCTGCAGATCCACGGCATCTTCGCCAAGGTGCTGCGCGGCGGCAAGGGCCTCTTCACCAATGATCCGGCGAGCCATCCCGGCGGCATCAATCTGCCGCCAGGCCATCCGCCGCTCCGGGCCTTTCTCGGTGTCCCCCTGATTTACCAAGATAACGTCATCGGCATGGTGGGTCTGGGAAACCGCCCGGGCGGCTACCGCAGTAAAGATTTGTTCACGCTGCAGGCCCTGGCGATGGCCATGGTTCAGGCTCTCCGACACAAACAGACCGAAGCCGCCCTGCGTACCAGTGAAGAGCAGTTTCGCGCGCTGTTTGAATCCACCAGCGTGGCCATGGCCATGGCCGACCTGACAACGGGGCGCATGCTGAGCATCAATAAAACCTACACGGAAATGCTCGGCTACAGCCTCGAGGATCTGGCCGACAAAACCTTTCCAGACTGGACGCACCCGGAGGATCGCGCGCAGGACATTGCAGGGTTCAACCGGCTGATCCGCGGCGAAATCGCCTCTTATTCGGTTGAAAAACGGCTTATGCACAAGGCCGGTCATCCCGTGTGGTGCCTGGTTGCGGTCAACCTGGTGCGGGACACCGGCGGCCAGCCCATCCAGTCGCTGGCGGTTATCCACGACATATCCGAACGGAAAACCAGCGAAATCGCCCTGGCCGATGTCAACGCCAAACTGGAACGGGAGCGGGATATCCTGCAGGCGGTCATGAATGGCGCGAAAAACTCGCACCTGGTTTATCTCGACAGGGACTTCAACTTCGTGCGCGTCAATGATGCTTACGCGCAGACCTGCGGCTATCGTCCCGATGAAATGATCGGCAGAAATCATTTCGAACTCTTCCCGAACGCCGAGAACGAAGCGATCTTCACCCGGGTCCGCGATTCCGGCGAACCGGTCCACTATCACGACAAGGCTTTCGAATTTCCCGATCATCCCGAGCGCGGGCTGACCTATTGGGACTGGACGCTGGCGCCGGTCAAGGACCCTTTCGGCCAGGTGGTCGGTCTGGTCTTTTCGTTGTTTGATACAACCAAGCAGAAACAGACAGAACTGGAGCTGGCCACGGCCAAGGAAACCGCCGAAGCCGCCACCCGGGCCAAAAGCGAATTTCTGGCGAACATGAGCCATGAAATCCGCACGCCCATGACAGTCTTCCTGGGAGCCCTGGAGCACCTCCGCCATATCGATAACAACCCGGATCACCACAGCCTGCTGAAAATGGCGGAAGAGTCGGCGAAGTCCTTGCGTTGCCTCATCGATGACATTCTGGACTTTTCCAGGATCGAGGCCGGCCGGGTCGAAATTCATGAAGAACCCTTCGGTCTGCACACATTGGTCAACAATACCGCGGAAATGTTCATGTTGCCGGCCCGGGAGAAAAATCTCTGCTTAGAAACCAGGATCGCCGAGGAGGTCCCTGCGCTAGCCGTGGGAGATGCCGCCCGGATCAGGCAGGTCCTCATCAATCTGCTTGGCAACGCTATTAAATTCACTGCTGAAGGCGGCATACAGGTCTGCGTAGAGAACCTGGACAATTTTCTCGAGTTCAGCGTTGCAGATACCGGCCGCGGCGTTGCCGAAGAGAAACAACATCTGCTCTTTAAAAGTTTCAGTCAGGTGGACAGTACTTCACACCCCAAATATGGTGGAACCGGCTTGGGACTGGCAATCTCCAAGGTCCTGGTGGAACTGATGGGGGGACGCATCACTTTTCAGAATCGGCAGGGCCGGGGCAGTCTCTTCAAATTCTCCATTCCCCTGAAAACTGCGGACAACCCCGATCCGGGGCAGCCTCCTGACGGACCGGCCGAGACCCGCCACGACGGCCCCTGACGAGGCCCGCCCCAGGCAGAACGAGTCCCCGGCAAGCCGGGGTGGGCTATCTATTGGCCGGGGGATGAAGCTTGCCGTTCAAGAACCAGCAGCGCCTGGTTGTCTTTAGGCGGCAAGTCGTGCCAGAGGCTGAGAAGCAGCTGGCCAAGCAGAGCGACATCGGGGTCGGCTTGCTGAGCATAGTTTGCTGCGTTTCTGAACTGAGACATGGTGGGGACTTCATCTCCGGCGATGTGGGCCAGGGTGGCGTCCCGCAGGTCATGAACCATGGGATCAAGCTTGGCCTGGGGCATATCCAGATGTTCCGCTAATAGATCCGCGATATTTTCAGCAAGCAGGCGCGATGAAAATTCCAGCGTCAGATCGGTCAGCTGCAGAAAATGACCGGTCGCCACCGCCTCGGGCAAATCCTGAAGTTGGCGGGTTTCCAGCTGGACTGCGTTTTCGGCAAGGTTCAGCGTGGCGATGCGATAGCTGTTGGGATAAGCGGCGGTTGACCCGGTTTCAACATCGACCAGAAAGGCACCATCCGGCCAATCGTTCCGAACGATATCCTGCGCATGAAAATGCCCGGTAAACACCAGGTTCAATCCCTCCAGCGCCAACTGGTGGCTGACCTCCGGCCAATCTTCAACCAGAAAATCCGGGAACTGCTCGCCCTGGCCCCGATAATGCTCGGTCAGGCCGTGATGCATCATGCCGATAGCCAGGATGTTCTGTTGCCTGGCCTCCCGCAGCTTGTCAATCAGCCAGCGCAAGGTTGCCGGGTGAATACGTCCGCCTACCTCATGCAGCTGCGGACCATTCTCCACATAGCGACAGGTATCGATGGCCATCAGCCAGACATCAGGGGCAAGTTCACTGATGTAACTGAGGGAGGCCGGGTCCCGGTCAAGGGCCTGCCCATAGCCGAAATCGGCGTAGAGGGTGGTGAACTCCGGGGCGGACACCCCGGGCACCGCGAAGCTGCCGGTCGCGCTGTAGCCACGAGCCTCGGGATTGGCGACATCGTGATTGCCCGGGATGATGTAGGCGCCGATGCCCGCCTGGTGCAGCCGCGCCAGTTGAGCGGCCATTTCCTGATGGCTGCGAAGTTCGCCATCCTTGGTGAGGTCGCCGGGGATGAGCACAAAGTCGACTGGCGGATTTTCGGCAAGGACGGCCGTAACGAAGCCGGAGAAAATCGCAACGCTCAAATCCAGCAATTTCTGTTCGCGCTCCACGACGGCCGTAAATTCGGGCCCCTCGGTGCCCAGGTCCGTAGCGTAGAGGTGAGGATCGCTGGCCACAGCAAAGCGCAGCGACATGGCTGGCCCCTCAGCCGACTCATTACACGACACAAAAATCCCTGCCAGCAGAAGCAGGGCCCAAAAATAGCTGAAAATGCGAAAGGCACCCATTTTGCGCAAGGTCGTCTGTCCTGCTCAGAAGAAAAAATTCCGGGCGGCTCCGTGTCGTGCCGGAAAACCCGCGACACGGAGCCGCACAGCGGATTACTCGACGAGCAAAAAGCCTAACAGCAGGGAGGCGTTTTCAGTGCAATCGAGGCCGCCCTCGATCGGCTCACCATCAACAGCCATGGCAAAGAGGCCGTTGGTCTCGGTCGGGGTGAGGCTGATGACGCCCCCCTCCCCCGTCATGGCCAGTTCACCGGCAACCAGCTGGCCATCCTCATTGAGCGTGAGGGGCTCCGGCGTGGAGATATCCAGATAGCCATGGGCGGCCGTTTTATAGCGACCACTGGCGATACTGAGCTTCGCTTGAGTATCGGTTTCCCAGACCGTGGAGCTCAGGTCGGTCAGTTGATGAACCTTGTTGTCCTGGCTGACATAGGTTACGGTCAGGCTGTCCAGAGAGATCTGGTCAGGTTTTTCCGCCGTCGGGATAGCGGGTTCGGTGCCGGGGGTCCCGAAAACATATTCGAAGTCAGTCAGATCAAAACGAAGGTTCTCTTCGCCGGAAACCAGGGACAGGTTGTCGACAGAGGCCGTGTACCGGGAAATCGATGGCCCTTCCGGGGTTGGCGTACCATCTTCAACGAAACTCACCGTCCCGTCGATAGTGCTTTCAGTCGCATCCGGATCTTCGCTGTCCTTCGCACAGAATTCATCGAAGACCAGGGTGAAGGTGGTATCGCCGCTCAGATGCACGCTGCTGACATCCAGCGTGCCGCCGCAGTCCCCCTGGATGGTTTGTGGCTGAATGGGCGCCAGAGCGCGACGGCCGTCAATGGCGCCGGCATCCCGGAAGGTGTCGACCAGCTGGGACAGGGCCCTCAGGTCTTTGATGGTTTGCTGAACTCCGGTCACATAACTTCTGACTTGAGTATTGCTGGCGGCCTGGCAGCCGGGGATGTAGGTGTCGATGTTTTCCAGGGCACTGACCACCGTCGCCTGGCTGATCACCGCCGGATTGGCGTCCCCGTTCGTGTCATCACTGCTGCTACTGCTGCCGCCCCCCCC
>RRYU01022697.1_pt1 | contig 26278 bp, 30 predicted proteins | sample 2162651 | NCBI WGS metagenome assembly RRYU01 (sample SAMN10267283, study PRJNA491782) | microbial mat metagenome | isolation source: biomat in the production well | place: Japan: Minami-Kanto gas field, natural gas well KTG3 | collected 2017-06 | reverse complement strand
TCGGTCTCCAATATTCAATCCTACACCAAATTTAGTACTGCTTATTTGACTGTAGCCTAAAGATATAATACAAACTAATAAAATTATTTTTCTCATTTTTTTAATTATGGGTTACAATTACCTTTCCGATTTGGTTGCCATTCTCTAAATATTCGTGGGCTAATTTAATCTCAGACAATTTGAATATTCTATCGACAATTGGCTTAATAGAACCCTCTTTATACATTGCCAAGGCTTTATCAAGCATTTTGGTATTACCCATAGTTGAGCCCAATATGGACTGCTGTTTATAAAATAATCGACGGATATCAAATTTGGCTTCTGAACCGGTGGTTGCACCACAGGTCACTATTCTGCCACCCTTGCCTAAGACTCGTAAGCTTGTGTCCCAAGATTTAGTCCCCACATGTTCAACAACAACATCCACACCCTGATTGGAAGTATATTCCTTAACTCTTTTATTGATGTCATCTTCATTGTAGTTAATAACTAGATCAGCACCGAGATTTTTAGCAAACCCACCTTTTATCTCATTGCTAACCGTTGTTAGCACTTTACATCCTAACGCTTTAGCGATTTGAATAGCCATGCTTCCCACTCCCGAAGAGGCTCCCCACACTAAAACAGTTTCTCCCGGTTGAATATTTGCCCGATCCACTAACATCGCAAAGGCGGTTTCCGCTACTAATGGAAATGCGGCTGCTTCTGGAAAACTCATTTCTTCCGGAATCAAGCGTAAATGGTCAGAATCAATTGCCATATATTCACATTGGGTTCCGTCTTGATTCTCACCGAAGATGCCCCACGAATCACAATAGTTCTCCATGCCTTTTTTACACCACCGGCAGGTACCACAATAGGTTAGAGGTTGAATTAATACTCGATCACCGATCGCAAAACCTGATACCCCGGATCCGGTCTTTTCAATAGTTCCGGCTCCATCACTACCCATTATCATTGGCAGAGGAACACCGGGAATACCTTTTCTTACCCAAATATCAAGATGGTTTAATGCGGCCGCTTGAATCTTAACCAAGCATTGATTATTTTGAATTTCAGGAATCGGAATATCTTCATAAATCAATACATCTGTTCCACCATGTTTATGAATTCTAACAGCTTTCATTTTCGAATCCCGTATAAGCGAATTAAATTATTCTTGATCGTCAATATCTTTAAACTCAGCATCACGAATATTCATTTTTGAATATTTTTTAGTTGCGGGATTATTATTTGAAGATTTATTTATTTTATTTGAATTATTGTACCTAAGAAAAAGTGTATAGACTAAATATACCAAAATTCCCGTGAGTAATAATTTAATCATGCTTAAAAACCGGTTGCGGGATTGAAGAATTTCGTCCCTGTAATTGGTTGCCGAACAACATTGATGATCTCTTCAAGATCCTTTTTTTCATTCACAAAATCTATATTATTAGTGTTAATTATTAGTAACGGTGATTCCTGATATCTAAAAAAGTATTCGTTATATACTTGGTTTAATGCATCAATGTAATCGCGCGACATATTTTTTTCGAACGATCGTTTTCGTTTACTAATATTTTTCATTAAAGTTTCCGTATCGGCTTGTAAATAGATTACTAAATCTGGATTGATCACGTTTCTTTCCAATAATTGTGCCACGGTATTATATAAAGCTAATTCCTTTTCATTCAAATTTAAGGAGGCAAATAACCTGTCTTTAACAAACATGTAATCCGTGACGAGTAAATTATGAAACATATCAACTTGGCGCAGTTCTTGTTGTTGTTGATATCTTTGTAGTAAAAAATATAATTGGGTTTGAAAAGCAAAGCGTTCCGGATCATCATAAAAATCAGCCAAAAACGGATTCTCTTCGAATTGTTCTAAAATTGTACGGGCCCCTAACTTTTCTCCCATTAGCTTAACTAAACTGGTTTTCCCCACTCCGATGGGTCCTTCAATGGCGATATAATATAAATTTCTCATGCGTTAGATTCCATTTTGTGCTTAACCACAGATGAATAATCGGTACAATTTTGCAGTAATTCTTTGACGGTTACTTTCCAACCCGGAATAACAAAATTGGGAGCCAATTCATTAAAAGGGACCAGTACGAATCGGCGATGCGGAATGCCGGGATGGGGGATTGTCAATTCCTTAGTTTCTAAAAATGAGTCGCCGTAGGTGAGTATATCAATATCAATTGCCCTGGGAGCATTTTGCTCACGCTTATTAGGACGTCCTAATAATCTCTCTATGTTCTTGACTTCATCCAAAAATTCAAATGCTGTGAAGGTAGAATTTAATTCCACGACTGTATTTAGAAATTCCGGTTGTTCTTTATTAAATAAGGGTTCGCTTGAGTAGAAGGAAGCACTTCTTAAATTAGTGTTCTCGGCATATTCACCCAGGATCGTAATCGCCCCGGCTAAATTAGCTTCCCGATCACTGATATTTGATCCTAAAGATAAATATACTAGATTACTCATAACTGGCCTTTGTTCTTACAATTTCAACTTCTACTGTGTCTAAAACACCTCTCACCGGAGCATGTGGCTTTCTGACTCTAATGGTTACTTTTTCAGTTTGAAATTGTTGTAAAATTGATTTAGCGATACGTTCAGCAAGTGTTTCAATTAAATAGAATTTATTATTTTTAGTGCTATCGTAGACAATTTTATATACTTTTTCATAATTAATAGTATCTTTCAAATTGTCAGTTTGACCGGCTTTTGTTAAATCCCGATGCAATTCCACGTCAACTTCAAATTTTCCGCCCAAGGATTTTTCGGATTCGCTGACTCCGTGATAACCATAAAAAACCATATTCTTTAAACGTATTACATCCATAAGGAATAAATTTACCGCATACTGTTAAGTGTAGTCAAGAAATGCTAATAAAAAGAAAAGCCCTTAACAAAATGAAAAGGGCTTTCCAAATATCGATAGAAATCGATTACATCATTCCGCCCATTCCGCCCATTCCTGGATCCATCGGAGGCATTGGGTTTTCTTTTTCAGGAATTTCGGTAATGGCTGCTTCCGTTGTTAATAGTAAACCTGCGATCGAGGCAGCATTTTCTACTGCTACGCGGGCAACTTTAGTTGGATCGATGATACCGGATTTGAACATATTTACATATTTATCCAATCTGGCATCATAGCCGTAATCGCCTTTTTCATTCAATATGTTATTTACAACAATTGATGGTTCCGCACCGGCATTTTTAGCTATTTGACGAAGCGGTTCTTCTAAAGCGCGACGCATAATTTTTACGCCAACCATTTGATTCTCAGATACCTTTACGGCATCTAAGCCCTTGATACATCTTAAGAGAGCTACTCCACCGCCGGGTACAATACCCTCTTCTACTGCGGCACGTGTAGCATGTAAAGCATCTTCAACACGGGCTTTCTTTTCTTTCATTTCAACTTCAGTTGGAGCACCTGCATACAATACAGCAACACCACCGGAAAGTTTAGCCAAACGTTCTTGTAATTTTTCACGATCGTAATCGGAGGTGGTTTTATCAATTTGTACTTTAATCTCATTGATTCTAGCTTTGATCATGTTGGTTTCGCCGCTTCCACCGACAATTGTAGTATTGTCTTTATCGGATACTACTCTTTTGCAGGTACCAAGATAATCAAGCGTAGCGTTCTCTAATTTATAACCTTGTTCTTCCGAGATTACGGTAGCACCGGTTAATACGGCAATATCCTGCAGCATTGCTTTGCGACGGTCACCAAAACCGGGAGCCTTAACTGCCAATACCTTAAAAGTACCGCGCAGTTTGTTGACAACCAAAGTAGCCAAGGCCTCACCTTCCAGGTCTTCAGCAATGATCATAATAGATTTACCGGTTTGTACGACTTTCTCTAAAATCGGCATCAGGTCTTTCATGGTGCTGATTTTTTTATCATAGATCAATAAATACGGATCTTCGAGTTCAGCTTCCATATTATCAGAATTAGTTACAAAATAGGGAGAAAGATAACCACGATCAAACTGCATACCTTCTACAAATTCGAGATAAGTTTCGGCAGTTTTGCTATCTTCAACAGTAATCACGCCATCTTTCCCAACTTTTTCCATTGCCTCGGCAATTTTCTTGCCAATTTCTTCATCTTGGTTGGCAGAAATTGAAGCCACTTGCATAACTTTCTGAAAATCAGATCCAACATCCTGTTTCTGTTTTTTTAATTCTTCAACTATTATTGTAGTTGCAGCGTCAATACCACGCTTGATCGACATCGGATTGGCACCGGCTGTTACATTCTTGACACCTTCAGCAATAATTGCTTGAGCTAATACTGTTGCAGTTGTGGTACCGTCACCGGCTACATCGGAGGTCTTCGATGCCACTTCACGCACCATCTGAGCACCAATGTTTTCTAATTTATCTTCGAGTTCAATTTCCTTAGCAACGGTTACACCATCTTTGGTAATTGTTGGAGCACCAAATTTCTTTTCGATCACTACGTTACGTCCCTTGGGACCCAAAGTAACTCTAACTGCATTCGCTAATTTATCCACACCGGTCTTCATGCCGTTGCGGGCTTTCAAATCATATGTAATTTCTTTTGCCATTATGTTCTCCTCTTATAATATCGCTAGGATATCGCTTTCACGCATTATTAAATATTCTTTTCCATCAACTGTTACTTCAGTTCCAGAATATTTACCATAAAGTACTTTATCCCCGACTTTGACCGTCATCTTAACAATCGTACCGGAGTCACTTGCTTTTCCCGGACCCATAGCAACCACTGTTGCTTCTTGAGGTTTTTCTTTGGCCGTATCAGGAAGTATGATACCTGAAGCAGTTTTATCTTCGGCTTCTTTCGGTTCGACAACAACCCTGTCTTCCAATGGTTTTAATTTTAAACCCATTTATTAATCTCCTTTTTGATTAACTAGTTATTTATATTATAAATTTTTTAGGAACTAATCCTATACAACTCCTATCACAAATTCTGTGCCAATACCTTACATTTGCCATATTGCAATTAATATCTAAACTGTTTGCCAAAATGACATTCTATTACTATTTAATATGCCAAATGATTTGGAATGATTAACCGCAATAAGCAACGCGGAAATTATAGACAAATAGATTATTTTACCAAGGATAATTAGCACTCTAAGCCATAGAGTGCTAATTTAACGCTTAATTGCTATTTACTGTCCTGTACTGCCAAATCCGCCAGCACCACGGGCTGTTTCACTCAGCTCATCAACGATTTTAAAGTGGATTGGGGAACCGTCCATCGCAACTAACTGGAACAATCTCTGACCTGGTGTTACCTTATAAGATACAGTTTTGATATTATCAACCGCTGCCATGATCTCTCCACGGTAACCGCCATCGATCAAACCGATTGAATTGGATAGCCTTAACGGTGTTTGCGAGATACTTGAGCGTGGCATTAATAAATATGGTTTCCCTTCAAGATTTTCGCAGGAGATCTGTAAATGGAGCAAAGTTGATTCTCCGGGTTGAATGGTCTGTTCATGCACAATAAACAAGTCCAAGCCTGCATCCCCATCATGAAAATGGGAGTGGTCTTCGTACATTTTCTTGACCTCAAGCGAGTACGGCTTTATTAGCAGATCCATAATTATTTATTTTCAACTTCAATATTATTCATGTGATATAAAGTTCTGATCGGGAATGGAATAGTGATGCTTTCCTTCTTATACCTAACTAATAATTGTTTAATAAAATCATGTATAATGGCATACTGATCACCAAATTTATTGACCTGAAAAAAGATCTTAAAATTGATACTCGAATCCCCGAATTCATAATATCTCAAAAATGGTTCAAAATCCTTAACATGCTCTTCCCTATTTTTTACTACTTCCTTAGCAACTTCCAAGGTTACTTTTTCTACATAATCAAGATTACTTTCATACGCAACTCCAATCGCAATTCTTGCGGAAAAAGTATTATCAATCGAGCTATAATTTTTTACTATAGCCGCTGAAAGTAGTGTATTCGGTACAATGAATACATTGTTAGTTCTTTCAAGGATTGTGGTGTTGCGCCAAGTGATATTTTTGATGTATCCCATCTGTCCCGATTCCAGCTCAATAAAATCTTCAGGTTGTACTTTTTTACTGAGCAGGATATGCAAGCCGGCAAATACGTCTGATAAGGTATCTTTCAATGCTAAAGAAATTGCTAAACCACCGACACCTAAGGCAGTCAACATTGGTGTAATCGAAACTCCGATAAAATCTAATGCAACTAAAAACCCTATCACAAATATAAATGCTCGAACTAGATTGACAAATATCTTAGTAGAGGGAATTGACCGTCCTTGTCTTTCTGACCATTCATCGATCATACCGATGAAAAATTTACTAACGGCAAATGCGATGCTCATAATCAGTATAAAAACCACACCTTTTATCAAATGTCCGGAATAAGGTTGTAATAATTTTGTAGTAATAATTACATAATAAATGGCGGCTAAGCTGATCCAGAGCACAATTTGCGACTCAATGGCATTTAAGAATATATCATCAGATTTAATTGAGGTCTTGCGGGTTAATTTATGTAAAAACCCATGTATGAATCTTTTAAAGAGCCAACCGACAAATACTGCCCCTGCAATTATGCCGACTTCTAATCCTAAATCATATATTCCATTAGTTAAATTCTCGTTCATTCTAAATCCTATTTAATAAGTAACATCTTTTCAGTTTTTATTAATTTACTATTATATGCTTCAACAAAATAAGTTCCGCTTGGAACATTATTCCCCAGATTATTTTTTCCATTCCATTTTACAGAGTGTATTCCTGCACGATAATCCCTGGATGATTTCCAAACTTTCTTGCCCTTCATGTCATAGATATTAAGAATTACTTCATCTTCGTTATCTAACGCAAATCTAATTGTTACTTCAGCATTGAATGGGTTTGGATAAACCGGATATAAGTGAAATCCCTTTGGTATTGTACTATTATGTGTTGTATCCAGAGTAACTCTTGCAATTTTTAAAATCCAATTGTCAGGATCAAGTTCTAGTTTTTTTACTTGGTTTGAATTCGGTAAATCTAAAGTAAAATATTGTTCACGAGCTGTATTATTAATAACCCAAGTATATTCAGTATTATCAATGAAAGTTGCTTTAATATCGATCGGCATTAGAAATTCCGAACTTGGTTGTGTTTGTTTCACCAAAATATTCAAATTTGACGCATCATAGCTGTAAATGACCTCATAGATCGGATAATACTCACCATAGATCCAACGCTGGAAAAAGTAGTCCAAATCCATACCTGAAATTTCTTCCATTACAGCTTGGAATTGTTCAGTCACAGCCGATTTAAAGCGATAGCGATTGCCATACTCTCTAATTCCATTGAAAAAGTTTTCATTACCAACAATATGACGCAGCATGTGTAGAACCCAAGAAGCTTTGGCGTAAGATAATCCACCATGAAAAATTCGATTAACATTTGTTGTATCATCTACATAAATAGTGCCACCTTGATAATACACATTATAACTCATATCTTGATGAAAACGATCTTCACCGTAATACTTTTCATACCATAGTGCTTCACTGTAGGTGGCAAACCCTTCGTTCAACCAAATATGGTGAAAATCGGCGCAAGTGACCATATCTCCCCACCATTGATGAGCTAGTTCATGTGCAATTAAACTTTCTCTATAACCGCCCATACTCGATAATGTTTGGTGTTCCATTCCTCCGCCCCAAACAAATTCTGCATGACCGTATTTTTCTTTTATAAAAGGATACTCGCCGAACCTCTGTGCCATTACACCTATCATATCATTAGTAAGGGCATAATTATTTTGGACCGCGTCATAATTTTCAGGAAAAACATAGTATTCAAGGCGCATTGTATCAGTCGTTGTATAGTACCAATCGTAAAATACCTTATAAGGATGAATTGCTACTGAAACAAGGTAAGTTGCTATCGGATACCGTTCCTGCCAATGGTAAGTTGTCCAATCACCGTTTATATCAGTATTAATTAATTTTCCATTCGAGGCGGCAATCAGCCCTGTTGGAACTTCTAATGATATATCAACTGAATCGGCTTTATCATTGGGTGTATCTTTGCAGGGCCACCAATCGCGGGCACCGTATGGTTCACTTAAACTCCATATCATCGGAATACTTGAATTTCTTGGATATTCGTCAAACCCAAAAGAACCAAAACCGGTAGACTGCGGAGCTCCTCCATACTCGATAATTATCTTGAAATTTTCTCCTGTATTTAGTGGTGTTTTTAAAGTAATTGTTAAAAGATTCAAATTATGTGAAAAATTTAGAGCCTCACCCTGCTCATTTTTTACTGATTCAACATTTAAATTTGAGTTCAAGTCAAGTTCCACCACATCAAATGAAGTTGAGAGTGTCGTTCCTTTAACACCCACAATTCCTGATATAGTCTCAGTCGATGGATCGATTTTTAAATCGATATCGTAAAAATTAGCGTCATAGTCCATCTGAGCATTTGTAGCTGCTTGATAATTAGCCACAAATGTTTTAGCGGTTTTACCTCGCGAACATTTTAAATGCGACTCTTCGACCTGCTGACTGACAACAAATTGCAGAAAAAGTGTTATACATAATATAATTCGCATTATTTTCATAAATACTGATAATATAAGTTAATCCTATTACTATTTGGAAAAAATAAAGTTCTTTTTTTGTATATTTTACAGTTCAAAATTAAAATAATGGAGGCAGTTAATGAATATTCGTGCGTTATCATTTATATTTATCACCACTGTTTTTGTGTTTAATTGTCAGGAGCGAACTATGAACAATTTTCAGTTATTTTCTGAAGCGTTTAATAATGAAGAATTCATTCCAACTGAATTTTCCTGCGAAGGTGCCGATTCATCACCGGTCTTGAAATGGGAGAATGCACCGGACAAAACAAAAAGCTATGCCTTAACTTGTGTGGATCCCGATGCACCCATGGGCGATTGGATTCATTGGATAGCTTGGAATATTCCTTCAGATTGGAAATCAATGCCATCAAATGTCAATTATGAAGATCAGACGCATTTCACTCAAGGTACTAACAGTTGGGGACGTACCGGCTATGGAGGGCCTTGTCCGCCGGTAGGACATGGACCGCACCGCTACTACTTTACTCTATACGCTTTAGACAAAGAATTGAGTTTAGACTCTTCTACTCAAATTAATGAATTACTCCAAACCATTGAAAGCCATATTTTAGGCAAAGCGGTTTTAATGGGTAAATACGAACGGAAATAAATAATAAATAATAAAAAAGCCTCTGAAATTTCAGAGGCTTTTTTATTATTGTTGATTGAGTACTATTTCAATCCCATTTCTTCTAACAGATAATCCGCACCGGCATATTTTTCTGTGACAAACATGACGTAACGTGTATCGACTGATATCGTGCGCTGGATAGCAGGGTCAAATTTCCAATCAGAAAGCATTGCTTCAAGATTTCCGTCAAAAGCTATTCCGATCATTTCACCATAAGCATTCAATACCGGACTGCCGCTATTACCATTAGTGATATCAGTGGTATGCAAGAAAGCGATCGGCACATCATTGAGATCCGGATCGATCCATTTGCCATAATCACGTTCATTATATAGTTCTTTCAACTTAGCAGGAACATCAAAGGGACTAACACCGGTATCTTTTTCAATTGCACCACCAAGGGTTGTAAATGGTTTATAATATACAGCATCACGCGGTTTATAGCCTTCAACATCTCCGTAAGTAAATCTTATTGAACTATTGGCATCAGGATAAACAGCCACATCGCTCACTAATCGTAATGCTTCCATATAATTCTTGCGCAGTTCAGTAATTTCTGCCCCGAACTTTTCATTACGTTTACGGGCTGCTTCATTTTCCTCATAAATAGCTGCGGCAAAATTAATAAAGGGATCGTCTAATTTTTCCATTTCAGCGGACTTCAAATTGATCAAAGATTTTACATATTCTGGATCTTTCAATTTGGTATTTGCAAATGCAAAATCCACATATTCAGCTGCAGTCAAATTATTTTTTGCAAGGACTGCATCAATTCCTTTTACTCGAGAGTTTATCGGTAGTTTTTCAGATTTCTCTAAGAAATATTTATAAAGTTGCTTTTGGGCTGGCTCATAAAAACCCATATATCTATAATGCAGTCTTTCAATATTTCTCTGTATATCTTTTTCGGAAAAATTCGGATCGCGTTCGCTTGCAGGCTTTTCACGCTCTTTAGCAACATAATATATATTATTAGCTACAGCCGGAATTGTACCTACAAAACCCCAATAACCACCAAAATAATTCAATAAATCATCATGTTTTTTATTGGCAATTTGATCTTTATAAAGAGTTCCAATATCGTCTAAGAGGTTTCCGTATTTTTTCTTTAATTTACGATCGGAACTTACATACTGCTGAAATTTCTGTTCCTGCTTGAGTGTCTCATTCAGAAAATCATATTTATCCATAGATGCGACTGTACCGCCCCACTTTTTTTGATAATTGGCAATTCCTTTACGCTGTCCCGCAACCGCCATAGCAGCGTCCGGGGAATCATCGCTTGCCTTATCAAGGATTACTAATATGTCTTCTGCCATTTGCAGCCAATCGGGGTAATATAATTTATGATTAAATTTAACCGAATGTGATGTACGATAACGTGATGTGCGTCCGGGGAATCCCATGATCATTGTAAAATCACCATCATTTAGATCACGGGTTGAGATTTTTAACCATTTTTTTGGTTTATACGGTACATTTTCAGGATCATATTTACGACCAACACCATCGGGTGAAACGTAAACACGGGCGTAGGCAAAATCGCCGGTATGACGGGGCCACATCCAATTGTCAATATCTGCGCCATAATTACCAATTGCTAAGGGCGGCATATAGACAATTCGCACATCATCAAATCGTTTGTAAATGTATAGTAAATACTGCTGACCTTCGTACATCGCAGCTATGCGAGCTGTAACGTCTTCTTTACCATCTTCGATCGCATCAGTCATTGACTGTATCTTGGCATCAATCGCTTTTTGGCGTTTTACAAGATTTTTGATTTTAGCGCCGGCCATGAGCACTTCGTCAGTTACATCGCGAATTTCGTCAATTATCATGGCTGATGTACCAGGTGCTTGAATTTCATCTTGCATAGTGTTTGCTAAAAATCCGTCAGTAAGATAATCTGTTCCTTGTGTTGATGCACGTTGAACAGCTCCATAGGCAACATGATGGTTAGTTAAAATCAATCCGTTGTGAGATACAAATTCGGACGTTCCTCCCCCAAGATTGACAATTGCATTAAAAAGAGAAGTACCATCAGTATTATACACTTCATTAAGTGGTATCTTTAGTCCTTTCTTTTCAAGATCTAGTTTGTGTATTTGATCCATGGTCCACATTCCCTCATCAGCGAAAGTAAAACCAACCATGGAAACAACAACCACTAAGCTAATTAGTCTTTTCATTTTTTTCCTCTAGATTGGGTTGATAAATAATACATTAGATGTAATTAGATGATAAAAGTTGTCAGAGATAACAGATTAATTTGAATTTATTTTCACCAACTTCCGCTAGCGCCTCCACCACCGAAGCCGCCTCCACCACCGAAACCACCAAAGCCACCCGAACTTCGTCCGCCACCAAAGCTTCCACCACTTCCAAATGGTCCGCGTCCCTGACTGCTAATCACAATGCCTCTAAATATTTCTTTTAATATATCGCTATCCTTGCCGCCACCGATTCCGCTACCACGATTTTTGCTGCTCATCGAGAAGACAATAATTAATATCAATATAATAAAAATTATGGTGCCAATTGGAAAACCATCCTTATCTTCGACATCATTTTGGTATTCGCCCGCTAAAATTGCTATAATAGCAGAGGTTGCGTTATCCAGTCCTCGATAGTAATTACCTTGTTTGAATTCAGGTAATATCTCAAATTCGATAATCCGTTTCGATAGCGCATCAGTTAAAAGATGTTCTATACCATAACCCGTTTGGATAGCAACCTTTCGATCTTCTACAGCAACTAGTATAACGATCCCGTTATCCTTATCGGCTTGTCCAATCTGCCAACTATGCCCTAATTCTGCGGCATACAAATTTATATCGTCTCCGTAAGTACTATTGATGATCATCACGAATATCTCAGTAGAAGTCGAACCGCTGTAATTTTTAAGTTTTTCATACAGATTATTGTATTCAGTTTGAGAAAGCACTTTTACGCTATCAATGACCGGAGATATAAATGAAGGCTTTTGTGGGACATCTTGTGCTATTCCGATATTGATTAATAGCAGAATTAGACTGATATGTTTTACTATCTTCAGCATATCAGCTTGTGCTTTTTGAGATTTCATCAGGCAATTCATTCACTTCATTCTTATAAGGAAAGTGATCTTTAATAAAATTACCGGTGATCTTTATTCCCTTTAAGATTCCGTCAATCCTTTTATTCTTTTTGAAATATTTGAGGACTTCATCTCTAACTTCTTCCCAAAATCCATCCGGAATAATTTTATCAACACCCACATCGCCTAAAACTACAAAACCGTTACGTTTGGTTGAGATGTAAAACAACACTCCATTTCGGTCCACGGTCTCATTCATTTTAAGAGCGATAAATGCTTTTTTTGCACGATCCATTATATCTGTAACTTCAGAGTCATCAATATGAACTCTGATTTCACCTGATGAAATCTTCTCAAACCGCTTAATAGCCGATATTATTCGTTTCTCTTCTGCGACTGAAAAGAAACTTTCTGTATTAGTCACTTATTAAAATTCTACTATGGGAGCTTCTTCTGCACCTTCAGCTGCTTCAAAGAAATTCTTGATATTGAAATTGAACAATGAAGCAATAATGTTATTCGGTACTCTTTTTACAAAAGTATTGAATCCCCTCACTACATCATTATAACGGTCACGCTCAACTTTGATGCGGTTTTCAGTTCCTTCTAACTGACTCTGCAATTCAAGAAAACTTTGATTGGCCTTCAAATCAGGGTATCTTTCAACCGTGACCAATAATCTTGAAAGTGCCGAGCTCAAACCAGTCTGTGCATTTTGAAATTCAACGAATTGTTCAGCAGTGATATTGGTCGGATCTATTTGCACTTGAGATGCCTTGGCGCGGGCGTTTATCACGCCTTCTAAGGTTTCCCGTTCATGGGATGCATAACCTTTTACGGTATTTACTAAATTGGGGATTAGGTCGGCACGTCTTTGATAGGCACTCTCAACCTTTGCCCAAGCATTTTGTACTTCCTGATCCATTCCAACTATTGTATTGTACTTTTTTACACCCCACAATACCAATAGTCCCAGTACGGCAACTACTATAATTAACCACATTCCTCTTTTCATATCTATTGTCCTTACTATTTTTACTTATATTAATCTATAAAATTTAACCTAACCACAACTGTCTATCCAAGCTACGATATTGGATGGCCTCCGAAACGTGTTCAGTTTTGATTTCCTTCGCCCCTTCTAAATCCGCGATTGTCCGCGAAACTTTAAGAATTCTATCGTATGCTCTAGCAGACAATCCAAGTTTTTCCATAGCTGTTTTTAATAATATTGAAGATTGCTTATCCAATTTACAAAATTCCCTTAATTCGTTGGATTCCATTTGCGCATTAGTAAACATTCCGTTTATTTTGCTGAAGCGATCTATCTGAATCCCGCGTGCATTTTGGCATCGTGAGCGAATTTTGTCAGACTTTTCACCGGATGCTTTTTCGGCTAATTCTGTAAACGGAACTGCCGGAACTTCTACATGAATATCAATTCTGTCTAATAAAGGACCTGAAATTCTGCTCATATAGCGCTGAATCAAAGGTGGATTGCAGGTGCACTCATTGTTCGGGTCGGTGGCATATCCGCAAGGGCAGGGATTCATGGCAGCGATCAGCATGAACCTTGCCGGATAACTTAACGAAACAGTTGCTCTTGATATCGTGACAACGCCATCTTCCAACGGCTGACGCATCACTTCTAAAACATTCTTCTTGAATTCAGGCAATTCATCTAAAAATAAAACTCCGTTATGTGCTAAACTGACTTCGCCCGGCTTCGGAATAGTTCCTCCGCCGATGAGACCAGCATCGCTAATTGTGTGATGCGGTGACCGAAAAGGGCGGGTTCCGATTAAACCCACACTGTCAGGCAACATTCCCGCTACCGAATGTATTTTGGTAGTTTCCAAAGCTTCATCCAATACTAAATTGGGTAAAATAGTAGGGAAACGTTTTGCAAGCATCGTTTTCCCCGAGCCGGGTGGGCCGATCATGATTACATTATGTCCACCGGCTGCAGCAACTTCCAATGCCCTTTTTACCTGTTCCTGACCTTTAACGTCCTCAAAATCAATCGGATAGACACGCTGTTTTTGGAAATATTTATTACGATCCAATTTTTCCGCTTCAATGGTCAATTCACCATTAAGTATAGCTACCACGTCTTTTAAATTATCTACACCTGCAACACGAACTCCATCCACAACACTTGCTTCTTTAGCATTTTCTGCCGGTAGAATTATGCCGCTAATGCTTTCGCGTTTAGCGCAAATTGCGATTGGCAAGGCTCCCTTGACCGGTCTCAAAGAACCATCCAAAGCAAGCTCGCCAAGCAAAATTAATTTATTTAAATAATCCGGTTTAACAACGCCGGTGGCCGCCAATATCCCAATGGCAATCGGCAGATCAAAAGCCGAACCTTCTTTGCGGATATCGGCCGGTGCAAGGTTGATGGTGATGTGCTTCCTCGGGAATGTGAACCCGCTATTATTGATGGCAGCCGTGACGCGCTCCTTGCTCTCCTTTACAGCATTATCTGGCAGACCAACAGTTACATAACGTGGCAACTGAGCCCGTGAAAGATTGGCTTCAACTTCGACGATATAGGCGTCAATCCCTAAAATTGAACTGCTGAGTACGCGGCTATTCATTAGTGCAAACTATTACTATTACTTGGAACATAACTGACTAAATTAGCCAATTTAAGTAAAACGAAATAAGGAATATGTTAATAAATTTATGTATTCCCCCCGCTTAGCGGGGGGATCGATATATTATAAATGGATTATTGAATCACCCCACTTTATCTCCCCTCGAGGGGAGACACCGATTTAGCGGGGAAGGGTGAACTTTGCAGTATTAACGGAGAAGTAACATTTTCCGCGTAGCAAGTACTTCAGAATTGCTTTGCAATTGGTAAAAGTAGATTCCTGATGGATAACCGGATGCATTCCACTCAACAGAGTAAAAACCGCTTGTATTTATATTTTCAAAAAGAGTTGTGATTTCTTTACCGGTAATATCATAAATTTTTAAAACAACTTTGTCATTACGAGAAATCCCGTTTCTGTGGGACAACGAAGTAATCTCTTGAGATTGCTTTGCTCCGCTCGCAATGACAGCGTCTGAAACTGTGAATTGAATTATAGTACTTGAGTTAAAAGGATTTGGGTAGTTTTGTTCTAATGAATAGTTCTCTGGAATATTTTTATTTTTTTCACCACCAACTGATAAAGTTGTTTTATCTACTACCATATTAGGATTTATATAAGTCATTTCTCTGTTACCAACAGAATCAATATGTAAATAGACTGCTGGAACTAATCTGGGTTGGCCAACCACTCCACCATTGTAGGCGGATTCAAAGTCATGAACACCAAATACGCTTAATTTACTATTATAAGGAATGCTACCATCATGAATTCCCGGCTCAACAACAACTCCATGCTGGGGTTCAAAAAATACCCAGTCATCAACATCATTTAGATTAGTTCCTGTAAAAATTGCACTAATTCCGTGATTAAATATTCCGTCGTCAGAATGAACTCTTGTTATATATATTGGAAGATTGAATAAACCATTATAATTCATTTCATATTTTGAATGAATTAAACCAAAATCATCCCTATTTGGGCTGTAACCATTTCCAGTAAGAAAATCCTGAATACCGAAATTATCAGATGTAAATCTTTCATTAATATCATCACTATGCACATACGACTGATCATTCAACTCAGTCATGATCGGATAAATCTTACTTACCCAATCTTTCTTTTCTTCAGTAGTAGATCTCCAATATTCTGCAGGCATATATTGCCTGTTTCCATTTAAATATTCTTCTAAAACTTGTTTATCTTGAGCTGTTGATTGTTGTCCATCTGCATCAACATCAGAATAAAAATTCTGCATTGTATTCATAGCTGTTAAATCATCTGCATCAACATCTCCATCTTGGTCAACATCACCACTACCATAACTTCCAAAATAATTAACAACCTCATTTTTAGGAGAAAATGCATCATACCAAGGATACCAATCAGGAATTTGAGCCTTTAATTTATTAGGTAATATAGTTGAAACTACTATTGCTGAACCTACTAGTAACCTTTTAACTAAACCACTAATTTTCATATTGTAACCACTATAAGAGAGTATTTAAAGATTGCTTATGACTAAGTTTAACAACATTCACTATAACTTTTCCTTAAATAACCTTGCGAAGGTTTGAAACCTTCGCAAGGTTACTTAATAAATATAAGAAAAATTGATCCAAATACACAATTCTATTAATTACCAAGTTTCCTAATTAATTCTCCACCCAATCCCCATGTTCCTTAATGAGATCGATCAGTGCGTGTACAGCATCATTTTCTGCAATGTTTTTCTTTACAACATTTTGTCCTTTATAAAGTGCAATTGTACCTTTACCTGTTCCTACATATCCATAATCGGCATCGGCCATTTCTCCGGGACCATTAACAATACAGCCCATAATCCCGATTTTGACGCCTTTCAAATGTTCGGTTTCCTTACGGATCTTGGCAGTCACTTCCTGTAGATCAAATTGCGTTCTTCCACAGGATGGACATGAAATATATTCTGTTTTTGTGATTCGCGAACGGGTAGCTTGCAAAATACCGAATGATGTTTTATTTATTGTTTTAGGTGATTGATTGCTCTCTAACCAAATGCCATCTATAAGACCGTCAATGAGCAAAGCGCCGATGTCAATTGAACTATCAATCAATAATTGATTGCTGTCTAAACGACTATAATTTCTTTTAATAATAATTGGAACTGCTATATCTGCTTCGATCAATTTAAAAATGAACCGACGCTGCTCAGCCATTCCGTGTTTATTTTCTGTTTCCAATATCAAAACCAGTGCACTATCATTTTTAATTTTATCAAATATTTCATCTGATAAATTTGAAGAATCAACTGTAACAAAATTTAATACATTGGATTTCTTAATATTATTTTTTGAATATTCCTCTAAACTAAATAAAGGATAATAATTTTTTTCATTTTTCCAAATTTCAGCATTTTGGATACTTGATAAACCGCTTGGAATTTCAAAATCATTGGGTTTATTGCTAACATAGATATAATCAGCTGCTTGATCCAAAATATTCCATTTATCATTTTTATATTTGTAACCTATTTGAGCAATGTCATCAACCTCAAAATTACTTTGTCGACTAATATCAATTATAACTCTCGGTGGATTTTCTCTTCCAATATTATTAATTACAAAAGATTGTCTTCGTTTAAATTCATAAGGATTAATTACTTGTGTTCCAATTTCATTAATCGCATTATGATTCGTCCGCTCTAAATAGCGACTGACAATTGACTTGGCAACCGGTATCTCATTTTCCGGTTTTTCAGTTAATGAGACTCGGATGGTATCACCGATTCCGTCTTCGAGCAAAGTTCCGATTCCAATTGCTGATTTAATACGCCCATCCTCGCCTTCGCCCGCTTCGGTGACTCCCAAATGTATGGGATAGACTTTTTCGGTTTCCATCATTTTAGCTGCCAGCAATCGATTAGCCTGTACCATTACAACCGGGTTACTCGCTTTCATAGATAAAATAATATTATAAAATTTTTCCCTTTCGCAAATTCTAACAAATTCCAATCCTGATTCAACCATTCCAAGTGGAGTATCTCCATAGCGACTCATAATTCTATCGGACAAAGAACCATGGTTGACTCCAATGCGAATTGCAGTTTTATACCGTTTGCAGATTCTTATAAGCGGAACGAACCGATCACGTATTCGTTCAATCTCCTCTTGATAGGCAGAATCAGTGTATTCAATAACTTGGAACTGCTTCCTATCAGTATAATTACCCGGGTTGATGCGAACTTTCTCAACGATTTGAGCCGCAATTTCTGCTGCATTGGGAGTAAAGTGTATATCAGCTATCAAGGGAACATCATAGCCACGGATATATAATTCGTCTTTGATATTCTTTAAATTGTGAGCTTCTTTTATACTTGGGGCAGTAATCCTCACAAGTTCACAGCCGGCATCCACCATTCGCATCGCCTCTGCGACTGTAGCCTCGGTATCCATTGTATTAGTAATTGTCATCGATTGTACTCTGATCGGATTATTTCCGCCAATTCCAACTTTGCCAACCTTGACTTCCCGAGTTTTGAGTCGGGAATATTTAGTCAAGCTATTACAATATTGGTATGTATTTTCCATCTACTGTTTATAGGGCTTATCAATATATTTTTCTGCCAGTATAACAGCATAACTGTTATTGTCTAAATCAATGCATTTTTGATAAGCAATTTTAGCTTCTTTGCGATTCCCAAGAAAGTCTTGAACATTACCGAGCAATAATAGCGAATTAGTTAAATAGATGTCGAGTTCGGCTTTGTAATCTTTAATAGAACTTTCTGCAAATTTTTTGGCTTTTGGGAAATCACCCTTTTCAAACCAGTATAATCCCCACTCGTAATCCAAATAACTTTTCATCTGCAGTTTTTGTGTTGGTGTGAGATCAACAAAATCTTTATTGAGTTGCAGTAGAACTAAATTTGCTTGATCATATTTTTTAGTTTTAATGAAGCTCTCAGCATTCATTAATAAAAAGTAAAAGTTCTTAGGATATTGCTTTGCTAAAATTGCACTATGATGTAAAGCCAATTTATCATTCGGTGCTTCCCATAGATAAATAAACGATAGCAAACTACGTGCTTCGATTCGTGCAAAATTGCCATCGCGCGCTGCAATTTCCATTTTGTCTAGTCCCGCTTCTTTGGTAGTCTCCAACCCAAATAATGAGGCTGCCCATTTTAGTATTGAGCTTCTTAAGGCGACGTAATATTCCACCACACCAATTGGCAGCATTGCATCTTTGATCTCAGGGTGACTATCCGCCACGTCCTTGGTTATTTTAAATCCTAAATAAGCGGGAATTAATGTTTTGAACCACTTTTTCTGTCCAAGATATACTCTTGCTCGCAATCCTTCTGCTGAACCGAGATATAATTTATATAGTGGATTATCAGGATATTTTTCAACCAATTGTTTATATAATGGCATGACTTCATCTAAATCGCGATTCAGAACCACATAGGTATTTTCAATCGGATCATTGGCCTGACTATGCAGCCATCTTGCTGATGCCCAGGTAAAATGAACGGCTGCATTAAGCGGATATTCCTTTCGGGCCTTAGTTAATATATCTACTGCTAAAGCGGTTTCATTATTATAAAATGCGTGCACTCCTTTCCAAACTAATGAATCACCTTTTTCCTCAGCAGGAAGTAAATTCAATAAAATAATTAATAGAAAGACAGCAAATTGGTTGAGGTAACGCATTTTATTTGACAAGTTTAATGAGTTCGCGGAACTTATTCCCAACCGCGATTTCCTGTTTTTCGAATAACAGCATTTCAACACTTGTCAATTTACCGCCGAGCGATTCTATTTTTTTTATCCCAATATCTTTATTATATTTGGTGCGTGAGGATACAGCATCGGCTATAAGCTCAACTTCATAACCGTCTTGTAATATGTCTTTGGCAGTTTGATAGACACAGACATGGGTCTCAATTCCGCACAGTAAAAAATGATTGTACTTCTCACCATTTATGAATTTCGAAAATTCTGCATTTCTCATACAGCTAAATTCACTTTTGATTATTGGTTTTCGGTCAGATAAAAGTTCACTAAATCTTTTATCAGTTGGACCAAGCTTATCAGGTAGTTGCTCAGTCCAGATTATTGGAATTTGCAGTAACTGAGCACCTTTAATTAATATTTCAAGATTATTAAATAATCTATCACTTTTATACATAATTTGTGCAAGTTTACCTTGTACATCAATTAAAACAATGGCGGTTTTTCTTTCTTTAGTCATAAAATGAAATTAGGAAATAATTAGTATATATCAGATACTTTATATACTTATAGCAAACACTGAGTTCCAATTATTTACATCTTCACTACATTCCATGATATTAATGGATTTGATTTCATATTCCGGACTAACCTGAATTTTCTTTGATAATATTTTTTTCTCAGCCATTGGCAGGTGATTATACATTAAGCTTATGTGCGGTAGAAAATGATCGTCTTCTTTAATAGCTAATAAGCTACAAATATATTTGTGCCACGATGTAATTAACTGTTTTTCATTAAGTTCAATATATAATGCTCGCCAATAATCATTAGAGCTACAGATTTCCGTTGGATGTAAAATAGGAAACTTATGATTTGTAACCAGATTGACTATTGCTGATTTTAGTTCAACTATTGAGATTTCAGTCCTACCAAGCAAGGTGCAATGTGGTTGAAAAATAGGTACGCCATATTTTTGTGATAGGCTAAAAATAATTTTGCTTAAATCCGGCGATTTAATTGTTAACCAAATACAATGCATAATTCAAATTAATTCTAATGGAAAATTAGAACATTTTGATAACACTAAAGAAAAGTATAATTTTTCAAGTAGTACAGGATAAATTTTAGGATGATAATATCCTTTATATGTTTTAAATTATTGATTAGTATTTTTACCATTAAAATTTTATTACTATAATAATTAGGTAACAAAGGAACAATATATGTTATATACGAAATCCGCAGAGTACGCAATTCAGGCCTTAATATATTTAGCTGAAAAAAATACAAAATCACCGACAATGGTCAGCGAAATCGCTGAAGCCTATGAAATTCCACGCCAATTTTTAGCGAAGATTGCCCAAACCCTTGTAAAGCACCACCTACTAACTGCAATTCGAGGCCGAAATGGCGGAGTTAAATTAGCACGATCAGCCAAAGAGATATATATTCATCAAATCGTTTACGCAATCGATGGTGCGCCACCTGAGCATGAACAATGTGTTATCGGTATTAACGAATGTTCAGACGTGGCACCTTGCCCTTTCCATCATAAATGGAAGATAATTAGGGAAGATATTCGAGAAATGTTAATGTCTGAAAATCTCCATGTGTTAGCAAAACGTGTTATTGCTAAACGTAATGAGATGAAACAGGTTAATAAGAAATAATAATAACCTTATATTTAGATAAAAATGGCTGCTTTTCAGCCATTTTTTTTAAGGATACTTATGGAAAAGAAAATCAGGATTTTTATAACCGGCGGAACTTTTGATAAGGAATATAACGAACTCAACGGTGAATTATATTTTAAAAATTCGCATGTTCCAAATATGCTGGAACTAGGCCGATCAAGACTTGACCTCAATTTTCGAACACTGATGTTAATCGATAGTTGTGATATGTCGGATGAAGATCGTGAAATAATAGTGAAGAATTGCGAAAAAGCATCTGAGAAAAAAATAATAATAACACATGGTACGGATACCATGGTAGAAACCGCTAAACTGCTTGGCAAAGCCATCAAAGACAAAACAATTATTTTAACAGGAGCAATGGTGCCCTATACTTTTGGCAGTTCTGACGGACTTTTTAATTTGGGAAGTGCAATTGCCTTTGTGCAAACTTTACCCAATGGTGTGTATATTGCTATGAATGGCAGATATTTTAAATGGACAAATGTAAGAAAAAATAAGAAAATTGGTGAGTTTGAGGTGATAGATTAATATGAATTTTATCCGTCTTGTCCCTGCAATCCTCAGTTTATTAATCCTCAGCGCTCATTTTTCGAGAGCAGGGGTTCCTATAATTTCAGTAATATTTTTAATACTGCCGGTATTATTACTAATCAAACGACCATGGATAGCTCGACTGATCCAAATTGTATTGCTAATTGGGTCAATTGAATGGATTAGAACTTTAATTTACTATGTAAATCAACGTCAAGCTATTGGTGAACCATATATCAGACTGGTTATTATTTTAGGAGTAGTATCCTTATTTACTGGTTTATCAGCATTGGTTTTAGGAATAAAAAGATAAAGCAGCTTTACAATATCCATTAGAAAATAATCAATTTCTACATCGCCCAACTTGGAAATTGTGCCAAATCAATTCCAAAAACAGTTTTACCAATAAAATAGATTGGGGCAACATCCTTGCCGCTCATAATCCCAAGCGATGGGTACAATACAATTGGCAATAAGGCGGTTATGGCAAGCGGAACTGCTTCGGTTATCCACCAAAAGGCCATCCAAATTGCGATAGCAGCAGTTTTATTTACTAGCGGATTATTGGGATCTAAATCAAAAAATGATAAAAATATTAAAGAGAGTGTTGGTCCTAGAATTAGTTTAAGAATGCCTGAGCTATTCTTCATCAACTCATTTACTAATTACGAGAACGGGACAGTTTACTTTATTTACAATAATTTCATCAATCGAGTCGGTCATTAATTCCTTCATAGCCCCCATGCGGTCATGCCCCATAATCAAAAGATCGCATTCTTTTACCATTTCGGCAATACCCTTGCTAACTGATTTATTTTTCACAATATTGACACTAATTACTTTTGACATCTCCTCATGTCCGGCATCATGAAACATCTTAATGAAATCTTCTTTGACATATTTTTTAGGACTATCCATCATCATCGATATTTCCCCGGCATGGGGCGAATTAACGTGCAATACAGTTAATTTGGCTTTTAAAGTAAGTGATAGTCTAACCGCTTCATCTATCATAGGTATTTCATCTTCTTTCCCCGCTAAAGCGACCGCGATATTCTTGTAAGGCATTCAATCTCTCCTAAAATCTTTAAATTTATAAGTATATAAAATTACATGAAAAATTCAGAAATCTGAAATTTTTATATCCGACATAAAAATTAGAATGGAAATTTATTGATATATAAACAAAAAGCGTCCCACAAACTTACGGGACGCTTTTACATATTTTATTGTAAGAAAATTAACCTAAGTATTTCCTCAGCATCTTACTGCGTGATTTATGACCTAAGCGCTGAATTGCCTTAGCTTTGATTTGTCGTACTCGTTCACGTGTCAAATTGAACTCTTCGCCAATTTCGTTGAGCGTTAAAGCACTTTCACGGTTAATTCCATAGTACATTTCTATTACCGAACGTTCTCTATCAGCTAAAGTATCCAAAGACGACATAACGTCTTCTTTCATTGATTCGCGCATTAGCATATCATCGGGAGTAATATCGTGTGGATCTTCTAAAACATCCATCAATGAATTATCTTCTCCATCTTGAAAAGGTGTATCCAATGAACTATGACGGCGCGAGTATTGCATGGCATTTATCACTTCATCAGGAGTCATTTCCAATTGGTGGCTGATTTCGTTTGCTTTTGGTTGACGTTCAATTTCGGCTTCAAGTTTTTCTGCCACGCGTGTGATCTTAGTAATTGTCCCAACACGGTTTAACGGCAACCTAATCAATCGAGCTTGCTCGGCTAGCGCTTGTAATATTGATTGGCGAATCCACCAGACAGCATACGAAATAAACTTGAATCCGCGTGAATGGTCAAATCGCTTAGCGGCTTTGATAAGCCCAAGATTTCCTTCATTGATTAAATCCGCCAAGGATAAACCGTTCCCCTGATATTTTTTTGCAACAGAAACTACAAAACGTAAATTTGACTCAATTAATTCTTTCATGGCCAAATCATCACCTTTTTGAATGCGAATTGCTAATTCTACTTCGCGTTCAGGCGGTAACGGTTCATATCTCCCTATTTCAGACAGATACAAACTGATACTACGATTTGATCCTGAAGTTATTTTTGTTGTTTTTGCCAAATCTTTTCCTCCGTAAAACTGTTAATATCTGAACATAATCCTCTTCTATTCAAATTATGACAGAATTAAAATTACAAATTATACTATAACTAGTACAATTTCTTTATTGATGTCCAAAATTCAAAAAAGTTCCTTAAATAATATAAATTAGACATCAATCTCTACATTTCTCCGCAACGTTTTCACAGCACCACGATGTTTTTTTGATTGTAATCGTTTTTCCTTAGCCGATCTTGTTGGTTTAGTTTTAATGCGCTTTTTCGGTTTTTCGGTTGCTTTTTTTATTAGTGTAACTAATCTATTTAACGCTTCTTCCCTATTTCTATTCTGCAACCTATACCGTCTAGAATCAATTATTAAAACACCTGAATCCGTAATTTTTTTTCCTGCCAACCTCATTAATCGTATTTTAACTTCTTCCGGTAAATTGGGAGAATTGTGCACATCAAACCGTAACTGCACAGCTGTTGAAACTTTATTTACATTCTGCCCTCCCGGACCGGATGCCCGGACAAAATCTTCCTGTATTTCCCTTTCAGAGATACTTATTTCATCAGTTATAAAGATCATATATTTTCCCGAGGTGTTTGCGCTAATCGCTGCTTAGATGATATTTATTGAAAATCGTTACAAATAATGTATAAATCGTATTTTAATAGTTATACAAACTCTTAAAGAAATTGCTACTGTTTTAACTCTAATTTCAATTATATTTATCTTACCAAAGATGCTCTTTTTATTGATATTTCACAAGGACTGAAACATGCCTTAACAATGGAACAGGTAATTGATAAATAGCATTGTTAGTTGTTATAATTACTTTTGTACTAGGTGATTTTGTAATAACAAAATACTAAAAAAGGAACTGTGTAATAATGAAGAAAATATTTAATTATTCCTCTGAAAAAGTATTATCAATTTCTGCAATTACCATTGCGGTGATTTCCATTTTTGTCGCTGTTTGGGAAAGCTCTGAAATACGTAAACATAATCGATTATCTGTTCGTCCAAAACTTGAAATATATTACAATTCAAGTGAAAACCTTTTTGGATATGTCGTAGCTAACAATGGATTAGGACCTGCAGTAATAACTGATAAATATATTTTTATCGATGGAAAAGAAATAAATTACTCTGGATTTTCTGGCTATGATGAGCTTCTTGAAAAACTTGATTTAGTTGACAAATATGCTGGACACGGAGCTATAAATCCCGGTAAAACGATAATAGCTGGTAAAAATGAGTATATTATATATTTTAATTTAGATGAATCAGATGATAGAGAAATATTATTACCTCAAATATATAGTATGGTAACGATTGAAATTGAATATGAGTCTATATATGGTGAGGCATTTAAATGTAAAATCCCAAGCAAAGAGGATTAGGTAACTTACTAGTGTATGCAATGCAGGTTCGATTGTTAAAATAAGAGCTAAATTGAATTAGGGAAATTATGTTTCAAAAAATACAAAAACCGCTAATCTAGGCCAATGGTATTATTTAGTGTTTTTGTTATATTACATGGCTTAGTTCATTTACTATATTTTGCGCATAGTAGAAAAATATTTAAACTCAGTCCACACATGATTTGGCCTGATGAATCATGGTTGCTCACTAATTTTATTAATACACAAAATATTAGAATTATGGTTAGTATGGTATGCATATTATGGGCAATCGGATTTGTGATTGGTGGAAGGTGTTTAATAATTCAATCCAATTGTGATAAAATTATTATCTATACTTCAATTTTATCTACTATTAGTTATTTAATATTTTGGAATGGTAAGATTGATAAATTAGCAGACCAAGGATTTATAGGTATAATGATCAATATTGGGATTTTATTAATAACCATGTATATTATATAAGCTAGGAAATTAATAAATGTAAGTTAATCTGCTTTAGAAGGTGGATTATTAAATTATAACTATGAGTAATTTTATATTAAATACAACTTATGACCTACTAAGATCAGAAATCTTAGAATTAAAAAAGAATATAAAACAAAATTCTGCGAATATTTCTGTTGCAGCAGCTTTTGGTGATATAACTGATAATGCTGAGTATCAATCTGCAAAACAACAACAAGAAATGTTATTCACTAGATTAAGACATTTAGAACAATATTTAAGTTCAGTAATTATTAACGAAAAAAATATTAAAGTTGATAAAGTAGTATTTGGCACAATGGTAACCCTATTTGATAAAGAACAAAATACTGAAGTTGATTATAATATACTTGGACCGGCTGAGTTAGAACTTTTTAAAAA
>RRYU01010957.1_pt1 | contig 26293 bp, 20 predicted proteins | sample 2162651 | NCBI WGS metagenome assembly RRYU01 (sample SAMN10267283, study PRJNA491782) | microbial mat metagenome | isolation source: biomat in the production well | place: Japan: Minami-Kanto gas field, natural gas well KTG3 | collected 2017-06 | reverse complement strand
TCTCCGTTGCCCGATCATGGTGATTCATCGGAGATTCCTCGCGCCGCTTACAGGCGAATGACATGGATAAGGTACCCATATCTATGAACGACAACGATATCCACGCCGTTATGGCGATTCTGCAGACCGAGATGCCGCGCTACCAGCAACCCCTGGTCGATGAGATGAGCATGGAACAGCAGTCGCCCTTTCGTATCCTGATTGCGACTATTTTGAGCCTGCGCACGAAAGATACGCTGACGGCTGTGGTTGCGCCCCGGCTGTTTGCAGTGGCCGATACGCCAGCAGCGATGCTCGAACTGAGTGAGGAACGTCTGGCCGAACTGATCTTCCCGGTGGGATTTTATCGCAACAAGGCCCGCTCGATTCTGCAGGTGTGTGAGATTTTGTTACAGACCTATGATGGTAGAGTGCCAGATGACCTGGATGCGCTCCTGGCTCTGCCGGGGGTGGGCCGCAAAACGGCGAATCTGGTGCTGACGGCTGGCTTCAATCTGCCGGGCATTTGTGTTGATACACATGTGCATCGCATCTGCAATCGCTGGGGCTATGTGGCAACAAAGAATCCCGATGCGACGGAGTTTGCCCTGCGCGAGAAGTTGCCCAGCGAATACTGGATTCGCATCAACGGCTTGCTGGTAACGCTGGGGCAGAATATTTGTCATCCTACATCACCCCGCTGTAGCAGTTGCCCGGTAGCCGCCTACTGTGCGCGGGTGGGGGTTACGCGTTCGCGGTAGGATGTGGTAATGCCAGCCAGCACGATAAAGGGCATGTTGATCTAGCCAATGTGTTGGTGCAGCGCGGCACTTTTCTAGCGCATGTCATTGGCAAGTAGAAACGTGCGTACCGCCGCGATAAATGCCTCCGGCTGCTCTTCGTGCGGCAAGTGTCCACAGTTCGCAATCACCGACAATGTTGCGTTGGGCAGTGCTTCTGCCAGACGTATACTCTCACGTGTGGGCACGGTGCGATCCTGATCGCCCGTCATCACCAGCGTTGGTATCTGCATCGCCGGTAGTTGCGCAGCAAGATGCAGCGCATGACTGGCGAGTATTAGATTCCAGAAGGCACGATTCCATCCTGGAACCAGAAATTCGCGCCGGTATGCGGCCAGCAGTTCAGGTGTGAACTTTGCCTTGTCGTGCCAGAAGCCACGGTAGACGAACTGGTGCATCAGACCAAGCATCACGCGCACTTGCAATGGCCCTAGTGGCCCCAGACCACGCAGAAAGCGCTGCAACCGGGGCGGAAATTCGGTGACGGCATAGCCACTGTAGACCATCGGCGCGGCCAGGACGAGTGCCGCAACGCGTTGGGGATGGCGCAGGGCGGCGATCAGGGCCAGGCTACCACCAGCAGAATTGCCCACCAGCACAGCCTGTTCGATCTGCACGTAATCCATCAGCGCCACAATCAGGTCGGTCTGGGCTTCGGGCGTGTAGGGATTAGAACCATCTTTTCCGGGCATTGGTCGATCCGTCTTGCCAAAGGCCGGGCGGTCAAAAGCCAGCACACTGCCCAGTTCAGCCAGGGGCGACATCACAGCCCGCCAGGTAAACATACTCAACATGCTGCCATGGATCAATAGCAGCGTCGGGCTGCCCTGCCCACAGCTATGATAGTAGACACGCAACCCGCCAATAGTGGCGAATTGACCGTCGGTTATAGCAGTAGATGGTTTGTGTAGCATAGATTCTTACATGACCGGAGTTACGCGGTGGTGGATCAAACCACACGTGTGATCGTCCGAAAAACCTGTTTCGCCTGCGGCAGCGTGGAAGTGTATATTTTTTATTCTCAATATTTTTGCCGCAGGCAAAAATATTGAGAATAAAGATGTTTTTTTCCACCCTGCCGGAGGCGAGTCTTAGCCTATGGAAGAACAACCGCGTAAGTCCGATTATATGAGACGATAGGCAATGAATTGTGCTGAAGCATTGTCTATCGTCATACGACAAAATAACTTTCCCATACTGGTTAAGTAGGGCAGTCAAGCTGCCAGAGACAAAGTAGCACAGGCGTCGCTGCCTGCGGCTGAACGGATAGGGATACCTGTTCCACTGAACAGCAACTGTACAATCTCTCCATGATCCTTCTGTCAGATACAGGCTGGCCCGATTATAACGCATCATTGTAGATTGTGTGAAAGGTATGCTCTTTTCGTTACGACTTTCTTGTGATATGATACACCCCGATAAAAAAGAACAAGAGTATCAAAACAGGCATAAAATCGTAAGCCATAGTTTTAGAGATGCCATTCCAACGTGACAGTTGGCATAGGGGGATCGACTGGTCGTCCCTACAGGATGGCACTGTGCTGCTGAAAGGAAAATGAGTGGACGTTCTAAACCAGTCTTTTCTGGGAAACTTGCTGTTTCAATGGGGCATTGCGCTAGGCATTGTTCTCGTCTGGTTAGTCATTTTTCTGCTGGTGCGTGCAATTGCTGTCCATCGGCTGGCAAAGATTGCCGCACGTACAAACACTATTATTGATGATATTGCGCTGCTGATTCTGCAACACACAAAAGCCTGGCTGGTCGTACTGGTGGCCAGTTACTTTGGCTCTCTGGCGTTGACCCTGCCTGCCAGCATAACACTGTGGATTCAGACAATCGCTGTGATTGCCTTTATTACTCAGGGTGCCTTCTGGATTGATGCGGTGTTGATGTTCTGGATGCAATGCTACCAGACAAAGACCATGGAGACGAATGCGTCGCAGGCTACGACTGTACGTACCCTGGGCTATGTGTTCCGGGTAGCCCTGCTGTCATTGCTGTTTCTGATGGCACTTGACAATATTCCCGGCGTTGAGGTGACGGCCCTGGTTGCCAGCCTGGGCGTGGCTGGCATTGCTGTGGCCCTGGCTTTGCAGAGCGTGCTGTCGGATCTGTTTGCCTCGTTGTCGATTGCTTTAGACAAGCCGTTTGTGATTAACGACTTCATTATTGTTGGCGATTTTATGGGCACAGTCGAGAACATTGGCATCAAAACGACGCGGCTGCGCAGTTTATCGGGCGAATTACTGGTTTTCGCGAACGCAGATCTAGTCAGCAGCCGTATTCGCAACTATAAGCAAATGCGCGAACGGCGGATTTTGTTTAGCCTGGGAGTGGTCTATGCCACGCCCTATGAAAAGCTGAGTATGATTCCAACGCTGATCCGCGAGATTATTGAAGCGCAGGAGCATGTCCGCTTCGATCGTGCCCATTTTGCCAGCTATGGTGACTTTGCGCTCAATTTTGAGATTGTTTATTATGTATTGAGTGCCGACTACAATCAGTATATGGATCTTCAGCAAACGATAAACCTGGCGATTTTTAAGGCGTTTGATGAGGCCGGGATCGAATTTGCTTTCCCCACCCAGACCTTGCATCTTTTGGGACACCCGACGACCTGACATGCGTAGTAAGCCATACATGGGGATGTGCGGGAGCCGGAGGCCCCCGCAAAAAAATGTTGTCGGTTTGTTTTGGCGGCTTTGCCGCCAAAACAAACCGACAACATTATAATCTCGGCGGGGCGCAGCCCCGCCGGTAACGCCGTTTACGGCTCTAACACGCCTTCGGTCTCGCCTTCAATTGCAATTCGCACCTCACGGACGGTGGGGAATTGCTGCAAGGTGCGCGTGATTTGCGCTCGAATGGCAGCTACCCGCGCCGAGCCGCCGCCGTAGGCGCGTAGCTCCTGGGAGAAGTTGGCCGTGGCGACGCCATCGCGGATGACCAGGTTCAGCAGGCGCACGCGTACGCCCCAGTCGGCCTCACGCCCGGAGTAGTTCAATACCTCGGTTGGAGTGGGCAGGGCACTGGTAAAGCCAGCGCCAGGCGGCGGCCCCCAGAGTAGTTCCTCCAGTGCGGCACTGCCGATTCGCGTTGTCTGGGGAATGCGGCGGCGTTCGGCACGCAGTTCTTCACCCACCAGCCAGTAGAGTTCGATCGCACGTGTCTCCGGGTCGTTTGGCCCAACAAACGTGAGCTGGCGGGCGGCGAGCAACTCGCCCTGCGGAGTGCGGATCTCAATCACGGCGGGCTGGGTGTTGACTATAAACCACTCAGCAGGCGGCCAGAGGCTGGTGATCAGCACGCCTGTACCATCAGGCGCAGTGAGCAGAGTTGTGTCTGCCTGAAAGATCGGGCCGTCGGCGAGGCGCAAGATCACGCTCACCTGATCACCCGGTTGCCCCAGGCGAGCTTCAACATGCAGCGGCAGGCTACTGATTGCATCACGCACTGGTACGATCAACGGGGCAGCAATCGGTGGCAGGGGTTGGCCATCCTGGCAGAGGATGAACTGTTCAGCGTGGCCAACTCGATAGTCGTAGAGCGTGCCGTTAGCTTCCAGGATCAGATGGAAGCCAGGGATCTGGGCCGGGGTGTAGACCTGGTTAGGCGCGGGGCAGCCCAGGGCGGCGTCGGGCCAGGTGACACCTACAGCGCTGCGCAGGATCACATCTGCCACCGACACACCTGTGCGGGCGGCCAGATCGTCACGGGCGAGCGCCACAGCCGCGTCCAGTTCACTGCCAACAGCGCCGATAGTCACCGGCTGGCTGGCGATCACCTGGAGCGATCCATCGCGGGGCGAAGTCGTAAACACTTCGACAACGCCGGGTGTGTTCACTGCTGGCTGTGTGAAAAACAGGCTGAGCGCGAAGGGGCCAGGTATGAGTATATCGGGGCGATTCACCATGGTGAAGTCACGAGCGAAGAGTTGCCCGGCGGTGCTGCGCAGGCGCACGCCGATCTGCGCCTCGAAGGCAATGCCACGCTCGAAGCCCTGCACAAGCAGCGGGCTGCCCACCACAGCCTCCTGTTCGGGGGCAGTGATCAACGCCTGGCGACCATCGGCGAAGGGCAATTCATAGCGCCAGCGGTAATAGTGCCTGCCGACGTTGCCCATCTCCACCTGAAAGCGTGCCGGGTTGGTTGCGTTATAGGTCAGCAAACGACGCTCGAAGGGTTGCACCATGATATCGCGTACCACACCGCCAACCGGCACACGTACCCAGAAGGCATCGCCAATCGGGTAACCGGCGACATAGAGCCAGTCGAACAGCGGCGTGCTGGTGGTGAAGCGCCCATTGCTGTAGCTGGTACCACTCTGGTTCAAGAAATTCCAGAACGCCTGCGGGATACCATAACTACCAGGAACCTGATAGGCGATCCGGGCAGCCGCCAGATTGGCGAATTCCGGTACAGCCACAAGCCCGTTTGGGGTGAGCCGTTCTGTGACATAATCGCCCGGTCGCAGACGTTGCTGAATGCGTACATATGGCCGCAGATCGGCATAGGTGGGAAAACCGGCGTCCGGGTCGCCAGCCACCGGGATGGTAGCCGGGGCGAGGGCGATATAATCGCCGTTGCCGATCTGCACCCGCCCATCGATCATATCGCGGGTAAGCAAGCCAGTTGTGACATACCAGGGATCGTTGGGGTTAGCTGCCGGATTGTTGATCTCCATGCGCGCTTTGTCGAAGTACTGCACCGTGCGGCTCTGGCCCGGGCTGTTGATATACCACTCGCCGATATCATCGGTAAAGGGCTGCGGCCCCCAGATCCACGAATGGCTCCCCTGGCCCTGTTGCACCGGATAGTCGGTGCGCTCCCAGACAGCGCGAAAGGCTGGCTGACTGATAGATTGGGCAGTGGCAGCGCCGAAAGGCAGTAGAGCAAGCACGAAGATACTAATCAGCAAAAACGTCCATGAGGGTTTGATGTGCTGTGAAAAACCGTCCATCACCTTACCTCCTTCTTCACACCGGATGGGTCATCGGTGGCATTGATGCAGGGGATGGGTGTCGTATGGCGTGTGCCGTACCGTCTCAACGTCGTGCAGATTGGGGCTATGGCTGAATCAGCAATGCCTCAGCAGGATGGGACAGCTCTGGCGCATGCAAGGCAAGCATACTATCCTCATGCGCAACCCTGGCCTGGAGCAGATCCGTCGCGATGCCATCCTCGATCCAAAGCTGGCATACCATGCCTCCCTGACTGTCTACAAACAGCGGTATGTGAATCAATCAGGTCTTTATCTGTTATTGTACCATATGAACATATGTTTTTAAGATGTGGTACACACGGGTCAGGGCTAGGTCAATAGCGAAATGCTGCCTGCTCCAATTGGCAGCGGCAGTTGACTTAAACCCTGCGTGGTACAGATTCGAATCCTGCGGCGGCTACCAGCATTTTCCTCTTGTCCGGTTGTCATTCATTCCCTCTGCGGGTACACATATATGCCACATAATCAGATCCCCACAATCTGGATTTTTTGATCTGATTCAATCTGTACAAAGATGCCCCGTCGATGTATAGTGAATAGTATCACTCATTGTTTCTCAATACAGCCACATCCCGCCCTGTTCGTGTAGCGATCAGGGCTGATAGTATTCTTCACGTCGGTAGGGCTATATCCGATGTCGGGTATAGTATTGACAGAGTTGTCAGAAAGGATTACACCATGGCAGAGAGTGTGTACAAGATGATCGAACTGGTCGGATCAAGTAACGAGTCGTGGGAGAAAGCGGCTATGGCGGCTGTTGAGATGGCTGGCAAACATCTACGCGATTTGCGTATCGCCGAAATCGCAGAGCTTGATATGCATCTCGAAGACGGTAAAGTGCTGGCCTATCGCGCCAGGGTGAAGCTATCCTTTAAGTATCAGGGCGAAGGCTAAGCCGATGGTGTGTGTCCGTTGGCATCTTTGCTGACGGCTGCTCTGTAGAGTAGCATCCATGCTGTCAGTGTGCCTACGAGTAGCCTTCTTATAATCGGAAGCAGATGACAAAAGGATGCCAAAAGGGAATCTTTCGTTACGAAAGGTTCCCTTTTGTGTGTCTTGCTAGGGCCGCGTTAGACAAACAGGCCGATCACCATAAACACCAGACCAGCCACGCCCAACCCGACTGTACCATAGTAATAGTTACGCGACCAGGTGGCAGCTGACTGGGCCAGTTCACGTTCGCTCTTACGGCTGATAAAAAATTTCTGTTTGCGATCACTGGGATGCCGCGCAATCATAGGTTGCCCCTGAGCGTCAATCGCGCACCCCAGGATATAAACATTGATATCGACTGGCAAAGCTTGTTCAACATGGCGAAACCCTAGTGTGCGGCTGCGGTTACGGCCACGGTTCGCTTCAGGCGCATCCTCGTAACGGTCGCCTGTCTCGATTAAGTCCAGGTCGGCCTGATCTGGATCAACCAGCACACGGCCAGTAGCATCACGTACCCAGAACTTGACCCGTCGTTCTTCCGACTCGACCGTTTCACTGCGGCGCTCCATACGCGTTTCGCGTTTGCCATCAGCGTCTTCTTCGGTAACTTGTTCTTCGTACTCACGCGTAACCGTGCGTGTATAGGCTACACATGCCTGATCCGAAAGGGGGCCATGCAGCGGCGTATCACACTCAATCGTTCCCGTGATTTCACATGGCTGGGCCATGGCATCACCGCCCAGCGATGTTGTCACCTTCTTATGAACCTCGTGCAACAGGTGAGCCGTATAGGTGTCGGCGGCATTCATAGCATGCAGGTGATTGGCCTCATGACGGGCCACAAAAAACAGGATGGTCGCGATGATCAGCAAGATGATACCAAAGATTAGCATTGCACACCCTCCAGTAACTAACAGCCAGGAACTGTCTGGCTTATGGTCTGAGAACTGCGATGTCAACCGTCATTATAACGAAATCCTGTACCAGGGAAGTACCAGCCTTTACGCGCCCAGCGCACCCGACTATGATGTGTTGCATAGCAAACACCTCTCGTTCGATCGTCTCACGTATAGGGTAGGTTTTTTGCGCCAGCGCATCAGCACCCCCTCTCCTCGCCGGGGCTTATCAGTACCAACTTTCCCCCATCAGGATGCGGTAGAGTTAGCAGCGTCCCGCCTTCCACGGCTACCGGCGGGGCGCAGCCCCGCCGAGCTTATAGTATGTTCGGTCTGGTGTGGCGGCAAAGCCGCCACACCAGACCGAACATACTTTTTTTGCGGGGGCCGAAGGCCCCCGCATACCCCATACGCATCACCGGTAGGGCCGTAGGCCCCCAAACCCCTGCTGGGAGGCGTACCGTGATGCGTATGCCTGCCCCCACGTGAAGAAACCTACCCCTGTAAGGCATTCAAGGGTGTATAGAAAATGTATTCGCCCGGTACACACTGTCGATGAAAGAAAGGGAGCCTTTCGTAACGAAAGGCTCCCTTTCTTTCCAGGCGAACACCATATGCGATCTGTATCCTTTATGATTGATGTCGACGCGCAGTCAGCAACTTGAGCAGTTCAATCAGACTGAAAACGAGCACACCAGTCCCCAGGCAGATCAGCAACTGAGGCCCGCTCAGAGGCGTTACCTGAAAAAAGGTGCCAAAGAATGGCACATACACCGCCATGAGTTGCAGCACAAAGGTTGCGACTGCCATGAATAACAGCGTCGGATTCGAGAACAGGCCCAGCCTGAAAAATGAGACGACATGTGACCGTGAAGCCAGTGCCTGGCCAATCTGCATAAAAGCAATCGAAGTAAAAATCATCGTCTGCCAGGTGCGCTCGCCGGGGGCCTGTGCATCAATATATGTAAAAATCATCGTCTGCCAGGAAGATTCATTCGCGACGCGTGCATCAATATATGTGTACCCTACTGCCAGGGCGACACCACCCACCAGTAGCCCGACCAGCAGGATATAGCGGAGAATAGCCCGACTAAAGAACGGCGCGTCCCGGCGTCGTGGTGGCACCTGCATAATCGATCGGTCTGCCGGCTCGACGCCCAGTCCCAATCCTAATAGCCCATCAGTCAACAGGTTCAACCAGAGCAGTTGCAATGGCAGCAGCGCTACCGAGATACCCATCAGCGGCGCACACAGCATCACCAGCACTTTGCCCAGATTGCCCGCGATAGAGAACTGGACAAAGCGGCGGATATTCTCATAAATGGCCCGGCCTTCCTCAACTGCGGCCACTATCGTGGTAAAGTTATCGTCCAGCAGCACCATCTGTGCCGCCTCTTTCGACACATCGGTACCCGTGATGCCCATGGCTACACCAATGTCGGCTTTGCGCAGGGCAGGTGAGTCATTGACGCCATCACCAGTCATAGCGGCTACCTGACCCATGTTCTGTAATGTCTCGACAATGCGCAGCTTATGCTCTGGTGTCACCCGTGCATAGACCGAGACGTCAGGCACAATCGCGGCCAGTTCTTCCAGGCTCATATTGTCCAGATCTTGCCCGGTGCGTACATTTCCGGTATCGCTGATGCCCAATTCGTGGGCGATGAAACGTGCCGTCAACGGATGATCGCCTGTAATCATAATCGGGCGGATGCCAGCGCTGCGGCATATACGAATAGCCGCTTGCACCTCGGGACGGGGTGGATCGATCATGCCGACCATGCCGACCAGGGTTACCTCGTGCTCGATACTCTGATCAACTCGGGTTGGTAGTTCCGCGAGTTGCTTTATGCCAATTGCCAGAATACGCATACCATTCAGCGCCAGTTTATCGTGGGCGGCTTGAATACGTTCGCGCCCCGCAGCGTCCAGTGGTTCCGCGTGGTCATTGATCCACACATGGCTGGCGATATCGAGCATCCCATCTAACGAGCCTTTTGTCATCGCAACATAGGGACAGCCGAGATCGCCCAGAGACGCGAGCAGCGGTGGCAAGCTGTTGCGATCCTCTGGCACTGCATGCACCGTGGTCATACGTTTGCGTACCGATTCAAACGGTACTTCCGCCAGGCGTGGTGCGTAGTGTTCTAATGCATCTTTTTCGAGGCCAGCCTGCGTCGCTGCCACCAGCAACGCTCCCTCGGTCGGGTCGCCCACCGATCGATATCGTCCTGTCTCAGGATCAGGTGTCAGTGATGCGTCGTTACACAATGCTCCACAAACCAGCAACAATCCGACCGAATGGGGATGATCGTTGACCAGGGCCACATCGCGCTGCATGAGATCCGGGTCGGGATGGCGTGCCGTTCCACTCAACTCAATGAAATGCCCGGCTACGTCGATGACGGTCACAGTCATACGGTTCTCGGTCAGCGTGCCGGTCTTATCTGAACAGATCACACTCACTGACCCGAGCGTCTCAACGGCTGGCAACTTGCGAATGAGTGCTCGCCGACGCAACATACGTTGCGCCCCCAGAGCCAGCGTCAGTGTGACAACTGCTGGCAGGCCCTCGGGCACCACCGCAACCGCGACACTGACTGCGGTTAAGAACATGTCGCTCAATGGTTCATTGCGCACCACGCCGATGATAAACACCAGCAGCGCCACAACAACACCAGCCACCGCAAGCAGGGTACCTACCTGACCAAGCTGACGTTGCAGCGGTGTTTGCTGCGTTTCTACCTCCTGGATCAACTCGGCAATATGCCCCAACTCGGTACGCATGCCGGTTGCAACAACTATCCCCATGCCACGTCCGTATGATACCGTGGTGCCCATATAGGCCATGTTTACCCGATCACCCAGCGGTAAGTTGGCGCTATCCAGTGCAGCCACCTGCTTCTCGACCGCCTCAGACTCGCCGGTCAGGGCGGCTTCTTGCACCATCAGATTCGTACTCTCAACCAGGCGCAGATCGGCCGGTACGGCACCGCCCGCTTCAAGCAGCACAAGATCGCCGGGCACCAGTTCGCGGGCACTGTGCTGCTCAACGCTGCCGCCGCGCATGACACGTACCATGGGAACCGTCAACTGCTTGAGCGCCGCGATCGCCCGTTCTGCGCGGTATTCCTGCACAAAGCCGAGCAGCGCAAACAACAGCACAATTGCCGAGATAGCAATCGTTTCAAGCGGTTTTCCCAGGAAAGCCGAAATAACCGCAGCAGCAATAAGAATCAAGACCATCGTACTGGTGAACTGCTCCCAGAGAATGCGCAGCGGGTTCTTGCCGCCACGCTCTTCCAGTTCATTGGGGCCAAACTCTTCTAGACGCTGGTGGGCTTCTTCTAGTGTTAGTCCACGACGGGCGTCTGTGTCAAATGTATGCAGCACACTGGGGATGTCCTGCGTGTGCCAGATCTGATGTAGATCCGTTGCTGATTGTTCTATTACTTGCATTCTTGTGTTTTCGTTATTAACAGGACGTACGCAGTCATCCATAGCTCCGAGCGGATATCGCTTACGGTAGGGTGGAAGAAACCCATCTTTTTCCAAAATGTTTCGCCTACGGCGAAACATTTTGGAAAAAAATATACCATTCCACGCTGCCGTCCACCGTGAGCCTGTCGAACGGCAGGCGAACCAGACCTTTCATCCGAATCAAACGTCTGGTTTGATCCAACCACCGCGTAAGTTCTATTATTAATAGAATGGTTCCATACTTTTAATTGTAACATACTGTACGCTTACTCTCCTGCCTGTGCTGGGCAGTCGAAGGCATCACGCAGCATACGAAGTGCGAACGAACAGGTGCAGATGCATTATCGTCGTGCCATTCATGTGCTTCGTGGTGTAAAATAAACCTGTATAAACCAACTGTATGGGGATAGCCATAGCGATACCTATACGTGGTACACTAGCTATGTAGCGTAGTTTACAAGTAAAAGGAGAAGACCAATGACTCGCAGATCTCTATTCGCGTGCATCTGGCTACTACCACTGCTCCTTGGAGCATGTGCCACTTCGGCTCCATCCGCTGTGACCACCACAGCGGACACATCGGCTAATGTGTCTACGGAATCTGCAGGTATGCCAGTAGCCACTATCCCCGCAGAAACACCCGCCATGCCCACTACGCAGGCGGAACCAACGACTGTGATTCAGGTCGCCGGTACAATTACTGTCCAGGCTCCTCTGGTGCGCCCATCTGTGGATCTGCCAACCGATACTGCCAGGCAGGGACAGGGACAGGAAGGAGTTCCTTTGTTTGGTGAGGGTACCAGCCTGATCTTTATGGTACTGATCAACCAGAGTGGCACGGACGATGTGTTGACTAATGTTACTACCGATGTGGCCAACACGGTCGAGTTTTTCTTCACCGAACCGGTACGACAGATCAACCTGGTGGAGCAAATCACTGTTCCCGGCAGTGGCGCTGTGGTGATCGGTGAAGGACAGGGGTATCATATTGTACTCACCGATCTAACCCGCGAATTGCGCGTCGGTGAAAATGTTACCTTTACCCTGACATTCCAGAATGCCGGTGACGTTACCGTCACCGCACCCGTACGCCTGCCGCGTGATGTAGTTCAGCCGTAGGGTTTTTACGTAGGGACGTGCTGCTTCTGCGCGTCCGCATGGTGTTTTCATAGAAACATCAAGTAGAGGTTGGACGAACTTTGGACTGTGGTAGAGCGGGCAGATTCCCGCCCTCCACGCTACCGGCGGGTTGTAGCCCCACCGAGGTTCTAGTGTGTCTGGTTTGGTGTGGCGGCTTTGCCGCCATACCAAACCAGACACACTTTTTTTGCGGGGGCCGGAGTTTCCATATGTATCACGTTACGCCTCTCGGTAGGGGTTTGGGGGCGGTAGGCCCCCAAAGCATATCGTTGTTGTGCGAGATTGTGCCAGCAAAGCTGGCACGATCTCGCACGACAACGTGGATTTTTAAGACTGCTGCCCTACCGTTAATGCGTATGGGCCGGAGTCCCCCACACGCCCCCACTTGTCCGAATACTCCTCTCATGCGCGGATCGCCTGGTAGCCCCCTCCTTCTCATGGGGCGACTTGTCCCTAAGGATGCGCTCCTGTCACCTGTGCGCAAGCATACGATACGACGGACATTCGAGAAAACATATGGTTCGCACTAGCTTAACAGGTAAATATAGTTTTCTTGACAATATTTTGCTTCGTATAGAGTTTATTCTATCAGAATCAACAACAAGATGATAAAACGATGATAAAACTCCTGTCCTGTTAGTTGAATATATCTCTCGTCTATAGGACTATATGCTTTTCGACCTAAAGAACTATGCATAGATATTCGAACTCCTTTATACTATCTGTGTGTGGGGACAGTGTTTGAGCCTGAGGAGGACAGCTATTGGTGATCTAATTCTTTCTTAATAACTACCGGACGCAATCATGCTTACTACATCTCACGTTGAACAAGTATTGTCCTTTTATGATCTGGGCAAAATAGAGAACGTTACGCAGGCCTATCAAGGTAATGTCAACGCTACTGTTTTTGTTGAAACACATTATGGCCGGTTTGTGGTACGCCACAATCAGCAGCATCTCAGTGAAGCGGTTCATCGCTATCGCCACAGCTTAATAAGCCACTTGTACGAGCGAAATTTCCCCGTACCTGCACTTATTCCGACGCACGATGGTGATACATTGCTTAAACTCGATAGTCGGCTCTATGAAGTACAGTTCTTTATCGAGGGGCAGGATTATAACCCGGAGCGTCTCCAACAACTGACTGGTATTGGCACGATGCTTGCACAGTATCATCGGAGTGTCAATGGGGTTGCGCAGCCGCGTGGCGAAGCATTTCCGCGCTACCATCCCCGGCGTATTCAGGGGATGACCGAGCGTTTAATGGAGTGTGATGTGATGGGGGACTACTGGGCATCGCTGGCATGGTATGATGCACGTGTGGCCCAGTTGCGGGCGGCCCTGGCTGCCCTGAACTATGAGTGTTTGCCTCATCGGGTGATACATGGTGATATTCACGGTGAAAATTTGCGTTTCAGTGGTGATCGCGTTGCTGCGTTGATTGATTTCGATCAGATTGCCTGGGATGCACGTGTGGTTGATCTGGTAGATGGGCTGGTGAGTTTTGCCACCGATCACAGCTATGCGAACCAGATGATGTGGGGTGTCTTCCGTGGGCCTCTCGATATCGACCGTGCCGCCCGGTTGCTTGATGCCTATATCGCTGTGTCCCCCTTGCAGCCAGCCGAGATAGAGGCTATGCCATTTTTAATTGAATTGATGTGGTTGCAGGGTGAACTCGACCGCGTTATCTCGACAATGGAAGGTTCGGTGGATTATCATCTTGAGATTTTAAGCCAGGGTCGCTGGCTGGCCGAGTGGATGCGCGATCATGGCGACCAGCTTGTCGATCAGTGGGTTGCACTAAATACGGTGCGGAGTGCTTCAGAGAGTGTGCCATTAGCAGCATAATGGGTGTCTGGTATGTAGGATTAACCAATAGTGTCTGGCGAGGAGGCTTGCTGGTGTGCCAGCAAGCCTTTTTGCGTTGAGACATAGTCTGCGTAGGGGCGACCGGCCGGTCGCCCCTACTACGGAGGCAATGAATGCGCATCTTGCAATGGATATATGTCACCTGGCCTGGCATGCTGGCAGCCTTCTTTTTCTTGATCAGTGCCATGCTATGGGGGCCGGTGGGGCTGGTAGGGGCAGAAGATTATTCTGGTGCAGGCCGTGTGAATGATGATAGGGTGATTTTTCTGCCGCTGGTGCTGTTGAATAGCTCTACAACTCAACCAGTTCAACTGGTGCCGGGATTGCCGTTTAATCCCCTGGAGACGCGTAGTGGCGAGGGAACGTATTATGCTGCTACGGGTGCTGGCAACTGTTCGTTTGCTGCATCGCCTGACGATCTTATGGTTGCCGCGGTAAACTGGCCTGATTATACGAATGCCTGGCTATGCGGGGCATATATCGAAGTCAATGGGCCAGATGGTCGCGTGGTCGTACGAGTGGTAGACAGTTGCCCCTCCTGTGCGACGGGCGATATCGATCTGAGCCGTGAGGCATTTGCACGGATTGCCGACCCGGTGCGGGGGCGAGTTCCCATAAGCTGGAAGGTTGTTAGCCCGGTGATCTCTGGGTCGATTGTGTACCAGTTTAAAGATGGTAGCAATCCTTACTGGACGGCTGTGCAGATCCGCAATCATCGCAATCCGGTGCATAGCCTGGAATATCGCGCCAGCGACGGTACATTTAAGCCAGCTGGTCGGGTAGATTATAACTATTTTATTGAAACGAGCGGAATGGGATCGGGGCCATTTACGTTTCGCGTAACAGATATATATGGCAATGTACTCACCGATAGTGGCATACCGTTTGTAGAGAATGGCGAAGTGCAGGGGAGCGGGCAGTTTCCGGCTCGATAGTGGGCTTCCAGTACGGGCAGGCTTGAAATGATCAGACCTGACAGGTTTTGAACCCCTGTCAGGTCTTTGTTGCTTTTTACTTTTGATTTTCTACTATTCTGTTTTTCGATCAGGCCTTCTTCTGCGCCTGCGTAGCCGTCAACAGCCGTAACCAGCCCATCTGAGCTTCCAGAAATTTTTGCGAGGCTTCTTGCCAGGTATGCATCATCTTCTGGGCTTCGTCGTTATTCCACCCCTTCGCAAGTGTAGAGGGATCTGACTTCTTCACGGCATCAAACCAGTTCTCGGACAACTGCGTCTGGGTTTCCGTCCAGCGCTGCATCATATCCAGTACCTGTTTTGACCAGTCGACGATCTCTTTGGGCGAGTTGGCATTCGATGCCACGCTGTCTGCCCAGAACCTGGTCCAGGTCACTTGAGCTTCGAGGGCGTTCTTGACTGAATCACTCCAGACATCGACTGACTTCTGCCAGGCTTCATTCGACGGAGATGTCGGACTCATTCCACGCATGGCATCCAGCCAGCTTTCCCACATTTTTTGCTGTGTGCCAGTCCAGTTTTTGATCGTCTCTTCGGCTTGCTTGTTCCAGTCCATTGCATTGCTTCCTTTCACAGAAATACATACTTCATGGCATAGTAATGCCATAATCTGTCCGATATTCGGCCCACGCGTGGGACCAGTTCCATCACATAGAGATCACCCGGCTCGATAGGGTTTGTATGCCCGGGTTGCCCATATGCGCCATATATTACAACAACGTGTCAGTCATTTCCTGTATTATTATGGAGTCACCAGTTACATTTTGGTTTTATAATCAAATATCGCTTTGGTAATTATCAGGGTATGGTGAAATGTGTTTGGGATACTATGTAACCGTTCAGGTGGGGTGGTCGGGAGGGGCATTGCCCCTCCCGGAGTCTCGTCTTGTCGACCCGTTGTGGCGGCTTTGCCGCCACAACGGGTCGACAAGACGGTTTTGCGAGGGCCGCAGGCCCCCGCGCCCCCGCTGGCGCAGGTACCGCCTGAACGGTTACGGATACTATTAGCGACCGGGTAATATCTGTCTACTGTCTATCACGAACATGCCTGCGTAGTGCAGAGACATGGTGTATACTACAGGCCAATTAAGCATATTGCGTCGGACATGCGAAACCAGCGTGATGTTGCGAAGCAATCCACACCACCATACTTAATAGCCAGTTAATAGCCAGCTTGCATAGGTTGACAGTGTTATACCCATCATATATGCCGAATCGCCTGCAGAAGTCACGGATGTGCCATTCATGATTATTTCAACCGATACTTTGTCCAACCAACAGGCTCCCTATCTGTCGGTTGTCATTCCTGCCTATAATGAGGAACAGCGTTTAGGTTACAGCTTGACGCAGATACAGAAATACCTGGATACACAGATCTATGTGTCCGAGGTGATTGTTGTTGATGATGGTAGTACTGATCACACAGCTACAATCGTTGAAGATTATATGCATCATTTTGCCAGCCTGCGTCTGATACGTGCCACGCATGGGGGCAAGGGGCATGCCTGTAAGCAGGGGGTTTTGTCTAGCAAGGGGCAGTGGGTGTTCTTGTGCGACTCGGATCTATCGATGCCTATTGGCGAGTTGGCCAAGTTTATGCCGTTTCTCGAAAGCAACAATGATATTACAATTGCCTCGCGTGAGACACCCGGTGCGCAACGCTTTGATGAGCCACGCTATCGGCATCTGATGGGACGCGGTTTTAACTGGCTGGTGCAGGTGCTGGCTATCCATGGTATTCATGATACGCAGTGTGGGTTTAAGTGTTTTCGTAGGGATGTGGCGCGCGATATCTTTAGTGTTCAGACGATTAATGGCTGGGGATTTGATGTTGAAATTCTGTTTGTGGCCCAGAAGCGCGGCTATATCATCAAGGAAGTTCCGATCAACTGGTATTATCGTAGTCAGAGTAAGGTGCATCCCATCCGTGATACGATTAATATGTTTCGTGAAGTATGGCAGGTTCGTTTGAATTACTGGCGTGGTCGCTATGCGCAACCGGCCTGTGTTGTGGATATGGTTGAAAAGATGTAAAAGATGTAAGGCATGGTTCACGTTTACTCTACCCTTTGGTTGGGCGATTCGCCCTCCCCCCCTCTCACGGGTAGGTTTTTTTCCGTAGGGACGCGCTTCTGCGCGTCCGCATGGCGTCCTCATGCGGCAGACGTCCCCACGGACAGGCAGAAGCCTGTCCCTACGGATGGCGTTGGAACGCCATCCATCGAAAAACCTACCCTGTGAGCTGTCCCCTCTCTCTGAGGGAGAGGGGGAAGATGGGGCATCCGGGCGGTACAGGCGCAGCGTGGCCACTCGGATGCCCCGTCCAACTTCCCCGCCCCTGCAAGGGGCGGGGCCAGGGAGTGGGGTGACTCACGCGACCAGTCCGTTTGTGGTATGTACCGTACAATTGGTCAATCTGAAACCATGTCTAAGGTTCTTCTGTCTGGTTTCTCTCCTGCACAGAGGGTGGGTGTATGGTTATCGAAACATCTTTGCACGAGCTTATTTGAAAGATATCAAGGTTAGGATATAACTTATGGATACGAGCAACAGTCTGGTATACGAACTGGCCCGGCAGTTGATCAGCGCCGAAGAGCAGGTTGCTCCCATCGATCCGCTCGGTGCGGCCCATCCTGATCTGACCGAAGAGCTGGCCTATGCTATTCAAATGGCGATTGTCGATAAAAAGGTGCGTCTGGGTGATCAGGTCACTGGCAAAAAGTCGGGGGCAACCAATCCGAAGGCCATGAGTACGTTTGGTCTCTCAGAGCCGTTTTATGGCCATATCATGCAGAGTGGCCTGACTGACAATGCGGGAACGGTGAGTATGGCGCACTTGATCCATCCTCGCATCGAGTGCGAGATTGCGTTTCATCTGAGTCAGGATCTGGTTGGCCCTGATGTGACTATTGATGATGTGCTTGCGGCAACCGGGTCGCTGTTTGCAGCCTTTGAGATTGTGGATACGCGTATCCGTGACTGGAAGTTGTTGGGGAAATATGACGTGGTGGCTGATAATGGTCTGACTGCTGGTTATGTGCTGGGGTCACAGCACCATGCACTGTCCGGGTTGGATCTGACGGCTGTTTCGGTGGTGCTGACGAAGAATGGCTCCCGGGTTGCTGATGGTGTTGGCCAGGCGGTACTGGGCCATCCGGCTGCGTCGGTGGCCTGGCTGGCTAATAAGCTGGCTACGCATAATCGCAAACTGGTGGCTGGCGAAGTGGTGCTGGCTGGTTCGTTGACGCCCCTGCAACCGGTTAGTGCCGGTGATGCTTTTGAGGCTACGTTTGAGGGGATCGGGACGGTGTCGGTGACGTTTGAGTGAGAGGAGGAGCCAAAATGAATATGCAGATTGATCTGCAACCGGTCGATGCCGCCGAAGTGATGATCGTGGTCGATAATGTGATGGATGCCCTGTTGCCTGGGAGTAAGCAGGTGCAGCGCATGCCAATGCACTGGGATACGTTTGAGCGGGAACAACTTATTGCCGAGCATGGCTATGCTCTGCTGCTGACGGTACATGCGAATGGCCAGTCTGCGTCTATTCTCTATGATACTGGCCTGGGCAAGCAGACCCTGATGCATAATATGGATGTGCTGGGGATTGATCCGGCTAACCTGCGGGCGATTGTGTTGTCGCATGGGCATACTGATCATCATGGCGGGTTGGCTGGCTTGTTGCAACGGCTGGGGCAGCGCCGTATGCCCCTGGTATTGCACCCGGACGCATGGCGCGATCGCAAGGCTATCTTTCCCAACGGTAGCGAAATGCATCTGCCAGCCCCCAGTCGCAGTGATCTGGATCAGGAAGGGATCGAAATTCTAGAACGGCGCGATCCCTCGTTGTTGCTGGATGGCGCTGTACTGGTGACCGGCCAGGTTGCCCGTACCAGTGGTTTTGAGCAGGGTATGCCCGGTCATCTGGCGTTTACTGGCGTTGAGTGGGAAGCTGATCCCTGGATCTGGGACGATCAGGCGGTTGTGGTGAATGTGAAAGATAAGGGGTTGCTGGTACTGTCCGGGTGTAGCCACGCTGGCATTGTGAATGTGTTGCGCTATGCTCAGCATCTGACAGGTGAGCGCAAGGTTCATGGCGTAATTGGTGGGCTGCATCTGTCAGGGGCCTTTTTCGAGAAGATTATTCCGCCAACGGTAGAGTCTTTAAGTGAGATGCGCCCGGATATGATTGTACCAGGCCATTGTACCGGCTGGAAGGCCGTGCATACGATTGCACGTACGCTGCCTGATGCATATGTGCAAACATGTGTTGGTACACGGGTATTGTTTGGCGCGTAAGATAAGGTTCACAGTTAGTTTACAGATGATCAATCCTGTTTGAAATCTTGTCTTATAGAAAGATCAGATAGACATGAGACAAACGCTTTTTGGAGTGCGGCAGCCGTGTACTGTTTCCGGACATCGTGACTATGTTTCCCGACATCGTGAATGTGAGCATTACCGCACAGTGACGAGGCGACATGAGCGTTCACGATCATGGTAAACCGACTCACGATGGAGGGAAACATTACAGCCGTGCTGCCGCACATGCGGGAGCATGGCTGCCGCACTCCAACGTGTGTTCAACCTCTACTTGATCTCCCTATTAGACATGGTTCATGCTTACTGTACCGTTTGGTTGGACGATACGCCCTCTCCCCCCTGCCCCCCTCTCCCTGAGGGAGAGGGGGGAGATGGGGCGTCCTGGCGGCACACGCGCCGCGTGTGCCGCCAGGACGCCCCGTCTGGTTCCCCCGCCCCTTGCAGGGGTGGGGGCCAGGGGGTGGGGTGATCCACGCCACCAGTCTGTCTGTGATATGTACCGTACAATTGGTCAATCTGAAATCTTGTCTTACATATGATTGGTATTGACGCAAGCCGGATGGCGATTTCTGCGCGTACGGGCACAGAACGCTATAGTTTTGAACTGATCGGGGCGCTGGCACGCATCGATCGGCAGACTCGCTATACGCTCTACTGCAATGGTTTGCCGGAGATGCTGCCAGCCCTGGGGCCAAACTTTAGTTTACATAATATTCCATTTGCGCGTTTGTGGACACATGCGCGACTGGCGCTGGAGCTACAGCGGTGGCCACCTGATCTGCTGTTTGTGCCGTCGCATGTTTTGCCACTGCTGCATCCTCCTGACAGTGTTGTCACCATCCACGACCTGGGCTATCTGGCCTTTCCTCAGGCGCATACTCGCGCACGTCGCTTTGAGTTGCATCTGAGTACGCTATGGAATGCACGAACAGCGCGGCGGTTGATTGCTATCTCGCAGGCGACTCGCGATGATCTGGTACGGCATTATCGTATCGATCCGGCCAAAATCCATGTGGTTTATCACGGGCTGTCGCCTTCCTTCCGTCCCATAACTGATCCGGCGATCATTGCAGCAACGGTGGCACGCTATGGCATTACGCCGCCCTATATGTTGTATGTTGGCACAGTGCAGCCGCGCAAAAATCTGGTGCGCCTGATTGAGGCGGTTGGTATGGCCCGGCGAGAGTTCGTTGGGAGTGCCGGGCCGTTTCAAATGGTACTTGCTGGCAAACGTGGCTGGCTGACCACGGAGATAGAACGGCGTGCCTTTGAAGTAGGCATCGCGGATCAGATACACTTTACCGGGTATGTGCATGATGCCGATCTACCGGCCCTATTGAGCGGGGCATGGGCATTTGTGTTTCCATCGCTCTACGAGGGCTTTGGTATGCCGGTGCTAGAGGCGATGGCCTGTGGCACGCCCGTGCTGACTAGTACAACCTCGGCGCTGCCCGAGGTGGCGGGTGATGCGGCACTGCTGGTTGATCCACACGATACATGTGCCATTGCAAATGGGTTGATACGCCTGGCCAGCGATGCGCCATTGTGTGCCGCATTGCGTGAGCGTGGGATGGCGCAGGCAGCCCGGTTTACCTGGGAACATTGCGCCATGGAGACACGCAAGGTCTTACACGTGAAGCCAGGAACCGCCTGATCTGAACCTGTTTGAGAACCATTCTGGGGTGAGGCAAACATACCTACAACAGACTCTCAGATGACCGCTGATTGCCATTACGTTCAGTGACTAGAGGTGCATCGCTGTAGGCAGCTTCCTGGTCAACAGGAGCATTATGGGCAAGATCCTCACCTAGAGCCAGTTGTTTGGATGTAGCAATCGACCACTCGATTGTTATATCCAGCAGATTTTCGATCAGGGGCACCCAGGCCTTGCGAATATAATGCGATACCAGATAAGGCCGGTCGATTGGATTGGGAATGTGGGCAACAATCGGTACGATCTCTTTCTTCTGTGTGCCACCTCGGGATACTTCTTTGCCTGGCCCGATGGGTATACTACATGCATAAAAGGGCGGATGTAACGGCGGCTGGCCCTGCTGAATACGCAACTGATCAATCGCATCCAATACATCATACTGGCCCATCAACGCCTCAAGCATATCGCGAGTCAGGGTACTTTTCACCGATACAAGTACTGGCTCCGTATAGCCAAGTTCGAGCAGTTCGTGTAGAAACGCCCGACATTTTAGCACCGACTGTGGACGCCCATCCGGTAATGTACGCCAGGCATAGGCAATACCATAACGCTCGACAGAACTGCCCATCTCGGCGGTACTCTGGACGCCTTCGGCAATAAGAAAGAGGTTTGCCGTTTCGACGGCCCAGTGTGTCACCAGATTGCCGCCACTGTGTCGGATCGTTACCGTCTGAAAGCCGGCTGCTTGCATAGCAGCATCCAGCGATTCGACCCGCCCGGTCTGGATCAGCCAGCCAGCATAGATGTTGCGCTGCTGGGTTTGTAAACCGGTAGACCATTGCAAAAGTGGATCAGCCAGGCGCGTAACCGGGCGGCGTGCTGGACCACGCGAAAAGGTTATTTCTTCTTCCATGGGTTTTCTCCATCTATTTCAGGCGTCATGTATCTAAAATACTTTTTTTGCGGGGCCTCATACGCATCACCTGTAGGGCGGTAGCCTTAAAAAACCACTTTGCCGTGCGAGATGGTGCCAGCTTTGCTGGCACCATCTCGCACGACAAAGACATTCTTTGGGGGCCGGAGGCCCCCAAACCCCCGCCGGGAGGCGTAACGTGATGCATATGGGCCTCCGGCCCCCGCACGTCCCCACGTGTAGGTCATGCATAGCCCAACATGGGACAGGGGGAGCACCGCATTGGAATGTGGTGCAACAGCTTGTCTTACAGGTTAAGTATAGCACGTTTGTTCATATCGTGCAACTATGGCTACAGGTGAGAAGGGGATAGAGGACGTGCCCATCATCTCCGTGTTCGCCGCACATCCGGGGGCTATCTGACATGTGTGATCAGGCGGGATCTACAATCTGAAGCGTACAAATGCAAACCGTTCGGATGGCCAGAAGCCGAGGCGGCGATAGGTGGAAATTGCATGCTGGTTATCAGCCATTACCAGCAGATAGACACGCGGAGCAAGACCAAAACACGCCTGAACCAGGGCACTGATACAGGCGCTTGACAGGCCACGTTGGCGATAGGCTGGATGCGTTGCCACATTGCCAATTTCAATCACATCCATAGTGGCAAAGTGGGTCGCGGCCATCGCCACAAGCTGCCCATCAATCCATGCACCAAATGACGGGCCATGAGACAGAATGGCCGGACGCCAGGCGACCAGCCCGCATGCCCGCGCCAGCCTGTCCATCGCTGGCAGATCGTCTGCTTGCAATCGCCGAATGCCAGGATGATCACGTGGTTTCAGCGTTTCGGGTTCAACCACCATCTGCCATTCTGTTTCGAGGGTGTCTACCTGAATATACTGCGTCAACTGGTGTGCACGATGGGTTGGTAGCACCGTAGTGATAACCCCGCTGTGCATGGCCGGAATACGGTCAGCCAGGAACGCTAAGAGCGCTGGCAGTGTTTCGCCAGGTTCAGCCACAAAGGTCAGGTTCAGGAATGGCAGATCTCGATAATGCGATGCAATGCCCTGGATCAGCCCTCGACTGTGCGCAAGCACGATATCGCAACTCGGACGCAACTGGGTAAGATTGGCCAGCGGAATGGCATTGCGATATGGCGCACGCCGCAGATAGGCAACGGCGTAGGGAAACCAGGCATCGTCCAGATCAGACACCTGTAGCGTCACAGGCGTTCCCCATTTCCCGGCCAGCGTACCGACGTGCCGATACAACGCTAGTCTGCTGCGAGATCATCTGAATGTGAGCAGCACACACTGCTTCGCGGCCTGCCAGTGCGCCTAGAACCCTGAGCATACTGTCTTCGAATGTGTCCGGCTCTTCCAGAAAAGACTCCCAGATGACCTGTTCCTGGGCATTACCATGCTGCGAAAGCGCATCTGCGATGGCTGCCTGTACCATCTGTGCCTCGATTAGCCGATCAGAGTGCGGCGCAGGTGGCAGTGACTTGTTGTGCCGCCGGGCATAGTCTACTGCTAGAAAGTACGACTGGTGCGCCGATAGAAGCCCCACCAACCCATTGATGGCAGGGTCAATCGTGCGTGGCTGTTTACGCATAAGCTTCCTCTGTAACTATTCACGATCGGGGGACACGAGTCACCACGGAGACACGGAGGATATCTCTGTCTGCTGCTGCCCATGACATCGCCGGTTGGATATCGCAGATCATTGATCAGCTGGCGCTCCCACGATGGTGAACAATTACTTACCTCTGTCTGTTTGACGATTTAGCGTTAGACATGGTTCATGCTTACTGTACCGCTTGGTTCGACGATACGCCTCCTCTGGTTCCCCCACCCCTGCACGGGGCGGGGGTTAGGAGGTGGGGTGATTCACGCCACCAATCTGTCTGTGATAAATACAGTAAAATTGGTCAATCTGAAACCTTGTCTTACCTGTATTGTACCGCAGGACTGGCATCTGGCAACTCTGTGCCTCTGTGGTGAATCGCATCTCCAGTTACGTTTTAATAATTTCTTTACAAACCGTTAATAATCTCTTTATGCGAGATAAAGCCAGGTTAAACCGCGCTGTCTATACTACGATGCCATCTATATTGTTCGTGAAGCTTATCACTAGATTCTTGCTACCCCCCGTAGCGATTATTGTTGGAACCATGGACGTTACCGGAAAACTTTACTGGGTATTACAGTGAGATGCGAGGGAGAATAGTCTGAATGAGTGCCTTTGACGATCAGGATCTCCATATTGTTCGTTCGACGAAGGGTCAGGGTGAAACATTTGCCAACATTATGCAGCGACGGATCAGCCGTCGCGCCTTTTTGCGTGGCAGTGCGACAGCCTCAACAGTCGTAGCACTGGCTGCCTGTGGCCCGGCAGAGACGGTTGAGCAGCCTACAACTGCGCCGACTGAGGGGGCCGCTGCGCCAACTGCTGCGCCAACCACAGCGCCTACCACAGCCGCAACTGCCGAGGCTACAGCTGAGACCACCGGATCAAGCCTGACCTTTACACCAATTGATCCGCAGGCAGCCGATGTGGCCGAGATAGTTGTACCAGACGGCTACACTGCAACCGTTTTGTTGCGCTGGGGCGACCCGCTAACTGCTGATGCGCCCGAGTTTGATGCCGATAATCAGACTGCCGAGGCTCAGGCTATGCAGGCTGGGTACAACTGTGACTTTGTCGGGTTCCTGCCCCTACCAGAAGGCTCCGATAGCTCTGATCGTGGTCTGCTGGTGGTGAACCATGAATACACCAACCCGGAATTGATGTTTGCCGGGTATCTGGGTGCAGATGGCAGTATTAGTACCACACAGCAGATTGTGGATACTGAGATCGAAGCACATGGCGTCTCGGTTGTCGAAATTACTCGCGCTGCCGACGGTACATGGAGCTACGACCGCAACTCGAAGTACAATTACCGGTTGACCGGTACGACCCCAATCACAATCTCTGGCCCGGCTGCCGATCATGAGTGGCTGAAGACGAGCGTGGACGCCAGCGGCCAGGATATCCGTGGCACGCTAAATAACTGCGCCGCCGGTAAGACGCCCTGGGGCACAGTGGTGACAGCCGAGGAAAACTTCCACCAGTACTTTGCCAATCTGGCCAATCTGGCCGACGATGACCCGCGCAAGGAAGTGCATGATCGTTATGGCATTCCCGCCGAAGCCTCAGAGCGCCTGTGGGAAACGATCCATGACCGTTTTGACGCCGCAAAAGAGCCAAATGAGGCATTTCGCTTTGGCTGGGCAGTTGAGCTTGATCCCTATGATGCCAGCTTTACTCCGGTGAAGCGCACCTGGCTGGGCCGCTTCCGGCATGAGGCCCAGACCTTTGCGATTGCCCCGGATGGCCGCGTAGCGGTTTATACCGGCGATGATGCACGCTTTGAGTATGTGTATAAATTTATTTCTAGCGCCACCTATGATGCCAGCGACCGCACAGCCAACTTCGGCTTGCTAGACGACGGTATGCTCTATGTGGCAAAGTTCAACGACGATGGCACGGGTGAATGGATGCCGCTGGAGTTTGGTACTGGCCCACTAACTGAAGAGAACGGCTTTACTTCGCAGGGCGATGTACTGGTTAAAACACGCATAGCGGCTGATTTGCTGGGAGCCACCAAGATGGATCGCCCGGAGGATATCGAGCCAAACCCGGTCAACAACAAGGTCTATATCGCCCTGACCAACAACACCAACCGTGAGATAAGCGACATTGATGAGGCTAATCCGCGTGCCGAAAACAAATTTGGCCACGTGATCGAGTTAACCGAGGACGACGACGACTTTGCAGCGACTTCGTTCGCCTGGGAGATCTTTCTGTTGTGTGGCGACCCTGAAGATGAGTCGACCTATTTCGCCGGATTTTCTAAGGATCAGGTTAGCCCGATTGCCAACCCCGACAATGTGGCCTTTGATACTGAGGGCAATCTCTGGATTGCCACTGATGGGCAGGGCAGTTCAATGGAGTTGAATGATGCGCTGTTTGCCGTGCCGGTAGCGAACGGGTCACGGGGGCATGTGCAGCAGTTCTTCTCGTCGGTGGTGGGCAGCGAGGTGTGTGGGCCGGAGTTTACACCCGACAACACCACGCTGTTCCTGGCTATTCAGCACCCCGGCGAGGGTGGCACTTTTGAGGAACAGAAGACGAGTTGGCCTGAAACGGATGGGCCACCGCGTCCGAGTGTGATTGTGATTACGGCTGATAATGGACGGGCGGTTGGCCGGGCGTAGAGCCTGTTTGAAAAGGGACGGTTTTTGCACCAGATGGGATCGTCTTGCGATGATCCCCCCCC
>RRYU01003603.1_pt1 | contig 26299 bp, 20 predicted proteins | sample 2162651 | NCBI WGS metagenome assembly RRYU01 (sample SAMN10267283, study PRJNA491782) | microbial mat metagenome | isolation source: biomat in the production well | place: Japan: Minami-Kanto gas field, natural gas well KTG3 | collected 2017-06 | reverse complement strand
TTTAACCTTGATCAGGCTCCTACAGACAGGATACGGATCAGGCGAGTCTGCTTTTAGTCTCGTTTCGAAGCCACAGTCTTTCTTCAAAACCAGCCCGCTTCAATTAACGTCCCAACAGCCACACAGGCGATGGGTGACAGGACGTAGCAGCTATTAAGCTGCTAATGCGTAACTAACGTCAGAGTCTGCGTTTAGTTAAGTTGGGCTTTTTTACGGAGCCTGCCCACTCCGGCATGCGGCACTTCGTTTCCTTCCCCCGTCGAAACCTTGACACCCCCATTGATAAAGTTGTTTAACTTTGATGCGATAATTATCTCAAAAATAGCGAAAAATAGCAAACCCATCCTGTTTATTTTTTTCCATCTAAACAAAAGTTAGGACAATCCAAATCGAAATCGCTATCGCTATCGAAATCGCTATCGCTATCGGGATCGGGATCGGGATCGGGATCGGGATCGGGATCGGGATCGGGATCGAAATCGTATTTGCTGTTGTCATAGTCTGTCAAATCCTCTCGGGCTAGACAGCTAGGTCGGTCCAGTATAACAGGGCGGCAGATCTCGAGCTTCTTGTTCGCAAGAGTTAATTTATTTCGATCCCGATTTCGATTTCGATTTGGACTTAAGGGCTGGTCTGCTATCGCGTATGCTGCTTGACCGCCTTGGCCATCTCCCGGTCAGCTTCCTTGCGCTTTAACGTCTCGCGCTTATCATGGAGTTTTTTTCCTCGCCCGAGCCCAATTTCCAATTTCACATAATTGTTCTTAAAATAAATTTTGGTCGGAATCAGAGCCAGACCTTTCTGCTCGGTCATTCTGATCAGCTTATCGATTTCTGCATGATGTAACAATAGCTTGCGCATGCGCGTCGGATCGTGATTTTCGCGGTTGCCGTGGGTGTATTCAGCCACATTCATGTTGTTAATAAAAACCTCGCCATCCTTGATCCGGCAAAAGGCTTCTTTTAAATTGACCTTGCCGGCCCGGATCGACTTGACTTCCGTCCCGGTCAACATCAGACCTGCCTCAAACACATCACTGATAAAATAGTCGTGATAGGCTTTTTTGTTGGTGGCGATAATTTTGATTCCCATGAGTACAAACATCCCTTTACTGCTGTTTTTTCATCTCTACCGCAACGATGACCGGCATAAAAGCATCCCGTTTAAGACGCCGGGTCAGATGATAAATCAGGCCGAACACAACCACCATGGTGGTAACGGCAGATAACGCCATAAGTAATTCCGGCTCAATGGTCGAAAACCCGGCACGACCGAGTTGATGACCAACACCGGCGCCGCCCAGCAACCCCAGCACCGGGAGGATATAAAGAATAAAAGAGGAGCGCAAAAAGTTCCTGCTGCTGGTCACCAGCCTGACCCGGTCCTGTTCCATTGCCTGCGCATCGTTGCGCGCTTCGACCTCTCGCAGTTTTCCATGGCCGGGTTGACACACACTCACAGCCTGGCAGGATGCACAGGCTGTCTGTTTGTGACATTGCACCAGAGCAATACGCCCACCCTCGCGCAGCCCGATAACGATTCCGAACTCCTCAATCATGATTACTTTACTCCGGAAAGCTGTGGTCTTCCATCACGGTAAATCTGCATTATATCATCCGTGGTAATCCCGGAGGTAAAATATTCATACACTTCGGCAGCTGCCCCGGCGGGGGCACTGACAATCTGGAAGCTACCCCTTTTACCCGTGCCCAAGCTGCCATAATCCTCGCCGACCCCCAGGGCATCGGCTCCCTGCTGGGTCGCCATGGAAAAAATGGTCGGCGCGTCGAGCTCTCCGGCAAACCAGTGAGCGGCAAAGTGCATTTCATCCCAAATTGACAGGTTGTCGTTACTGGCCAGGCTGTCGGTACCAAGAGCCAGGTTGATGCCAGCTTTGTGCAAGCGACCGGCTGGTGCCTTACCTACCTTCAGACGTTCGTTGCTGCGTGGACACAACGCCAGGGACATCCGATTCTGCGCCAGCAGCGCTATCTCCTTGTCATCAAGATGAACACCATGAACCAGCAGATTCTCCGGAAACAACCCTCCCAGTTTTTCAAGGTAAGCTACCGGTCGCAAGCCACTTGGTGGAGGGATAAATCCCTGCCAATTGATAGCCTGATAAAAGCGTTCGGCTATTGCACCCCGGCTGTCGCGGGTAAACCTCAGCTCTTCTTCTGATTCGGCAACATGGGTGCAGCAGCGCAGTCCGCGCCTTTTGCAAAGATCATAGATGTGGCGCAAATAAACATTGCTGATCGTGTAGGGAGAATGTGGCGAAATACCAAGCACAGCCTCGGCGGCAAACGGCTCATCGAGAGTCTGGTGCAGGGATTTTTTAAGACGGCGGATCATCGCCGGATCCTGGCCGAGGGTTTCAAGAAAAACGACGCCGGCCAGTGGAGCATTTTGATAGGCGCTGCGGGCACTATGATGGGCGAGAATATCACCGATCACGCCGGTTCCGGCTCTGATGGATTGGTCAATTCCATTAATAACCGCATGGCGATAATTGTCTGGATCGAGCTTTTTTTTGACCTGAATCAGTTGGAGAATCCAGTCAACAAAGTTGCTGTGTTCATCCGCCTGTTCCCCTTTTTTATCTGCCCAGTGATGAAAGTCGGTAAGTTCCAGATGGGTATGAGCATTGACCAGCAGGGGAAGAATGACAGCATCGCCATAGTCTTTGACCACAACGTCAGGATGGTTTTTTTTAAGGGAGGCCAGATCATCTACGGCGGCGATCCGATCCCCATGGCAAAGTAATGCGCCATCTTCGAGCGGAGGGCGGTCAGCCGTCACCAGCAATCTTGAAGTAATAATCTGGGCTTGCTGCGGTTGCATCATCAACTGTTTTGAGCTGCCAACTGACAGATCTCTGCTATTGAAGCGAGCAGCTCTTGCAAGTCCGGGGAAGAGACAATTTCAAGTTGTTCCGCCAGTACCGCTTCAAGAATGTCATCGGTAGCCAGCGGATTGGCCAGAACAACACGAAAAACGGTAATCTGCTGCGGTCCATAAACCGGGCTACGCAGACGGGTTCTGGAAACAAAGGTTTTACCGGCTTCCCGTTGACGTTTTTGCACCTCGCGAGTCAGCTGATCCAGCAAATCATTGATCTGTTGCCGACGTTGCGGGTCAAGGATCGCCATCTGCTGTTGCACCCAGGCGGGGTGATAGCGGTAGGTGAGAATATTCAATTCCGGGGTCGTGACTAACTCAAAATCGGGATGAGCAGTGATCATCTCGGCAAAACGTCTGGCCTTTTCAATCCCCAGATCGATCAGCAGCTCGTAACCACGACGGCCGATAATTGATAGCCCGGCGTGAACCAGCATTGCCTTGCCCGGTCGTGAGCCCTCAAGGGTGTGGCTGCCTAGGTCCTTGGACCCTTCACGCAGAATATAGTTGGCATGATGCTCAATAGCGGTCAGGGTGTGGGGATCCTTAAAGAGAACCATCCCCGCCCCCATCGGCACATAGAGTTGCTTGTGGGCATCAATGGTAACGGAATCGGCCCGCTCGATACCACGCAACAGATGGCGATGGGTATCGGAAAAAAGGGTTGGTCCACCCCAGGCCGCGTCAACGTGAAAATGACATCCGACCTCGACAGCAAAATCAGCCATTTCTACCAGCGGATCAATATGACCGGTCTCTGTAGTACCGGCAATACCCACCAATGCCAGAACGCGTATATTCTGCTGCTGCAACTTGTCATATTCCTTACGCAGGGACTCCATATCGATCCGGTTATTGACATCCGTATCGACAAGAATCAGTTGCTTGCGCCCGATACCCAGCAGATCAGCAGCTTTACCAAGGGAATAATGACCACGCCGTGACACCAGGATCGCCAGGCCCGCACAATTCAGGGATTCAAGGGCTCGCGGCAGACCTTCAATGGCCAGGCCCGCAAAATCATCCCGGGGTCCACAGAGACGATTGCGGGCAGCCCAGAGGGCAGTGATATTGGCAACGGTTCCACCGGAGCAGAAGGCACCCAAGGCATGGCGGCTGTCGTGGATCCACTGTTGATAAAAGTTGTCATCACCAGCATAAATCAACCGATGCAACATGGCTAACACCTGCCGCTCCATCGGAGTGAAGGCTTTGGAGGTTTCAACTTTGACCAGATTCTGATTGAGAGCCATCATAATGCGCGACAAGGGCAACATAAAATAGGGCAACGCCGATGTCATGTGGCCGATAAAACCGGGAGCAGCCGTGTGAACCGACTGGGCAACAAGCTTTTCCTTGACGAAGGTGGTGTATTCGGACACAAAGGTTGGCTCATCCGGGATCTGACTGTGCGAAAAATCTTTTTCGATATCCTCCAGGCTACGCTCAAGAGCAACCACGTGTTTCTGCAGAAAATCAGCAACGTTTTTGCTGATCGCCTGATCAATGGCCCCCAGGGTTGAATCGGGAGCTTCCGGCACAGTAAAGATTCGGTAGAGATTTTCGAGATTGGCCCTTGCAGTTTCAGTCATGACAAATCCATCAGGTAGCCGTTATCAATCAGACGCGTCTGGCCAACAAAGGCAGCGACAAGCAGCACTGAATCGCTATCGATCTGCTGCTGCGGCTCAAGGGTTGATTGATGACAGATGGCAACGTAGTCGCTGCGAATTTGTGACTGGGCACCCAGATGACGAGAAACGGCAGCGATGACCGTTGCGGCATTTGTCTGCCCTTGTTTGACTAGTCCCTGCGCCAGAGTTATCCCTTGGGACAATGCCAGAGCCTGCCGGCGCTGCTCGGAATCAAGATAGACATTGCGCGAGCTTAAGGCGAGACCGTCAGCTTCACGGAAGATCGGCATACCGATAATCTCGACAGGCAGATTCAGATCCCTGGTCATGCGTTTGACCACCGCCAGCTGCTGAAAATCTTTCGTACCGAACACGGCAACATGGGGCTGAACGATATTGAACAGTTTAGCCACCACAGTACAAACGCCACGGAAATGGGTCGGACGGCTGGCACCACAGAGCCCGGCAGTAATACCCGTGACATTCACCTCGGTGGCATAGCCACGCGGATACATGGCCCCTGCCGTCGGCGCAAAGACCAGATCAGCTCCAGCTTTTTTAGCCAGGGCACAGTCTTTTTGCAAGTCACGCGGGTAGTCTTCAAAATCCTCTCCCTGGCCAAACTGGGTCGGGTTGACAAAAATCGACAACACCAACAGATCGCCGCGGCGACGACCTTCCTCCAGCAATGACAAATGGCCGGCGTGGAGGAACCCCATGGTGGGGACAAAAGCGATAGTTTTTCCAGCAGCGCGTGCTCTCGTCATATGCTGTTGCATCAACTCTATGGATTCTACAATCTCCATCCCTTAACACCTATTTGAAGGAGTGCCCATCGGTCGGGAATATCCCCTGCTTTACCTCGTGGATGTAGTCCTCAATGCCGCGCGAAATCACCGGGGCAACATCGGCATAGCGCTTGACAAACTTGGGCGCATATTTGTCATAAAGGCCCAACAGATCATGAATCACCAGCACCTGGCCATCGCAGCCGATTCCCGCACCGATACCAATCGTCGGAATGGTCAACATCCGGGTAATTTCACGCGCCAGTAGCGCTGGAATGCCCTCTAGCACCAGGGCAAAAGCTCCCGCTTCCTCCACCGCTCGGGCGTCAGCAATCAGCTTCTGAGCCTGTTCATCGGCCCGCCCCTGAACCCGAAATCCACCCATGCGATGAATCGACTGCGGGGTCAGACCAATATGACCAACCACCGGTATGTCAATATCAACCAAAGCGCGAATGGTGGGGGCCATTGGCACGCCGCCTTCGAGTTTGACCGCCTGTGCCCCTCCCTCCTTGATTAAACGGCCGGCATTGATACGGGCGTCGCGGATATCACTTTGATAGGACATAAAGGGCATATCGGTGATCACTAAGGCCTGCCGGCTGCCACGCATGACCGCCTTGGTATGGTAAATCATTTCATCCAGGGTGACCGGCAGGGTGTTATCATACCCGGACACCACCGAACCAACCGAATCACCAACCAGAATGACATCAATGCCCGCTTCGTCCATCAGGCGGGCAAAGGGGTAATCGTAGGCAGTCAGCACAGCAATTTTGCTCTTGTCCTGTTTCATGTGGGCAATATCAAGGATGGTTTTTCTTTTTTGCACCATGACGGATCCTGTGTTTCAAATAAAAAAAGCCCTCCGTCGTAACGAAAGGCAACAGTCGAAGCACCAGACTTCGCTGTGAGGAATACCATTTCGTCCCGGTCTTGATGATCCAGGCGATATGTTGTTCGGTTAAACGACCAGGCAGAACTCCGGCACTTGTTCCGGGTCGCCGGGTTAATTTATCCAGCTCGCGGTTTATACGACAACAAATACCACATCACCAACACCGTTGCCAATCATACGGAGAAAAACGCCCCGGATATACCACAGAGGGGGAAAAGCTGTCCATCATCTTTTCCCCCTCTGTACAGACATGATAAACATCTGAGCACCAATCATCTGTTGTGGTTAAATCAGGACTTAATCAGTCCTTCAAGATGATGCAGCAGCACCGAAAACGGATGAAAGTTTTGTGGTTCCTCAGCAATTAACGATTGGCGTGCGGTGTCAAGGAAACGTATTTTAGCCCGTCGCTGGCTGAAAAAGGTTTCCGGTCGTTCTGCTGATTGTGTCGCCACCTGATACACCAGGTTAACATTGACAGCGTGGAGACTGCTGATCAAGGACTCACGAGCCTGACGATCCCAACTGTCACGGACCGGTACTTTTGCCAGTTGTGTCAGGAGCACATCAATTTTAACCTGCTGGTCCACCAGAACTTTGATCTGAGCCAAGGCTTCCAGACTCTGCCCGGAGCTGTCAGCCATACACAAGAGCGGCAGAAAATCAACAAGGCTATCCAGCACCGAAAATTTGTAAGCAATATCCGGATTCAACCCCTCATTTTGCAGGGTGCTTTTACGTTGGCGACAATCCTGCCAGGTATTGGCCGGCAGCACCTTGGGCAACAGACCAGCGTAATCATAAAGCTGGGCGCTGATCCGTTCAAGGTCAGCCGTTGTCGCCGGAATCGCCATGCCATTTCCAAGCGCATACACACAAAAAGTGGCCAGAATATTCTCAAGGAGCAGCAGCAGCTCATATTGACGCACGGCCGGCATCCGGTTATCCAATGAATAAACCGCATGACGTAGCTCCGGACCACTAAGCAGGCTATCGAAAATCAGATAGGCGTTAGCGACACTGACTTGCGAACGCCCGGTCAAACGACTGGCAGTCTGCAAAAATGCACTACCGGCCTGATCGACGACACGGTTGGTCAGCATTGTTGCGGTAATTTCTCGTGCCAGTGGGTGACGGGGGACCTGCTCCGCATAACGCTCGCCAATTTCTGCCGGAAAATAATCAAAGAGCAACTGTTTAACGACCTTATTGTCAGGCAGTTCGGCGTCGAGCAAACCACGATACAGGAACATCTTGCTGTAGGCCAACAGGACCGCCAGTTCCGGACGAGTCAAACGATTGGGCTGACGCAGTGCCACCTCTTTGCGGCTCGGCAATCCTTCTCCGCGCCGATCAAGCAGTCCGGCGCGACTTAAGCGATCAATCAGTTCCAGATGCGGTTCCACATCCTTTTCGATGCGCAATTCATCCAAAGAGATAGACAAGGTCTGGGTATAGTTGTTAGCCAGTACGTCCTGGCAAACGGTCTCTTCAATCTCCTCCAACAAAGCGTAGCCGGCCTTGAGTGACTTGACTTTCTTTTCCTGGCGTAACAGACGTAACAGGATCTTCAGGTTGACCTCGTGATCAGAGCTGTCAACACCTCCTGAGTTATCAATAGCATCGGTATTTACCCGACCCCCATGAAGAGCAAACTCAATGCGCCCGGCCTGGGTCAAACCAAGGTTGCCCCCCTCACCTATCACCTTGGCACGTACCTCAATACCATCGGCGCGCAATCCGTCGTTAGCACGGTCACCGGCATCTTCATGGTTCTGGGTTGAGGCCTTGATATAGGTACCAATACCACCATTCCACAACAGGTCAACCGGAGCAGTGAGCAACAACTTAATCAAACCGGGCACATCAATACTGCTCTGGCGAACACCCAGCCACTTGGCTACCTGCGGCGTCAGAGGAATCTCTTTGAGTTGGCGCGAATAGATGCCCCCACCGGCAGAAATCAGTTCACTGTTGTAATCTTCCCAGGTTGAACGCGGTAGATTAAACAGCCGCTGGCGTTCCTGCCAGGAGGTTTCCGGATCAGGATCAGGGTCAAGGAAAATATGGCGGTGATCAAAGGCCGCCAACAGACGAATTTTTTTCGATAGCAGCATGCCATTGCCGAACACGTCACCACTCATGTCGCCGATACCGACCACGGTAAATGGTTCAGTCTGAATATCGTGCCCCATCTCCCGGAACAGGCGTTTAACACTCTCCCAGGCACCTCGTGCGGTAATCCCCAGTTTTTTGTGGTCATAACCGTGAGAACCACCACTGGCAAAGGCATCACCCAACCAGAAATTGTAGGACTCACTGATCGCGTTAGCGACATCGGATAGATGAGCCGTCCCCTTATCGGCGGCAACCACCAGATAGGGGTCATAATCATCATGGGCAATCACCCCTGCAGGACGGACGATATCATGACCAACACGATTGTCAGTGATATCCAACAGACCACGCATGAAAGTCTGGTAGGCCTCCTTGACAATCTGCCCCATCTGCTCTCGATCGGCACTGCTGCTTTTGGTAACAAACCCCCCCTTGGAACCCTCCGGCACAATAACGGCATTTTTGGTCATCTGAGCCTTGACCAGACCCAACACTTCGGTTCTGAAATCATCCGGCCGATCAGACCAGCGGATGCCGCCACGAGCAACCTTGCCGCCACGCAGGTGAATTCCTTCAATCTGGGCGGAATGGACGTAGACCTCATAGAGCGGGCGCGGTGCGGGCATATCGATAACACCCAGCGAGCTGATTTTAAGGGAGATAAAATAGTCATTCTTGTCACAGCGCACAAAAAAGTTGGTGCGGATGGTGGAGTCAATCAGATTAAACAGGGTGCGCAGGATCTTGTCCTCATTGGGGTTAGTAACATCTTCCAACACCTTGACCAATTCCTGCCGCACCGGCGAGAGCACTTCCAGCTCACGCACCATCGGATCTTCCCATTCTGGGGCCGGCTTAAAACGTCCTTCAAAATAGCGATACAGCAACTGTGTTGCGGCAATATTATTGGTCAGGGTTTCAGCTACCCGTTTTTTGGAGAACGGACTTCCTAATTGCAGATAGTAATTTCGATAGGCACGGAAGACATCAATCTGACGCCATGAAAGTCCGGTTGGCAACAACAACTGGTGGAGATAGTCATTCTCCACCTCCTTATTGTTGAGCGCGCGCAGGGTTTCGATCAACGATGTCTTAACTTGTGCCATGGGTAAACTTTTGGCGGTATCTGCACGCACGGAAAAACTTTTGATATAAACCGGCTGATCGTTGATGACCAGATCAGAATCGACCTGATGCAGCACATACAGATTGAGGTTCTGCAGATAAGGCATCAGATCGTTCAGGTAGCAACGGTTCAAACTATAATACTGCAACCGATAATAATCGCGCTTACCATGGAACGGCCCCCATAAATCAAAAACATCCTGCTGAAAGTGAAGGAGTTTTTCAATGTTGCGCAAATCCCGGATAGCAAAGCGCGGCTCATTGCGGGCCCGATAATCTTTGTCAAAAGCTTTGATGTAAGTGTCCCAGGTGGCATAGGATTCGCTGCTGAAGTTCTTTTCCAGCAGGGTACGAAAACGCAGCTTCCACGGCATGGTCAAGCGGGTCAGTCCCTGTTCCAGTTTGAGCAGATCGACCTGCACCTCTTTATGGCGCAACTGCAGGTTAACGTGCAGAGTCAAATAGTCCACTGCGGCATGGATAAGGCGAATATCAACGCTGACTGCCTTGAAATAGCGGCGCAGGTAGGCCTCCAGACGCTCAATATGCTCAGGCAGATAATACTCGTTAGGCATGATCAGCAACAGCGTCAACCCCTGTTCGGCGGTTGTCGGCGCGATCACCACCTTGACGCCGGCCTGACGATGCATCTGGATGAAAGACCGCAACATGTGCTGCAATTCATCCTCTTCCATCAGAAAAAGTTCGATTTTGGGGAAACTGTTGATGATCTGCACCGTCTTGCGATAGTTATGACTATCACGAACAATGTTCAACTGCTGTTGGGCCTTTTCGATCCGCTGGCGCAGGGCCGGGATCATATAACTGTTTTCATCAATACTTTTCTGGGTGTAAAAACCGAAGAAACAATATTCACGATAGCCGCCCTTGATCTTTTCACGAAACCCAAGATAGGTCAGACGCTCAAAGCGGTGCAGCGGACAACGCAATTCCGTTCGCTCGACGTCGACCATTTTACCATGGCCCAACAGTGAAAAGACTTTCTCCACACTCAGAGTGAAGGGCTTATCCGCCTTGTGAAAGGGCTGAAGATAAAACTCCATCAACCCCAGGGCTTTGTTTTTCTCTTCTTTGAAACCACTGATATCGTCACCTGAAGCATAAGTAAAATTACGCGTGGCAACGGGGATAAAGTTTTCCTGTTTCAACCATTCAAACAGGGGCTGATGACCGGCGAACTCTTTTATTTTCAAAAGTTCATCGAATTTTTCAAGCATGGCCGGACGATCGCGGTAGATGGTCAGAGCTGCTGAAATAATGGTTTTGAGTGCCGATTCAATCTCTTCAACCTGCCCTTCAGCGAGACGCTCAAACTCCATCCAGACAAACGACTCGCGTGGCAGTTCATCGGAAGCATTGGTGAGAGTTTCAATTTTTCCATTTTTTCTTGCTACCGAGAGAATGGGATGACATACCACGTGAAACTGCAGGGCCCTGCGGTGCAGGTATTCCTGCAGCGAGAAAAAGATATGATTGGCGTCGGGTGAGTTGGTGAACAAGCGATATTTGCCAGAATCCTTCAGGGGGAACAGTTTAGCCCTGACCTCATGATCCCGGGTAAAGAGAAAATTACCAGCCTGGATCAACTGCCGGGTCAACTCGGCAAAACTCAACTGGGTCAGTAAATGCTCGGGAATCTCTGTGCGCAGGATCTGAGCTAATGTAACAAAAGCATCGAGGTTTCCTTTTTGCCCCTGTCGCTCCAACTCTTTTTTAATCGCCTCCGGTTCAGACAGCCGTTCATTGTCTTCTATTGATCCGCTACTTAGAACCGTTACCTTCATTACCGACTCCTTTGTTGGTGAGTGAAACGATCTCTTGCTAACCTCAATCCAATATTAACCACTGAAATATAGAATAGTAACAGCCGAGGTGCAAGGCGTCCGCAGCATTTATTCAGCTGGTCCAATAGCCAGAAAAGCCCTGGTTAACGCTGAGAACTGTGGCAGGCTCAGAGTTTCACCCCGACAACCCGGATCAACCCCCGCCAGGGGCAAAGCCGCATCAATGTCTGTGGCTTTGAACCCGCTGGCCAGGAGACTGTTGCGCAGGGTTTTGCGACGCTGGGTAAAGGCCCCTTTTACCAGTTTTTTAAACAGGAGTTCATCACCTGGATCCACACGGGGTTCAGCTCGCGGGATAAAAGAAAGCACCAGGGAATCGATTTTGGGGGGTGGATTAAAAGCTCCGGGTTTGACCAGCGCAACCTTGTTCATATCGTACCAGAGTTGGCACAATACTGAGAGAATACCGTAATCTTTGGTACCGGGCCGGGCCAACAGACGTTCACCCACCTCGCGCTGAAACATCAGAACCATCCGCGCAAACAGGGGCCGATGATCCAAGAGCTTGAATAGAATCTGACTGGAGATGTTGTAAGGCAGGTTGGCAACCAGGGTGTAAGGCGGTTCAGTCAACAGATCAGACCAGGACAGCTTAAGTACGTCCCCTTCATGGATGATCAGGTGCTCTTCCTGCCGGTGGTGCAGCAGAGCGATCAGATCACGGTCAATTTCCACGACTTCAACCCGCCCCACTTTTTGCAGCAGATGGTCAGTAAGCACCCCCAGACCGGGTCCGATTTCGACAACCCGCTGTTGTTTTTCGAGGCGGGCCGCACCAATAATCTTGTCGATCACTCCAGGATCATGAAGAAAATGCTGGCCGAAGCGTTTTTTTGTCTGATAGCTCATGGCTTCCCGTTCTTGCTGTCGCTGGGCAACAGTTTGCGCAAGGACTTGGGCCAGCGTGGTATCCGGTATTGGCGCAACCAGGGAATCAGGCGTAAGGTCAAGGCATAGCTGATTAACGCCAGGGGCAAGCCGAGAACGACCGAACCAAGTCCCAACGGCAGACCCAGCTGCAACGCCGTATTCCAGGTCAGTTCACGGTTAAACATCAAAATACCGAGGGGCGGTTTGCCGAGCAGCATACGGCCGATTTCGTATTCAAGGGCATAAATAAAAGGAGCAGTCAGTGGATTAGTAACCCAGACACCAACGAAGGTAGCGATTTTGTTCTGCTGCAGGATAACGGCGAAGAGCAGAGCAATCAGGATATGAAAGCCAAAAAACGGGGTAAAACCGATAAAAACACCGAGAGCCACTCCCCGGGCTACTGCATCCGGGGAAGATTTGATGCGTGCCAGGCGGATCAGATGAAGTTTGAACTGGCGAAAAAAGCCGAAACGTTGCCAGCGATTGACAGAAGGCTCGTTCAAAGTGAAACCTGCTCCAAGGGCCAACTCGACACCGCATTAAGATCAAAACCAGAACACTTGCCATGACTTAAATAGTAGTCGGCAGCCACCGCTATCATTGCTGCATTGTCAGCACACAACAGCGGTTTGGGAAAATAAACCTGCGTCTTTGATGCAGCAGTCAAGTCAAAAAAACGTTGGCGCAAACCCGAGTTACAAGCAACCCCGCCGGCAACAACAATCCGCTCCAGCTCTTCCTGCTGTGCCGCGCGTAAAACCTTGACCGTGAGCACATCGACCGCAGCTTGCTGAAAGGCACTGGCAATCTGCCCTACCTGCTGTTCGCTCAGCGGTTGCGACAATCCCTGGATGTAACTCAGCACGGCAGTTTTCAGACCCGAAAAACTGAAGTCGTGGTTATCACGATTGAGCAAGGGACGAGGAAATTTAATCTCTCCGCTATCGTACCTGACCGCCAGTTTATCAATGAGCGGCCCTCCGGGGTAACCAAGTCCAAGCATTTTGGCAACTTTATCAAAGGCTTCACCGGCAGCATCATCGATAGTACGGCCGAGCAAACGGTAAGAACCGATACCATCAACACGATAAAGATGGGTATGTCCACCGGAAACTGCCGCACCCAGAAACGGGTAGGAAACCTCCTGTTCAAGGCGGATCGCCTGGAGGTGTGCCTCAATGTGGTGAACCCCGATAAAGGGAATATTCAGGGCATAGGCAAAAGCTTTGGCAAATGACACGCCAACAAGCAGGGCACCGGTCAAACCGGGACCACTGGTCACGGCAACCCCCTCAAGGTCACCGGCAACTATTCCAGCGCGTTGCAGTGCTTCATCAACCAGGGGATTGATCACTTCAAGATGGCGGCGCGAAGCCAGTTCGGGCACCACTCCACCATAGATTGCATGCAGATCAATCTGCGATGAGATAATATTCGACAGCACCTCACGGCCATCTCGCACCACAGCGGCGGCGGTCTCATCACAGGAACTTTCCAGAGCCAGAAGCAGCATCACAGACCCTCATCCATCACAATAAATTGGCGGCCAACTCAGCCAAGGCCGAGCGTTCCCCCTTGGTCAGGGTAACATGGCCGATCAACTCCTGACCCTTAAACCGTTCGACAGAAAAAGAGAGGCCGTTACTGGCCGAATCAACATAAGGATTATCAATCTGATAGGGGTCCCCAGTCAGGACGATTTTTGTTCCTTCACCGGCCCGACTGATAATCGTTTTTATTTCATGGGGAGTCAGGTTCTGCGCCTCATCGACAATCAGGTACTGCTTTGGTATCGAGCGTCCACGAATATAGGTTAAGGGTTCAATTTCCATCAGACCCAAATCAATCAGCTCGCGATAGCCACGTTTGCGCTTTCCTCCTTCGTCGTGGGACGACAACAGCAGTTCAACATTATCGAAAATCGGCTGCATCCAGGGTGCCAGTTTTTCTTCTATATCACCGGGCAAAAAACCCAGGTCCCGCCCCATAGGAAAGACCGGTCGCGAGATCAGCAAACGGTTGTAGGTGCCTTCGTCGGCTGATTTGAATAGACCGGCGGCAATAGCCAGCAGGGTTTTGCCTGTCCCGGCCTTGCCAACCAGAGATACAAGTTGAACATCGTCATTCAACAGTAGATCAAAAGCAAATTGCTGTTCGCGATTTCGCGGATGAATACCCCACACCCCCTCTTTAGGAACCTTGATCAAAGGGACAATCTTCTGTTGAGCAGCAATAAAACGCCCGAGGGCGGTATGTGAGGGGTTGGTATCGTCGACCAGGGTTACCCCCTGATTGGAGTAAAAGTCCAGTTCTATATCTATGGAACCTTCTTCGTAAAAACGATCAACCTGTTCTTTACTGACCAGTTGCTCCGCGGTCCCGGTGTATAACTCATCTACCGGCACCTTGTCGTTCTGAAAATCCTCCGCCAGCAAACCCAGGGTGTCAGCTTTTATCCGCAGATTAATGTCTTTAGAAACGAGTATCACCCTGCCATCAGGCAAGGACTCCATCAGATCATTTGCCACCGCCAGAATACGGTTGTCACCACGATCAACGCGCAGCTCAGGTGGCAGTTTCTGCATGAAATCCTGTTTGTAGATAGCTACTTTGAGAATGCCGCCATTTTCCAGTGTTACGCCCTCCACCAGCTTGGCCCGGGAGCGAAAGGCATCGATCATCCGCGAGATATGACGCGCGTTGCGTCCGGTTTCACTCTGGTCCTTTTTAAACCGATCTATCTCTTCAATCACCGTTAAAGGAAGAACGACCACATTATCATCAAATTTAAAAATAGCTTGGGGGTCGTGCAGAACAACATTGGTATCCAGAATATAATGCTTCATCAAATATCTCTCCGGGGAATCAGAACGCCAGCGGCTCAGTTCACACTGTAGGTTTCAAGCTGCCAACCTGTTCGATAAAATCATCAATCTGCGCCTCAGTGGTAAAAAAACCGGGGCTCACGCGAATGGTTCCGGTTGGGAAGGTTCCGCAGCTGCGATGACTGTCGGGTGAACAATGTAACCCGGTACGCACCGCAATACCACGTTGATCAAGAAGATAGCCTGCTGTTGCCGGATCAATCCCCTCGATGGTAAAGGAGACGGCAGATCCACGGGCCTGCTGTGCAGAGGGGCCGTAAAGCTGAACGCCATTGATCTGTGCCAGCCCGTTGATGAGCCGACCTACCAGTTGGGTCTCATGGGAAAAAATCTGCTCTACGCCGGTTTCCAGCAAAAACCGCAAGGCAGCCCCCAGGCCAGACAATCCGGGGATATTGAAAGTGCCGCTTTCGAATCGTTCCGGCAGAATGGCCGGTTGTTGTGACGAATGGGAATTGGCTCCGGTACCACCGTAAACCAGGGGGCGCAATTCGATCCCCTGATGGATATATAAAAAACCGGTTCCTTGGGGGCCCAACAACCCTTTGTGGCCGGGAGCAGCGAACAGATCAATCTCTAATTCATCAAGATTAATGGGCAACAGCCCCGCCGTCTGCGAACCATCAACCAGCAGAATAATACCCTGTTGACGACACCAGGAGCCCAAACCTTCAAGCGGCTGCAATGAGCCGAACACATTGGAAGCATGATTGACGACCAGCAGGCGGGTGGGCGCTGCCAGGCAGGCGGTCTGAATATCTACCGTTGCTGTCACACCGGTGCGCGCATCGGCAGTGACCTTGACAATCTCGACACCCTGATCCTGCAGCACACGCAATGGTCGGATGACAGCATTGTGTTCCATGCTGGTAGTTACTACCCGATCGCCCTGATTCAGCAGGCCAAAGATTGCCAGATTCAGCGCCTGGGTCGCATTGGCGGTGAAAATGAAACGTTCTGACGAGGGGATCCCAAACAGCTGCGCCAACAGTTCGCGGGTCGCAAAAACCTCGCGATCAGCGCCAATGCCCTGCTGATGACTGCCGCGCCCGGCACTACCGCCGCTACGCAGAGCGGCATCAACCGCTCGATAAACGGCCTCCGGTTTGGGATGACTGGTCGCAGCGTTGTCGAGGTAAAGCCGATTCATGGATGCTGTTGATCCGGTTAAAGCAAAAGGTCAGTAAGATATTGTCAAATTCTGAACAATACTTAAAATTGCGCGTAACGACAAGACAATCTCACGTCAGAGAAATAATGCCTCAAATTTGTCTTTCACTATAACGGATTCCCGGACGGATGAAAACCGAAGCAACGCCGGGGATGGCCCGACGCCGGGTTACAATAAATAAATAAAAAATCGCTTGAAACCACAATATATAGTCGTTAAAGTTTAAATCTTCATATATATAGTATCAAGAAAATCTTCACACTGACTAACCATCCAGACCGGAAGGACCTGAAAATGACCGATAATCAACCAGAAAACACCCTCAACCTGTCCAGCAATGCCCTTACTGTTTTACGCAAACGCTATTTCATCCGTGATGCCAGCGGCAAGTCCCTGGAAAATGCCGAAGAATTGTTTCGCCGCGTTGCCCGCACCATTGCCGGCGTAGAAAAAGACAGCAATCAGCGTGAGCAGTTTGAAGCTGCCTGCTACGAGATGATGTCTCAGCTGGATTTCCTGCCTAACTCGCCGACCCTGATGAATGCCGGCCGTCCTTTGGGGCAACTGTCGGCCTGCTTTGTCTTACCGGTTGGTGATTCGATGGAGAGTATTTTTGATGCCATCAAACACACCGCCCTGATTCATAAAAGTGGTGGCGGTACCGGCTTTTCCTTCTCCCGTATTCGTCCGGCCAATGACGAGGTGCAATCAACCAGCGGTGTGTCCTCGGGACCCATCTCTTTCATGCAGGTGTTTGATGCGGCGACGGAAACCATTAAACAGGGCGGCACCCGCCGTGGCGCCAACATGGCCATCATGCGGGTAGATCATCCCGATATCATGGACTTTATCATGGCCAAGCGCGATCCGACGGTGTTGACTAACTTCAACATCTCGGTAGGCGTTACCGAAACCTTTATGCAGGCGGTGGAAGCAGGTGATGACTACCCCTTGATCAACCCGCGTACCGGCGAGCAGGTCAAACTGCTGAATGCCACCAAGGTCTTTACCCAGATTGTCGACATGGCCTGGAACAATGGCGAACCCGGTATTGTCTTCCTCGACCGTCTAAACCGTGACAACCCCACCCCCCTGGTCGGTGAAATTGAAAGCACCAACCCCTGTGGTGAACAACCGCTGCTTCCTTATGAGTCGTGCAACCTGGGTTCAATCAATCTGGCGCGGATGATCAAAAACGGGCAGATCGACTGGGACAAACTGCAAAAGACGGTGGAGCTGGCGACCCGCTTCCTCGACAACGTTATTGAAGCCAACGCCTACCCGCTACCGGAAATCGACCAGATGACCCGTGCCAACCGCAAGATCGGCCTTGGTGTCATGGGCTGGGCCGACCTGCTGATCCTACTCAAGATCCCCTACAACAGCCCGGAAGCGGTGGCCCTGGCCGAAAAAATCATGCGCTTTATCAATGAAGCCGCCCATGAACAGTCAGGACAGCTAGCAGCGGAGCGTGGCTCTTTCCCCAATTTTCCGGGGAGCATCTTTGATCATCCCGAAGGTCGCCCCATGCGTAATGCTACCTGCACCACCATTGCGCCGACCGGTACCATTTCCATTATCGCCAATTGTTCAAGTGGAGTTGAACCCCTGTTCGCCGTTTCCTACGTACGCCAGGTCATGGACAATAACAAACTGATCGAAGTTCATCCGTTATTTGCCCGCATTGCCCGCGAACGCGGCTTTTATTCAGAAGAATTGATGCAGGAGATCGCTGAAAAAGGTTCGGTACAAGACGTTAAAGCGATCCCCGAAGATATCCGCAGGATCTTTGTCACCAGCCATGACATAACCCCGGAAGATCATGTGATGATGCAGGCGGCATTCCAGAAACATACCGATAATGCCGTCTCTAAAACCGTGAATTTCTGCCACAGCGCCACCCGTGAAGACGTCTCCACCGTTTACCGACTGGCCTATCAGCAGGGATGCAAGGGAGTGACCATTTATCGTGATGGCTCACGCTCCATGCAGGTCCTGTCGGTGGCCGGCAAGACGGAGGCCAAAACCGAAGATGATGTCCCGATGGAAAACCGCAAGGGGTTGCGCAAACGTGAGCGGCCGCGCGCCCTGACCGGTGCTACCTATCAGATGGAAACTGGTTGCGGTCCGCTGTATATCACCATCAATCAGGATGAAAAGGGGCTGTTCGAGCTTTTCACTACCATGGGCAAGGCCGGTGGTTGCGCCGCATCACAGTGTGAAGCGATCGGTCGGCTGGTGTCACTGGCCTGGCGCAGCGGTGTACAGGCACGCCAGAGCGTAAAACAGTTGATCGGGATTACCTGTCACAAGCCCAGCGGCTTTGGGAATAACCGCATCACCTCCTGTGCCGACGCTGTTGCCAAGGCGATTCAACTGCACATGGCAGATTCTGAGGAAATCATGACAGCAATTAACAATGGTGGTGGTGCCTGTCCCGATTGCGGTGGTCCGGTAGAACACGAAGGGGGCTGCTGTGTTTGCCACGCCTGTGGCTTCAGTGAGTGTGCCTGATACAACAACATTGAAGAAATGGGAAAGCCACTGCCAGCGCTGCGGGGAATGTTGTTTCGAAAAAACCGTTGACCGCTACGGCAGGGTTCACACAACCAGGGTCCCCTGCCGCTTTCTCGACATCCACGAACGCACCTGCCGCGTTTATGCCCAACGCCAGGAACTGGAGGAAGACTGTATACAACTGACCCCGGAGAACATTGATAGCCTGAGCTGGTTACCGGCAACCTGTGCTTATCGTACCCCGCGATAAATCGATCAGCTCAGTCGTTCCACAGTCAATCTGTCGCCGCTCTGATTGATAACCCGCACCAGGCACAGTTCCCCTGCTTGTGCCTGGTGTTGATCAATCAGCAGGGTCAGATAATTCTCCGACAATCCCTTGTGTTGCCCCTTATTGACACCCTCTTCAACCAGCATTTGCAATTCCGTTCCGATAAAACGGCGGCTGAACTGCTGTAATTTTTCGTCTCCCAACGCGCGCAACCTGGCAGCACGCTCCTTAACCAACGCTGGAGCGACCTGATCGGGCATGGTCGCAGCCGGGGTTCCAGGTCTGCGGCTGAAGGGGAAAACATGCAGATGACTGAAAGGAAGCTGCTGCAACAATCTGTACGTGTTTGAAAAATGATCCTCAGTTTCACCGGGAAAACCACAGATAACATCAAGCCCGAGCGCCATCGCAGGCTGACGCTGGTGCAGATCAGCGAGCAGACCGGCAAAAAAGGCCGTATCATAATGACGATTCATGCGCCTTAGGATCTCGTCATCACCGGCCTGCAGCGGAATGTGCAGATGCGGGCAAAGCCACTGTTTCTGAACCAGGTAATCACGCAACTGGGGGGGCAACTCTGTTGGCTCAATCGACCCTAAGCGAACACGGCCATCAAATTCGCAGGATTCTATCGCCTGTAATAAGGTCAACAGACTGGTGCCATCCGCAAAGTCCTGACCATAGCCACCGATATGGATACCGGTCAGCACAACCTCTCGATAACCGGCGGCTCCCAGACGCTCAATCTGGGCAACAACCTGTTTAACCTCCACCGAGCGGCTGATACCACGGGCATAGGGAATAATACAGTAGGAACAAAAGGCATCACACCCGTTCTGAATCTGGACAAAGGCTCGGCTGCGTTGAGCAAAGGTCTGAAGATCAAGAGGGTTAAAGTTCTCGGCCGTACGGATATCAGACACTTCAGTGATGGTTTTGCTGCTGGTGTTTTCCTGGCTCTGGAGCAGCAGACGCAGCAGTTCTTTTTTCTCCTGATTACCGATGATCAAACTGACACCGGGAAGCTTCAGAAGTTCGACGGGATTGATCTGGGCATAACAGCCGGTAACAACAATCCGTGCCGCCGGGTTTAAACGCCGGGCGCGGCGAATCAGGTTGCGCGACTGGGAATCAGTAGCCGCCGTTACTGTACAGGTATTGACGATCACCAGATCGGCTCCGGCAGTAAAATCCACCTGCTGATAACCGTTACCTATTAATTGTTCAAGCATGGCCGCTGATTCAAACTGGTTGGTCTTACAGCCGAGGGTAACTATTGCCACAGACCTGGTTACTGTATCCATCCCCCCCCCAGCACCCGATCTTTCTGGTAAAATACAGCAGCCTGACCCGGTGTTACCCCGGACTGAGAAGTCGCAAAAGTCACTTTAACGCGCCCATCACCCAGGGGAATAACCTGCGCCGGTTGTTCGTGGTGACGATAGCGGATCCGACAGTTGGTCGCGAAAGGCCGTTGTGGTGGTTCCATGCTCCATATACAGTTACCGACAATCATTTCCTGGCACAGCAGGTGCTGCTTTTCACCGACGATAACCGTCTTGTTGGCGGCATCGATACGGATCACGTAAAGAGGTTCACTCCAGCCGATACCTAAACCTTTGCGCTGGCCGACGGTATAGCGGTAGTAGCCCTGATGCTGCCCGATCAGCTGCCCCGAGACATGGACAATCGGGCCGCCACAATCATCGAGCTGCCGCTCTTCCTCCAAAAAACGCACATAATCACCATCCGGAACAAAACAGATGTCCTGACTTTCAGCTTTTTCCGCAACCCGCAGATTAAAGCGCGCCGCATGTCCCCTCACCTCTTCCTTGGTCATGCCACCTAAGGGAAAACGCACCAGCGCCATCTGTTCCCTGGTCAGAGTAAAGAGGAAATAACTCTGATCCTTGTCGCCATCGATCCCTTTGTGTAGGGCACAGCTACCATCAGCGCCGACAATAATCTGCGCATAGTGTCCGGTTGCCAGAAATTCCGCTTCGAGTTCACGCGCCTTGCGCATCAGCATTTCAAATTTAAGTACCTGATTACACAGGACGCAAGGATTGGGTGTCAGGCCGGTCAGGTAGTCATCACAAAAACGGTCAATGACCTGCTGCTTGAACTGCTGTTCAAAATTGATGACATAAAAAGGGATATCCAGCTGTTCGGCAACCCGCCGGGCATCGTAGACGTCATCAAGAGAGCAGCAACTGCCGAAGGTTTCACCGTGCTTATCGGTATACTGAGAATAATCCCAGATCTGCATGGTCATACCAACAACCTCATACCCCTGCTCTTTCAGCAGGGCGGCTGTCACCGAGGAATCTACGCCACCACTCATGGCAACGACAACACGTTTTTTCACTTCCGCCTCAGAAAAAAAGCCCCGGCATAAGCGGAGCCTTTTGAATAGATTCTTAGCTAAGACACCGACACATCAGGAATTCTTGGCCTTGTAGTCCTTGATCGCTTCATGCAGGGCATCGGCAGCCAGGTTGGAACAGTGCATTTTAGCCGGCGGCAGCCCGTCAAGGGCTTCAGCAACCGCCTGATTACTCAATTCCAAAGCCTCGTCGAGGGTCTTGCCGATGGCGAGTTCCGTTACCATGGAGGAGGTGGCTATCGCCGCACCGCAACCAAAAGTTTTAAACTTAACATCCTTGATAATGTTATCTTCGACCTTCAGGTAAATCTTCATAATATCGCCACAGGAAGCATTGCCGACTTCGCCTACTCCGTTGGCGTTTTCGATTTCACCCACATTGCGTGGATTGCTGAAGTGTTCCATGACTTTTTCTGTATACATCCTTCTGATCTCCTATTTTTTATATTCTCAACAAGGGAGCGTTTTTTTCTCAGCTGGCCTTATGAACCATCCGGCACTCATCACAGTGCAACGGGGTCGGATCTTGACGCTGATAAAGAGGGCTCATTTCTCGCAGACGTTGAACAATCGGGGGAAGTTCGGCCAGGATATAATCAACTTCTTCCTCGGTGTTGTCCGCACTGAAGCTAAAACGCACACTCGAGTGAGCGAGGACAATATCAACGCCCATCGCCTTCATGACATGAGAAGGTTCCAACGAACCGGAAGTGCAGGCAGAACCAGAAGAAGCAGCTATCCCCTTCATATCAAAAAACAGCAGCAACGATTCCCCTTCGATGAAATTAAAGCTAACATTGAGGGTATTGGGCAGGCGCAGATCAGGATTCGGATGGCCGTTTAGTTTGACATCAGGAACCGTGCTGAGAATCCCCTGCTCGAGCTTGTCACGCAGGCGACGAACGTAGGCATAGTCCTTTTCCTGATTGAGACGGGCCAGTTCACAAGCCACACCAAGACCGACGATACCCGGCACATTATGGGTTCCGGCTCGACGATTGCGTTCCTGATGGCCGCCATGCATAAAACGTGTCATGCGGGTACCACGACGCAGATACAGGGCGCCGACACCCTTGGGCGCGCCAATCTTGTGACCTGACAGAACCAGCATATCAACCTTGGCAGCTTGCACGTCCACCGGGACTTTACCAATTGCCTGAACCGCGTCAGTATGGAAGCGTACCTGGTGACGACGAGCAATCTCACCAATCTGCTGTATGGGGAACAGATTGCCGGTTTCATTGTTGGCCCACATGACCGAAATCAGGATGGTTTTGTCGGTGATTGCGGCCTCCAGCTCAGCCAGATCAAGCATACCATCGTTATCGACCGGCAGATAGGTTACCTCAAAACCGTTCTTTTCCAGATATTCACAGGTCTCCAATACGGCCGGGTGCTCCACCGTGGTGGTAATAATGTGGTTCCCCTTGTGGCGCAACGCTTCAGCAGTCCCTTTAATGGCGAAGTTGTCCCCTTCACTGCCACAGGAAACAAAGATAATTTCTGCCGGCGAGCAGTTGAGTAATTGACCAACCTGTTCACGGGCTTTCTCGATGGCCCCACTGACCATGCGGCCAGCCCAGTGAACACTGGAAGGATTACCGAATTGCTCACGAAAATAGGGAAGCATGGCGTCCAGTACTTCCGGCCTGACAGTTGTTGTTGCATTGTTATCAAGATAAATCTGCTTCACAAAAATCCTCCGGGGTTACTTGAATAAAAAAAACTAAATGTAAACCTGCCCTCTAAAACGCCGGTCAAGACGGCAACGGGCTTCTTTGGTGAGATCTTCAAGGGTCATGGATGCGAGAAAAGTACGGATCTGATTTCCCAATCCCTGCCACACCGACTGAGTCGCACATTCCAGATCGCAACCACAACTACCATCATCGTTCATACAGGAAACCGGCACGAGAATCTCTTCAACGGTATCAATAATCTGGTCCACGCGAATCTGATCAGCCGCGCGTGCGAGCAGGTAGCCGCCGCCGGGGCCACGGACACTTTTGACAATTTGACCGCGCCTGAGTTTGACGAAAAGTTGTTCAAGATAGGTCAGTGAAATTTTTTCTCGCTCGGAAATATCCTTGATGGTTACCGGGTTACCACCGCTGGCCAGGTTCAGACTGACCAGAGCACGCACAGCATACTGAGCTTTGGTTGACAATCTCATGAAACGGTATCCTCCTCATCGGCGCGATATCTCGCCAGTTCCGAGTTAAGCCTGTCTTGTTCTTTGCGCAAACTGGTTACCTGCTCCTCCAGCCGTTGAATCTGATCAAAAACACAACTTACGGCTTTTGCTACAGGGTCAGGCAATTCACCGTGTTGCAGATCGACACCAACCCGTTTTTCCCCTGACAACACAACGCGCCCGGGGATCCCGACTACTGTCGCCGTGGCTGGAACCTCTTTGACAACAACAGAATTCGAACCGATTTTACTGTCATCGCCAACATTGAACGGGCCAAGAATCTTGGCTCCGGAACCGACCACAACATTATTACCAAGGGTCGGATGGCGCTTTTCCTTGGCCCACGATGTGCCTCCCAGGGTCACGCCATGGTAAAGGGTACAATTTTCACCAATTTCTGCGGTCTCGCCAATGACTACGCCCATCCCATGATCGATGAAAAAACCACGCCCGATTTTTGCCCCGGGGTGAATTTCAATGCCGGTAAAGAAACGCCCGAGGTGAGAGACAAAGCGCCCCATAAAGGTGCGGTTTTTATGCCATAACCAATGAGAAAGCCGATAAAATAACATGGCATGAAAACCGGGGTAACAGAAAATCACCTCAAAAACGCTGCGCACGGCCGGGTCGCGGTCAAAAACTGCCCTTATATCGTCTTTTAAAAAAGCAAGCATGAACAACCTCCTGAAAAAACGCACTGACATGGCACATAGATCAGATAAGGACGGACCTCAGCGCTACATTCTGTCCTGAATCCCTATCATACCTGACTGTTTCTGTCAATTTCTTATTAAAGAGAAACAGTCAGGTATTCCCCTACCCGACCTTCAAATTCAGCTACTCTTTTGTTTTACACCGGGATACTGTACTTAGCGGTCGACACTGAAAGAAAAATCACCTATAGTTGTTTGCATTATTTTTGTCGGGCGTAATGGCCTTAACATCCTATTAACATTGACCAAGGAGTGAGAGAGATGCCGGAATTCACCTATCAGGATCCCATGCCGATGGGAGCAGACACCACCAGGTACTACAAGATTGAAGGGTCTGAAAAGTATGTCACCGTCAGCAATTTCGATGGCAAGGAAGTGACCAAGGTCGATCCGGAAGCGTTAAAGGTGCTATCCAACGTAGCGATGCGCGATGTCTCCTTTCTGCTACGTCCCGACCACAATGAACAGGTCGCCAAAATCCTCAACGACCCGGAAGCCAGTGACAATGATCGTGGCGTGGCCATGGCTTTTTTACGTAATGCTGAAATTTCCGCCATGTTTGAACTGCCCACCTGCCAGGATACCGGTACGGCAACCATCGTAGCGAAAAAGGGTCAACAGGTCTGGACCGGCTGCAACGATGCAGAGAAAATCTCAGAAGGTGTCTTTAAAACCTATACAGAAGAAAATCTGCGCTACAGCCAGACCGTCGCCCTGGATATGTACAAGGAAAAAAATACCGGCACCAACCTGCCGGCTCAGATCGACATCTACGCAACTGATGGAGATGCCTATAAATTCTTGTTTATCGCCAAGGGTGGTGGTTCCGCCAACAAAACCATGCTCTACCAGGAAACCAAGGCCCTGCTCAACCCTGACTCCCTCTATAACTTCCTCGTCCAGAAGATGAAGACTATCGGCACCGCCGCCTGCCCACCCTACCATCTGGCTTTTGTTATCGGTGGCACTTCAGCTGATGCCTGCATGAAGACCGTCAAACTGGCAACTGCTCGTTACCTTGATGGCCTGCCGACCAGCGGCAATGACCACGGCCAGGCCTTTCGTGACATTGAACTCGAAGAGAAGCTTCTCAAGGCCGCCCAGGAGCTTGGCATCGGCGCCCAGTTTGGGGGGAAATATTTCGCCCACGATGTGCGCGTTATCCGTCTCCCACGCCATGGCGCCTCCTGCCCGGTTGGCATGGCAGTGTCCTGCTCAGCGGATCGCAACATCAAGGCCAAGATTACCCGCGACGGCCTCTTTGTCGAGGAGATGGATCGCAATCCCGGACGCCTGATACCGGAAAAATATCGTGGCAAAACCAGCCAGGGAACCCGTATTGACCTCAACCGTCCGATGCCTGAGATTCTTGCTGATCTGTCCAAGCTTGAGGTTGGATCACCCCTTCTTCTCGATGGAACGATCGTTGTAGGTCGGGACATTGCCCACTCAAAATTTAAGGAAATTCTCGACAGTGGCAAGCCTTTGCCGGACTATCTGAAACAGCATCCGATCTACTATGCCGGCCCGGCCAAAACCCCATCCGGCAAAGCCTCCGGATCCTTTGGTCCGACTACAGCCGGGCGTATGGACAGCTATGTTGATCTGCTCCAGAGTAACGGTGGCTCAATGGTGATGATTGCCAAAGGCAACCGGAGCCAGCAGGTTACTGACGCCTGTGCCAAGCATGGTGGGTTCTACCTTGGTTCGATCGGTGGACCGGCCGCGGTGCTCGCCGAAGAAAACATCAAGAAGGTTGAATGTATCGATTTTCCTGAACTGGGGATGGAAGCCGTATGGAAGATTGAGGTCGTTGACTTCCCGGCCTTTATTCTGGTGGACGACAAGGGCAACGACTTCTTCAAGAAACTTGGCCTCTAGTCACCTGTAACCAGTAACTGTTCAAAAGCCCCGGCACCATGCCGGGGCTTTTGTCTTTTTGGCCTGGTGGCGCTATAGT
>RRYU01016689.1_pt1 | contig 26309 bp, 30 predicted proteins | sample 2162651 | NCBI WGS metagenome assembly RRYU01 (sample SAMN10267283, study PRJNA491782) | microbial mat metagenome | isolation source: biomat in the production well | place: Japan: Minami-Kanto gas field, natural gas well KTG3 | collected 2017-06 | reverse complement strand
GGGGGGGGCAGTGTATTGTGATAAACGTCATCCTGATATCCTGTTTACAGCACCGGCCTCCGGAAGGGTTTCCTCGATAGCGTATGGCGAACGTCGTTCGATAACCGGTATAACCATCGATCTTGACCGGAACGATATCTTTGAAGATTTTTCCGGGACCGCTTCCTCCGATCCGGCATCCATCCGTTCCCTGCTTCTTCTGTCCGGCATGTGGCCTGTGATCCGGCAGCGGCCTTTTTCCGTTATTGCCGATCCCGCTGTTACACCCAAGGCGGTGTTTGTTCCGGCAATGCCGACAGCACCGTTCGCACCTGATACTGCTGTGCTGCTCGACGGCAAAGAGCGAGAGTTTCAGACCGGGCTTACGCTCCTCGGTCGTCTTACTGGGCGTCCGGTTCATCTGGTTATCGGGGAAAGGAGTTCCCTGACGGTGCCTGCCGGGGTTCCGGATGTTTTTGTTCACCGTTTCAGCGGCCCGCATCCGGCCGGAAATGTCGGGGTTCACATTCACCATATTGCTCCGATCAGACATCGGGATGATGCTGTATGGTATGTTCTTCCGCAGGATGTCGCGCGTATCGGATCGCTGTTTCTGACAGGTCGGGTTTCTGGCGGAAAGGTGATAACCGTGGGCGGAGAGGCTGTTGAACAACGCCATTACCTGTCTCTTGTGCAGGGGACGCTTCTCGGCGATATCCTTTCCGGCAATGCACCGGTCGAACCTGCGCGTATCATCTCGGGGGATGTGCTTACGGGAACCCGCAGGGATCGGCATGAACCTCTCGGGTTTTATGACGAGATTGTCTCGGTGATCCCCGAAAAAACCGGGCGTGATTTCATGGGCTGGCTGAGCCCCGGTCTGAAGCGGTATTCAGTGACCAATCTTTTTCTTTCACGGTTGTTTCCCGATGGGCCGTTCAGTCTCGATACCGGCCTCAACGGCAGTGAGCGGGTGATGATACCCTTCGGCAATATCGAGTCGGTACTCCCGATTGATATCATTCCGACGTGGCTGATTAAAATGATTATCGCAAGAGATATCGATGAAATGGAAAAACTTGGCATTTACGAGTGCGACCCGGAAGATTTTGCCTTGTGCTCGTTTGTCGATGCCTCAAAAATGGAAATCGTGGACATTATCCGCGACGGTCTGGACTATATTGAAAAGAACGGATAACCTATGAGCGTATTGCGTAGCCTTCTTGACAGGGCAGAACCACATTTCAGTAAAGGCGGCCGTTTTTCACGATTTGGCGCTCTCTATGAAATAGTCGATACCTTCCTTTATACCCCTGGAACGGTGACGCCCGGAGCGCCACATGTGCGCGATGCGGTGGATATGAAGCGCTCTATGTTTACTGTCATCATTGCGTTGCTGCCGGCACTCCTGTTCGGTATATACAATACAGGGTATCAGGCTGATCCCGGAGCCGGGCTTCTTCAGAATATGCAGACAGGTTTCGTGGCCGTTATGCCGCTTATCGCAATTTCGTATATCGTAGGTGGGCTCTGGGAGGTGCTTTTTGGTATTGTCCGTCGCCATGATGTCAATGAGGGTTTTCTGGTGACCGGCCTTCTGCTCCCTCTGACGCTTCCTGCAGGGATTCCTCTCTGGATGGTTGCGCTCGGCATCAGTTTCGGCGTTGTGATCGGCAAGGAGGTGACGGGAGGAACAGGCTACAATATTTTTAATCCGGCGCTTGTTGCCAGGGCGTTTCTCTTTTTTGCCTACCCATCTGAAATGTCTGGAGATGCGGTCTGGTCGATGGCAGATGAGCTGACCCGAGCCACGCCGCTTGCCGTTGCCTCTTCGGTGTCCGGTGCGGACGGTGTGTATCTGCTCAAGGAGGCAGGTTATACCCTGCAGCAGCTCGTTGTCGGTCGTTTTCCCGGCTCGATCGGAGATACGTCGAAGGTGGCGGTGCTTCTTGGAGCGATAGTCCTGCTGGTTACCAGGATTGGCAGCTGGCGTATCATGACAGGCGGCCTTCTGGGTATGACGGCAGCGTCGCTGATAGCCAACGCCATGGCTCCGTCTTTCGATAATCCGTCGCTCTATCTCACGCCGGTTCACCATCTCCTGATGGGAAGTTTTGCCTTCGGCCTCGTATTTATGGCGACCGATCCGGTCAGTGCCGCTCAGACAGACCGGGGGCGCTGGATATACGGCATACTTATCGGCTCTCTGATCGTGATGATACGGGTGCTCAACCAGGCGTTTCTGGAAGGGGTTATGCTCAGTATTCTCCTTGCCAATGCATTTTCTCCTATGATCGATTATTTTGTGCTGCGTCAGAACATTGCAAGACGACAGAAAGCTTATGCGCGACAGTAACCGTTATACCTATCTCTTTGTCATCAGCATGGCGGTGGTTTCCGCTCTGCTGCTGTCGGTCGTCCAAACGACCCTGCGTGATCGTCAGGAGTTCAACCGGACTCTCGACACGCGCAAAAACATTATCAAAACAGTCGGGGCCCTTGAGCCGGGAATGAGCGGAGAGGATATAGAGCGTTTTTTCAGCTCGAAGTTCACGAAAAAGACCATAATGGGTGCCGATGGAAAGGAATACGCCTACTATGTGTTTGGTGAAGAAAAGAGCCCTGACGCCTATGTGCTGCCGATATCGGGCAAGGGGGTCTGGTCCACGATCAAAGGTTTTCTCGCTCTTGAGCCCGATCGTAATACGGTTCGTGGAATCTCTTTTTATGAGCACGGTGAAACTCCCGGTCTGGGCGGAGAGATAGATAAAGATGCGTTTACCCGCCAGTTTGCCGGGAAAAAGATATTCCGCGACGGGGAACTGGTTTCCATCTCTATTGCCAAGGCGAAGCTCCCCGAAGAGAGCGACTACGCTGTTGACGGCATCAGCGGAGCATCGCTGACGACAGGGGGGATAAACCGTTTTCTGAAAGCGGATCTGATGAACTATCTGACGCTCCTCAGGGGTGGCAATTAACCGGTGTATAAAGGTATGGTTGACAAGAAGACACTGAAAACGCTCACCGAGCCCGTAGGTATGAGCAATCCCATCACGAAGCAGGTGCTCGGGATCTGTTCGGCTCTGGCCGTAACAGTCAAGATGGACACCGCTCTGGTGATGTCTGCGGCACTGATTTTTGTGCTGGTCGGTTCAAACGCTATCGTCTCTGCTTTCCGCAACCTTATTCCTTCGAGGGTGAGGATCATCGTGATGCTGACGATCATCGCTACCCTGGTGATTTTCATCGATCAGCTGCTCAAAGCCTATCTCTTCGATATCAGCAAGCAGCTCAGCGTGTTTGTCGGATTGATCATCACCAACTGCATCGTCCTGGGCAGGGCCGAAGCCTTCGCGCTGAAAAACGGTGTGTGGCCGTCAATGCTCGATGGTCTGGGCAACGGATTGGGATACGGCATGATCCTGCTCTTTGTTTCCGCGATGAGGGAGCTGTTCGGCAGCGGAACCCTGCTTGGTTTTCAGGTTGTTCCGGAAATGCTGTATGTCGAAAACGGAGGATGGTACATGAACAACGGTCTTATGCTGCTCGCCCCCGGTGCGTTTTTCGTGCTGGGCCTTCTGATCTGGCTGCAGCGGACATGGACCGGTTATACGGAGGATTGATATGGACGGATTGACCCATTATCTCAGTCTGGCTGTCGAGACCATTTTTATCAAGAATATCCTGCTGGCGTATTTTCTGGGGATGTGTTCTTTTCTGGCCATTTCACGCAAAGTGGAGACCTCGATAGGGCTCGGGCTTGCGGTTGTATTCGTCAATGGCATTACCGTACCGGTGAACTGGATGATCCGGCAGTACCTGCTCGGGCCCGGAGCCCTGAAGTGGACCGGTATTGCCGGCATGGCATCGGTGGACCTGAGTTTTCTCAACTATATCGTGTTTATTGCAACGATTGCTGCAATGGTCCAGCTTGTCGAGATGGTGCTCGACAAAGTGAGCCCGACGCTGTACCAGTCGCTCGGCATCTTTTTGCCGCTTATCGCGGTCAACTGTGCGATTCTGGGCTCATCGCTCTTTATGGTTGAGCGCGAATATGATTTCATGGAGTCTGCGGTGTTCGGCGTCAGCGCAGGCATCGGCTTTTTCCTTGCCATTATCACCCTTGCGACCATTCGCTACAAACTGAAATATTCCAATGTGCCTCCGGGCCTTCGCGGTCTGGGGATTGCCATGCTCATTACCGGTCTTATCTCGATGGCTTATATGTCGTTTTCGGGTATAAACTTGTAACGTTTCCAACTGTCTATGCTTGTCACTCTATCGGCTGTTCTTGTCTTTGTCGGCGTGATCGTTCTGCTGGTGTATCTGCTGAACATCGCAGCCGGAAAACTTCTCCCGCAGGGCCGGGTGACCATCACCATCAATGATGATGGCGACAAGGCATTTCCGGTGAGTCCCGGAAGGACCCTGCTGTCGACATTGTCTGATGAGAAGATCTTTATCCCTTCTGCATGCGGCGGCGGCGGGACCTGCGGTATGTGCAAATGCAGGATTACCGAAGGCGGCGGCCAGGTGCTCCCGACGGAGCTCAATCATGTTTCCCGGGCGGAGGTCAAGGAGCACGTTCGTCTGTCATGCCAGGTCAAGGTCCGGGAGGATATGAAGGTCTATCTGCCTGACGAGATCTTCAATATCCGGCAGTGGGAGTGCAATGTGCGTTCTAACAGCAACGTGGCCACTTTTATCAAGGAACTGGTGCTTGAACTGCCTGCTGAAGAAACCCTTGCCTTCAAAGCGGGCGGCTATATCCAGATCGATATTCCCTCCTACAGCAGGATTCCATTTTCGGATTTCGATATTGACAGCGAGTACCGGTCGGACTGGGATCACTTCAATATGTGGAATCTTAATGCCTCGAATGGAGAGCCTACCTTCCGGGCCTACTCAATGGCAAACCATCCCGCAGAGGGAAACGTTGTCAAGCTGAATGTCCGTATTGCCACTCCGCCACCAAAATTATGGGATGCTGCACCTCCGGGGGTAGGGTCATCCTATATTTTCAATCTGAAACCCGGAGACAAGGTCCGCATCTCCGGTCCTTACGGCGAGTTTTTTATCAAGGAGACGGGTAGAGAGATGGTCTATATCGGCGGCGGAGCCGGTATGGCGCCGATGCGTTCCCATCTTTTCCATCTGTTCAGGACACTCAAAACGACAAGAAAGGTGTCGTTCTGGTATGGCGCCCGTTCCCGCAAAGAGATGTTTTACGATGATGAGTTTCTCGCCATAGCTGAGGAATTTCCCAATTTCAGCTATAATGTGGCGCTTTCAGACCCGCAGCCCGAGGATAACTGGGAAGGGCCGACCGGGTTCATTCATACCGTGCTGTACGAGAACTATCTGAAAAACCATGAAGAGCCGGAAGAGATCGAGTACTATATGTGCGGTCCGCCGGTGATGGTATCCTCCGTTGAAAAGATGCTCTACAATCTCGGTGTGGAGAAGGAGATGATCGCCTATGACGAGTTCTCGTAATGGGGAGCAGTGCTGAGTTGTGAGTGTTTGGTTCTGAGTGCTCAATGGTCCGGGTTCGTGCATGCTGTGCCGGAGGTTATGCCTCTTGTTGTTCCTCTTTGGGGACGATGATGACCGGAATGGCTGCTTTTCTGAGAACGCCTTCGCAGACCGAACCGATAATGAGCTGATAGAGCGCTTTATGGCCATGCGAGCCCAGCATGATCATATCGGCCCCCTGTTTTGCCGCCTGTTCGACAATCCCGTCGATTTCGCCGCCGTGAATGATCGATATTTCCGATGTGATCCCGCTTTCTTTCAGCCAGTCTGCAATCGTTTGCAGCAGATTGTATTTTCTGTTGTGCAGTATCGGTACGCTGTCACCTTTTTCTGTTGAGTCCGCTTCCCGGTAATATTTTTTTCGGGGTTTGAAGCGGGCCTCGATGGTCGGATGGAATTCGATATCCTTGTCGTCAGGCGGCAGGACATGGAGAAGAACAATCGTTGCATTGCAGTTTCCCGCAAGTTTTTCAGCTGCCCTGACAAGGGATGTGGTTGATTCCGAAAAATCAACGGCGCAAAGGAGTTTCATCGTTCGCTTCCTTGTTGTTTGTGGCCAGAACCTGTTCGGCCGCTTTTTTTGCCTCGGGATCATTGATGTTCTCCATGCATCCCGGATCGGATAGAGAAAGGTAATGAACGGGGGCGTTGCGGAGAAACGATTTCAGCGAATTGCGCCCAAGGGCGTGCATTTCGAGGAGCCTCAGCCGGCTTTTTGGTTCGTAAATTGCGCAAAGGGGCTCGCTCTCTCCGGTTGATTCATGTCGAAACGCCGTTGCCGATTTCCAGGGGCTTCTTCCCGATGCCAGTCTGTCGATGCTGTTTCGGTCAAGAAGAGGCAGATCGCAGGCGGCTACGAGCCAGGGTGTGCCGGGGTGGTGGTGCTGGGCAGAAAGCAGCCCGGCCGAGGGGCCGATATCGAGATAACGGTCGATGATCAGAGGAAAGCCGAATGAGGAGTACTCGCTGAGCTGATCATGCCTGCAGGAGATAAACACCCTTGAGCAATGCTCGAGCAGCAGGTTTGCGGTGTGAACCAGCTGATTGGATTCATGATAGGTCAAGAGCGCCTTGTCCTGCATCATCCTGCTGCTTCTGCCTCCGGCAAGGACAAGGCCGTACAGGGGGTGCTGATGGATCCTGTCGAGAAAAAAACGCTCGATGAACGCCGCTATGTCGCTGATGCTGTCGCGGTGAAAAACCGGAAGGCCGAAAGAGAGGCATTGCTCTTTACGTGCGTGATCATGAACAACGATGGCTTTGACATTGCTCACGATACTCTTTTTCATCAGCTCGAGGAGCGTATCATCAGGTCCTGCAAGAATGATTTTCGGCAAGGGAAGTTCCTTGAGTCCTTCAACCAGCAGCATGTCGAGATGATCAAGTGCGCTTCGCACCACGAGAGGGTCCGCTACGCCGTTTGCGATGAACGCGTGCTGTCGCGGATCGGCAATCATGACGGTTGAAGCACCGGCCTTTTTGACGACGGCACTGTCTTTTCCCTCATGGTCGAGCTCGAAATGATGGCAGCCGTGCTTAAAATACCCTATGGTGTATTGCTGCCGCAATTCACTGATGAGACGGGAAATCAGCGTTGTCTTGCCTGTGTTTGAATAGCCGCAGATAGCTAATTCACAAGGATGAAAGGTGATCGTGGATCCGGAATCGTGCATGATAGCTCCATGTGACTTCGCAACAGCTTTTCTGCCTGACAGGCAGAGGGGGCTGACGGATGGTGCTCCCTGAAGCCTGTCGGTGAATGTTTTTGCCGGACTCTCCGTTTCCAGATTCTGTCGTGAACGGTTAACGGTGAGGGGATGTTGTTCAGATGTGGAGTCGCGGTTCAGACCTGCGGCTGACCCTGGCCTGCCCTGATCTGGTCACGGATGAGAAGAAAAAGTGCGGCGACAACGCCGGGAACCCAGAACATGGCGGTAAGAAGCCCGACAAGCATGATGGTTCCGACTTCTTTGTTGAGGACAGCTGCTGGAGGGCAGATAATGGCCAGAATCCATTTGCGAACATCAATCATGATTGTCTCCTTTTGGTTGATTTTTCCAAAATTTAATACTTATCGGCACAACAATCAACGTTAAATACGTTATTGTAAGGGAAAACTTTGACGCTACGATTTCCTTTGGTCTGCCGAAGCACCGGCAGCGCTTTGTTGCAATGTTTTGACTGGCATGTTGTTTCAGGGGGGACCCGGGAATTTTTTCAGGAAAAGGGTGCGTGTGGTGCAGTGTTTTTTCTGCTTCTTGCTTTTTTGCGTCAAAATCTTAAATTACAGACCCCTTCAGAAGTTGCATCGTAAGTATCTCCGGACAACCGGTGCGGTATCCGGCATTCATGAAACATAAATGATTAACAGCTTGCAAAGAGAATCTCATCCTGACATGGTTTCGGATGATTTTGATGAGGCAATCGACGAACCTAATTTTAATAATCCGAATACCTCTCCAGAACCTCCCAGTCCTTATGCCGATCTGGAAAAGAAGTTTCGTAAGAACAAGTTCAACAAGAAAAAGAGCAGCTACTATCCTGAACTTTACGGAACCAACGGCATCAGTATTGCAAACGGGACCAAGGCCTCCGGCAATAAATCGCATAAGAAACGATCGATAAAGTCGAAACATAAATCATCCCAGGGCCAGGGCCGTACCGCTAACGGCAGGTAAGGAGCGGAAATTCATCGTTTCAAGACCTGAAAAGTTCTGTCGTCAAAGGGTTTTTATTTGAAATCTTTTCTCGAGAGCTGTAGCTTTTATGAAGAGGTTGTTTTCATATTTAAATCATCATGCCATGTTGCTCGTCAATCGTTTTATACAGCTTATAGAAAACCATGCTGAATCTCTGTCACAGAAGTGGATTGACGAGGTTCGGTCCAATCCATTGACCTCCGGTTACGCGGGACGGTCGAGGGAAGAACTTCACGATGCCGTATTTTCCCGTTTCAGGAAACTCGGAGAGTGGGTCGGGCAGCATGAGGGGCTTCAAAAGGAGATCGCCGTGCATTTCAGGGAAATCGGGAAATTGCGTTCCCAGGCCGGCATCAAGTCGAGCGAGATGGTCTATTCTCTGATTCTCGAGCGCGATATGCTTCTGCGATATGTTCAGGATGAAGGTATTATCACGGTCGGTATCGATCTTAACCGCGCATTGCAGTTTACCGAGCAGTTGAACTACTTCTACGACAAGGCGATCTATTTCGCTCTGGTCGGCCACGAGCAGGTCGCCTGCGCCACGGCCATCGAGAAGTCGGAAAGCGAGTTTGACAAAACGGTTGATGGTTTCAAGCACTGGCTTGTTCGCGAGTGATACGCAGGAGGGGGCTCTGTGAGCCCCTTTTTTTATGGACAGTCACTCCGTTGAGATTCACGCACACCGCGGCGGGAGAGATGTTTTTCCCGAGAATACCATTCCTGCATTTCTCAGGGCAGCCGAGCTTGGCGTCACTGCCATAGAACTTGATCTGGTGATCTCTTCCGATCACAGGATAGTTGTTTCCCATGATCCCTGGATGAACGAGTCTCTGTGCTACGCACCCGATGGTTCCGAACTGCAGGAATCCGATCGGGAGCGTTTTCGGCTATACACCCTGACCTACGACAGGATCAGGGAGTTTCCCTGTGGAAGGCCGGATCCCGCTTTTCCCTCTCAGCAGGGGACAGATGCCTGCAAACCGCTGCTTTCAGATGTTTTTGACGCTGTCGAGAATCGCTGTGCTTCTTTGGGCAGGCCCTGTGCAATGGTATACAATCTTGAAGTGAAATCATGGCCGGACCGGATCGGGCTCTATCATCCTTCGCCGGATATCTATGCTCGTGCTCTTGTCGATGTTGTGCTGGTGAGCGGGTTGCAGAACCGGGTCAGGCTGCAGTCTTTTGACGTGTTCATGCTCGATGAGCTCAGCCGGATTGCTCCCGGCCTCCGTCTCGGTCTGCTTGTCGCTCCGGGAGGTGATGTCGCTGCGTCATTGGCAGGACTTTCCTGTATTCCCGCTTATGTCAATCCCTTTTTCGGGGATGTTACTTCTGAGCTTGTCGACCTTCTTCATGCCCGGCATTTCAGGATTGTTCCCTGGACTGTCAACGAGCCGGATGATATGCGCGAACTCATCTTGATGGGCGTTGACGGCTTGATTACCGATTATCCTGAACGGGCTATCGGTATTGCCGGCCTGGCGGCTGATGGAAGAAATCGTGTGTGAAATTGTTACATTAGCCGAATACCATTTTTTTCGGGATATCTATGAGTCTATCAGACAAGACGTCCGTTTCAGCCCAGAAGCCTTTGGAGGACCTCTACAGGAGACGGATTGATTATGTGCGGATGGCGGTGACGTCGCAGTGCAATCTGCGGTGTATGTACTGTATGCGCGAGGAGCATTCGGTTTACAATCCTGAAGGGGAGCAGTTGACCGGCGATGAAATAGTTTCGATCATTCAAGCCCTTGCCCGTATGGGGGTCACCAAGGTCCGCTTTACCGGTGGCGAGCCCCTGCTCCGGCCGGATATCGTTTCTCTTGTGCGGGACGCAAAGGCAGTCGATGGTATCGGGACGGTTTCGCTGACAACCAATGGCGTGCTGCTCGACCGGTACCTGGATGATCTTGTTGCTGCCGGGATCGATGCGATCAACTTCAGTATCGATACCTTTGATCCGGAGCGGTACCGCGACATTACCCGCAGGAATCTTTTTGAAAAGGTTGAACGCAATCTGCGGCGACTCCTGGACTGTGAGGGGCTTCTGGTCAAGATCAATGTCCTTATGCTGCGAGGGATCAATATCGACGAGATTGCGACGTTTGTCGAACTGACCCGTGAGCGTCCGGTGACTGTCCGGTTTATGGAGCTGATGCCGTTCGATGACCACCAGATTTGGCGTACAGGAAAGTTTATGGGTGCAGATATGATTTTTGCAATGCTGAACGATCTCTATCCCGGGCTTCACTCCATGCAGGGAGATGCTACGGAATATTTCAGTTTTTCTTTGTCCGGTTATCAGGGAAAGGTTGCCATTATCCCGGCATTTACCCGTAATTTCTGCAGTAACTGCACTCGCTTGCGCATCACATCCGCCGGAAGGGCGATAAACTGTCTTTACTCCCGCGAGGGTACCGATCTTCTCTGCGCGTTGCGCGGAGGCGGTCAGGATTCTCTCGAAGAGCTGCTTCGTGCGTCTGTCGAGTCGAAGCCCCGGGACGGACGCGAGGCAGGAGGATCGTCTCTGAGGACCAGCATGTCCGAAATAGGCGGCTGATGTCTGCGTCACAGGCGAAAAGCCAACAGTCAAAAACTCAATACACGATCTAATGTCCGGTTTTTCTCATCTTGACGATGCTGGTAATGTGAGGATGGTGGATGTGTCGCATAAGCCCGGCACCATGCGAACAGCGAAGGCATCCGGCCATATTGCCATGAACCCTGAAACCATACTGCTGCTGCAGGAGGGTGCATTACCCAAGGGGAATGTGCTGACGACAGCCAAAGTTGCAGGCATACAGGCGGCCAAGCAAACAGCTCATCTTATTCCTCTTTGTCATCAACTCAACCTTTCCTGGGTCGATATCGATTTTTCGATAGAAAAAGACAGGGTTGTCATCGATGCGACGGTTTCGACACAAGAAGCCACAGGTGTCGAAATGGAGGCGCTCACGGCGGTGAGCGTTGCTGCCCTGACAATGTACGATATGTGCAAGGCGATCGATAAAACCATGGAAATCGGCGCGGTGCGGCTGGTCCAGAAGAGAGGAGGAAAGAGCCATCATCAGACCTCGTACCGTCCGCGTGCGTCTGTCCTTGTGACCTCCGATTCGATCGCCGGCGGCACTGCCGTTGACCGGTCGGGCGCGATTCTCAGGGATGGGCTCGAGGATGCCGGCTGCCTGGTCGAACCGCTTTGTATCGTGCCTGACGAGCCTTCTGAAATAGCTGCGGTTGTCGACAGATGGATCAGCGATGGCGTTGAACTGATTGTGACCTCCGGGGGGACAGGGCTCGGGCCCCGCGACGTAACGGTTGAAACCCTGCTGCCGAGATTCAGCCGTCGTCTTTCAGGGGTTGAACAGGCACTGTTTGAGTGGGGACAGGGAAAAGTCAGGACGGCAATGCTGTCGCGCCTTGCTGCCGGGATGATCGGCTCTTCACTGGTCGTATGTCTGCCAGGCAGTCCCGGAGCGGCGCGTGATGCGCTGGAGGTTCTTGTTCCGGCTGTTTTTCATGCATTTTCAATGATACAGGGGGAGGGACATTCATGATTACCGTTCAGGAAGCCCATACGCTGATATCGAAGGCGGTCAGGGTGATGCCGCCGGAAGAGGTCTCGCTTCACGATGCACAGGGGCGCGTTCTTGCGCAGGATATCGTCGCTGATGCAGCACTGCCTCGTTTTGACAATGCTGCCATGGACGGGTTCGCTCTGCGCTGGGAGGACATCCGGTATGCTGATGAGCGCAGCCCCGTGACGTTGCGGGTTAACGGCGAGATCGCTGCCGGAGCTGCGGCCGATATTTCGGCCGGGCCGGGAAGCTGTGTGCAGATCATGACCGGTGCTCCGATGCCTGCCGGGGCCGATACCGTTGTCGCTTATGAGCAGACGTCGGGTTTTGGAGGTGAGACGGTCGATATTTTCAAGGCTCCGGCACCGCAAGCCAATGTGCGGTATGCCGGCGAAGAGGTGAAGCCGGGCGACCTGCTGCTGACGAGAGGTATGCGTCTGACCCCTGCCGGGCTGGGCGTGCTCGCTGCATTCGGGCGATCTCGTGTTCTGGTTTTCAAACGACCGGCGATCGGTATTGTTACGGTCGGTGACGAGCTCCGTGAACCCGGTGAGCCGCTTGACGGACCAGCGATCTACAACAGCAACCGCTATTCGCTGGAGTCCTGCGCTCTGTCGGCAGGAGCGGTTGCTGCCGGAACCTGGCATGCTTCCGACCAACCGGATGCTATAGCAGAAGTTCTTGGCGAAGCGCTCGTTCGGAGCGATGTTCTCCTGACGGCGGGAGGGATATCAACGGGTGAGTATGACTATATGCAGCGACTTCTTACCGGTCTTGGTGTCAGGGAGCAATTCTGGAAAGTTGCCCATAAGCCGGGAAAACCGCTGTTTTTTGGCGATACCTCGGAAGGGAAGCTTGTTTTCGGACTTCCCGGTAATCCGGTTTCAGCGCTTGTCTGTTTTCTCGAATATATCATGCCGACACTCTCGGCTATGCAGGACAGCAGCTACCACGGAAAGATCGACGCGGTGCTTTCGGAGCCATTTCCGACTGACCGGAAACGCTATCGCTTTCTTTTTGGCAGGGTGTGGCAGAAAGAGGGCGGACTGTCCTGCCGGGTGAGCGATAAAACCGAGTCCCATATGCTTACCTCGCTGGTAGGCTCGAACTGTCTTATCGAAGCGCCGGCAGCTCCAGGGCCGCTTCCTGCCGGTGCGGTTGTGACCTGTAATATGCTTCCCTGGAGTACGCTTCATGAGTAATGAGAAGACTATGGAAATTACTGTACAATGTTTTGCTTCTGCCCGCGACATTCTTGCTCGCCGGGAGTTTACCATGTCGGTAGCCGAAGGTACGACTGTCGGGATGCTCGAAAAGGAGATTCGCGCCATGTCGTCGCAGCTTGCAGCGCTTCCGTTCATGCTCGCCCTCAATATGACTTATCCCCGAAGGGAGACCGTTGTCAAAGCGGGGGACGAGGTCGCTATCATTCCACCTGTCAGCGGAGGATAAGTATGATATCAGCTCGAATGACGACGGAGAAAATAGATGGATGGCGCGGCGATATGCTTCCGCATCCGTCGGAAGGATCGGAAGTGATTTTTACCGGTCTTGTCCGTGATAGGGAAAACGGCCGCCGCATTGCGGCGCTGGTGTACGAACACTATGAAGGGATGGCCCAGAAGGAGCTGGAAAAGCTCGCCCGTGCAACTGAGGAACGGTTCGGGATCACCTCCCTTTCTTGTCTTCACCGTACAGGAACGATTCCCGTCGGGGAGGCTGCCATCGTGGTGATTATCCGCTCAAAGCATCGCAATGAAGGGTTTTCTGCCATGAGCTGGTTCATGGACGGGTTGAAAAAGGTCGTTCCTATCTGGAAGGTCGGGAGCGTCGGAGCTGACGAGTAAGCTGTTCCGCTCTTTTTTGCATCTTTCCGATCTCATGAGTTTCCTTTCCGACCGGTGAAAAATCGGCCATATCAAGCTCGTCGAGCAGCGAGAGGATCTCGTGTCGGGTTTCTTCCTCAATTCCCTGCTGCAGCATCGCTTCAGACAGTCTTTTGCGTGTCATTCCCCGTGGATGAAGCGTGAGGACTGTTTCCAGAGTATCGTAAAGCCGATTGCGGATCACTGTCGTTGCTGATCCGTCGCCAGCAGTTGCGGCAGCTTCGGGCGAGTGGCGTTTCGTGGATGCCGGCGCGTTGGTCAACCGGATGTGTCTTGGCTTCATGCGCACAGCGATAGCGATCAGTATGGCCAGCAGCGCGAGCACTGTTCCGCCTGTGAGGGCGGGCAGGATGAGCAGCCTGTCCTGTGTTGCTTCTCCGGACTCCATGACCGGTGAAGCATTCGCAGTATCGGCTGCGGGAAGGATGGTGATGAAAAGGGGCAGGGAAGAGGCCGTCGCATAGCTTTCCCGTTCCGGATCAAAGTAGGTGATATCGACGGCAGGCAGGCTGACGCCACCTGTTTTTTTTGCCATGACGGTCTGCCTGATTGTCATGGAGTCTCCTCTTGTCGTTTCGCTTCTGAGCAGTTCAAGACTGCCTGGATAGCGGACCGATGGCTCATCCATTGCCTGTATGTTTCCGTTCGCCCTGACGATGGTTGTGATCAGAGCTGTTTCCCCTTCATGGAGCGAGTCCCTGCTGGATGTTCTTTGTACTCCGACACTGCCGACAGCGCCGCTGAACGATGCGGGAACAGGCACGGGAAGAGGCCTGACGTCGATTTCGGCTGCAGGAGCATCGATGATCAGCGAGTCATGGGCCACAGGGTCATCCCCTATAACGATCGTTTCCGGAATTGTGCAGAGCAGCTTGTAGCCCGTAATGCTGAGTCTGCCTGTCTGCAAAGGGATCAGTCGCATTGTTTTGATGACGGCGCGCCGGTACTGCTTTCCCTCTATCGTGACCGGCGTGCTGGGCATCATGCGCTTTTCGGTACTGTTTTCCGCCCACATTCCCGGGTGCACGGGCTGGTCAAGATCGATGATTTTCGGCGCCGTACCGCTGAAGAGAAGCCAATAGGAGAGTTCGATTTTCTCTCCGCTATAAGGGGTGCTGTTGCTGACCGATGTTTCGAGAACGATATTCCTGTCGCTTTCCCCTGCTCGTAACGGGAACGACGACATCAGAAGGATGATGAGTATCAGTGGTACGGGAAAAATCGTTCTCATGGCGCCACAGGTCCGATGTTATTGTTTCAGCTCTTGTGATCGTGCTGCTGCCGCTTTGACCGTTTCGATCATTGCCTGCCGGACATGGTGCGCTTCCATCTGCCTGAGTCCTGCTTCCGTGGTTCCTCCGGGAGTCGTCACCTCCCTGATGAGCTCTTCAGGGCCTTTCTCTCCGGCAAGGACCATTGTTGCCGCACCCAGCATGGTCTGTGCACTGAGCAGGATGGCATCTTCCATTGAAAGACCGCATTGGCGCCCACCTTCGGCTATCGAGGAGATAATGGAAAACATATAGGCAGGACCGCTGCCGGAGACCGCTGTCGCCGCGTCCATCAGGCTTTCGTCGAGCACCGCGACCTTGCCGATAGCACTGAACATCGTTGTCGCAAGGGTGATATCCTCTTCTGTGGCCATGATGCCTTTGCTGACAGCCGTCATCCCCTGGCCGGTAAACGCCGGGGTATTGGGCATGACGCGGATGACTCTCATGGTTTCATGGGAGTGCAGCCGGATAAAATCAGCCGTTATTCCGGCAGCGACGCTGATGAGGAGATGGTTTGCGGTCAAATGCGGCCTGAGTTCTTCAAGCACGTCCTGTATCTGATAGGGTTTGACGGCAAGAATGATTATCGTCGCATCGCTTGCGACCCCGGCAGCGGAGGATTTTTCTTCGATTCCGAACTGCTTTCCGACAGACTGTATCGCTTCGGTGCTCTTGTCGTAACCGCATATACGGTTTGCCGGATCATTGACGAGGCCGGAAATTAATGCACGGGCTATGCGTCCTGTGCCGACAAAACCGATAGAGAGCTGCTGCATGGTTTAATGGTTGTTTGATCGTGAATGATTATCCGGCGCATCGCCAACAGACGAGCGCTGCTGCTGCCGGAGGTTGCCGTTATCGGTAGCGCAGTTTAAACCAGAGGATAATGCCGAGCAGCAACAGGGTTATGCTGTTGGCCAGCATCATCGGCAGGCTGTTTTTTGTGTAGCCGTAGCACAGCCACAGAAAAACCCCTGCAATCATGGTTATCGCCCAGGTAAGGCTGATATCGCCGGTACTGCGGGACCGGAGGACTTGCCATGCCTGGGGCAGGAAAGCGACTGTTGTCAGAATGCCGGCTGCATAGCCGAGGTATTCAAAATCAGGCATGATAGATAATCGATAGAATGAGATCATTCGGTATCAGGTTTTTTCTGTCCGGTATGAAAATACGAACATCGTCTTGAATTTCCCTTCAGTTCGGAGCTAATATCGTACATTGAGTGAGAATGGCTTTTCCTACATCGTCTTCTGTCAGCAATGCAGCTGCTTATGCGCTCTTTTCTGCTCATCGCCCTTTCGGCTTCTGCCGCCGCCCTTGTTGCTCCCTCGTTGTTTTTCTGGATCAAGCCGCTGATCCCTCTGTTGCTTGCTCTTATCATGTTTTTCATGGGAACGAGGGTGACCGGAGAGGATTTCCGCGATGTCTGGAAGAAGAGGCGGCTTGTGCTGCTTGCCGCAGCAGTGCAGTATACGTGTATGCCGCTTATAGCCCTGCTTCTTGCATCGCTGTTTTCTTTCGGGCCCGAACTGTCGGCAGGTATGGTCATTGTCGGCAGCTGCCCGGGCGGGACGGCATCGAATGTGATCGTTTATCTTTTCAGGGGCAATGTCGCTCTTTCGGTCACCATGACTCTTTTTTCAACGATGCTTGCTCCGCTGCTGACGCCGCTGATCATGTATTGCTGTCTCAGCGCGTCGGTTGAACTCTCGCTGGAGTCCCTTCTGTTGTCGGTTTTTCAGGTGGTTGCGCTTCCGCTTCTTGCCGGTATTGCCGTGCGTCATGCGTTTGGCGGCGCGGTGGAGCGGGTCAGTCCTTTGTTTCCGGGATTGTCTGTTGCTGCCATTACCCTGATCATAGCCTGCGTTATGGCCTTGAACGCAGAACAGGTTCGTCTCTTTCCGGGACAGCTGATCCTTGCGGTGATGCTGCATAATCTGCTCGGTCTCGGTGCGGGATATGCGTTTGCACGATTAGCCGGTGCTTCGGTTTGCGACAGCCGGACCATAGCCATCGAAACAGGGATGCAGAATTCAGGGCTCGGCGTTGCACTTGCCAACGGCTTTTTCCCGCCTCTTGCGGCATTGCCTGCGGCTCTTTTCAGTCTGTGGCATAATCTTTCAGGCCTGGCCGCGGTCGGAGTGTGGCGTTCCCGATCTCATGGTTGCGGGGAGTAAGGGTTCTTTCCGATGAGCCGGGGAGTGTGTTCCGGGCAACCGGAACGCTAAAGGCCGGACACCTTTCCGGTGTCCGGCCTTTGGTCGTATCGGATTCGGGGAGGGATCTGCTCTCAGAGAACCTCGTTGATCATGTAGGCGACTGCGTTGCCGACTTCCTGATCAGTCAGATCAGGGTTGCCGCCTTTGGCGGGCATAAAGGTTTTTGTGCCTCTTGATTCACCGGAATAGCCTGCGATTGATTTCTGGATCATGGTGTCAAGGCTCTGGGTAAGGCGTGCAGTCCATTTTCTTGCTGTGCCTGTTTTCGGTGCGCCCATGATGCCTGCATCGTGGCACGCTGCGCAGTTTGCGTCATAAATGGCCTTGCCGTTTGCCAGATCGTGCTGTTCGACATCCGCTTTGGTAACCGCAGCGTGTGCGTCGAGGCCGAAAGAAAGCGCAAAAACAGCGCTGAGGGTCATGATTGATACAATGCGTCCCATGTATTTCTCCTTTACTTGGGTTGAGAATAATTATCTGTTGTGATGAATGGCCATACCCTAAAGTGAACCAAAGAGCAAAAGTTTACAATTTTGCATGTAACCATGCAAGCGATTTTCCTGCTTTGGGTTTTTTCGGTAAAGGGCTGTGGAAAAAAAAGAAGCTGTCTTATTACGCGGAAGGCGGCCTTTGCATGAGCCGCCTTCCGGTATGAATATGTCAGTAATGTCTTACTTTGCGGAAGATTCGCTGACCATGTATGCAACAGCGTTGCCAACTTCCTGATCGGTCAGATCCGGGTTGCCGCCTTTTGCCGGCATCATGAATTTTTCGCCGGTATAGCCGGAAATCGATTTGCTGACAAGGGTTTCCATTCCCTGCTCGATACGGGCTGTCCATGCGTCAATGTCACCTGTTTTCGGAGCACCCATGATCCCTGCATCATGGCAGCTCATGCAGTTTGCTTCGTAGACAGCCTTGCCGTCAGCAAGATCATGTGCTGCTTCAGCAGCCGGTGCGGTTTCTTCGACAACGGTCTGGGTTTCTTCGACGACCGTTTCGGTTGCCGTGTCCGCTGCACTTTCTTCAGCCGGCTTTTCTGCTCCGCCGCAGCCAATGACGAACAGGGCGCAGAATGCAGCTGCAGGAATGAATTTTTTCATGCTTTCTCCTTGTGATTTATGATGTTTGTGATGTGTCCGAAATTCAGAGACAATTCCCGCAAATTACAAAAGTTCCTGAGTGCTGAAAAGGAAAAAAAATTTCAGGAGCGATCCCTGCATCCTTCCTGAATCTGTTGCTGGAGATCGTTGCGCGAAAGACTGTAGAGATGGGTATAGAAAAGGTTGAAAAGCGTGACGGCCGCTTTGGCATTTGGCGCGTGTAATCCTCTTTGCAGCGATCTCTTTACGGAGAAGAGTTCTCTTGTGAGGCTGGAGTAGCTTTCGATGAAATCAGGCATGGAGATGTTTTTCGGCCTGTAGAGCATCTCCTGGCCGAAGGTGTAGCGATAGGTGCTGATATCGTCGGGGTTGAACAGCAGACGGCCTTCTTCCCGGAGGCGATCGAACACTCTGGTTCCAGGATTCGGTCTCAGGATATTGATTCCCGGTACGTCAAGACCTGTCTCACGGCTGAAATCGATAATAGCCGCAGGTGTTTCAAGCGTGTCGCCGTCAAGGCCATAAATAAAACTTCCATAAAGACTTATGCCTGCTTCACGGATGTTTTTTATGTTCCGTACAAGTTCTGTAGCGCGATTCTGGTTTTTTTGATGTGCTTTACGGCTTGCCGGTTCGAGGCTTTCAATGCCGACAAGCAGGGCTACGCAGCCTGAACGGGCAAAGGTTCTGAGCAGAGCAGGCTGATCGCCGAGCATGGTCGTTGCCTGCCCGAACCAGGTGATGCGGAGGGGGATCAGGCGGCTGAACAGCTCTTCGGCGTAGTCCGGGCTTGCGTTGATGGAATCGTCGACGAAAAAGAAGATTCTGTCGTCATGGTTTTTGAACCTCCTGACCTCTTCGACGATATGTTCGATGCGCCGGCGACGGTGTTTGTTGCCGTTAAGCACATGGACGTTGCAGAAGTCGCAGTTGAAGGGGCAGCCTCTGCCTGTCTGTATGATATTGGTCGTAAAGTACCTGTTTTTCCGGAGCACGGTCGACCTGACGGGTCTGGAGCTGAAGAGGTCCGGGAAGCGAGCGTTCTCATAGGTCTGCTGCAGCTGGTTTTTCTTCAGGTCTTCGAGCACATCAGGCCAGATTTCATCAGCTTCACCCAGTACAAGAACATCGGCATGCGGTCTGCAGTTTTCGGCAAACATCGTCACATGCGCTCCCCCGAGAGCGACACGAAACCCTTTTTCGCGAAGCATGTCTGCAAGGGAAAACGCCTGGGCGGCAGTTCCTGTCTGTACGCTGATACCGATAAGGTCCCACTGTCTGTCGAGCGGGAGTTCTTCAAAACGCATATCGCAGATATGCTGCCTGACGCCTTCAACGTCGACCGATGCGAGAATCATGAGTGCCAGTGAAGGAATCGCAAACTGGCTTTTTTTGATGAGGTTTCGCACCGGGCGCTGAAACCATGATGCCGGGCCTTGTTTTCCTGTTTTTTCGTGGATCGAGCGGGCTCCGTCAACGCCGCTGTTCGATGCCAGAAAGACCAGGAGAACGTTTTTTTCATTGTTCATCTGCAGTTACCAGTTCTTGTTCAGCGTCTTTCCTTCCTGTGAGCCGGAGGGCTGGTGATATCGTTTGAGCAGCTCCTGTTCCGCGATACGCATCGCATTGAGTACTCTCTGTTTCATTGCCCGGCTGATCGTCGAGCGGCTCCGGTCGCTGTTTTGCGAATCGGATGTCGATGATGATGGCGGGGGATGAAGCCGCCTCAGCACGATCTCCATGTTGATCCTTGTGTCCATGGCGTCGGGTTCAATGATGAGGGATTGTCGATACTCATGGAGTGCGGAACGCAGAAGTGCTGCTTTTTTTGTGCCGTCATTGCTGATGTCTGCCAGTGCGGCCAGGGAATTTCCTGCGTTGAAATGTGCTGCGGAACGCTCCGCATCAGGAGCAGCTGGCTGAGCGGCAAGGGCAGTGAACCCTGTGGCGGCTTGCCTGAACGAGGATTGCATGAAGAGCGTGTTGGCGAGATTGAATCTTGCTGCATTGGCGATTGCCGGGGAGAGCGGTTCCGAGGCCAGGGACTGATAGGCCGCAAGGGCCCCGGCATACGCTTCCGACCGGTATAGTGCGTTGGCGTTCTGTATCCGGTGATAGGCATCTCCGCCTTCATCCGGACGGGACAACAGCAGAACGGGAATGGCGAGTGCTGTCAGAATGATACGCATAGGCAACAGCGTCTGATGACGTCATGATCACGGGCCGCCGTTTTTTCAGCACATGGTCCGATCAGTTTCAGCTGGAGATCTCACAGCTTGTTTCGAGTAACGCTTTCTGTACCGCGGCTACGCCTGATCCTGGTTCAAACGCATAGTTCATTTCATACAGGGCGCGTTCGATGCCTGCGATGACTGTCAGCATATCGAGTTCATCATAGTAGCCAAGATGTGAGATACGGAAGATTTTTCCTTTGTACTCGTCCTGACCGGCGGCAACCGTAATGCCGTTATGGATTTTCAGAGAGGTATTGAACCTGGTCCAGTCGATGTCTTCAGGTAGCCAGACAGGCGTCACCGCAAATGACGGCGAACTGCTGAACAGTTTCATCCCGAGCGCCTGACAACCCTGCCTGCAAGCGGAAGCAAGGTTCTCGTGGCGGTTCCAGACGTGTTCGATGCCCTCTTCCCTGATCATCTCAAGTGCTTCGTCAAGTCCGATGATCAGCGATATTGCCGGCGTGAACGGTGTATCGTCCTTGGCGTGCGAGGCGAGCGCTTTTTTAAGGCTGAGATAGAACTGGGTCGTTTCAAGAGTGTCGATGACGTCTTGTGCCCGTTCTGAAATAGCTACCAGGGCCAGACCGGGAGGCATCATCAATCCTTTCTGTGAACCGGTGACACAGATATCAACACCCCAGTCATCGAAATGAAATTCATGGGCGCCGATAGCAGTGATGCCGTCAACAAGCACCAGTGCTTCAGAGTGTTCCCGGATGAGCGCGCTCAACGTCTGGATGTCGGTAGCCGTCCCTGTCGATGTTTCTGAATGTGTCAGGCAGACCCCTTTTGCGTCCGGATGCTCTTTGAGGAGTTCCAGAAGTCGTTCGGGCTGCAGTGCGGTTCCCCACTCGATGGTCTCTTCAACGCAGTTTCCCGTAAAGGTTCTGATCAGTTTTCCCCAGCGTTCTCCGAATTTTCCGCCGTTGATGGCGATGACTTTATCGCCCTGTTTGAAGCAACTTGATATCGCCGCCTCCATACCCCCTGTTCCTGATGCGCTCAGCACAACGACAGGCTGCGTCGTCTGGAAGAGATACTTCAGGTTGTTGTGGACCCTTGCAAGGATCTCCATGAATTCTGGATTCCGGTGATGAATGATTGGCTCGGCCATTCTCAGCATCACATTTTCCGGTACAGGCGTCGGTCCCGGGGTAAAGAGTCGTTTTTTCATTGGCGTTGTTACTGATTTCTGTTCAGGCGTTCTCTTTTGCGTTGTCCATCATGGCGGTGAATTGCTCGAAGAGGTAGTGGGAGTCGTGCGGTCCCGGCGCAGCCTCGGGGTGGTACTGTACTGAAAAACATGGTTGTTCTTTGTGGCGTACACCCTCAACCGTATTGTCATACAGGTTGAGATGGGTCATCTCGAGTGATTCAGGCAGGGAGTCCATCGCCACGGCAAACCCGTGATTCTGGGATGTGATTTCGATCGAGCGCGTTGCAAGGTTTTTGACCGGATGGTTGCTGCCGTGATGACCGAATTTCAGTTTGTAGGTTTTCGCTCCGAAGGCAAGCGACATGAGCTGATGGCCAAGGCAGATGCCGAAGAGCGGAACGGGTTTCTGTCGGGAGTTGTATTCGGAGAGCCGACGGATATTATCGATGGCGTAAGTGACGGCAAACGGGTCGCCGGGACCGTTTGACAGGAAGATCCCGTCCGGGTCGAGTTTCAGCGCTTCCTCGATCGGGGTGTTGGCATTGAGCACGGTCACTCTGCATTTTGCATTCTGGAGCATGCGCAGAATGTTCAGCTTGATGCCGTAATCGTAGACGACCACATGGTATTTCGCGTCCTCGCAATCGATGGCGTAGGTCTGGGATGTGCTGACTTTCTTGACGAGGTCGAGACCGGTCATTTCAGGCATTTTCAGTGCTTTCTCCTCGAGACGCTTTTCGTCGGGATCGATGGCCGATATGACGCCTCTCATAGCGCCTTTCCGGCGGATTTCACGAACCAGCTTTCTGGTGTCGATGCCTGCAAGGCCCACGACCTTTGCTTCTCTGAGGTAGTCGTCAAGGCTGCCGGTTGCAGCAAAATTGCTATGGATATTGGATATTTCCCGAACGATCAAAGCAGAGGCCCAGATTTTCTGAGACTCTCCATCGCTCTGGTTGATTCCGTAATTGCCGATCAGCGGATAGGTCATGACGACCATCTGGCCCGCATAGGACGGGTCGGTGACAATTTCCTGGTAGCCTGTCAGTGCGGTGTTGAAGACGACTTCGCCACCGGTTTCACCAATGTGGCCAAATGCGTATCCCGAATAAACCGAACCGTTTTCTAAAACAAGTTTCGCTGGTGTCTGCTGCATATATTCTCTTTAATCCTTGGTGGAAAGTTTTTCGCCGGCTTCCTGTTTTTCGATGTTAGCCACCGCGCTGCGGTCGAATGTGACTTTCTGGTTGTCGGCAATCTGTATGAGAACGGTTTTTTTCTCCGAATCGATCCCGGCTACTGTGCCGTGCATCCCGCCGATAGTGACAATTTTATCTCCTCTTTTAAGGCTGTCAAGCACCTTTTCGCGCTCTTTCTGCTTTTTCTGCTGAGGGCGGATGAGAAAGAAGTAGAAAACGACGAAGATAAGAACCAATGGTACAAGCTGGACAAACGGGTTCGGAGTCTGTCCGCCGGTCGGCGGGGCAAAAAGGAGAAACGAAAGAATAAGATCAGACATGGTATGGCATAGTATGGATTGACAATGCTCGGCTCTTCAAACTCGATAAGATAATGTATTCAGGAAACTATTTCAATTGAATTCATTGCCCGCTATCCGCCGCCACGCGCATGCGCACGATCCTCGTCGGATTGGCTACGGCACCGTTGTTCGCTTTGGTTCCCGCCTTGATTCTGTCGACGAACTCCATGCCGGAGACGACCTTCCCCCAGACCGTATAACGGCCGTCGAGAAACCGCGCCGGAGCGAGGCAGATGAAAAACTGGCTGTCGGCGCTGTCGGGATCGTCAGCCCGCGCCATCGAAACAGTCCCACGAATATGCGGCTCGTCCGAAAATTCCGCTTTCAATGTCCGGCCTGTTCCCCCCGTTCCGTTGCCGCGAGGATCCCCCGTCTGCGCCATGAATCCCGGAATGACCCGGTGGAATGCCAGCCCGTCATAAAACCCCTGTCGGGTGAGCGCCTTGATGCGCGTGACGTGGTTCGGTGCTTTTTCAGGAAGCAGCTCAATGACCACTCTACCGGCAGGAATATCGAGATAAATGGTGTTTTCCGGGTCCGCGCTTGTTGACGTGGCACCCAGGCCGGTGCCCGGTCCGAGAGCGATCAGGAGCGAAAAAAGGATGGCGAGAATTCCGAATGGTCGGGTTTTCATGGGATGGCTGGTTGGTGATTGACGGATGTAACTTCTTAGGAGTATAGGATTAAATCGGGGATGATGGAGTGGGGGAATATGAATTTGTTTGGGTGGCAAGAGGGGATTGAGGGGGGCCGGAGTCTATGATTTTCTTTTGTTGATGTGTTTAAAGCTTTTGACGACGGCCCCCGATTCGATCAGCCTGCAGCTCATTGTGCGTTTGCTTTCAGAGCAAGGGGTGCTCGAATTCTCTTACTAAAAAAATAATTGCTCTTTCTTTTCAAAAAATTTATACTTATAAATAAACTATTACGCATGAAAAACATTTTAACTACCGAAGAAGCTGCAGAATATCTTGGCGTTACCACAGCACGAGTTCGTCAATTTATTCAGGAAGATCGTTTGCCTTCTGAAAAGGCTGGGCGTGATCATTTCATAGATTTGTCAGATCTGAAAACTTTTGCGGCAAATGGACGAAAAAAAAACGGTCGTCCCAGAAATGATTACCCTTTTGGTGATGACAATATTGTTCAGCAAGGATCCGCTTTATGCTTAAAGCAACTACAGAAAAACGGTTTACAGGTTATTACAGGAGATACCCGTGATATCATCAGAAAGTTACCTGATAATACCTTTCGCTGTGTTGTCACTTCTCCGCCATACTGGGGTGTCCGAGATTATGGAATCACAAATCAGATCGGATCTGAACCAGATCTAAGTGATTACATCCATGATTTAGTAGAAATTTTTTCCGAAGTCAGGAGAGTATTGACGTCAGATGGGACATTCTGGTTAAATATTGGTAATACATATACTTCTGGGGGAAGAAAATGGCGTGATTCAGATGCTAAAAACAAGGGGAGAGCCATGTCATATCGACCACCAACTCCAGAGGGATTAAAAAAGAAAGACTTGATCGGAGTTGCTTGGATGGTCGCTATGGCATGTCAACAGGAGGGATGGTACTTGCGAAATGATATCATTTGGCAAAAACCCAACGGGCAGCCTGAAAGTGTAAAAGACCGTTTAACGGTATCCCATGAATATGTGTTTCTGTTTTCAAAGTCTGAAAAATATTTTTTCAACCAGGACCGTATCAAGGAATCATATAAAAACGGTGCCGGTCGGAAAAACAAAAGAACTGTATGGTCCATCAATACAGAACCTTGTCCTGAAGCTCACTTTGCAGTATTTCCTCGAAATCTAGTTAAGCCTTGTATTTTAGCCGGCACAGAAGAAGGCGACTTGGTACTCGATCCTTTTTACGGATCAGGAACTGTTGGCGTAGTCTCAAAAGAACTTAATCGCAAATGCTTAGGTATAGAGATTAATCCAGAATATGTTGATATCTCAAGAAAAAAGACGTGTCAAGTTCAAGGCGCCCTTATGCTTCAGGAATCGAAAACTCCCATCGGGCATGTACCTTACAATAGCTCTTCATAAGATTTTTAATCTGTAATTTCCGTTCACTACCAGCGTCAAAATAAAGACAAAATATAGTTTTATCTCCCTGCCGGACATAACAATAGCCGGGTTTAGGGTATTGCTTGCTTTCTGTTTGCATTTCAAGATCACCTTTCTTGGATTTTAACAAGAGTTTCTTGGGAATTTCGACTAGCTCATAAATCCAATCAGGAGACTTTCGCAAAGCGCGAAGGATTAAGATCCGATCATACCGCTTCATATGTTCAAGAAACAGACAAAGCAAGCGTTTCAAATCTTCTGGATTATCCCCCCATTGTCCCTTTCCTAGTTCCATGAACTTGCTGATCCAAATCAGGTCATCTTTTATCGTCTTATTTGCCTGTGTTTTTAATGATACCGCAACACCATCAATAGTGATGTCATGACCAGGATTTCCTTTCGGGGCAAGGAAAGCTCTTGGTGATTCCATATTCAAAACCTTTTCCAAAACGTACTCAAATTTGTCCTTTGAAAAAGGCTCGGCCGAGAAGCCGTGATGAATTCTCAGGGCATCACCAAAGTTATTCAGCGTCTCTTCAGCCATGAGGTCAGAATTATACAGGGTGTATTTATGAGGATACTGAAAAATCTTAACCGTTTGTTCCAACCATGTGAATTGTCCTGGAGTCAATTCTTTGATAGCCTTAATCAGTGCTTCTATCCGTGTCTTTTCCGCCTTTGTCATGTAAAAAAGCATTGATGAGAAAATTATTTAGAGCCTCAATATAGACACAGAAGAACCATCCTAAAAAGTGGAGTCCTCAAGAATGTCTTTCCCCCTCAAACTCCCAAACGGTGCCACGTCGTACTTGTACTCGAAAACACTCTGAAGGTTATCAGTGGTTAGGGGACGCTCACAACTACGTAAACTTTCAGCTCGAATCATTCAAAGATCTTTTTAGTGAGAATTCCGGGGAAAGTGTACCACCCATTCCGGAGCAAAGTGTCCCACCGATTCTGCTCGAAAGTGTACCACCATCCAAGGGCGGATTTGGTGTGAGTAAGTTACATATTTTTTT
>RRYU01018233.1_pt1 | contig 26348 bp, 35 predicted proteins | sample 2162651 | NCBI WGS metagenome assembly RRYU01 (sample SAMN10267283, study PRJNA491782) | microbial mat metagenome | isolation source: biomat in the production well | place: Japan: Minami-Kanto gas field, natural gas well KTG3 | collected 2017-06 | reverse complement strand
AAATAAGCGGCGGAAGCGTAAAGAGGGCAACGCCTTCTACGTGCGGTACGCCGACGATTTCGTTGTGGCGTGGAACGGAACGCGGGAGGGAGCAGAACGGCTCAAAGCCGACCTGGCAGCCTTCTTGCGCGACGAACTGGGATTGGAGCTATCAGCAGAAAAGACGCACATCACGCACGTCACCGACGGGTACGACTTCCTTGGCTTCACGGTGAAACGGTATGACCACCGCACACGCGGGCGGAGTGACCTCATCATCAGGCCGAGTGAGAAAAGCGTGATGAAGCTCAAAGCCAAAATCAAGGCCATGACCAAACGAGGAACCACCCTCGATGCCGTCAGGGACAAGATTGAGGCAATGAATTATCTTCTTCGGGGCTGGGCACACTACTTCAGGCATCAAGCCTCCAGTAGAACATTCGCATACATCGGTCATTACGCCTTTAAACGAATGGAAATCTGGCTCCGCAAGAAGACGCGCCGACGGATACGAGCAATCTACCGGGAGTATTATCGCAAACCCGCAAACTATGCCACATGGGTCGCCGGTGGAAAGGAACTCTACCACCCCGGTATCCTCATGAAAATAGAACGGAAGCGCTATGCTCACCGTCCCAACCCGTACCTGAACGCGGCGGAAGAAGTCCACCTCACCTACCACCACGATCCCTACCCAGGGAAACGGGAATGGAGGGGAGCAAGCTTCTACGGCGAAGGATGGACGGCCGTGCGAGCAGCGGTGCTCGAACGGGACGGGCGGACGTGCCAGGTGTGCGGCAAAGGCGGGCGCGTAGAAGTGCATCACATCCGGCCTCACCAGCCGGGGCGACCGCATGAAGGACAGAACCTGATCACGCTCTGCGCTACCTGTCACCGACAGGTACGCGACCCACAGAGCGAGGTCAGTCGCCAAATCGCCAGAAGAACACCGTAGAACTGGAGAGCCGGATGCGGTGAAAGTCGCACGTCCGGTTCGGAGAGAGGTGTGGGGAAACGTACACACGGAAACGTGCGCAACGCGCCCTGCGCCTACTCTACATATTGTGATCGGAAAAGGTAAATATATTAGCATGCGTGAGCGTGGCCTCGGCTTCGGGTCGTAGGTGTCGGATCTCACGTAACGTGAGAATCGAATCTCACGTTACGTGAGAAAACGGAGATGTGGTTGTTCCGCTCTGCAATAGCCAACACACATCGCAGACGGCGGATCGACCTGGCTCTGACGCGACGGCAACCGCCTGACGGAATCTCTGTCGTCCGGCGGTACGTGAGACGGAATCTCCGTAATCCGGCGGTACGTGAGACAAGACCGGTCTCAACAAGGCGATCTCGCCCCAAAACAGCTCTTTTCGCCGGTTTTCGCCTTGCTTTTGGGCGATTCCATTCCAGAGATACGTGAAATCCGACAGTGAGAAGGAGGCCCACCATGGAATTCATCGTTCGAGGCCACGTTCGTGCCAGACAGGTTACGACGCTCAACCGGGTCGTCTGCGCGGTGGCATGGTCTGATGACACGCCGGAGGCTGATTCACCGTGGCGTGGTGACTACGACAGCGTGCGGACAGCGTATCCAGGCGCATACGGTGGCCTGGATACGCTGGCATTTCTGCGCAGTATCTGCCCCACGTGGACAGGGCAGCAGATCCCCGCCGCCCTTGGCGTTATCGAGCTATGTCACGACAGAACCATCTGGTTCGCTGATGACATGCCCGGTGAGAGCGAGGATGTGGCGCATATCCTCAGCTACCTGTGTACTGCGGGTACAACCCTGCTGACCACGGGGCAGGGTTGGATACTCGACGGGCCGGGACGCATCCGCAAAATGCAGCGCGTCCCCAGATGGAAAGAAGGGTAATACATGTCGAACCTGGACTCTCTCGCCGGAGCGTTGCGCACGCTCCACGACGATTGGGAGCGGCTAGATTGGTTCGGTCAGGCTATCGAGGGGTTGCAAACCTTCGGGAGCCTGACCGACGCACAGGAAGACGCCGCACGCACAGCGGCACAGGACATCCGGTCAATGGCCCTCCGGGCCGTCGCACTGGACGATGTGGCCCGCGCCGTTCCACGAGATCGCCGTGAGGCGATTATGGACGAGGCGCTGGCGTGCATCGCAGCCGAGCCAGACGCTGAAGAACGCGGCCACGCGCTGACCTGCATCGCGCCGGTCATGCGCGGGCTACGTGACACGCCGCTGTATCTGCGCATTCACAAGATCATCGCTACGCTGCCACCAGATGTGGCAGCAGATTTTCAACTGGACAATCTGTACGACTGAGACAACCCGACCGCCGGGGAACGCACACGCATTCCCCGGCGGTCGGGTTTGGTATAATACAAGATACAAGGGGGATGCTGTGGCACGACATGATCGTATTCACCCGCATGTGCGCCAGGCGCTGGTGCGTGCAGGATGGCGTATTCTCAAGGAAGAACTTATTCTCCGCTATGGCACATGGAGCGGTCGACTCGATCTGCTGGCTCATGCGTCGATCACGGCGACGCACGATGATCGCGTCATTGTGGTTGAAGTCAAGGGCTTTCAACCACAACTGAAATTGGCAGATCTCGAAAAAGCCATCGGCCACTATCTGATCTATAAGAGTTGGATGCGACGCAGACACCCCGCATGGGAACTCTATCTGGCTATTAGTACGCGAACAGCCCCCTTCTTTGCGGAAGAAGCGGTGCAGGTCGTTCTTCAGGACTGTCAACGACTGTCGCCTGAAGGCGACAGCTTGCCCTCATCGCTCGCAACGAGCGACAGGGCTTCAGAGCCGGTTGACAGCGGCCCACGCTGCCGTAGCAACGTATAGCGATGACGGATGTTTACCGCAGCATTGACATCCGCGTGGGCCTCGTGCCCACAGTGAGGACAGGTAAACGTGTGACGCTTCCGAATACCACGCAACCCACACCGCGAGCAATCCTGACTCGTATAGGCCGGATTGACATCATCAACCAGCAGGCCGCGCCGTTCAGCGGCGTTGGTAACACGCTGGCGCATCAGGCGGCGTTGCCATTGGCTCAGGCGTCGGCGGGTACCCGTGCGCACCCGCAGCTTCTTGGACGGCTGCGGAAGCGTCAGACGCTCGAATACCAGCACCGAGTCGGCAGGTACCCAGGCAACCAGTGTGGCGGCGGTTTGCTGGCAGAAGGTGCGCGTGCGATGGCGCTGCGTGCGACCAAGCCGTTTCAGCGTGCGCCGGATCGACCGGGTGTCGCGCTTCTGTGCCGTGCGGGTCGCACGCTGTGCTTGGAGACGGCGGCGGGTCTTGCGGGTACGCGTGTTCCGCACCGTGAAGTCCCTGCCGCTGACAAACAAGGGGTTGCCATCAGGATCGACGGCAACGAGGGCGTTGGTTTCGTTCAGGTCAATGCCAACCGGGTGGATACCTTTCGGGTCGGGGACACGGAGCGTGACGACGACACGACCGAGCAACCGTCCGTCGCGCTCGATCACGGTCATGCTGTCGATCTCGACGGCTTCGGCACGTGTGGATGTGAACGCATCTGGCACGGAATACGCGATGCGCTTGCGCCCCGCCACCGTCCAGATCGAGAGCGTGCCATCGTCACAGAAGCGGGCATCGCGCCCACGCGCGCCAACCAGGAACAGCGCCGTCGTTCGCGTGAATTGAAACGGGCGCTGTGCGGGCTTCTTGTTCGCTTTGGCACTGGCGTACGCTCCGGCGACGAGCCGGATGGCTGTGCAGGTCATCTGGCTGCTGATCGTGCCCTTCACGTCCGTGTACACTGCACGGTGCAGCGCCAGCGCAGAGAGCGGCTTGCCATCGTTGTAACACGCCGCAGAAATGCGCTGTTGAATGCCCTGCAACCCTGCGAGCGTTGCCCGGAGATCAGGGTCATCAGCCATGCGTATCGTTATTGTGCGCTGTACGTCCATGTGTTCTATTGTACCAGAGCGATAGCCACTAAGCACGTCGTAGCGGTCAACGTAGTGGCATTGACCGCATTCCCCCGCCGCCTAAAGTCGGCGGTCCCCTGCGGAGGACATTATGGCGTCAATGTGGTGATCGTGGATTGTATCGACGAAAGGATTGTCGCATGGAACATGAATCCCTAACAGTCGCCCAGTGCGCCGCACGGGCCGTCATCACGGCGTTTGGTACATGGAGTACACTCGATCCGCGCACCGAGACAGTGGTTATCGCCGATGATCAGAGTGGGAATTATCTGGTGGTGCTTGCCGGATGGGACGGCGATGATCCCGTCTATCACCCACTGGTGCATCTCCGCGTGCGGGGGACGCAGGTTGTTGTGCTTCACAATGCCACTGATGAAGAGATCGACCGGCTGCTCTTGCAGGAAGGCGTGTCGTATCACGACATTATCCTGACACCGGAGCAGGAGACCGTCATACAACAGACCGAGAGAGAGATATGATGTATGATAGAGATCGTTTCATGCGACCGCTCGTGCGTGTCCGCACCGTCCAAGCGCTCGATTGCTATCACGTCCGCCTCACGTTTGCGGATGATCGCGAGACCATCATCGATCTGGCCCCCTTCTTGCATGGTTCCGTCTTCGAACCGTTGCGAGACTGGGACATGTTTCGGCAGGTACGGGTTGCCTCCGGCACGATCACCTGGCCCAATGGGGCCGATCTCGATCCAGATGTCCTCTATTACGGGTTGACCCCGGCTGCCTGGGACAGCGACGATGCGTCCTCGCTCCTGTCATGACACCCTCAGCACACCGCCCCCGCTCGGTGACCGAGCGGGGGCGGTGTCGTTGGAGTCAACGCATGCAGAGACGACAGAGGCTCTCCTGCCCATCGGGAACTCGCCGCAACCCGCTGCCCGTTCGGGCGAGCGGTCAGGTGGGTTTCTCGACGGCTTTCGCCAGGCATGGAGGAAACCGCCGGATGAGCCGAAAGCGTGTGAGACGAACAGATGCGCTGACGTGGATCGGGGTGTAGGTGCCCAGAGTCAGATCGCATGTCCGCATCATGGCTATTCCCGCTCGGCATCATCACCAGCACGGTCGTCTGGGAGATGCTGGGTCGTCAACGTCTCGTGCTGGCGGGGCCGTCCCCGTGGAAATGCGCCGCGTTCCACATCCGCCCGATACCGTTCCACGGCATCCTGTGTACTATACCAGCGTCCGCCCCGTTTCACCCCGGCCAGGCGTCCCTGGCGAATCAGCCAGCCGAGATGCTCGGCAGAATAGCCGGTGGCACGGGCCAGGTCAGCCAGCCGCTGATAGGCATCCTCCTGACTGGCTGTACAGGCGTCCAGGTAGAGATCTAATCCCGCCTCGACCGCCCGGCCAATCAGGTTGGCCAGGGGCGTATAGTTTCCTCTATCGGCCTGGCTGAGCGCCTGGATATACCCCAGCCGCCAGTCGCGCAACAATAACGCTGGCGGATAGCCGTCCCGCATCAGCATCAGGTTCAGCAGCAAGCGCCCGGTGCGTCCATTGCCATCCACAAAAGGATGCACCGCTTCAAAGCCGTGGTGGGCAATCACTGCCCGCACAATCGGATGATACTGTTGCCCCTCCCCGGTGATCCAGGCACGCCACTCAGCCATGAGCTGGGGCACCTGGCGCGGCGGTGGTGGCGTGAGCGGTGCCCCACGGATGGACACCATGATGGTACGCCAGCGCCCGGCCTCGTCACTGATCCGATCCAGCACCAGGCGATGTAATTCCAGGATCGTCTCCTGGGTTATCGGTGTCTGCTGATCGACACAGGCGGTCAAAAAGGCAAATGCCTGGGCATGATTGGTGGCCTCCAGATAGTCGCGCAACGGGTGGCCGCCGATGGTCAGCCCATGGTCAATCACCATCTGTGTTTCGCGCAGACTGAGCGTATTGCCCTCAATCGCATTGGAATGATAGGTCAACACCACGCGCAGATCGTCACGCACGCGCCGAATCACTGCCGTTGGCAGTGGACGCTGCTGATCCAGGCGGGCTTTTTTCTCGGCGAGCCGCCGCGCCAGGCGCGGGTCGAGACGGGGAGGTTGTTGTGGAGTATCCATCGGGTCGCCTTCATCACAATAATAACAATGGTTTAGATAGTATAGAAGAAACCGTTGCAATTATCAAGCGCGTGTGGTTGGGGCGATGCGCTCTGCCAAGGGTACAGCAGGTTTGAGACACGCCATGCACGATAGATGTTCGTGTATGGACACACGTTCTTTTTGTGGTATGCTGGTGCGTGAGACGGGTGTGGCTCCTTTCGTGAATACAGCGGAGATACCGCATGCTGAAATCTGACCATATTGGCCTGTACCGTTTACACAACCAGCGCATCGCCGGTACACGATGCGCAACACCTGCCGACGTGGTGAGGTGGATGGGTGCGCTGCAGGCGCAGGAGTATCATCAGGCGCTGTGGGCGATTGGTGTGCGGCTGCCATCTGCGACGGTGGTCGATGTTGAACAGGCCATTGCCGATGGCCAGATCCTGCGTACCTGGCCCATGCGCGGGACAATCCATTTTGTGCCGCCAGACGATGTCCACTGGATGCTCCAGCTGTGTGCCACCCGCATCCTGGCAGCCGATGATCGCCGTCAGCGTCAACTCGACCTGACAACGGCCACCCTGGCACGCTGCCAGACATTGTTGTCCAATGCCCTGAGCGGTGGTAAGCGCCTGACTCGTGCCGAGATGATGGCGGTGCTGAACCAGGCTGGTATCAGCACCGCCGGGCAGCGTGGCTATCACATCCTGTGGTATCTTGCGCAATCCGGCGTGCTGTGCCTGGGGCCGATGCAGGGCACGCACCAGACCGTCGTGCTGCTTGATGAGTGGGTTCCGCATACACGCGATCTCTCGCGGGATGAAGCGCTCGCCGAACTGACCTGGCGTTTCTTTACCAGCCACGGGCCAGCGACACTCGCGGATTTTGCCCGGTGGACGGGATTGACGATCGCTGATGCGCGCGCTGGCCTGCAGATGGGGCGTGACGGGCTGATTTCAGTCGACAGCGACGGAGTGACATACTGGATGCCAGACACGGGCGCATCTCTGTTACCCGATGATGCAACCGGGGTGTATGTGTTGCCAGGTTTTGACGAATACGTGCTAGGCTACAAAGACCGCCGTGCGGTGCTGGCTGCTGAGCATGCGCAGAAAATCGTCCCCGGTAACAATGGCATATTCTTTCCCACGCTGGTTCGTGACGGCCAGATCATCGGTACGTGGAAACGCACACTCAAGCGAAAGACGGTCGACATCACCATCAGTCCGTTTATCGCATCGGGTGCTATAGACGAGCAGGTGCTGGCTGCAACGACCAGGTACAGTGCTTTTCTAGGCGTTCCCATCGGGTCACTACGCATCGGGTGATGGCTTGTATCGTGGCACGCCATGAGTCCGACTGTCGGTGATGTGTGTATGCCCAATAATCCTCGCATGATTCGCTGCAAAGACAAAGGTGCGTGCGACGCATGCGCCAGCAGTGCGAGCCAGGGCAAGACGCTCGTCCATCAGTCACCGGGCTACTCCACGCCGCCGGAACGCCGGATGGACACGCAAATCCTCCAGCCAGGCCTCGGTTGCACTCAGCATCGTTCGCGTGCCAGGAGCCACCGGCTGTCCGCATACCTCAGCCACCAGGAGCGGCCCACACGGATCGGTCAGCCAGGCATCCCAGACCTCGTGGAGATAATCGGGCTGATCTGTGCTGGTCTTCTAGCCACACAGATGGCACGGGTATGGTGACACCTGTGGGATCACGTGTCATGCGTATGCCTCGCAGCATGTGAGAAAAAGAAGGTTTGTCTCACTTTACCCCACCCTCCAATCCAGTGAGTGATTGTCTGCTTTCCAGGTGTTCAGACGCCAATGATGTTGCCCTTACTCTACCCCCAGTGCCGCCGCCACAGCTTCACCGTGGGTATTGTGTGCCGAGGCCAATGCCTCCAGATAGCGCCCGGTGGTACTTAGATCAGTATGCCCCAGACGTTGTTGAATCTCGGTAACTCGCGCCCCCGTGCGTTCCATGGTGTGGGCAAAGGTATGACGTAGGGCGTGAACTTTGGATGTGCCCAGCCAGCGCTGGCAGATATCGCCGATGCTCTGCCAGCCCAGCCGATCCCCGTGTTTTGCGACGGTCAAACGTACCCACACCGGCGCGTCCGGGCCTGGCACTGTTGCATAGTAGGCATTCAGCCATGCGCACACAGCCCGTCCTACCGGGCGCGGGAGTTCGTCGCGCATAGGTGTGCCGCCTTTTGTGCGCCGGAATGTCACGAGAACTGTTTCACCGGCCACACTGATATCGCCATACTGCAGGTGTACCAACTCGCTCAGCCGCCGGCCGGTACTCAGCCCCAGCACCAGCAGGGCGTAGTCGCGCTTGCCCTGGAGTGTGCTGCGGTCGATCTGCTGCAACGCGGTCTTAACGGTCTCGGCATCGATAGGTTGTGCATGCGCATAGCGGTGTGCCCGGCGGCGCTCGACATAGCTGGCGGGGTTGGCCGTGGACAGGAGGCCGCGACGTGCGGCGTAGGTGAAGAAACTACTTATCACAGCCAAGCGCGTATTATACGTGCTGGCCGCCACCGTTCCCCGCTGGCGGCTGTTCGGCCTGCGCTGGCCAGCCCATTCTTGAGCGACCAACCCCAGAGCGCGGGCATCAGGGCTGTCAAGGTCAAGGCCTACCAGGTGCAGGGCCGCCTGGAAACTACGCAGCGTCCGTTCGTATGTGCGGCGAGTCGTCTCGCTCTGTGAGCGACCCGCTTTGGCCGCCAGCCAGGACGCAATCGCCAGCTCAAGATGGCTGGTTGTCACGGGGTGGGTCAGCAGGGCTGGTGGGACATGATCGACAGACATCGCATCCTCTTTCTGTGTGGAGCATGGATCAGTCACTTGATTATACCCGATCTGGTGTACAAAGAAGGCTAGTTTCTTGTACATCGTATTCTGAAACAATCGTGCGTCTTCCAGCGTCGTACATATATCCCTCTTCCCCACACCGGTTCAGCGGCGCCTCCTCGATGAGAGAGGAGGTGTGTGATGGCCGTCACAAGCCGTGATAGTAGAACAACCCGTTCCCACCGGGAACGACCAGTCTTGACCATCGTGACGTATCTCGTCGCGTTGCTGGCCATAACCATGTTGATGCAGCACACCCTGACCTGGGGCCAGCACCGGATCGACGATCTCCGGTACGGCATGCCGCGTCGCGTCCATCTCACGGGCCAGGTGTTACCCACCGATAGGCCCGATGCGCCGACGCATCTGATGGCGCTGAATCTGAACGGACAGATAACCATCCTGGTGCTGCCAGGGGGCGATGCCAGCCGCATCCAGACGCTCGCCGGTCCCTATCTGGTGGGCACAGATAGTTCGACGATCGTGCCGCACCTTGCCCTGACCGATCTGACCGGCGATGGCCGGGCCGATCTGCTAGTGACTGTCCGTGGGGAGACCATTGTGTATGTGCAAGAAGGAGATGGATTTCGTTTCCTGACGCCGGAGGAGCGGCGAACGCTGGGAGGAGCAGAGGGATGAAAAACATCGTGTCGGATGCTTGTATGGGCGGGAAACGCTGTCATGTAGAGATAGCTTCTCACGTGCAGTGTTTCCCGTCTCTGGTCGGTTAGCCAGAAACGAGCGTGTGTTATCCGTCCACGTCCTGTTTTTCGTTGTGCGGAAAACGACGTTCCTGGCGGAGTGCTGCCAGATCAAGCGCTACCCGCACATCATACAAGACATCTTTCATCGCGTCCGACTCAACCCACCCGTTGATCCAGGCCTGGTCAGGACGAAAGAGATACAGCCGGCGTGGAGAGGGGGTGCGGAACAGGGAAAGATGTTTTGGTGTGATGTGTACCCGGCGAGCGAGGTGGGCTATTGCAGCCAGTGCCATCCTGGTATCCTGGATCTGGACGGCTTGTCCAGCGAAGTAGACCCCAACGCCCGTTCCTTCCGGCACCGTTGAGTCGTACACGGTGACAAAGGCATGCGGATTGGATCGGAGGTTTATGGCATGCTGGCTGGTTGTGGCGGATATCCAGAAAAACTGGACATCCGCATCATACGCGCAATAGACCGGCGTATTCCAGGGCAAGCCGTCTGGGGTGACGGTGGCGATGGTGATGTACTGGATCGTTCTGATGATATCGCTGGCAGTGCGTATATGTGCGTCCATATGTGCGTCCATTGCCTGTTTCCAGAACATATACCAGGAAGAAGACACGGTGGTGGATCTGCCCGGATTATTCAGCAGCGATCCAGTGCTGTATGCGCTGTTCCAATCCTTCAATCTCTGGGCAACGCTGCCGAATACGGCTGTAGCGACGCGCTGCATCGTCAGCCAGAGTCTTACGCCCCTGCCCCAGTGTGTTCCATACGCCGTGCTGTTCGGCAAAGGGCCGGTAGTAGCGTTCTTTTGGATCACGCTCGTCCCGGATGGTTTGCCAGTTCCAACCAGCAGGCAGATCATGCCCGGCCAGCAGCCAGACTTCAATCTCTTGCCAGGCATGTTCCGCCAGCAACAGGCAATCTTCAGCTACGACTGTCCGGGCGTGCTGCTCAATGTGGTTGAGTGTTGCTCGTCGGCCAGGCTCACCGTCACGATCCACGCAGAGCAGCAGTATGTCATACATACCTTGATACCGCTCGACAATGGCACCAATATAGTCCCAGCTTGTTGCCTGAGTGATACCACGTAGACGTGGATCCTGGCACACGGTTATTCTGGCACGAGGCCGCCCTATCGCATGGAACATGGCAGCAATAATCGGCTTGAGGATGTACTGATCTTTTTTGACGTCCTCTGGGATAATCAGCACTCTCATCCGGCATGCTCCTCTGTCGTCGGTGAATCTGTCGTCTCCTGCTCGTCCATAAACGCGGCTGCATCTTCCAGCCAGCCTGATTCATGCAAGCGGGCCACATCTTGTGTTGCAACCAGGTGGCGCGCATGGGGCAAATCGAGTACCTTTTTCATGCGCGTGTCGGGCTGGTTCTCCAAACGATATGTTAATGAGACGGACTCCAATGTGTCTGGTTCAACGAGCAGCAGGAGCTGCGGTGAGTGTGAGGTTGCTACAATTTGGATATCACCTTGGCCCACACGCTGCTCAATCAAGTTCAACAGCAAGCGTAGACGGGTCGGGTGCATACCAGCTTCCAGTTCTTCAAAGAAATAGAACTGAGCTGGCTGCGGCCCAAGGAGTGCTGCCAGGAGTGCCAGGAAACGCAGCGTTCCATCCGAGGCACTGTATGCAGTCGTTTTATATCCACTGGCTTCAACCAGGGTGAGCAGAATACGCCCTGCCGGATCGGCGGGGAACGCGAAGTCGCTGGCATCCATCGGTGTCAGTTCGTGGAGCCACTCGATAAATAGTGCTTTCTGCTGTGGGTCGTTCGCGATAGCGTGCAGAACCGAGGCCAGATTTTCGCCCCGGTCACTCAAAACCGTCTGCCCAGGCGTGGAGGGTTGGCGCATCAGTTCCGGCTCTGGATCGAGGAAGCGCATGTTTTTCAGCGCATCAAGGGCAAATTGAAGCTCTTTTTGCCATATTGATGCTTTGTTCAACTCTAACAGTTGCGACAGCATTGGTTGGTTTGTGCGCAAGGTGACCACGTGGCCTCTATTTGGGAGTTCAAAAGTATCATATGGTAGCTCTATGCCAAGGGACTCAGCCATGGGACGGCTTTGACGCGACCCAAATACGACGTCTATCTCATGCAGGCCGTGGGTAGATGCAGTTCGAAACCCGCCATACCAATCCATTGCTAATCGCTCATCGACAACACGCGGTGCCGTGGTAGCAGTACCAGGATGCACTTCGATAAAGTAATGCGCTTCTCTCAATAAACGCTTGCCATCCGGGTCGGGAATCATCAATACCGCGTGAAGCGCAAACGTCTCCGTGTCCTGAAACGTCAGACCACGCAGGCCACCGCGAATGCCGCCCCAGATTTTCTCGCCTTCAACACGCTTCTCGCCAATGATCTCTGCCAGGGTGTAGCCGCGCCCGATGCCGTGCAAAAAACGAAAGGCGTCACGTACATTGCTTTTTCCAGAGGCGTTGGTTCCCACCAGCACCGAAAACGGTCCTAGTTCAAGCGTTGCATCTTGAAAGCTCTTAAAGTTTTTGAGGTGTAGCTTTGTTATCATACAGGTCTAGATTCACCATTCCCGGAGTTGGCAGATCCAGGTTGCGTTCGGTCAGGTTCAGTCATCTGCTACTTTCTCTGTGTTCACATGTACCCAAAGGTACGCTTCGTTCACGTCTGAAATTCCTGCTTCGTCCTGCACGGCGCTCTCAAGCGAACGTCTTACACGCAGTCCACAGGCGTGTTTTACGTCCCGACGTAGCCACGACCGGGGACGATCAGTTCTTCGGCACTGACGAGCCGCAATCCTTCATCCCGAATATTCCGAGCGGCGTTCACATCCCGGTCCAGGACAGTTCCACATTCTGGGCATGTCCAGGATCGTTCTGCCAGTGTCAGACCACGGTTGATGTATCCACACGCATTGCAGGTTTTGCTGGACGGATAGAACAGGTCTACCCGCACCACCTGCTGTGCTTTGTAGCCAAGCTGCCGCACCATCTCGCTGAATGCCGCATCTGCAATTGCACGGGCCAGTTTCCGGTTTTTCAGCATTCCCACCACGTTCAATGTTTCCAGGGCAATGGTGCTGGCCTTTGCTGCCAACCGGGTGGTCAGCTTGTGCGTGGCATCGGCGCGCAGGTTCGCAATCCGCAGGTGGAGTCGCGCCAGTTTTCGCTTCGCTGTGTGCCAGTTGTTGCTGCCTTTCTGCTTGCGGGCCAGCCAGCGGTTCAAGCGGCGCAGCTTCCGTCGTGCAACGGTAAGGTGCTTTTGGTTTTCAAACACCTCCCCGTCACTGTCCACTGCCAGGGCTTTGACGCCCAGGTCAACCCCCAGGACGCGGTTGGACACCTGCCACTCCGGTTCGGGCACTTGCACCTGGATGCTCACGAACCAATAGCCCGCCCGTTCGCTGATCCGAGCACTCATGATTTTGCCGTCAAAGCGTAGCGGCTCGGTCATGTTGACCCAACCGAGTTTCGGTATCTTGATCCAGTGTCCGTCAACCGTGAATTTGTCGTTGGACACGTAGAACGAGCCATAGCCTCGCTTGCGGGACTTGAACTTTGGAAAACCCACTCGCTTCCCGTCCTTGCGACGTTTCCCATGCGTACGCTTCTTGATGTCATTGAAATAGTTTGCTATCGCTTGCCGCAAGTCTGCGAAGGCTTGCTCTGGCGCACACTTGGTCGTTTCCAGCATGAACGGGAATTGGTCGCGCTTGATCCGGTTGAACGCGGCTTTCAGGTCGCCTACCAGCGGGAGGTTGGTTCCCATATGCCGAGCTTCCCGAATAATGCCCAGCGCCCAATTCCAGGCAAAGCGAGCATTGCCCGCTGCCTGCCGAAAATACTGTTCCTGGTCAGGCGTCGGGTTCAGACGTATCTTGTGTGCTCGTTCCATAGGGTTCCAACGCTTCTTTCAACGATTTCCGATAGTTTCGTAATCCATACAATCGGGATGAAAAGCCGTGCATGATGGTCATCACATCCTGCACCAGTTCCTGCTCTGGACTGAGCGTTTCCTGATTACGTACCACGACCTCACACTGATGGGCGGCATAGAGATGGGTCAGCAGGTCATACCCAAAGCGGGCCAGTCGATCTGTATGGGCAATGATGAGCATGGCAACCTGACCGGCAACAATGGCATCAATGAGGTTCAGAAACGTCGGACGTTTGACGTGTAATCCCCCTCCGATTTCGGCGATCCAGTCGTCAACGGCGATGCCGCGTGCTGTACAGAACTGCTCACGGGCAGTGCGTTGAGTGTCCAGGTCTGGGCGGTGCGCTTGACTGGAGACACGCAGGGACACCACGGTCTTGCGCGGTGCGGATGCCGGTTGGATACCTCGCAACCCCAACGCCTGTCGGATGTGTTCATCGGTATACTGTCGTCGATTACGTGGCGTGCGGAGCGGTTTGAGTTTCCCTTCCCTATCCCACCGCTGAAGGGGCTTCACTGACAATCCAACCCGTTCCGCAAACTGCCGTATCGTGTACGTACTCATAGAGTGTATGATAACACACGTTCAAGCACTTTTTAAGAGCTAGAAAGAAGCTCCCATGGTGTGTGTCCCGTTTCAGGACACCATACCGGTGTACGGACATGATATGATCACCAGGGACAGCGGAAGAATCCACCCGCACCCCTGCGGACATGTCCGCAGCGATACAGGTGCATGTCCGCGCATGTGAAGACTATGCTTGTATGTCTCCGGTGATCAGCGAGAAGGAATCGACCATGGCACAACGCAGCGAAACGTTTGGCCGTCTCCTCAAGGGGGCGATAAACAGCATTGCGACCTATGAAGGCAAAACCGCACCACGTATTGAAGAGGAACTGGGGGCGCAGATTCATCTCGCGGGCAAGACCCTCCAGCGCTACAAGTCGGGCTATGTGCCAGCGGACGAGCATGCCATTCGGGTGCTGGCTGAGGCGGCGGTACGGCGCGGCTTTCTGGGACGCGAGTGGCTGCAGCGGTTCTTGCATGCGGCACGCTACCCCTTTGCCGATACCCTGCTTGACCAACTATGCCCGGCACCCCAGATACGCCCGCGCCCACCGCGCGTCTACGAGAACTTGCCCGCTCCGACCTATAGCCAGTTCGTGATGCGTGCTGAGCCGTTTAACGATATCCGTGATGGTCTCGGCAAGCGATCCGCGGCGGTGGTGATCGTCGGTCTGGGGGGGAATGGCAAAACCAGCCTGGCGCGTGAAGTGGCGGCCTGGTGTGTGCATACCGATACGGAGGAACCCCGGTTCGACGCCGTTGTCTGGGTGAGTGACAAAGATCGGCCCGGCACCACAAACGTGAGCATCGTCCTTGATGAGATCGCTCGCACCTTGGATTATCCCGGCTTTACCCAGTTTGACCATGAGGAGAAACGTCGCGAGATTGAACAGGTGCTGCGCCGTCAGCGGGTCTTGCTGGTGGTCGACAATGTCGAGACCATCACGGACGGGGCACTCCTCACCTGGCTGTTGAATCTGCCTGAACCGAGCAAAGCGTTGATTACCACCCGTGACTATCGACGAGAATTCCGGCGTGGGGGCTGGCCGGTGGAACTGCGGGGTATGACCGAGGCGGAGGCATGGGAACTGGTGCGTGAGCGTGCGCAGGTACTGAAAATTGAACAATTGTTTGGTGACCAGACCCGGCTGGAGCCGTTGCTGGTCGCCACTGGCGGCAATCCGAAGGCGCTCACCATGACCCTGGGCCTGCTGAAATATGAGCGCCGCCCGCTCCAGCAGGTCGTAGATGATCTCTATGCGGCTCGCGGCGAATTGTTCGAGGATCTCTTCACCCGTGCCTGGTCGCTGCTCGACGAAGCAGCCCGCCGAGTGCTGCTCGTGATGCCGTTTTTTCCCGATAGCGCCAGCAGTGAGGCCATGATGGCGACGGCTGATGTGACCGGTTTTGCGTTTGACCGGGCTGTGGAACGGGTGACGGATCTGGCACTGCTCGATGTGCAGCAGGTGGATCTGATGAGTGCGCCGAGATATGTCCTCCATCCACTGGTGCGAGCGTTTGCCGGGGCAAAACTGGCATCTGAGCCGGACGGTGCAAACCGGGCACGGGAGCGCTGGATGCAGTACTGGTTGACGTTTGCCCGTCAGCACAAAACAGAGGCCTGGAACGACACACGACAGCAGAATCTGGATCGGCTGGAACAGGAGTTGGCCAGTGTGCATGCGGTGGTACACTATTGCGCTGACACCCACCGCTGGGAGTACGTCATTGAGCTGGTGTTTCTGCTCAACCGGGTGTGGAGCTTTCGCGGATACTATGAGGATCGCACCCGCTTTGTGGCGCTGGCGCTGCATGCCGCTGAACAGGACGGCCGGCCAGAGGATCAGATCAAGTTGTTGTGCATTCAGATCCGCACGCTCTGTTATCTGAACGACCCACAGCAAGCCATGATCTGTGTCGAACGGGCCCGGGCACTCCTACGCACACTGCCTGATCCCGCAAACGATCTGGAGCAGAACATCAACTATTCGCAGATCCGGGCCGCGCTGTTGCTCGAAGACTATGCGCCGATCAATGACCTGGCCCGGCGGAACGTCGCCTTGAGTCATTCGGCGTATCTGGAAACCATGTACAGCTATGATATCGCCGAGTATGCCTACCGGGTCGGGTTATACGATGACGCAACCACGATAGTACAAACGTTGTTGGCGGCAAGCCAGGCGGCTACCGATCGACGTGGGATGCTGCGGGGCAACCTGCTGCTGGCCCGTATCGCCATGGCACGTCAGCAGCTTGATCACGCCACAGCGTATCTCCACACCGCCGAGCGCTATGCAGCGGACATGCATCACCGCCGTTTGTCTGCCGACGTCATCCAGGTCTCGGCCCAACTCCACATCCTGCGCGGTGATCTGCCTGCCGCCCGCGCAGCCCTTACGGAAGCCATTGACCTCTTCGAGCGGCTGGGGATGCGCCGCGACCTGGCTGAGGTGCGGCAGGCGCTGGCTGACCTGGACGGTCGTATGGGTGAAGAGATGATAGACTGACCCGGTGGCAACGACCGGTCAGACGAGCTGGCCACGCAGCATAATCGGCGTACACATGATAGACTATAACGAGACATACTATACGAAACATCTTGTGTAGCAACACTGCTGCATAGACACAGAGAGAAGAAGAGTCATGACATCTGACATACTCTACAAACCAGCGCAACGGAACGTTGTGCAGATCAAGGCGTTGCAGCGCGCCAGCCAGCACCTAGACGTGGTGCCCGCTGATCCCGAACACGGACTGTATCTTGTTGAAAGTGCCTCGCGTCCGGATCGATCCTACGCGGTCGTTCTGGCTGATGCGACCCTCCAGGGATCCTGTACCTGTCCCTGGTCCCAGTATGGCGGCATCAACTGTAAACATGTGCTGGCTGCTCTGCGCACCCGCTACGCCGAGCAGGGCAGCCTGTCATTCTGGCGCACGCGGCGTGATGCGCGGCGGCAGCACCGGCGCATCCTGACCGGCAATCAGGTGTACGCCACCCTCCGCCCGCGCCGCCGATAACGCTCGTCTCTGTCCCCTCCACACCTATCTCCCGACGGGCATGCTGGTCGGCATCGAAGCTATCGCCGCGCAGGACAACGCGCACATGCGTGATCTCCGGGTGGCGGTGCAGGTAAGGGACTCCGCTCCACCTGAAACACGGTGCTATCCTGACGACCCGGCTCGGTCTATACCCTGCTGCAAAAGCTGACTGAGGAGCTGGATCTGTTCGGGTGTGGCACGTTCAAGCAGGATGACAATCGGTATCAGCGTGTCGTGGGAGACGAACAGACTCGCCAGCGGCACGTCATAGAGGTGCGCCATGGCTCCAAGGCGCTCCAGGGGCGGCGCGACCGTGCCGTTTTCGTACTGAACCAGCGTACCATGCGCGCTGAGACCGATGCGCTCGGCTGCTTCGCGCACGGTCAGCCGGGCATTCAGGCGTGCTTCACGCAACCGCGCTCCAACCTGAACGGTCAGCAGTGTGGCAGGCGTATCTGTCATAGCAGCCGCTCCTGCGTGCCGCTCTCACTGTCCCGGCCAGTCAGGGCGCGGTCGTTTGTCTTCACGAATTGCACAGCCTCATCGAAGCGCGCCGCTGGCAGATCGGTGTAGGTGGCAATGCCAAACCGGGCATTGAACTCGCGCCAGCTCGTGCGTATCTCGCCGCCGGCCCGGGCCTGGCCCTGCTGTGCGGCACGTGCTTCGCCGTAGGCCTGTACCAGCCGATAGATGGTATTGCGCTGTTCTGGCGACAGGCGCTGCTGCATCTGTTGTTCGACTGCGTGCAACCGGCTGCGTCATTCCTCAACCAGCGGCAGCACGCCGCGCACCTCGCGGATCTGCTCAGCCAGATGACGCCAGGTTTCACGGGCATGTTCCTGACTCATTTCAAGATTGGTCTGCCGTTCGGCAAGCTCGCGCAACGCCTGGATAGATGGATCAATCGTGTCTCATTCCTGGAGATCTTCGATCTGGTTGCTCGGTGCGTCCGGCAGGCCGGTCAGTGTGGCAAAGGCCGTGCGAACACTGGCAATCAGATAGTCCTGCACATAACGCAACCGCTCAGCCGCAGCCGGATTCGTGCGGGGCGGCCGGACTTTCACCAGCCAGAGTGGAATATCGTCCAGCAGAAGACATTCTTGTGTGCGCACCTGGTTGCCAATGCGGAGACGAAATGGCAGCAGGTGGAGTCGCTCATCGGCACGGATGGCCCGGATCTGCGATGAGGGAACGAGATCCAGTGCTGTGCAGATGTCGCGGATCACCAGGTAGATATGACCATCGTCGGAACGCACAGCCAGCACTACTCCATCAAACAGAGTAATCGGCAGTTGCTCAGTGGGAATCCGGGGTGTTTCATCCATACAACCTCCGTTGGTTCATGTGGTGAACCAGATCAAACAACGCTGCACATTCTGGTTTATGTGATAAACCAACCTTGCTTTGCCTGGTCTATCTGGTGTATCTCATGAACCAGAATCTGGATCGAACGTAGATCTATAAAGTGTCTGTCTGTACAAACACTTGTGACACCCTTCACAACTGTCTGTACAGACAGACAGTTGTGACATCTTTCACGACTGTCTGTCTCCATCCCTCTCGTCCTCTATCTGCATACGCAGGTAGTCGGCCAGGCCATCAAGCTCAGCACGGATATCTGCCAGCGCCGGGGCAAGCAGCGCCCGCTCGCCATCACCGGCGTCCAGCCACTGTGCCCAGCGCTGGACGATCACACGCAGCGTCGTGATATCCTTCTGGATCTGGCGACGCCTCGTACGGAGCGGATCGAGCGGTGCTGGTGCGGGCCTGGTGTCAACGGGAGCCTCATCTGCCTGAATCAGAGGCAGAGTCCTGGCCTCGCGCACCGCCTCGCGCACTGCTTCCGTGGTCAGTTCGCCTGCAATCACCCCAGCAATCAATGGCGCTCGCGCACCAGCATCATCGAGCCGGGCAATCTCGCGGGCAGCCCGCAGGCTATCCGGGCGCTGTTCAACCATGTGCTGGACATCGTCAGGTACGCGTAGCAGGGTAAGCCGGTTCTCAACATAGCTCTTGTCTTTGCCGATACGTTCGGCCAGGCGACGCACACTATAGGTGCGCTCGTCGATCAGCGTGCGAAACGCCCGCGCTTCTTCCAGAGGGGTCAGATCGCGGCGCTGGATATTTTCCGCCAGCCCGATCTCGATCATCTCGGTATCGCTGTGGTCGGCAATGTCGCAGGGAACAGCCAGGAGGCCAGCGAGATGAGCCGCACGCAGACGACGCTCGCCATACACGATCTGAAACTGATGGGCACTCTCTGGATGGGGGCGGACGCGCAGCCGGGAGGTAAACCCCTGTACACGAATCGCTTCAGCCAGCTCGTCCAGGTCGTCAAAGCTACGACGCGCCTGGAACGGATTGGGCGCAATCCGGTCGATAGGGATATCTTGCACCACCGGACGGCGCTGGGGCAAGAGTGCCGCGACGTCTTCCTGGCGGGCGGCTTCATCCTCCGGGCGGGTGCTGGTACTAAAAAAACCGGCACGTGGCCTACGGGGTGCCATTGCATACCTCCTGGGCCAGCGCCCGGTACGCTGCCGCTCCGTCGCCGTCGGGATCATACGTCAGAATGCTCAGATGACTGGACTGGGATTCGGGAAAGCGGATCGACCGCTTGACCATCGCTTCGAACACGGGCACCTGGGCACCAAATACCCGCCGGGCGTAGTCAATCGCCTCGCGATGAATGACCGTGCGCGGATCGACCATCGTCAGCAGAATGCCCGTTACCGCCAGATGTTCATTCAGACCGGAACGGCGCATCAACTGGATCTGTTCCAGAATAAGCGCAATCGACTCGGTGGCCAGATATTCGGCCTGCAACGGTATCAGTACCTCATTGGCCGCCACCAGCGCATTGATCACCAGCACCCCCAGGTAGGGCAGGGTATCGATCAGAATAAAATCATAGCGGTCGCGCACCGGGGCCAACAACTTGTGCAGCACAGACTCGCGCTGAATAGCCACCGCCAGTTCATCATTTGCCAGATTCAGACGCGCACTGGTGGGCACCAGATCCAGACCGGCACTGGTACGCACAATCGCCGCATCAAGCTGCGGCTCAAAGCGCGTCAGAAACGACTTGATCGCCGTATATGCCGTCTGCTCCAGATCGCCTGGACGCAGGCCCAGCGACTGGGTCAGATTGCCCTGGGGATCGAAATCAACCAGCAGCACACGCTGCCCCTGCTCGGCGAGGGCCGCACCGAGATTGATCGTCGTGGTCGTCTTGCCCGTCCCCCCCTTGGGCACGGCAATCGCAATAACACGAGCCATAGATTCTGCTACTTTCTAGGTACTCATAAGTACTCGTACTTCTTTTCCGTTGAAATTCCTGCTTCTTCCCAGCGTGCCTATCCGCAGGTAGGTCTTACCACCAGTCCACAGGCGTGTTTAACGTCCTGACGTAGCCACAACCAGGACGGCTCACCTTTCAGGCGTGAGCACGCCTGATAGCTCTATCTCGGATATTCCGCGCTGCGTTCACGTCTCTGTCCAGCGTGCATCCACACGTCGGGCACGTCCATGTACGTATACCCAACGTAAGCGCGTGGTTGATCGATTCACAGTGGTTACACATCTTGCTGGATGGAAAGAACCGCTCGACTACCACCACATGGCTACCGTGTGCAGGTGCTTTGTAGTCCAGTTGCCGTCTGATTTCCGCAAACGACACGTCGCTGATCGCCTGGGCTAATCGGTGGTTCTTGAGCATTCCGGCCACGTTCAGGTCTTCTATCCCAATCAAGGACGCCTGCTGCACCAGGTACGTCGTGAGCGTGTGCAGACTATTCACCCGTTTGCACGCGACTTTGAAATGGGCTTTTGCGAGCTTTAAGACCGCTTTCTTCCGGTTCTGACTACCCTTTTGCCGACGGCTCGCCACTCGTTGTAACCGTTTCACCTGCCGTACCGCCCGCTTGAGGTGCTTTTGATTCTCAAACACCTCACCCTCGCTGGTTACGGCCAGCGATTTCACGCCCAGGTCTACGCCGATTGCCCCGCCCTGGTGAACGGGTGGTGTATGGGCAACCTCTACGGGTATGCTTATCCACCACCAACCAGCACGATACCTGATGGTTGCCCCCATGATCTTGCCCACAAAGCGGAGCGGTTCCGTCATATTCACCCGCCCTACCTTTTGGATGGTCATCCAGTGTCCATCCAGTTGCATGCGGTCATTCGCCACGTAAAACGAACCATAGCCGCGCTTGCGTGATTTGAAGCGTGGGAAACCCATCCGTTTGCCTTTGCGTCTGCCGTTCTTGCTGTCGAAGAAGTTCTTGACGGCTCGTCCGAGGTTGACAAATGCGCCCTCTATCGCACTCTTCCCCACGTCGTATGTCCAAGGAAACTGTTCTGTGCGGATGCGCTTGAATTCGTCTCGCAAGGCGCGGGCTTGAGGCAAAGGTTGTCCTGCATCCAGAGCTTCTTTCACCTTGCGCAAGCCCCAATTGAAACAGAACCGTGCTGTGCCTGCGGCTTGTCGAAAGTGTTGTGCTTGCTCAGGAGTCGGGTTCAGGCGAATGTTGTGTGATCGGATCATACCTGGCGAGTGCCTCTTTGATAGTTTTGCGATAATTCCGTAGCCCATATAAGCGTGATGAAAAGCAGTGGATGATGGTCATCACGTCCTGCACCAACTCTTGTTCTGGACTGAGCGTTTCCTGGTTCAGCACCAGGATGGTACACTGATGCGTTGTACAGAGATGGGTACGCACATCATACCCAAAGCGAGCACGTCTATCTGTGTGGGCAATGATGAGGGTGTCTACCTCACCGGCGATCATCGCGTCTATCAGTTTCAAAAACGTCGGACGCTTGAAGGTGAAGGAGGATAGAAGGATAGAAGGATTGGTCTACTCCACATAAAAATCAGGGTCGAGTGCTGCGACAAATGCCGCACTCTGTGACGGCTGCAATGCGGCAAGAATATCCACATCACGCGTTGCTCGTTCCTCACCATGAACCGTGCTGGCAAACGATCCCCCAACACAATAGAGTACCTCAAGCGCGTCGAGAACGCGCGTCACGGCCAGCGTGGTATCACGTTCGTGCGTCATGCCTGTCCCGTTTCGCATACACCTGATCCACGAGGGCTTTGCCATAGCGGCGCTCATAGAGGCGGCGGCGGTGTTGTGCGTCGCTTTCGTGAGGGTATTGCTGGATCAGCCCGGCGAGAGCCAGCCGTTCGATCGAGGCATTCAAGCTGCTCATCAGCGCAAGCTTTTGCACGGGAGGGGTGTCACGCCAGTGCTGAATGAGCAGAGCAGCACTGTGTGGCGAGGTGTCATCGAAGAGATTGGTATCGTGCGGCATATGGAAATCCATTGATGATGAACACGATCACGCGTGAGAGATGCGGCCAACAGGATGCACCTGAGACTTCAGACAATATCCGCATCAGGTGTCCACAGACGCACGAAGACGTTCACGGGTACGCATCGCGCTCTTCCAGGACACGACGTGTCTTGCTGTAGGATACCATATCAGTCCGATGCATGCCAACTGGAAGCTACCCACCGCTCGAAGCAGGTGGGCTGTACTCTGGCGCTACAGCCCTCATTCACACAGAGGGGGACGCTCTGGGTTATGGCACTGCTGGATTCGGTTGCCAGACAGGCTATACTGGTGTCTGAGATGACGCGGGTTGACGTGGGAGCAGATCTGACTGCACGTCACCGTGCGGGGGCAATGACGTATCTTGAACGCGATCAGGCGATGTCGCTACTTTTGTACCACGATGCATACGAGGAGTCTTTTTATGAGGGATCTGCGCTCGGTCTGGTGGCACTGATGATGCGCCACGGGTTCGCGTGATGTGGCTGGTGACCCGAAACTCGCGGGAGAATCGGCCCAGGATCACAGCACGTCCCAAAGATACATCGCCAGAGTATAATACATTCGCGATGTATTTTTAGCAGGTGGCACATGTTTGTGGATCGCACCGCGGAAAGATCGCTGCTCCAGACGTTGTTCGGGCGTGGGCGCAGTCAGCTACCCAGGGCTAGACGCACCTGGGCTTGTTCTTCCAACGTTCGTAGCGTCTGTTCAGGCACAGATCTGACGCCAATCCACGGGCGATTGGAACGGAGAACCAGTGGTCGCCCAGTCGGCCGACCAGATTGGCACAACCCGTGAAAAACGAATAACATTGCAGAATCGCCCTCGATGCTGTAGGCTACTCCTATCGCATGATTGATAGCAAAGCGAGGAGGACTGCTGTAAGCTACCCACCGCTCGAAGCGGGTGGGCTGTACCCTGGCGCTACAACCGAGATTGCATCCGGGTAGTACGGCCTGCTTACAGAGGCCCTGCCAAGCAAACCTGACAGCGAATACATATGCAGATAGGCATACGACCTTGAATTTTTTACCTACTGGAGGTTTACCCAGTAGAACCTGTTCGATTCAGTTGGCAATGTGCATACGAACCGAGTCCACGGACGGTGTGTCCGACGTGTGCCTTCGCACACGCATCAGTATATCATAAACAGAACACCCGTGCACGCATGCGCTGAAGCGAGCTGAAGCAGGGGCGTTCCTCCCACCGATGGAAGCGGGTGGGTTTCCCGCCCTGAAGGGTAAACAGCTATGAGTGACCTATTTCTGAACTCGCTAGAAATTCAGAACTTTCGTGCCTTTCGCCACGTGCATATCGAGCGTTTGGGACGCGTCAATTTAATTGTCGGCAAGAACAATATCGGCAAGACGAGTTTGCTAGAGGCGCTCTATATCTACACACGTCAAGGTTCCGTCGCTGCCATTTGGGATGTGCTGGAAGCGCGAGGTGAAGGAACACGACCTTCATCCGATAGAGCTAGGAATGGGGAGGCGATCAACGACCAGGTCGCTGCAGTCTCTCAATTATTCTATGGACGCAAAGACCTTGATCAGTACCCTGCTTCCATTCAAATTGGCAGTACGCTGAACGCTCCTTCGACACTCACGATCGGGGTCTCCTGGCGGAGTCCTTCTGAAGTAGGTGTTGATGAGTCTCTCGTACCACGGATATTGATTGGACTCGTCGTACGTCGTGGTGGCGAAGCACACGTAACCTACACATTTGATCAGACGACGCTCTGGCTGCGAGAGCAGCCGAAAGGCCGTGCGTGTCAATATATTTCAATAGCTGGGCTGAGTACCGACCAGATCAGTACGCTATGGAATGCAACAACACTGAGCGATCGTGAAGCAGATGTTGTAGCTGCATTACAGCTTATTGAGCCTGCTGTTGAACGAATCAATCTGCTGACCGAGCGCGCCTATCCTGCGGTTGTAAAACTCGCTGGTGCCGCAGAGCCGGTGCGTTTGCGTAGTCTTGGCGAAGGAATGAATCGCCTGTTTGCCATAGCGTTGACGTTGGTCAATGCGAAAAATGGTGTTTTGCTTGTTGATGAGATCGAGAATGGCCTGCACTATTCGATACAACCGACGCTGTGGCAGCTGATTTTCCGCGTTGCCCAACGCCTCAATGTGCAGGTCTTCGCCACGACTCATAGTAGCGACTGTGTGCATGCCTTTCAGCATACAGCGAAAGAACACCGTGAGGAAGGTGTACTCATTCGTCTTGGTCGCAAGAACGGGGATATTGTCACATCGCTCTATGATGAAGATCTGCTACGCATGGCCGTTGAGCAAGATGTGGAGGTGCGCTAAATGCCACGCATGCCATTGCTGCTCTTCGAAAGCCAGAATGATCTCCATGTCTGCAAGAATCTCTGCCGCCACTATGCCGTACCCAACACGTTTGAGTATGCTGAGCGCAATGGCATTGTTGGCGTATTTGAGACCGCGCTCGCTGAGCTAGCTATCGCTGACGACGAGCGGCGTGAACGAATGGGAATTGTTGTCGATGCCGACACGGATCTCGCACACCGTTGGAACGAAGTGAGGCGTACTCTCGCGCGAGGGGGCTATACCACAACGCCTGAAACACCAGATCCAATCGGCACGATCATCCGTCAGGCAGATCGGCCCGTGTTCGGCATCTGGCTGATGCCCAATAACGTTACGCCAGGTGCGCTTGAGAACTTCATCGAGACCTTGATTCCAGCAGGAGATCGGCTCTGGCCTCATGCCGATGAGGTCGTTCGCACCCTGATCGAGCGCCGTTTTCGTGCCGAAGTCACGCTCAAGGTTCGGGTACATACCTGGCTTGCCTGGCAAGAAGATCCAGGGCGGCCAATGGGCTATGCCATCGGCCGAGGTTTTCTCGATCCAAATGCACCCTCGGCAATTGCCCTCGTCTCCTGGGTGCGTCGCCTCTTCGACGCGCCTGCTGTGTAGATCGCGGAGGGCGTACACCCCAGGTGCTTCTCGCCCTGGGGTGTACGCCCTTTCCTTGCCGTAGCCGCTTTCGTCGTTGATAGAACATATATACTTCCATATACTGAACGCAGGTATCTCCTACAGGTGATATATGGAATTGCGTCAGTAGAACAAATCCTACCATACAGACCAGAGCATCGTCTATAGTTACCAATACCAACCAAAGCGTGCGCGACGCTTCTATGCAGTACAACCCTCAGCGACCCGAATCGGCTGGCCAGTCGCTCGAAGGAGATCGCTGACGCCGTGGTGCAACATCTGACCAGCCTCGTCGGAGCCGAGGTACGGATCACCATTGACATCAGTGCTACCATCCCGGATGGCGCACCGGATAATGTTGTACGGACAGTGACCGAGAACAGTCGTACCCTGACGTTTGATCAGGCAGGATTTGAGGAGGAGTAAGCAGTATTCACGGAGTACCTTCCCAAAGCCTGGTTGTAGTCGTTCTAAGATATGAGATCGGAATTAAAAAATTATACTATTAAAGGATAGTACTTATACTCTTTATAATCTGCTATAATGCGTGTGTAAATGATAGCTAAAATAATGGAAGTGCTATGCAGATGACTGATCCAGAATATCTCATTCTGAACATCGTTCCGGTGTCATTCTCTCAGGAGACAGTCAGGATCGGCAGCACGCCATTTGTGGATAGTGATGGCTATCAGGCACTCCGCGAAGTGCATTGGCGCACCCACACGTTCCGCCTCGATAATCAGACAAACAGTATCGAGAATATCTCTGTTATTGCAGAGGTTGAACCGCTCGGGACTGTCGTTGAGTCACCAATCCAGGAGCGCCTCGCCCTCGTTGCACGGGCCGTCCAGCATGCAACACTTGTCTGGATTGCAGGCCGACTCCCGATACAGCGGAGCGGTAAGCAGCTCACATTCTGGGGACAGGCCGAGCGTGC
>RRYU01009783.1_pt1 | contig 26403 bp, 21 predicted proteins | sample 2162651 | NCBI WGS metagenome assembly RRYU01 (sample SAMN10267283, study PRJNA491782) | microbial mat metagenome | isolation source: biomat in the production well | place: Japan: Minami-Kanto gas field, natural gas well KTG3 | collected 2017-06 | reverse complement strand
CCCCCCTTGACTTTAAATCCGGCAAACCCGACTGGCGCAGCAAGCTCCAGGTTGCTGCCCAGACCAAAATCGGCAATGTTTGCTCGCACGTAGGAATCCTGGGCAGCCCCGCCGCGCCCGACCCATACCCGGCGTTTCAGGTCAACCGTTTCGCCACCGGGTGGGTCGATCTTCATACTGTCGCTCAGTTCATCGCCGAAGAGGTAGCCGTGGTCAGCAACTACCACAATGGTTTGTACATTCAAGTCGGCAAGAAGGCGAAAGACCCGGCTTAATTCAGGGAGAATATCATCCATTGTCCGACGCGCCAGGTGAATGTCGTCGCCTTCACAGAGTTGGTCGATTTCCTGTGAGGTGATGAGAATCAGATCAGCGTGCTGGATCGCATCACGTATTTTCTTTTTCGGACTGGGCAGCATGTCGTTTAGGCGGGCATCAACCACTGTAACATCAGCGGTGGCCTTTAGAAACGCAATCCGGTCTTTGCGCTCTTTTATGATTGTGCCGTTTATGGAGAGTGCGAGTTTGTTCTTACCGGCTACCACCAGTGTGGCGTTTTGCGCTCCGGGTAGCAGAGCAGCCATGCCGATTTCGGTGATGGTCGGAACAGCGGCCAGCGCAGGTGTGAGGACACTATCTCGCTCTGCGCCCAGAGTCTGCGCCAACTCACGAGCCATCTCGTAGCGCAGGGCATCAACCCAGATATAGGCTGTCTTCCCGTTCGCCAGGGCCGGTCTGACATACTGATCGAAAATCTCGACCTGACGGACAACACCAGGAACGTGAAATGCTGCTTCCTGATAGTGTCGGACAAATGCCTCCGCTAGATCTGAGCCAACCTGCACATAGCGGTCGCGTGCTGTGAACACCAGGTGTTCTAATTCCTGCTGTTGTCCCGCAGTGGCAAAGTCGAAGGTATGGTAGCGCCGTTCCATATTGCGGTGGGTTGTATCCAGCAGACACCAGGGATGTTCAGCCATAGTGTATGCATACAGGATCGCCGCTGCGTCCAGTGTGTGAGATGTGAGCGATTGTGCGACACGATCTGCTTCAAGCAATACCTGCCCGGCATCGCTGATCAGTGCCCAGCAGGCCTGAACATCCGGTGTTTGTTCGGCCCAGAAGCCGGATTGTCGTTGGCGTGCCAGATCAACCAGAGATGATGATGCATGGTGCAGGAGCGCCGTTTCAATGTTGCGCTGGAGCGTTTGTTCGATCTCCAGAAATGTCTCTACATGCACGATCTGTTCAATAGAAAAACTCATTCCCGCCAGACCAAGCTCCTGGGCGACTTTTGTGGCGTGCGCTACGTAACTCTCACGCAGGTCGTGCCGCAGACGCCATATATGGGCCAGTCTGCGACAGGCTTCACGTGCAACTGGCTGTTCGGCCATACTGACATTCACAAGGGTCGGCGGCAGTTCACCGGCGAGGGTAACGCTGAGATCGGTGGCGAGTATGTGGCGGGCCAGCCGTGCGCGATACGCGTCAGGTGATTCGCCCTCCGGGAGAGCCAGATCGAAGGTGCGGCTGAGTACATCCGCTAGTGCTGCACCTGCACTTTTAGTGACGATCTCGGCATCATAGCGGTCGGATGATAGCAAGGCCAGCGCGACATCCTGCGCATGCTCGCTGCCAAAGATCAGCGCAATCACACCTGTGCTAATGCCTTCGCCCTTATCGGCCAGCGTGTCCAGGTCGGCCAGGGTCAGTTGCCGGGCGTCAATCTGTTTTTCGATGGCAGCAATGGCATCACTGTTCAACAGGGGTTTGAGCGCGTTGCGGGCAATAATTGAGAGTCGCGTGTTGCGAGCAGGGGGTTGCTGGCCCGGTTTTATCACCACCCCGGCAACTTCGACTTCAATCAGGGCGTTGTGCGTTCGGGCCTGGTCGAGGGGAACATAGACGAGCAGGCGCGGCGGCATGAAGCCGTTGATGAATGGCTCAATCGCATGCCGCAGGGCAAAGAAACTGCCGTCATAATGCAGCACAATGGTATCGGGGAGACTGAGGTGCGCGGCAAAGGTCTGGTAGTACCCGTCGGGATCATACCAGACGACAAGGCGATGGTCGTCTACCTGTTTGGCGATAAGGCTGCGGAGGTAGTCGGTTACGGTGCCCACGAAATGCTTCCAGTTCTATCTTGTAGAATTTTTTCATCATCGAAAACACTAACTAGAAGCAATCCATCTTCCAGAGTAATTGCTGTAATGTTTTGATAAGGTTCAGAACGAGGAAAGGTGCGAATTGATAAAGCTTCTGATTCATGAATATGAAACCATTCCTCATTTGCAAAGAGAAAAATATCGTCATCTGTTTCTATCACAGTTCCAAGGTCAAGAGGATGGGCACTTAATATACGACTCTCTTTTCCCTTAAAAGTCTTTTTGCGGCGGATTTCTGGATCTCGATCAATAGGGAATGTTATACTTGCTGAATAAAAATTTCCATAATATGTATGGACGAAAAAAGTATTATTTGTATTGTATGAATATTGTATGGAAGATTGTTCGATATCATATTTCTGACGAATGTGATTAAACAAACTTCCAATTTGATAAGACTTCTCCCCGATGGATGTAATAACTCGTCGTTCTCGCTCAATTCCACCACCAGTGGCAAGCCTTTTATAACCGTTACCTAGATAGAGAGGGTCTTCATATGATGAATAGTTTACAAGATTATAATCAGACCAGAGTGTTCTTAGAGATCTGGAGTCTTGCTGTTTGAGTTCAGGTAGGTAGTTTTTATCTTTATCAATCCATCTAAACTCATCAAGAGCCACAAACAGGCCTTCATTCCCACAAGAAGCATTTATGGAGCCAAAACCTGCTAATGTATTCACACAGCGTGCATCAATCCTCCTGACAGGCATACCTTTGATAAAGGTATCACCATTTCTACCCGTTTTGTTCACCGTCCAATCAACATCTAAGTGATAAAATCCTGAAGAAGCCCCAATATAAAGCCTTTGATTGTAAGCAAGGAGATCCAGCAGAGTAGGGCCTGTAATCTTGACTTCTTCCTCTGTTTGTAATGCGTCTATCTCCTGCACTTCAAGATGGGGTTGAGGGAATTTTTCAAATATTCGAGACATGATATCAGCAATATTCGGATTTTTGAGAAAAGATTTGAACAACCTGTCTTGTTGCCAGTTATTATTCGCAAACATCATTGCTATTACTGGCGCGAGATCAGGATATTTGTTTTCTAAATTATCTAACAGATGCTTGAGGTGGTACACACGAAGTGTTCGTCCCTCAGTAAGTATGAGCAAACGTTCCTTGTATAGATAGGCATCTTCGAAGCGGCCTGGCAAGAACAACTTGATGATTTTCATAATTTCCCGTCTTGTATCTTTCTAGCTGTACTTTTTGAAACTATACCAAGAGCGATCCAACGTTCAATCAAATCATCTGAAGGCGCTTCACGGTTTGACAATACAGGAAAACCGTGCCAGGGGTCATGATCGTTTCTGGTAATAGGAAATTTGCAGAGCCGTTCTCCTTGCGTACCCAGTTTAGTTTTACCCCTATTATGTACTCCCCAATAATGACCACAAGAACAACTCCAACCATTATCATCTGCACTACGAAAAATACAACATTCAAGTGCCGGAGCTACTATCCATTGGCTTTTGTGAATGCGTGACCCTGACCCACGGTGCTCATAAGCGGATAAAAAGAACTTTCCAGAGTCAGTAGGGCCGAATAAAATCCCCCCTTGTTGAGGAGTTCCCGCATCTGGATCACAAGGATCGTGTTGAGATGTCATGATATCAAACCTTTCTCCCGCAACTGCGCACCAATCGACGACCACGCATACTTACCTTTAAGCAGGTCGTTCCAGTATGTTTTTGCTTCCTTCCAGGGTACTACATCCCACAGCGGTGCAATGTTCAGTACCACGCCGTCGTTCAGGTCGGGTGTGAGGTGCAGATCAGCTACGCGGCGCAGGCGGGTGTGGAAGTCGCGCAACTCGCTGATGCATGTCTCCTGATGCTCGATTCTACGCTCAAGTTCTTTCAGGTCGCGCCCCTCTCTGCCCTCACGCTGGCTGGCCAGTTGCTGCATCGCGTGTTCTTCCAGGCGGATTTTTGGCTCGACATAGTTGAGCAGTGCCTTGTAGAGGATGTCGCTGTCCAGGCGGTGATAGTAGATCCAGAGGGCGTAGTTCTTCTTTGCCGATTGCAGCAACCAGTAGATTGGCGCTTTGCGGCGGCTCTTTGAGTAACGCTTGATATGGTCGTCCCAGAAGCCGCCCTTGCCTGGCCGCCGGAAGTAGTCGCGCAGGTTAGCTACGCCCAATGCCGTGCATGCTTCCTGCACGATAGCTCCGGCACGCTGCCCCCAAATCAGTTCAAGCACCTGCCCTACCCGCCGCACAATGTCGGCTTCGTGATCGGGGTCGTCTACCAGGATGCCGTCCCAGGCGATAGGAAAAAAAGGGTATTGCTCGTCAGGAATAGTCGGACATTGTACAGCACCCTCTGTTGGCAATGTGATAGCACTGGGACGAGCACGAAGCCACTCTTCACTGACAATATTGCCAGAAGTGGCTGGTAAACCATCAGGGCTAATCAGCATACCCAGAGGACAGACTGGAAATGGTTCAAAGGGTTCAGGTAAGCCAGGAGCCAGAGTAATCTCCAATGCGAAGCGAACATCCCATCGTCCAAAAGCACAACCCATAAAATACGAGAGATTAGCTTCCCATTGGGCATACAGACTATAGTCCAGTATCAGATCTTTTTGATTTTGGTTTTCGGAACCTTCCTCCATATCATCATTGTTCTCTTCATCTACGTCATTGGAAGAGTTACGTGCTTGTTTCCTACCGCGCACACTTACAGCCTCTAGCATATCACGCTCCAAAATGTGGAGGTCTGCCGCAGTAAAGCCATAAGCTTCAGCAACTCTTTTTTCCAATTCATCTCCAAGTAGTGTGTTATAGTTGAAAGCGAGTTCCTGTTGGTTATGTTCAGGTGTCAATCCGAAAGGAAGTGTAAACTCATAGAAAGGCTCATGTCCTCGATAAATGTTACGCCGTGCTGATACTTGCTCTCTTACAACCTGCCCAAAATCCAAACTTAAAGCCTCAAGGTTCTCAGGTAAAGGCAAAGATTTCAGGTTATCCACAAGAAAATTGGGCCACTCGAATTTCTCGCCGAACATACGCAGATAAGCTGATGCCACATTTGATGCAGTACTACAAAGCGCAAGGTTTTCCTTGCCAGTATGTGGAAATGCCATATATCGGCTGGCAGTTGGTATTGAATTTCCTGGTATGACATAGGGTATCATGCGCACTGCACGTCGTGTCCAGCTAAAGCCGGGACGAAAGTAGTAACTCTCACTACGCACATTCCGTGAGGGAGAGTTTCCCAGATATCGTGCATAATCTTTGATTTGCTTACCTTCGTTCTCCCAATTGACTACGACAGTCATCGGTGAAAACCAGGGTTGAGATGCACCAGCCATGACATGAGGTGCCCAGATACGTTTGCCGTATTCACGGCGAGCAAAATAGGCACGAACAATAGGATCATCAAACCTGCAGAAGTTTCTGGGTTCTCTGGTTGGATAATAACAAAAGAAATAATCTTGAGGCGATATTTCCCAGACGGTACGTACAAACCGAGGGTTGTCATTAGTGCTGAGGCCACACCGAACATCACCCAGAGTGGGGTCAAACGTTGGAAGTTTACTAAACCTGCCACGTAGCTCTTCGCTTAACCAATATACAAAAGGCGAGGTAATAATGTTGCTAAAAAAACTTGGCCTGACAACAAAAGTTTGAGAGGCACAATGGAGCGATACCTCATGTAGCAATCTTTCATCTTTATTGTCTTCAATCAGTAAACGGAAGAAGTAAGCTGGCTGATCAGTTGGAAACCCTTTCTTCACAACATAACTAGCTACTTCAACAGCGGCGTCATCGAGTACTTCCGAGCCGAGATCGGCCAGACATATTAATTGACTTTCCTGAAGTAAAATTTGTTCTCGCCATTCCTGAAAACTTCCGAGAAAAAAACCGGTGCGACTAGTTATAGCTCCTAAATATCCATTGTTTCTTATGAAAGATAGTCCTCTCTCCACAAATGCCGCATAGACATCGTTTTTGGTGCGCGGGTAGCCCTGTCCGATGTATGCCTTGGAAAGTTTACTCGCTGCACCAAAGGGCGGATTCATCAGTACCACATCGAAATGGCGACGGCACATATCCACAAAGCCAAAGCCACGCTCGGCATCATCGGCAAACAATCGCCGCTGGAGTGTCCGCCCATTGGTGGCGTGGCTGGCATAATCACGTAGTGCCTCAAGCACGCGACCCCCGGCTATATTCCAGAACTCCGCATCACTGATGCCCGATACATCAAAGCGTAGTTGTTCTGGCCTGGGTTGCTGCATCTCAGGAAAAAGTGTCTGCTGTTCGTGCTGCGGCCCGCGCTCCCACTGCTGTTTAGCCCTGGCTATGGCATCGTGGATCTCCGCTTCAATCTTGAGTAGCGACCCGGCCTCGCCCGCCAGTTGCATCTTATCGAACATCTCATGCACCAGTTGGCCCAGCACGGGCGGCTGCAACGTGGCAGTAAACTCGCGCAGCAGCGCCTTATCGCCTGGCATTGGTTCGGCACAGACCATATTGACGCGTGTGATCGGCGGGCGCTGGTCGGCCTTCATACCCTGTTCCTGGTATGTCCGCTGCGCACGCAGCCACAGTGCCAGAGCTGCAATCTGGGTAGCACGCAGGTCAATATCAATGCCATGCAGGTTGTGGCGCAGGATCATGCCAGGCATCGCACGGCGCATGTCGTTTAGCGAAGCATAGTCTTCACGCAGCGTCTTGCCGCTGGCTTGCCAGGCGGTAGCCTGCTCATCTTGCCACGCTTCCAGATAGATCTGTTCCAGCAGGTCGAAGCAGTAGAGCAAAAAATGACCACTGCCGCAGGCTGGGTCGAGGATTTTCAGACTGCGGGGGTCTTGTCTGGCACGATAGGGCATATCTGCATCCGGGCAGCGCACGAGGTACTGACACTGCTCAATTAGTCCGGTGTTACCCTGCATCATCTCATACCAGATGCGCCCCAGTGTGTTGTCCACCAGGAACTGCACAACATAGCGTGGTGTGTAGAACTGGTTGCGGAAGGCCAGTTCATAGGTGTTGCGCGGCGCAGCACTCTCCTTGCGGGCCTGGTCGCGTAGCTCTTTGGGCGTGAAATACTGATAAACCCAGCCAATAGTCTCGTCTTCTGTCCAGATATCGCGTAGTTCATCGCTGTTAATTAGAGTGAGGATCTGATCAAGTACCTTCTGCGGCGGAAAGAGGCGGTTGGCCGGGTCGTATGGCGAAAAGAGCGCACCAATCTCAGCAGAAAGCGTACTGCCCAGCCACAATAAAAAGTTGCGATAGGCTACATCTTGCTGCCCACCCGTGTAGCGCTGCTCGTCTTCATCGTGGTCAGCCAGGTAGAACAGAAAGCCATTCGATTTCATCCCCCGGCTGACCGCCTCACGAATAAGCTTGCGCGTCTCCATCAGCTTGTAAGCGCACAGGCGGTTCAGGTGCGTAAACGCCACCTCACGCACCAGTTGGCCCACTGCATCAGCCGGTTTGAAGCCTGCCGCCTGGATATGTTCCAGATGCACACGCACCTGCTGGCGGTACTCACGTTCCTCAGCAGACAGGTGGGTCATCTGGCTGGCGTCGTCCAGCTTGCCGCTGGCGTAGATGCCATAGCGTCCTTCAAGTACCTGCTCAACGGATGTTTCCAGCAAGCGGCGGCATTGCGTGATGGTGGTGCGCAATGTGTTGCGGAGAGACTTGTCCATCGCTACTCCAGTACAATTTTCACACCTGCCGCAAGCAGTTTCAGCAAATACTCCCGCAGTTGTTCTAGCGCCTGCTCAATCGCTTCCTCGGAGTCAAGTGTTCTATGGACAAATTGAGCCACACGCACGCGCTCAAACGTCTCTTCCGGCATGGTCAACTCGCGCACCCGCTTGATCACCTGACTGGTTAGCCCATCCAAGGCAGCCAGATCAGACTCAATCTGGCTGATGGTCGCGTGATTGTTCTGGCATACCGTTGCGCCATCCGGCAAGTCTAGGTCAGAACGGGCACGGCTCGCTAATGGCATCAGGACGGTGTCATGCATAGCGCTATCAAGCAACCCCCACTCTGGCATACCTTTCACCTGCTCGATGGCCTGAGCATACACCCTGGCGCGCTGGTCGTACAGGGTGGTATAGCACTGACGATAGGCAGTATTGATCATGCTCGTCAGCGATGCCATCTGCTCACGTTGTACCAATCCCTCTTCCGAAGAAACCAGGGTCTGAAGTGTCTCGGCATGGACAGCGAGATCGGCATGATGCCCACGTGCATGGAGTACTGTCCACATCGCATAGGCGGCTGTGCGTGCCTGCTGGATACATGACAGCCCGGCCTCGTCAAGAGCCGTGCGCAGCATGCGTATGCGGTCACGCATGGCCTTAAAGGAACTGCCTTCACCAGCCAGGGTGCGCACGGCATCATCCGGGTCGGCTTGCACAATGGCGTCAAGTGTTTGCTGATATTCGTGTGTGGTTTCTTGAACGGGCAACTGATGGGCCTGCGCAAGGGTGCTGACTGGCAACAACCATTTCACTTCTTCCTCAGCAATGCGCTTGAACGCTGTGGCAATCGTACTCTCCTCAACATCGATCTCGGAACCGGTCAGTTCTTCATACTGCTTCGCTGCGGCAATCAGCATCTTGATGCCAATAGACTCGCGGGGAGCAAACGAGGCTGACCGGAACGCCGTGTTATTCGTGAAGGGAACCCGGCATTGGGGGTCGGTATGATTGCGAAACCGCCGCCCCTGATGCGTTACTTCGATCGTACCTGCCCGCAGCAGCACGGCCAACACCAGTCGCAAAATATCACGCTCCCAGCCATAGCCAAATCCCTGGAAATGTTCCTCCAAGCTGCGCCCCGTCACCTTGTTCCCATAGGATTGTTCACGTCGCAGGAAATCCAGGATCTCTCTGGCAACCTCCGCAGACGGATTCGGGACGAAGGTAGCCCCTTCCTTGACGATCAGATTGAGGCCTTGTTCGCCGCCATAGAAGACCTGCGACAGCGCATTGAGATGTGCTGCTTTTAAGATTTCTTCCGCCTCAGTGCCGCTTAACTGCCGTGCGCCCATCTCCAGTTTTGGATACATGTCAGGCACACTCTGATCAAACAATTTCTTGATAATCTCTGGCAGGTCTTTCCCTAGCGATGCGGCATCTCGTGCAACGCCACGAAACACGCCCTGCCCCTGTTCAAGTGCCTCAGTGAGATACTGCCGGAGATGACTGTCATAGGTTTTCTGTTCGTTTTGCTCGTTCTGAAGGCAGGTATCCTCCTGGGCGGCGATGCGCTGTCGCGCCCGCAGTTGATTATATTTTGCAATCATCTGACTAGAGGCATAGACATTCTGAACCATGTCATCAATCTCTGCTGTGCGTGCAAACACCCAGTAGATATCATGCTCGTGGTTCGGCTGGCGGCTTTCATTCCGGGCTTCCGCCAGTTTTATCGAAAAGACATCCGGATCATCTGCAACCAGAATCGAGAGCAGGATCTGACCATCATCACCCACACGCTGCCCATCGACCTGGATACCGACGCGAAACGTGCGCAACTCACGAAAGCGATATGTTCGTATTTTTGAGCTAAACACATCTCCCAGGGTTGTGCGGATAATCTCATCCTTTTCCTTGTGCTTTGGTGAAAGGCTGCGGCGTTCGGTTTCCCAGTTCTTTTCCTGCGCTGTCTGTAACTTCCAACCTGCCTCGGTGTTGCGCACAAATTGGGCATCATAGAGATGTTTCAGGGCAGTTGTGACTTCATTGAGGGGCGCATGCGTATCGACCGTATTAACCAGACAGGCGGCAATATTGACTTCTGTACGCGGCAGGTCACGTACAAACTCAAGCAGACAAATGACTCTGGCCACCCGCGTTTCCCACGACGCAGACAACCTGCCCGGTGCTGCCGGGAAACGCTGCTGGATATCACTAATATCTTTCTGCTTCTCCGACGAGAGGTTGGCTTCAACAAGTTCATAGATTTTATCGAGTGTCACCAGGGTGCCAACCGGTTGTTTCGCCAGCGCTGTGCGCTCTGAAACCAGCATCTCATAGGTTTGCTTGATAATCGTTCGATTGCTGCCACCAAGATGGCGCAGTGCGCCTGGTTGCAGCCGGATGCCCGACATGATATCTATCGATAGTTCAACATAGTGGGGAAGATAAGGATAGAAGTGCAGAAAGTCTTCTTCACTAATGGCACTCTGGCGCGATGTGCGTTCCAGACGGCATGCCGCGTTAAGCTGGCCCTGGGCTGACTGATAGATCTGGCGCAAAAGCGGTTCCGCCGCATCTTTCTTTGAAAGCACACGGCGTGTGGCCACCTCACGAATATCCGCAGGAGCCATATCAAAGCGGTACTTGAAGCGATCCTGAAGCGTCGCCAGCCGGACACGTTTGGAGTCGAGCGCGGCGACGACCTCATCCAGTTTCTCTTGTGATGTCACCACGATCCAGACCGGCGCAGTGATTTTCTTGTCTTTGACATAGTTTTTGCCGATACGACCAAATAGCTCAACGAGAACGCGCAAATCTTCAATCTTGTCGGAACTGCGTGCAACATACTGCCCCACTTCGTCCATGATAAAAACCAGTGCCCAACCGGGACGACGCCGTGCCCACAAATCAAACGTGCGCTCGACAAATGTTCCCACCGTAATGTCCCGGTGATCACCCTGGAGTGAGTGTGACCATGACTCAGCCGTCGGATAGGTGACCGGATCAAGATAATGCAGTACCGTACTGGCCCGTGCAATCTTCTGCGCTCCTTTGCGAACCATTCGCCAGTTTCGGTTGAGGGTTTCCTCACAACAGACCAGAAACGCATCGAGGCGCCCCTCTGCCTCAAGCTCAATCTCCAGTTCAGCGATGTCAAAATCTTCGGCATAATCGAGATGGCGCAAGAGTGACGCATACATAATTTCCGCCAGGCGTTCCGAGCCACGGCGGACACTATGTTCGACCCGGACATCAAACATAATGACGTCCGTTGGGAAGCGTGCATTGATTGAAGTTACCAGATCCGTTATGCGCTGATCATGCACCTGTGCTGTAAAGATGGCACTTGCTGGCTGCCCAAAAATCGGCGGGTTCGCCAGAATATAGCCGAGATTCTTGGCGAACGACGATTTCCCTGAACCAAAAAAACCAGACACCCAGACGCCTATACCCTCATGGGGATCTGCGGGTGCCTCAGCAATGGCACGCAACACCTCGTAGTACTGATCACGAATACGGTCAGTCGCAACATATTCGGTCAACTCAGCATACACCGACTGTTCATCAGTCTGACCAAGTTTGATAATCTCTTCAATCTTGCGCTCGAGGTCACGGGACAGCAGATCGCCAATGGTGTTCATTGCTCTCTCCCATAGATTTTGACACGATAGCTGCCAAGCGGCTCTTCATCTGATCGCATGCCCATATAGTTGAGTGACGTCGTCCAGGTGCCTGGATAGAACAACACGGCAGGGACACGTACACGCCCCATCAGCCGTTCAAGCAATGTGGAGACACGATAGCTAGAAGGAGCAAAGACAGCAGCCCGGTAGAGGAACAACAGGTCGTTTGCCGGGTGCAGGGTTTGGGTTGTTTCAACCAGGAGATCCGTTATGGCCCGCCAGTCGGGATCAGAGAGGTAATCGCCAACCTGCGCTTCAGCCGCACGAAAGCCACGGGTATGCTCCAGGTCAACAATTTCATCCAGCCCTTCAGACTCGGCAATACTCTGCCAGTAGAGATCAGCCAGCGAAATCAGATGCACGACCTTTCCGGTCGCATTCTGGATGCGCGTGGCAAGATGTTTCATTTCACGCCGCACATGCCACTCGGATTCGTGGGCATTTGTGGGATCGTAGCGCAGAATAGCGAAAGGCAAATCTGCCGATATGGTAAATGTCGGGGGATATGACTGGAGGTCACGCTCCAACAGTTCAATGCGCTCTTTCAGCGATAACATGGGCATACTCTACAAGGGAGTCGGTGGGAAACGTAACCCGGATGATCGTCCCTGCGGCATAATACTCCAGGAGACGTTCCTGGTGTGCTTCGATGAACAGGCGTTCAATCATCTGGGGGGCGAGCAAAAAGAGTTGCCACTCCAGATGGTCAAGCAGTTGCGTACTTGAGAGTTGGCGCTGATACAAGACAAACGCAACATAGGCAAACACGTCAATCGGGACATGCACAGGTGCCAGACGCTTATGATTGGCACCTTCCAGAATGCCGAAATCGCGCAACGTTGCCATCAGTTCACGGGCAACCCGGATGATGGTAGTATCAGACCAGGGCGTGGTTGTTTTGCCCGCATCCACCCAATGGCGAATGGCCCGCTGCATATCACGCACATGGATGTCAGTGCGGCCATGCCGGTGCAGCGGATACAACACCTCTGTGACAACATCATGCAAGAGTGGATCTGCCTGGGTCGCATAAAAATAGAGGATCTGATCCAAACTTGTGACAGACAGCGAGCAGTGCGCCAGCGTGATCAGCGCTGTCCTCGTATCAGCCTCTTGAAAATAACGCTGGCGAAAGATCGCCAGAATATCCTCAACCCGTGACCGGGATGCCTTGCCAAAAATGTTCTCGCGTCTGAAGCGATCCAGGTTATCCGCCACCGAGCAGGAGGCGTCCCACTGAGCCAGCATGGTACGGGTATCTGGCAGCAATGCACCAGCTTTGATAATCTTACTGGAGTATTTGTACTGCTGCGGCTGCACCATTCGTCAACTCACTCCATTGTGTCATATATGCAAGCAAGAATAGATCAGAAGAAGGTAAACGTCAAGGGGAATCCTGTGCATGTTGCTAGTATCCACACACATGCAAGAACGATCATGTGCACCGTCGCTGTGGTGACGACAGCGGATGCATAAGGCATATCCTGGCATTGTGCGCATCGCCAGCCCCGTGAATACCCTGTTTTTGCTCATTGGGTGAGGATTTTTCCAGAGCGGGACTGCTGATAATCTCCTGATACAACAGGCGCACATGCTTGCGAGAGACAGGCATACTGAGAGCATAGGAACATGCTCACCATAGCCGAGAGGAGATGCCAGTATGTGTCAGAAGGAATGTTCCACCCGATGTCCTGCCATGTCTATCCAAACTACCCGCGCACGACTCGCCTTTGGGCTGGCTCTGCTCTTCCTCATTGTGCTGCTTGTGTTCGTGACCTGCCCGCAGGCCGTGCCAGGAGAATTGATTCTCATCATCGCCCGCTTGCTTGAGTCGGTTGTCTCATTTTACTTCAGCCGGAAAGATGCATAGCGCGACGAACGCGGGCAGCGGTGATACTGCCGTCACCGCTGCTCCACCGATGGTCACTCAGCCGTTGCTGCTATGTGTGCTTCCAATTGCTTCAATTCCTCACGGGCTTCGGTCAGTTCGCGGCGTCGCCCCATTCGTTCGAAGAGATCGATAGCTTCGATGATAGCCTTGCGAGCAGCGGAGAAGTTGCCGTGCATAGTGTAGAAGCGAGCGTAAGTTTGCTTAATGATGGAAATGATTTCTCCTTGATCCTTGTGTTGATAAGCTAAGGATTGTGCTGTTACTAAAAGCTCCTCAGCAGCTTGAATATTGTTTTTATCCAGTTCTATAGCAGCGAGATAAGCCTTGATGTAAAGAATATTCCTAATGTAATTAGCGCTCTGAGCATGTGGTAACGCCTGCCAAAATAGTGTTCGAGCTTCATCTAACCGACCTTGTTCATACAAAAATACAGCAAAATATACTTCACCAAGTGAACAAGCTGGATCAGCAGGATCATTGGCGATTTTTGTGCTTCTGAGAAAATTTTCCTCGGCTTTCTCTACATTTCCCAGGGTAGCCCAAGACCATCCGAGAGCTGCCCACCCATCAACAACGGCAACTGTATTTTCGGCAGAATCTATCGTCTCTAAACGCTCTTGAAGCTCGGCAATGTATTGACTTGCTAAATCAGTTTCTTTACGTCTACTCAATACTGATAATATTTGTATGAGTGTCCAGGCAATTTCTATATCATCACCGATTATTTTTGCACTTCTATAATGTATTTCCGAAGTAAATATTCTTTTATGCCACAGTCCCCGTACCCAAAAGTAATATTCTGTTCCTCGAGAGAGTTGAAACAGCTCTGCAAAAAAACTATTATTAAATGTCCAGTCAATAACAGCAAGAACTGTCTCTTCTTCTAAATCAATCAATTGAAGTCGATCCAGATTGTTCCAACAGAATCCCACCTTCGATGCCAACTCGACGTACCATCCCACCCACCGCTCCCGCGCTGCCCGTTCAGAATCCGGTTGCTCAGCCAACCGCGCCCATGCAAACGCACGCACAAGCGGATGCAGAAGATAGCGAGGTAACGTTGCCATGTCTTCCTGCTGCACATCCAGCAGCGAGAGATCAGTGAGTCGTTCAACCGCCCGGTCAAAATCAAACCCCGTCACATTGGCAGTTGCGCTCAACGCTTCGATACTGGCGCTATCGGGGAAGAAGGTCATCACCATCAGAATACGTTTACCAACCTCATCAAGCAGTGACCAGGTGCGGCTAAACAGGTCATTGAACAGGTCGCCTCGTGCGGCATACAAATCATCAATGATCTGCTGCAACGGGCGGCGCTCGTATTTGAGCAGGCCCGCGACTATCGTGATCGCCTTGGGATTGCCACCTGTCGCGTTCAGCAGCGGCTCAAGTTGATCCGGGTTGGTGACCAGATGAGCGATACGCAGGCGTTCTAGCCGCTGCTGCAATAGGATACGCGCTTCCTCGTCGCTCATGCCGCGCAGTTCAACGGGCCAACCACCACGCCGGTAGGCACGCTGGTATTCCCGCGTGGTCATAATCGCCTTACTTGGCTCTGGTAGGCGCAACAACCAGGAGAACAGCGATCCATCGGTGATGGTTTCGGCATTATCGACAATAAGCAGTACTCGTTGGCGGCGCAGCAGTTGCTCCACCTCATACTGTTTCTCTTCATGCGGAAATTGTGCAAAACCGGGATAGTCCAATGTACGCGCAATGGTGTCAAGCACCGTGCTGTGGTTGGTCGTGCCGGGGTTATCTTTGTCGCTCACCCACACCACCGCATCGAATTGCGGCGAACCATGTCCCTCCTGCACGCAATGCGCGGCCACCTCCCGTGCCAGGCTCGTTTTCCCATTGCCGCCCATTCCCACAATCAGCACGGCGGCGGAACGCTGGGACAGACCATCGATGACTTCGCCAAATGCCTGTGGGCGCATCACAAACTGGTCATAGGTCGGCGCAGGCAGATTCTGATAGATACGCTCTGGCTTGGGACGTGGCGTGTACGCGGGGCAGAGTTCATCAAGGAGCTTATCAGCAGCCGGATAGCGTGCGGCATGCAGGAAGCGTTCGAGCCATTCCCGGCCCAGGAAGCCGCGTCTGACCGCCGCCTCCGCCAGCACCCGCACGGCATCGTTATCACGGTCAACGGGTGGGAGATAGCCTGTCTTGTACCGCTGGATGGTTTTGCCAGATACACCGATGACATCACCAAGTTCTTCTTCAATGATCGGCGCAGTCTTTGCTTCATAGTTAGCGATTCCGTTAATCGCGCCTTTTAGCAAGTTGCCAAAGGCAGTACTCTTATTGCTGGTCGTCATAACGCCTCCATGCGATGATGTGTCTATAACATGTCCAGCCTACGACCGCGAGATGCGGAGATATACCGTTGTTCATGAGGAAATATCCGCACGGCCTGCTGGGAAAGGTTCTCACCTATGCGCGATCATCTCCGCGACCCTTTGTAGTGTACTACAGGCAGGACTGGAACGATAGAGTCACACGATAGCAAGGAGCAACAACACAATGGAAGCACTTCTTTTCTTCGGTGGTATTGCTTTTATCGCAGGAATTATGGCCCGCTCGCTGCTGGTCACGCAGCGCCCGCCACAGATCATCTATGTGCAGACAGAGCCAGTGAAGCGCGGTGGGGGTGGTTGCCTGTTCTTCATGCTGATGGGGTTCATCGGCCTGGTGGTTCTGCTGGTAGCGGGTGCGGTCTAAGCAGGGTGCATGGCATGAGCAGCAGACCCCCGATGCCCGTGGCCACGGGCATTGGTGGTGCCCGCTGTGCGGTGGCGTTCGTGGGTCGTGTGGGTCTGTCCTGGACAATCGACCGATTGCGAAGAGACACCACGCAGAGAAAACCACAAAGCCGCCCTGATGGCGGCTCTGCGGTGTGATGTAGCAGACGGCTAGCGCGTTTTCGCCTGTTCCAGGCGAATCAGGTGGATCAGGTTGGTGTCTGCGGACGGCGTGCTCGGTGGTGTCGTCGTGTGCATGATGGTGGCTTTCCTACTTTGTTCAGACGGGACAGCCCACCACGCGCCCCTGACCGGGACAACACCGGTGTCTGTCCCGATAGGGGACGACTTATATCCAGCACGCGAAGATTCCCAGGCGGCGGCGCAGAACCGCACGCCAGAGGATGAGATGGCCTGCGATGCGTGTGTGCGTGTTCCGCCGCCGACGTTGGGGGGTGTCAAAGAAGGTATACATGCGGGTTCTCCTACCGGCCAAGCAGCCGGTCAAAAGCGGCGTCCACGTCGTTGGATACATCGTAATCGTGTACTATCTGCTGAAACTGAGCATAGGCCACCTCGACCTCAACGGCCAGGCGTTCCTGTTCCAGGGCGTGAAAACGGTCGAGGGCCTGCGTCGCGGCATCGGTCGTCTCGATGAGGATCTGGCGTGACATGGTGATACTCCTTGAGCGAGGAACAGCAGCACCACGCACGCCCCTCCGGGCAGCGCGGTGTGCTGCTCGGACGAGAGAAGAAAAAAGACGGTTAGTCGTCAGTGCTGACGACCCATGCTGCGGCTGCTTCGTCGGCGCGAGACGCCGCCTTCAGCAGGATCAGGGTCGCACTGTTTCCAAGAACGAAGATGGTGACAAGAAGCGCGGTCATCATTATGGCAGTCCTCCGTGTCTGATAGGTGCTATTGGACGAAAGAACACCTGCAGCCACCCCCACCGGTGGCTGCAACGCGTGGTGCGCCTCCGGGTGGGCGAAGGAAGATGTCAGCGTTGAGCGGTGAGGGTATATTGCACCGCTGCCTCACGCAGTAATCGCTGCGCCGTGGCCAGGTCGCCCGTGCGGACAGCCAGATGCAGAGCGCGGCAGTCCTCCGGGGACATGCGGTCGATGACATGGGTCAAATCGGTGCGGGTCAATGTGATGGACGAGCCGGTGGCAGTTGGGATGCGGCCTCCGCCGCTCCCATAGAGAGACGTGAGGCGCATAACCCCGTCCTTTCGATTCACGCAGCCACCCCCACCGGCGGCTGCACCAGGTATGGTGCGCCTCCAGGTGGGTGGAGGGAAATGAGTCTGTGGCCAGGCCACAGGGAATTATCATCGGGGAGTCCCCAGATCCGTCCGGCCGTCATGTCTCGCATGCGCATCACCACGGCTGGTGCGCGTGCTGACGCACCGTGCGCATCCAACGAGTCGTGTCCGCAGACAGCGGCTGATGGACGCGGACGGATGGTCTCAGACACAGCACACCAGACACGGATGCAGCGTCAGGAGATGAGAGACAGCACAACAGGTCTGGGGGCAGAAAAAAACCAGCACGGGGGTCTTGCAGCAGACGCACGCTGCCCATCTCCGCGACGCTCGCGGCAGGCAAGAATGTGACGTGTGTGATGGTGCGCAGCTGGCCGAGGTGGCCAGGCGGGGTCTGCAAGATGTCTCTCTGATGCGCGCACTCACGCGACAGGGCATGCGGGGCGCTCAGAGGGTGTGTGCCGGTTCGAAAGGTGCGAAACATCTGGTGGATCGGAGCCGTATCCGTGGGGTAGGAACCGGCCACTGGAAACGATGTGCCACATCGCCGTCAAGGAAGATAGGCCAGGTGGCAGGTCGCTTCCACCGGGAAGCTGCGACCCGATGGCGTCGGCACCGGACACAACCAGTGCTATCGGATAGTATACCAGGAACGGACGTGTGCCGGGGATAGGCGGTCAGTCCTGTTCTGGCGATGGTACTCCGCCACGCTTCCAGGGGAGCCAGATGCAGAAACGCCCCGGCACGGATCTGCCGGGGCGTTTGGTCTATCAGATACGCATCGCTCTGACGGCATCGTGCCGTGTCTCAATAGGTTGTCGTGTCTCCAACGGCACGATCTGCGCCTCACACGCGGGGCAGATGCCGTCGTCGCCCTGCTCTGATTCAGGCAGCAGTGCGTCACAGCGCCAACAGTGTCTGTCTGTAGAGGAGCAGGAAGCTGTAAGGGGAGGATAGGCGGTCTGTCCTGTTCTGGGGGTACAGGCTGGCTGGTGTGTCATCTCGATGCGGCATGCTACCCCACACCAGTCGGGCAGACAGTACCAAATTGGTACATTCATGGACGACCAGCCGGGTAGACAGTACCAATTTGGTACGCTCATGGACGACCAGTCGGACAGAGTGTACCAATTTGGTACGCTCATAGGTAGCCAGTCGGACGGAACGTACCAATTTGGTACGATGTAGTTGACACAGGCTGTGGGTTGGTGTACCATATTGGTACATATCTGGGAAGACCCCTGCGGTCACCCATCCGCACGCCTGGTTCCCCGGACGTGCGCAGCGTACTCCGCTCAGGACTCCTGTGCCGCGGTGGAGTGTGGAAAGGCATGGATTGTATGGCGAACACTGACGATATCCCGTTTCCGGAGCGGACGATTACCTACCATGATCTGGAATTTGATGGTGCCCTGCTTCCAACGGCGATTGTGCAGGGGGATGGCGTGGTCGTGCCCGTGCGCCGCCTGTGTGAGTGCCTGGGCCTGGATGCGCGGCGTGAACTTGACCGGTTACGGTCTCACGATGTACTGGTTGCTGGATTGCGCGAGCTGCGTATTCCCCTGGACGGCCAGTTGCGGGTGGTCACAGGGATTCAGCATCGCTACCTGGCATTCTGGCTTGCAACCGTCACGCCGTCCCAGGTTCAGGACGAGGAGATGCGTCATCGCCTCAATCGGTATCAGCGTGAACTCGTTGATGTGCTCAATGCACTGTATGGGCCGGATCGCAGCCAGGAGGTGTCGGCGTCGGCTGATCCATCGGTCATCACGCTCCAGACCCGGGTTCAGGAATTGCTGACAGACTTGCGGTTAACGCGTGAGGCGCTTTTAGAGCTGCAGCGGGACACGTCGCCGCACAGTGACCAGATCGCGGAACTCTACGATCTTGTTGACTCGCTCCAACTCCAGGTGCGTGAGTATGTCCCGGTCACACCGGCGCAGCGCGAGGCCATTGCGCGGGCCATTCGCGGTCTCGCAACCCGCTACCAGCGTACGCATGGCAAAGACCTGTTTGGACAGCTCTTTGCGGAGTTTTGCCGGGCACTGGGAACCAAGAAATATGATGAACTACCGGCACACAAGTACGATGACGCGATGGCCTGGATTCAGGCCCGCGCACGCCAGTTGTTTCCCGATGATCCCGATGCGATCCCGCCAATCCAGCAGAGCCTGCTGTGATACTGCCCAGGTCTGAGTGAAAGGCACGCTCGCTATGAACGATCCGGGTGTCGTCCGCCGGCATCAGCATGAAGCGTCCGTCTATCAGGCCGTGGGGGCGCGTGTCCGTGAGATCCGGCTGGCCCAGGGTGTATCGCAAGAAGAACTGGCTGTGGCTATCGGTGTCAGCCGCGAAACCCTTTCACGTTATGAACACGGAAAACGGACGCTCCCGCTGGCCACCCTCTTTTGTATCGCGGAGTGTCTCCAACGACCGCTGATTGACTTTCTGCCTGACGCCACGCAGGAACGAACGGACGTCCCTGCACGGATGACTCTGTTTGCCTCGTCCGCTCAGGGAAATGTACGACCGGAGTTCACGCGCGTCTTGACGTTGCTGGAACAACATCCCGATCTCGTAGCGGGGGTAGAAAGTTTTCTTGAGGCGATGACTGCGGAGCAGGTGTGACCGAAACTACCCGCCGCGGCCGTCCCATCCCAGTTCAGGCGTCAGGGGCATCCTGCTGCTCCTGGCGATCTGGATGCAATGCGGTCATGTACTGCAGCAGTTCATTCAACCGGATCGCCAGGGGGCCGAGTATGTCCCAATCATCGAGGGTGAGCCGATCCGGGTTCGCCAGGATGCGTTCAACTTTCGCTGCCACGCTGTTGAGGTATGACCGTTCGCGCATGGTCAGTCGGGTGGCGGTACTAGAAGCTCCCGGCGGGGCCGACGACAGCGGTACGTCCAGCGTCTCCGTCAGGAAGATACCCTCTCCATGATCCTGCTCGGTCGTCCCGGCTCCATATGCTGCCACATCAGCGAAACCGGCACCAGGGTCTGCTCCACTGACATCCATCTGACCGGACGGTTCAGTGGCGGATGCCAGCTTGGGGAGGGTATCATCTTCCCCTCCATCGGTCTGATCTCCTGCGTCCGTGGTCGTGGCACGAGCCGTTGGGCCGTCAATCAACGCCTGAACCCGCGCCCGTGTTGCTGATCGGGAGAGGGCATCATCACGCACGGCGGCAATGAGCGCAGCACGCTCCGCTGCATCCGTCACCCGGGCCAGTTCATAGACATGGCCCAGTGTATCGGGACGTTCCGCCACGAGGTGACGGAGTTCATCATCGATCTGCAACAACCGCATCCGGTTCTGAACATACCCCTTGCTCTTGCCTAACCGCTCCGCAATCTGCGCGTAACTATACCCCAGCACCGTCTGCATCTGCCCGAAAGCGGCTGCCTCGTCAAGGGGGTGCAGATCTTCACGCTGGAGATTTTCCGTCAGCGCCAGTTCTATCATCACGCAGTCCTCGGTGCTATCGCCAAGCACGAGTGACGGAATAGTTGTCTGGCCAGCGAGCATACTCGCCCGCCAGCGCCGCTCACCGGCAATCAGTTCATAGCGGCATCCGGTTCCCTCATAGGCGGTTAATTCAATCGGACGCACGAGGATCGGCTCAATGACTCCATGCTGACGGATCGAGTCTGCCAGCTCCGTCAAGCTGTCCTCAGTCAGTTGGGTGCGGGGCTGGAACCGATTGGGCATGATCTCACGTACCAGGAGATCCAGAATCTCCTGCCGCTCACGTTCCGCTCCGAGGAGGGTACTATCTGTTGACCGGGGTACACCCGTTATAGAGAGAGAGAGATCGATCCGCCAGGGACGCCCGCCGTTTAGACACCAAACACCTCCTGTGTCACGCTCCGATAGGCCACGGCACCGGGATGCTGCGGATCATAGTCCAGGATAGATTGACCGGCGACGGCACTCTCAGCAAAACGGATTGACCGGCGCACGGGAGAGACGACCTTCTGCGGAAAGAGCGTGTGCAACTCGTTGAACACCTCGGTCTCATGAATGGTTCGGGGGTCGAACATGGTTGGGATAACGCCCAGGATGGTGAGACGCGGATTCGTGCGGCGCTGCACCTTCTCAATCGATTGAACCAGTTGCGTCAATCCCCGTAGAGCCAGGTAGTGGCATTCAACGGGAATGAGGACGGCATCGGCAGCCGTGAGGGCATTGACGGTCAACAACCCTAACGAGGGGGGGCAATCGATGAGGATTTCATCATACATGCTGACAATCGGAGCCAGGGCATCGGCCAGTATCCGCTCACGCCCCACTTCGCTGATCAACTGCATCTCCGCTGCGGCCAGATCAATGGTTGCTGGCGCGACGGTCAATGCACCAACGGGCTGCAGGATATCCTGGAGCGGCACCTGCCCAATCAGCACATCATAGATGGAGCGGGGCAGGGCACTGGCATCAATGCCGACTGCATCAGTCAGCGAGGCCTGGGGATCACTATCAACCAGCAAGACTCGCTGGCCTGCCGCTGCCAATACCGCGCCGATGTTGATGGCACTGGTCGTTTTTCCAACTCCGCCCTTCTGGTTCGCAAGCGCAATGATCCGTCCCATGACCACGCGTTTCCTTTCTCTGGTTCCCCACTCCCTGCTGCGTGACCTACACCGCTTCCGCTGGCGCGTTCCTGGGGAAGACCAGCACGTCCAGCACAAACAGGCGGTCATGCCACGTCCCGTAGACAATACGATACACGGCTTGCCCATCATACGTTGTGACGAGAGACACCATCTGCTGGTTGAGCGTACGGTACCACGCGTGCCCTGCTGGTGGTAGCAGCAGCAGGGCCGGAAGCAGTCGCCGGGCCTGCTCTTGGTGCGCAGATGGCAAGGTCTGATACCGTTCCCATGCCTCTGGGAGCCAGCGTACGGTCATCCGCCTGCTCATGTCCCAGACTCATGGTCGGATTCCGCATGGAACCACGTATCTGCCACACGGATGCCTGTGGGGAGGCCGGTTTCGGGATCTCCTTCTAACCAGCCGGTCTGGTTCGCCCGCAGCACCGCAGCATGCAGCGCGTCCTGGTATGCCTGAGACGGGTTTGGCACAAACTCGGCAATAACCCCTGGGGGAACACCAAGCCGCGCTGCGACCCGGCGCTTTGTCGTAATATCGGCCGTCCCCTTGAGCAAGCGGTAATAGGTGCCCGTTGATACACCCAGGCGTGCGGCAAACTCGTCCACGGTCTGAAATGCGTTCTGCCGAAAATCTTCCAGTGACTGTGGGAGTACCACGATCATTTCTCCGCTTTCTGTCCTGGTGTCGTTTCGTTGTCGTCTGATTATATGTTTGTATTCGCACGATGTCAAGATCGCTCTGGCACGCAGCAAGCGATGGGTAATCGTAGTCACCCACAGCATCTGTCCAGACAGACGTTCGTTCCAGAACGGAATAATATAGTACCCGTCGAGCCGGTGCCGCCTGAAGGGATCGTATTTCCAGAAATACGCCAGCGGTGTGCCCATCGCGCTGGTGCCGCCTGAAGGGATCGTATTTCCAGAAATACGCCAGCAGTGTGGCCGTCGGGCCGGTGCCGTCTGGGGGGATCGTATTTCCAGAAATACGATAGCAGTGTGCCCATCGCGCTGGTGCCGTCTGGGGGAAGCGTGTTTCTGGAAATATGCCAGCGGTGTGGCCGTCGGGCCAAGTGCCGTCTGAAGGGATCGTATTTCCAGAAATACGAGAGTGGTGTGGCCGTTGGGCCGGTGCCGTCTGAAGGGATCGTATTTCCAGAAATACGAGAGTGGTGTGTCCATCGCGCCCGCGTATGTACCAAAAAACTATACCCTCATAGAGAAGAGATATGTCAGCTACCCAGGGCGAGACGCACCTGGGCGTGTACACGAGTTAGTAACGCTCTCCTAGCTTCCTCGCCTGCTCCGGTCGGGAAGCATCCCTGGTCTTCGTACGATGACAACTTCCTCAATATGTTCTCGCTGCCTCAGCGCACTTCGTACGCTCTCGTACTTCTCAGGGTGGTGTTTATCGCAATCGTCATAGATAAACACGATCATGCGATCAAACAGAGCAAGATCTTTGAAATAGAGACCGAGGTCGCCGGCAACTTGCTCTTCAATGTCGGCAAAATCGGACGGCCCGCGGGCAATCTTGACCTCGATGATCACCTTCAGGTCAGTAATGGCTAGATCGACACGAGGCTGCACCTGCCCGTACCCAGGCAGATATCGCTCATCAACTAATGCCGACCCGTAGATTGGATAGAGTACCGTCCAGAGGAGGGATTGAACATCGTACTCATCATCAAGCTGCCAACGTGAGGGCAGCGTGTTGCGCCGCCGTGCTGTCTCTTTCCAAACCCAACGCTTGAGACCGTGCTGTATGTTGGTCAGAATCCGCACCGTATCCGATATGGAAGGAACGAGACTAGCACTCGCGTGATCGACGAGGATGTCGAGGCACCTGAGCCAGACTGCTGCTTCCTCAGGTTCGTTGGGGATATCAGGATGGGCAAGCAGATGCCGCGTGAGCGCCTCGAGTTCCTGGCGCTCAAGTGGCTGCACTCTGCGGAAGGCGTGCGGCCAGATTGTTCTCAACACAAGCTCGGCGGCGAAGGCGCGCTCGTTGCGGGCTTCAATGCGCACCTGGAGATACCCGCGATTGTCGAGCAAATCATGTGCCAGATCGCGTAGCCGGCTAGACCAGCTTACGGATCTATGCGGTGTCTGAAGGAGTGACAGGAGCCAGCGGTGCGTCGCTTCGAATACCGCATCTGACTGGCCGCTAAGTCGGCTCAGGCCGTCAGCGATACCGAGCAAGCCGATATCATCACCAGCAAGTTCCTCCTGGGCATTTCCTGTACGCTGCTGGAGACGACTCAATCCATCTTGAAATGCTATAACTAATGGATCGGGAAGCGTAGCATGTGCGCCAAGGGTATACCCAGCTGCCGCGAGCCATGGGTACCCCTGGTAGCGACTATCATAGGTCGCTACTGTCGGGTCGATCAGCACAACACTTGACTGCAGTGTGCGAACCATCGGCTCTCCAAGGACTCGCGCAATAAAGGCACTCGAGTGCTGCATGCTTGAACTCAGCGCCTCGCTGAGAGCGTGACGTAGTTCGGTTCGGCGCTGTTGGAGTAACTCCTGCACATTCAAAGGAACCAACGCCTTCCACGTAGCGTGTTGAGTACTCCCACGCTGCCGCGCCAGTCGCTTACTGCGTTGAGATGCCCAAGTACATCAGCGATTCGCTGTGAGTAGAGTACTGTGATTGGCTCTGTAGCGAGGAAGAATGTGCGCCAGGACATATGTGAGAAATGCAGCACCTGGCGTACGAGATAGGTCAGATCACTGAAATCTGAATCTCCATGCACTTCGAGCAAGAGTGGTTGCGGTAGCCCGTCAGCCTCTTTCTTTACCTCTTTCGGGCCAGCCAGCTGGATGAGCGCACGTCGATCATCTAGCTGTAGCGCAGTCGCACGCCGGGGAAAGCCCTTGCCTTTCTTGCGGCGATCCCGTCCATATCCTTCGCCAGACTGATTGGGTGCAAAGAGGTAATAGGGATGAAATAGAGAGATGTCCAGAAAGGCAAACCTGACATCGAATTCATCGTCGATAAGGAGGCGGACGATATGCTTAATCGCGTCCACCTCGCAGTTCTTCATGCGCTTGTAGGCGTGGCAGATCAGGCGCACTTTATCGCCAGGCTGCCAGCGATTGTTCTCGCGGACATGCCCCAGCGTGGCGGTGAGACTCTCGATCAGAGCCTCAGTATACTCCTCAAACACCGCCTCACGGGTTAAATCGGACATCAGGTAGCGACCGTCGCCCTGAAACATCGTAGTAATCCCAAAGTAGCGCGTGCGCTTGCCGCCGCGCTGCTCAGCGACATCTGCAGTGCCGATACCGATCACGATCTCGTGTGTTGCTGGCTCGCGAGTGGCAAGCACCCAGGGCGTTCCTTCAAGCTTGGCGTAACAGGAGAGCGCCAGGTTGTTGAGAATATAGGCGACCGATATGCCGGTTAGCTCGACATTTTCGATCCGAACCGACTGGGTTGGCACGCCGGCACCCATGAAGATAGCCTTCGTGACATAGTAGGGACTCTGATCGCCAAACCGCTGCTTGTGGGCATCACGAACCTGCACAAGCGCGAGATCAAGTGGTCGATTTGGATTGCGCTGGAGCAATTTCTTGGCGGCGACGCGGTACGCATCGGCTGAGTCATCGGTACACGTCTCAACGACGAGCCGAACCTCAGCGAGTTGGAACTTACGCACAAGGCCACCCACAAAAGGGTTTTGCTTATCTCCGGAGAGTTCGTCAGGGTATCCATCACGGAGCATCTTGACAAACTCATCAACGCGCCCTTCGTACTGCTGCTCACAGATCACGCCAATGGTAGGTGCATTACGAGTATGGAAGCTATAGCGGTATGGCCCGTGTTTCTTAATGCCCAGATCGGCATAAAGCTCGGTGTTGCGGCCCTGAGGGCCGAAGAGCAGCGTTGGAGGCGGTGCGAAGATAGGTCGAGGAAATCGGGCATCATCAGAGGTAAGGCACTCGCCAAACTGTATGTCGGTATCCCGACCAATCACAAACCGCCGGCCTTTAAGGCCTGCCAGCGTCGTTCGGATCTCAGCAAGTTTGCCGTCGGCGGAACTAATACACTGGCGTTGATCGTTGAGCAGGCGAACGATTTGCTGCGCACGTTGACCGAAGTAGAGGGCAATAACGTCGTTGAGATTCCAGAGTGTCGGCTGGAGCATAACCGATGCCGCTTCTACGATGTCCACATCGCGGGCATCGGCCAGACGGAGGTGCGAACCTTCCACAGCGATAACTCTGCCGATCGTCTCTAGCCGTGGCTGGAGGTAGTCGTGCTCAAAATGGCGTCTGCGGCAAACCTCTCGCCCAATGAGATCTAGCCCGCCCTTGAGGAGATCGCTGGCAGGGATCTCGATCTGGTTCGATGTGCTAACG
>RRYU01000573.1_pt1 | contig 26404 bp, 20 predicted proteins | sample 2162651 | NCBI WGS metagenome assembly RRYU01 (sample SAMN10267283, study PRJNA491782) | microbial mat metagenome | isolation source: biomat in the production well | place: Japan: Minami-Kanto gas field, natural gas well KTG3 | collected 2017-06 | reverse complement strand
GCGATGCTGCGCCTTCAGCGATCTCCCATGCGTAAGGGCGCAGCATCGTCTGGCTGTCCGTCGCTGGCGGACATGTCTGCGATGCTGCGCCCTCAGCGATCTCCCAGCGCACTTACAACACGTCTGTCTCGGCTCGTTCCAGCGTACTGCCGATACTGAAGTACTTCGCCTCAGGATGATGAATTACAATCGCTGCCGTACTCTGCTCAGGAATCAGTTGGAACGCACTGGTCAGGGTCATGCCAATCTGGTCGGCAGGCAATACCTCAAACAGGCGCGTGTGGTCTTCCAGGTCGGGACATGCCGGATACCCCCACGAGTAGCGGCGGCCCTGTGAGCCAGGCAAACCCAGGCCGCGCCGAATCACCCGGTTGGCATATTCGGCCAGGGCTTCCGCCAGCGAGACACCCAGCCCATGAATAAAGTAGCCTGTGCTGTAGTCGCCCTGCTGCTGCAAGCGGTCGCACAGCTCTGTCACTTTATCGCCTACCGTCACTAGTTGGAACGCTGCCACATCAACCCGTCCACTCTCGACGCTGGCAAAATAGTCGGCCAGGCAGAGATGCTCGCCATGAGGCTGGCGCGGGAAACGGAAACGGGTTAACTCGCGCAATTCCGCGCCATTGCTCGCCTGTGCCGCGTACGACGTGGGGTCATACACAATCAACTCGTTGCCAGCGCTCTGGGCCGGAAAGAAGCCATACGCAAATACTGGCACCAGCCAGCCATCACGCTCGGCCTCGCGCTGCAGATCGCGCACCCGCTGGTCAAACTCGGCCTGCAGGCGTTCCCACTGCTCACCTTTAGCATTTTTCGCTCCCCACTGCAAGCGATAGAGCGCATTGCGATCCATACAGTCAAACACTTCGTCAAGGCGGATACGCCGAGCAATCTGTGCCCCCCAGAAGGGCGGCGTGGGAATGGGTACATCGCGGGCAATTGTCGAACGCTTTGCACCGGCCCCCTGTGTGCGCCCCACATCGGCCATAACCATCCGTCCACGCTGCGGTTTGTTCAAAGCACTGGCCGCATCGTCTTTCAGCCGGGCCACAAATGTATCGCGCACCTGCGGATCACTCAACTGATCCATGGTTGCCAGCCCCTCAAACGCATCCTTGCAGTAGTAGACACCCGCCTCATACGGACGATTCTCCTCCACAAATAGGATACGCTGACCATACTGCTTGTTGATCGCCGCGCCGCCCACCAGCACCGGGAAGTGTAATCCCCGTTTGTCTAACTCCTGGACACACAAAGGCATCTGTTTGCTGGTACTGACCAGCAGTGCCGACAGGCCAATCGCATCGGCCTGCACTTCGACCGCTTTTTCGATAATTGTGTTAATCGGCACTTGCTTGCCCAGGTCAAACACGGTATAGCCATTGTTCGCCAGAATAGTATGCACCAGGCTCTTGCCAATATCATGGACATCGCCATAGACTGTGGCCAGCACGACCTTGCCCTTGCTGGTTCCTTCTTGCTTCTCTAGAAACTGCTCCAGATGGGCAACTGCCTTCTTCATCACCTCGGCGCTCTGCAACACAAAGGGCAGGATCAACTCACCCGCCCCAAAGCGGTCACCTACATCCTTCATCGCTGGCAAGAGAACATTATTTAACACATCCACCGCCGCCGTGCTGATCTGCGCGTTGGTCTTGCCCTCGGCAGCCAGTACAGCCAGCGCATCAAAGCCCAGTCGCTCCGCCAGCGACAGATCGATCAGTCGGTCGATGCCCTCACGCTTACGGTGCAATACCTGATAGTGGATCTTCTGATCCACCGACATTCCCTCAGTCGGGTCAGCCTGGTCATCCTGCGAACGCATATCCGCGTGGGTCTCATAGTAGGCAATAAAGCGTGCCAGGGCATCTTCGTGGCGATTAAAGATCAGATCTTCGCAGATCGTGCGCTCTTCGGCAGGCACTTCGGCGTAGGGCGTGATATGCTGCGGGTTGACCATCGCCATATCCAGACCACCCTGGACGGCGTGGTAGAGAAACACACTATTCAGAGCTGCCCGTGCATGCGGGGCCACGCCAAACGACAAATTGCTAACCCCCAGGCTGGTCAACGCCCCCGGCAAATGCTGTTTGACCAGGCGGACGCCCTCTATTGTCCACCATGCCTCATCCCTGAGTTCCTCCTGCCCGGTGGTAACGGGGAAGGTATTCACATCAAAGATCAGTGCATCAGGTGGCAAGCCATACTCCCGGGTAGCAATATCATAGATCCGTTGGCAGATACGCAGCTTATCTTCGGGTCGGTGGGCCATGCCTTCTTCGTCGATAGCCATACACACTACCGCCGCGCCATAACGCACGGCCAGCGGCAACGTCTCGTCGATCTTCTTGCCCCGCCCACCTTCCAGGCTGGTACTATTGAGAATAGGCCGGCCAGGATAGACCTGCAGCGCCGCCTCTAGCACATTCGCCTCGGTGCTATCAAACATCAAGGGCGCTTCTACACCCATCGCCAGCGTCTTGACCAGTTTCACCATCTGCTCGGCCTCATCGGCCCGTTCAGTCATTGCCACACACACATCCAGCACATGCGCACCGCCGTCGACCTGTTCCCGCGCAATCTGCAAAATACCGTCGTAGTCGTCTTTCATCAGCAGGCGCTTGACCTTGCGGCTGCCCAGACTATTCACGCGCTCGCCAATGATCAGCGGGCGGGGATCTTGATGCAGCGTAGCCGCCCGAATTCCAGACGACACATACGGCTCGGCACTTACTTCAAGTGTTGCTGTTAGCACAGGCTGTTGACGTGCCGCCTCTACCAGCAGCCGAATATGTTCAGGCGTACTGCCACAGCACCCGCCCACCACACGCACACCCAGATCATGGATAAACTCAGCCAGCGCACGTGCCATAGGCGCGGGTTCGAGTGGATAGACCGCATTGCCATTGACATTGATCGGCAGGCCAGCATTGGGCACACAACTGACTGGCAACCTGGTATGCGCAGTCAGATACCGGATCGGTTCGCGCATCAACTCGGGGCCAGTCGAGCAATTCAGCCCAATCACATCCACATCCAGCGACTCAATCGTAGTCAGAGCGCTGGCGATATCGGTACCCAGCAGCATGCGTCCGTTGGGATCAAGCGTCACCTGCGTCTGTAGCGCAACCGGTCGACTGGCCGCGGCAATCGCCTGCTTGCAACCTAGAATGGCCGCCTTGACCTCCAGAATATCCTGGCTGGTCTCAATCAGCAGCACATCCGCACCACCATCGATCAGCGCAGTAGACTGTTCGGCAAACAGAGCTACCAGTTCATCAAAGGTAATATCACTCAAGTCAGGATTATCAGACGAAGGTAATTTACCGGTAGGCCCCAGCGAACCAGCCACAAAGCGTGGTCGTCCATCCATTGCGGCAAAACGATCGGCAACCTTACGTGCAATCGCAGCCGCACTATGATTGATCGTATAGGTCTGGTCAGCCAGCCCCCACTCGGCCAGGCGCAACCGCGAAGCCTGAAACGAACATGTCTCGACCACATCACAGCCAGCCTGCATAAATGAAGCATGGATCTGTTCAATGACATCGGGACGTGTGCAGACCAGATAATCGCGGCAGCCTTCGGTTTCGATGCCACCATAATCATCTGCTGTTAGCGCAAACGTATCGATGCTGGTACCCATTGCGCCATCAAATACAAGTACTCGTTCTGCCAATGCTGCCAGATAAGGAGATGTACCATTCGTCTGTGTCACATGCAACCTCGTTTTAGATTACAAAAAGCTTACTCTTCAGTACAGTAGGCGTTTTTCATTCGTAAGACTATGGTTTCAGGAAGACCAATTTTACTTTACAGTGTACAGACAGATTGGTCACGTGAGTCACCCCACCCCCTAGCCCCCGCCCCTGCAAGGGGCGGGGGAACCGGACGGGGCGTCCTGGCGGCACACGCGCAGCGTGTGCCGCCAGGACGCCCCATCTCCCCCTCTCCCTCAGGGAGAGGGGGCAGGGGGAGAGGGCGTATCATCCAACCAAACTGTAAAGTAACCACGAACCTTGTCTAACACAACAAATCCTCACCCATAGCTGGTGTGAGGATTGAAAATAATGTCCCTCATCTTCCAGCTTGCGCTGCCGGATGTAGCACCTTCCTGCCCGGTATAGAGCACTGAGATCTGTGCGGTGAGCAAGCACACATTTGGACGTACTCTCTGCACTTCCCATAACTCGACACTGAACACGGGGTTGCCGGGCTTCCCAGGGCCGTTCCCTCCACCCTTCGCGATGAGACAGTATGTTGCGTTTATTATTGCGAGTATAGCATAGTCACCGATCCCATACTATGACTAGTGGCTAAATATATCGTCATGAACAAACCGGGCTTATGGTGACACCACTGGCTCATGCGGATTTTAGGGTATGTAGCCTGCATTTCTCGCTGGCCTACCATCCACCAGAATGAACCAGCGGTATCTTATGGTGCGCCAATCTCGGTTGGCGTAGGCGTATTACTCACACCGGGCACACGGCAGATCTGTTCATCGACCACCTCACGGCTGCCACGTACCTGGATCTCGAGCGGATAATCACCACTCTTCTCGTCGCCCACCACCATTTGAATACTATAGAACCCCTGAACATTGCTGGTAGCTCCACCAACAGCCCGCCCATTGAAGTAGAGCAGTAGCGCCGTTCTCGGCGTCGTTTGCCCTTCAATGCGCAATGGCACACCGGGTACACATGTTAACACATCGGAATCAGGTGGCAGCGTACTGGTAGGTGTACTGGTGGGTTGATCGCGGGTAGCAGCGGGTGTACTGGTTGGGGCATCCAGATCCTCTTCAACTGTTTCTGAATTCTCTGCGTCTCCTTCGGTAGGAGTTGGTGTACGTGTACGGGTTGACGTAGGCGTTGAGGTAGTATTTGCCTGATTAGTGCTGGAACTGCTTCCATCATTATTATTATTTTCTTCTTCCGGTGAACTTGTTATTGAATTCGCTGCAGCGGTTTGCGTAACACAGGCAGGATAATTGCTTAGATAAGCTACGTTACACTCTTGTTCCTGCAACATCGGAGCGGCTGTTGGAGAAACTGGATTAAGCAGGAGCATACTGATGATCAGCAGGGACAGTATGATCACGCTCAATGGCCAGGCCAGGTTGTTCTGGGATATTCGCATCAGGTCTCCTTATGCGAAAGCAGTGAAATTGAAAACACACTCCTGCGAAACTATACCACAGACACGGGAGAAAACGCAAAGAGGCAAACATATGTAACTGTTCACGATCGGGGTAGACGTACATCCATCCTCCGTGCCTCTGTGTCTCGGTGGTGAATAGCTGGCTCATCATGAACAGGTACGATCGATCTCTACCCTTGCGACCCTTTGTTCGGTGGGGTATAATGAGGCGCACAATGGCACATTAGAGGCATAGATGGCTTCACAGGCACTCTACCGCAAATGGCGGTCGCAGACATTTGGCGAGTTAATCGGGCAAGAACATGTTGTTCGTACATTGCGCAATGCAATTATCGAAGGACATGTCGCTCACGCATACCTGTTTACCGGCCCACGTGGCGTCGGTAAAACCAGTATGGCCCGTCTGGTGGCCAAGGCGGTCAACTGTAGCGCCTCCGAGGCTGACCGTCCCTGTGGCGAGTGCGAGTCGTGTCGCACAATTGCCGAGAGTCGTGCGGTCGATGTGATTGAGATGGACGCGGCCTCGCATACCAGTGTTGATGATGCCCGCGAGATTATCGAACGCGTGCAGTTCCGCCCTACCAGTGGTCGCTATAAGGTCTATGTCATCGACGAAGTGCATATGCTCTCGACGGCAGCGTTTAATGCGCTGTTGAAGACGCTGGAAGAGCCGCCTGACCATGCGATCTTTATCCTGGCCACCACCGAGGCCCATAAGGTTCCGGCAACGATTCTCTCCCGCTGCCAGCGTTTCACTTTTACGCGCCTGGGTATTACCGACATCGCCCGCCATGTGCAGAATATTGCGGCGGAAGAGGGGTTACAGCTCGAAGCAGGTGTCGCGGAGGCGATTTCTCGTGCTGCCACCGGCAGTATGCGTGATGCCCTGGGCATTCTCGAACAACTGGGGTCGTTTGCCAGTGGCAGCCTGACTCTGGAACAGGTTCAGAGCTTGCTGGGGATGACTGCCGCCGCCGAGGTGCATACGCTGATCGAGGCATTGCTGTCGCAGGATTTACCTACAGCCCTGCGCGCCGTGAATGGCGTTGCCGACCAGGGGGCCGACCTACGCCAGTTTGTGCGTGATATGGTGGAACGTTTGCGCGGCCTGATGCTGCTGATGGTCGCTCAGGATCATGCGCTGATCGATATGGGAACCGATGAACTGGCCCTGCTAGAGGCGTGGTCTACCCGTGCCGATGTAAGCATGCTGGTCAACTGGATCAAGATCTTTAGCAATCTGGATTATCAACTGCGCACCAGTCCCTATGGTCATCTACCGCTGGAACTGGCTGTGGTTGAGGCGCTGGTTGCTACGCCTGAACCCGTCTCTCAACCCGTTACCTCACCGGCGCGATCACGCCCTATGCCACCTCGTGCAGCCGAGCAGCGTCCGGCACAGGCTGAAGTAAGTCGCCCGCTAGAAACACAGCCATCAGCCCCCCGGCCAGAACCATCGTCACCCCAACCGCCTGTCAGCAGGCCCGATCCAGCGCAACAAGTGGTGACCCAAAAACCGGCAGACGACCTGCTGCCGCCAGTGTCCGAGGTGACACCCGCCAGTCCGCCCAGGCTGCAAAGTGACCATGATCCCGAAGTGGTTCAGGCTGTCAGCGCGGCTGTTTCAATTCTAGAACAGGTTGAGGCAGTGTGGGATCGCGTCGTGCGCGATGTGCGCCCCCGCGATAAAATGGTTCAGGCATTGTTGCAGAGTATCCGCCCGGTCGATGTAGAAGATAATACTGTCATCTTGCTGGCAGCATCGTCTTTTCATAAAGAGAATCTTGAGAAGCCTCAGAGCCGCCAGATTGTTGAAGAGATGCTGAGTAAGCACCTGGGTGCTGCGTATAGAATTCGCTGTATCATGGAACAACCGGACGAGACGCAAGATCTGCGCAGCCAGATTCGTATGAGTCTTAAGGATCGCTGGGTTCGTGCGGCGATTAATGTGTTTGATGCCGATGTCATTGATATTGAACAGCCAGAATAAGCAAAGGAGTAGCTTTATGAATCCACGCCAACTTCAGCAGATGGCCCAGCAAATGCAACGCCAGATGCAACAGATACAGGAAGAACTTGGCAATACCGCAATTGAGGGCAGTGCCGGCGGTGGCGCGATTAGCGTGACGATGAATGGACACCGCGAGATCCAGGCGATTACCATTTCGCCTGATGTGATCGATCCTGATGATGTCGAGATGTTGCAAGATCTGATTCTGGCGGCCGTCAACGATGCCAGCAAGAAGGCGCAGGATCTGGCCGAAGAGCGTATGGGGCCGCTGATGGGTGGGTTGAAGGGTGGTATGCCCGGGTTGTTTTGATTAGATACCAGGCAATTGGATCATAATAGATGATAGAGCAATGGCTACCTTGCGCACGGGTATGCCCTGTTGCTGTTTGTCTGGTTAAGGGAGTATCGCTGCATGACCGAGCGAGGTTCTGAACTCAACCTGGTGGTCGAGCCGGTGGCGCGTCTGATCGACGAGTTTAGCCGCCTGCCCGGCATTGGCCCCAAAACGGCATCGCGGCTGACCTTCTTTCTGCTGCGCGCCGCTGAATCGCAATCCCGGGCCCTGGCCGAGGCAATTCAGGATGTCAAAGCACGCGTTACGCTTTGCTCACGCTGCTTTAATATTACCATTGGTGATCTCTGCCCGATCTGCCTCAGTCCATCACGTGATCAGTCCAGGATCTGTGTGGTCGAAGAGCCGCTGGATGTGCTGGCGGTTGAACGTAGTGGCGTCTATCGGGGGCTGTATCATGTTCTGCATGGCCATCTTGCGCCCCTGGATGGAATTTATCGTGAGAATTTAAAGATCGATGCGCTGCTCGACCGTGTGCGCACCGAGCCGGTGGAAGAGGTTATCCTGGCAACCAACCCCAATACAGAGGGTGAAGCGACAGCTTTTCTGATTCATCGTGACCTGGTACCATTGGGGGTGCGCGTGACCCGGCTGGCACGTGGTCTACCAACCGGCGGCGATCTGGAATGGGCCGATGCCGATACACTTGGCTCAGCTATGGAAGGCCGGCGTGAGTTGTGAGCAACACAGGCAGTCCAGAACCTTGTATCTTGATCGACATTGTGAAAAATCGGTGACAGGGGCTTTGCCTTGAGCATAAGGAGCTTCAATCCATGAGCCTGACAGATATTTTGCATGAAGCGGTGGACCGGGTAAAAGGCGCGCGCCTGGCCGGGGTGATCGGTAGTGATGGACTGGGTGTCGAGATGGTTCTGGCTGATGATCTGCCCCACGAACGTGAGGAAGCCGAGATGGAACTGGCGAGCCTGGCCTCGGCGGCATCGATGACGGCTGAACGTCTGGGGGCGGGTAAGGTGCGTGATATCATCCTTGAGGCTGATGATCTGACCTATGTTGCCTCGCTGATTACGCCAGGCTATTTTGCGGTTCTGGGGGTTACCTCTAACGGTAATCTGGGGCGGGCACGCTTTGCCGTGCGTCAGATGGTCATGCGTCTTCAGTTAGAGTTATAGTCGGTTTTTCTTGTTTTCAAAAAATGTTGCCGCCAGCAACATTTTTTGAAAACAGATTGCCCTGGAGTCACTTTTTATCTGCTGTGAGCATTCAGGATTCTATTGTAATAATGTGCTCTTCTGCTTGCTGCGTTCTCGTCATCTGCCTGTCATCTGCGTGTCATCCAAACTGACTGATATACCTCGTTTGCCTCTATATACGGTAGTTCGCACCAGAACTGCTCTTGCGTGTATATAAGACTGACTATCCACTGAAAGCAAAAACGAGGTACCCTATGCGCACGCTCTCCCTTCTGGCGTTGTTCCTGATCTGCTCGCTGATGGGCGCTACCCTGTCTGCATGTGGCATACCATCCCAACAAGCTATGGGGGCGGTGGTGCCGACTGCGCAAATTGTTGGTGGCCCCACCGAACCACCACCTATTGTGTTATCACCCACGCCAACGCCGAATGCAACGGCAACGGCGCTGGCATTGCAACCAGTGCCGACGCCAACCGTTGCTCCGGTTCCCGAACCAGTTGCTCGCCTGGGGCCAGGCGAATTGCCCTATCCATTACGCCTGGGGCAGCTCAACTATGGCGTTGTTGGGCATCTCTACTATACAGATCGTTATACAACGTTATCAAAAGCGCAGGAGGCTGGCTTTACCTGGTTTCGCCAGCAGATTCACTGGCGTGATATCGAAGATAGTAGCGGTAACTTTCTGTGGGATGAACTGGATAACATCGTGGCCGATGCGAATGCGCGTGGCATGTTATTGCTCATTAGCGTGGTGCGCTCACCTGCCCGATACACTGCCGATGGCAGTGATGGCATGCCCCAGGATCCGGCCTCCCTGGCACGCTTTGTCGGGGCACTCGCGGCGCATTACCAGGGTCGTATCCATGCCATTGAAATCTGGAATGAACAAAATCTGGCTCATGAAAATGGTGGACGGGTATCAATAGAGGATGCCGGGCACTATGTTGAACTGCTGGCAGCCGCATACACCAGTATTAAAGCCGTCGATCCAGGTATGATCGTTGTAGCTGGTGCGCCTTCGTCTACGGGTATTACCAATCCTGGTATCGCAATTGCCGACCAGGAATACCTGCGGGCGATGTATAGCTACAACAACGGCATGATCGGTGATTATTTCGATGTCCAGGCCATACACCCCGGCGGTTCGGCCAATCCTCCCGACACCCTGTGGCCAGATAATCCCAGCCCCGCTGATGGTTGGACAACCGACGCCACGTTTTATTTTCGGCATATTGAAAACTCACGCCGCCTGATGGAAGAAGCTAATTTAGGCCAGCATCAGGTCTGGGTGACTGAGTTTGGCTGGGCCACAACCAATAACACACCGGGGTTTGAGTTTGGCAATCAGGTCTCGTTTGAGACCCAGCGCGACTACATTGTGGGGGCCATGCGTATTGCCTATGAACGCTACCCCTGGGTGAGCAACATGTTCTTGTGGAACCTGAACTTTAGCGTTCTCCAGCGTGAAAATGGTATAGACCCGATGCATGAACAGGGATCATTTAGCATTGTCAATGCTGACTGGACGCCCCGCCCGGCATTCTATGGCATACAGGATTTTATTGCCCAGACACGCATGGCGCAGTAAGCAAGCACACAGCGCAGAGTAACTGTTCATGATCGGGGGGAACGATTGACCACGGAGACACGGAGACACGGAGACACAGAGGCTCTCTTTTTCTGGTGCTGCCCGTACCCGCGCCGGTTGAGCAGCGTGGCGACCGGATCATCTGGCACGCCCACGATTGTGAACACTTACAGCGCAGAGCGCACAATCAGATGCGCTCTGCGCTATGTATCATCCCATAGACAGATAGACTATGGGCGCGAAGATCACAGCAGCAACCAGCAACAAAAAGAATAACAATTTCAATTGTTCCATACTGCGCCGTGATCCAAGTTCCTGACGTGCATCAGGAGAATAGGGCACATTGGACTGCTCATCAAAGAGAATATGACCAAGATTACTGGGCGTACGTACAGCCGTTACAGCCAACGTACGCAGCAAATCGCCCGCCGTAATTAAAGGCGGCGCCCAGTAGGCCTCGTCTGCGCTGATCACTTTCCCGGTCAGCGCACAACGCAATTCACCATTGACCTGTGTGGAAGGCTGGTTCAGGGCTACATTGTCAAGTTGGATGGACATGTGTTACCTCCTTGGAGTTGGATGTAATAAAAGTGTAGGCACACTGCCTATGATTGCAGCACAACCAATGGACAAAGCCAGGCATTATGAAATATTGCGTACAAATCGCTCAATGCGATCCAGAGCTTCTTCTATCTTATCCATAGAAGTGGCATAGCAAGCACGTACATACCCTTCCCCACTCTGGCCGAATGCATCACCGGGAATAACAGCCACATGCTTTTCCAGCAACAGCCGTTCAACAAATGTTTCACTACTCAAGCCCAGGTGACCTATCTGCGGAAAAGCATAGAACGCCCCCTGTGGCTCGAACGTAGGCAAGCCGATAGCGTTTAGCCCGGCAACAATCACCCGCCGGCGACGATCGTATTCGGCTACCATGGCCAGCACACTGGCTTCGCCATGGCACAGCGCTTCCAGGGCCGCATACTGGCTCATAGTTGGCGCTGACATAATCGCATACTGGTGAATTTTGGCAACACCCTCAATAATATCCGCAGACGCAGCAACCCATCCCAGCCGCCAGCCAGTCATTGCATAAGCTTTAGAAAAACCACCCATCAAGATGGTGCGAGACTGCATGTTTGGCAATGATGCAAAGCAGGTATGATCTACTCCATAAACTAATCGGTCATAAATTTCATCCGAGAAAACAAGCAAGTCGTGCCGTTCGGCAACTGTGGCTACTTCCAGGAGACGTTCACGCTGCATCACCGCACCGGTAGGATTACTCGGATAGCCAATCAGGATGGCCTTCGTTCGCGGGGTAATTGCCGCCTCGATATCGGCCCCTGTCACCTGAAAGGCTTGATCAACGCTGGTAGAAACATACACCGGTCGCGCCCCGGCAAAGGTTATACAGGGGCCATAGGCGACAAAACAGGGCTCGGGAATAATAACCTCGTCGTCCGGATCCAACAGGGCCAGGGCGGCATTTTGTAAAGCCTCGCTTGCGCCTACAGTTATCAGCAATTCGCGTTCCGGGTCGTAGCGTACTCCGTAAAGCTTTTCCAGGTGCTGCGATAGGGCTTCCCGGAGTTCGCGCAGACCGAAGTTTGATGTATAGCCGGTAAAGAAATCAGCAGAACGTTGCCCGGCAGCTCGAATGGGTGCCGGTGTCATAAAATCAGGTTCACCAACACCGAGCGAAATAACATCGGGCATGGTGGCAGCAATGTCAAAGAATCGGCGAATGCCAGATGAAGTCATTGAGCGAACGCGGCGTGACATACGCTCACGGGACATGGCGCAGGCTCCTCACGTGGACTGCGGAGACCGGTTGGGACAGATGGTTGGGAAAAGTGTAGGAAATAGTGTAAGGCATCTGACATCCCGAAGTCCATCACGTACAAGATTATCCGAAGTTCAAGTGCGTATATTATCACACCTCTTCTGATGATGCCAGAGACAAACAGATGACCCAGGTACTGATTTTGTTCTGAGTATGGTACTATCTTAGCTAAGACATGGTTCACGTTTACTGTACAGTTTGGTTGGACGATACGCCCTCTCCCCCTGCCCCCTCTCCCTCAGGGAGAGGGGGGAGATGGGGGCATCCTGGCGGCACACGCGGAGCGTGTGCCGCCAGGATGCCCCGTCCTGTTCCCCCCGCCCCTTGCAGGGGCGGGGGCTAGGGGGTGGGGTGACTCAAACAACCAACCCATCTGTGGATTGTAAAATACAATTGGCCGAACTGAAACCATGTCTAATGGCAAAAGCGTAAGCAAAAAGAAAAGAAAGCAGTTACATATGTCCGATACTTATAGCATGCTGTCGACGCTTTCACCTCTGGATGGGCGTTATCGACCGGATGTGATAGAACTGGAAGCCTATTTCAGTGAAGCAGCTCTGTTTCGTTATCGTGTGCGGGTTGAGGTTGAATATCTACTCTTCCTGTCACGTGCATCGAAACTGGAGTTTGTGCCGCCATTCACGGCTCAGCAGCAGGCCAGCCTACGTGGCCTGTATCGCCAGTTTAGCCAGCAGAATGCTGAAGCTATAGCTGACTGGGATCGACGGGTCAATCATGATGTCAAGGCGGTTGAATACTGGTTGCGCGAGCAACTCACCAGACTGGGGATGCAGAACTGGCTGGAAGCGGTTCACTTTGCTCTAACCTCGGAAGATGTCAACAATCTGGCATATGCCCTGCTTATCCGTGAGGCGCGTGACCTGGTACTTTTACCTGTTCTGAATGATTTGCACTTCCGCTTACGCGATATGGCTCTGGCCGAGGCTGAGACGCCAATGCTGGGGCGCACGCATGGTCAACCAGCGACGCCAACTACGATTGGCAAGGAGCTGGCTGTATTTGCGGCACGCTCACGACGTGCGATCAGCGATGTGGCGGGTGTAGCTCTCACGGGCAAGTTGAATGGTGCCACTGGCACCTTTGCTGCCCATGTTGCTGCCGTTCCTACGATGGACTGGCTGATGTTCAGTCGGGCATTTATACGCTCGCTCGACCTGGAGCCACGCCTGTTGACAACTCAGATTGAGCCGCATGATACGCTGGCTGAACTCTGTGATGCGTTGAAACGTCTCAATACCATTCTGCTGGATCTGTCTCAGGACTGCTGGCGTTATATCAGCGATGGCTATCTGGTGCAGGCTGCGTCTGCTGGCGAGGTGGGTTCGTCGACGATGCCACACAAAGTTAATCCGATTGACTTTGAAAATGGTGAGGGCAATCTGGGCCTGGCCAATGCCTTGCTGGAGTTCTTCAGCCGCAAGCTCCCTGTTGCCCGCTTACAGCGCGATCTGTCTGATAGCACGGTGCTACGCAATCTGGGTGTTGCATTTGGGTATAGCCTGCTGGCATACCGCCGGATTCTGCGTGGTCTGAACAAAGTTGCCGTTAATCATGAACATCTGCTTCAGGAACTTCAGGCGCACCCTGAAGTGCTGACGGAAGCCGTCCAGACCGTTTTGCGACGAATAGGCTATCCAGAGCCGTATGAGGCGCTCAAGCAGCTTTCACGTGGTCGCCAGATAACCCTGGCTGATGTGCGCGATTTTATTGCCCATCTGGATATTGACCCGGCAGTTAAGGCGGAATTGTCTGCTCTGACCCCGGAAGGATATATTGGCCTGGCGGCAAAACTGACACGTCTGCGTGATGGATGAAAGCTTATAGGACTAGAAGGCCAGAACAGGCCGCTACAGGTACTATCTCAGGCGTGCCCCTCTGTCCTATTCACACATACAGGAGAATATGATATTATTCTGCACTGTAAGGTCTGAGGGATAACAGTTTTCTACCAGAGCGCTATGGTCCACTGTTGCCCCTCTAGCCGCGTGGCACGCCTATATCATACATTTAATTGGTCCGAGGGGTGGTAGTTTTTTCCGCGACGTCATGGTTCGCTGCTATCTCTCCAGCCAATCACACTTCTTTTTCTCACCACCTCTTGAGCGCAGAACCCGTCACCACGTTGCATGTCACGCCGAGTACCTCACGGCCAGCGGGCCATTGCCCCTCATTACTCTATCATTCTGCCCATCTGGAACACCCGGATCACCAACTTCGCCAGGATCTGCCGCAATTGGCTGAATCAGGTCTTTTCTGTATGGCTTTACAAAGCCATAAAACCTGACCTGGAAAGCCAAAATGCACGTTTAAGGCTTTCCTATGGGGAAGGGGTCTTGACAGATGCTGTATACTGCATTGCGAAGGGATTCTTCGCCATGTTATGAATTTGAGGAGGAACTGCGCTGATGCAGAAGACGGACTTTATCAAGGCTGTAGCTGAAAAAACCGGTGTGTCTCAGAAAGAAACGAAAATGGTTATCGATGCTGCACTTGATGTCATCGCTGAAACGCTGGCACAAGGCGAAAAGGTAACCCTGACCGGTTTTGGTACGTTTGAGGTGCGTGATCGCCAGGCACGCGAAGGAGTTAATCCGCAGACACGTGAAAAGATCCATATTCCGGCAACCAAGACACCCGGCTTTAGTGCTAGTAGTACGCTGAAAGATCAGGTGAAAGGTTAAGCCCTTGCTTCCCGCCGGGTGTCTGCGTCTGCGGGAGGCGTTGTCTTTTACCCATAGCGGTTGTGGTCTCGTTGAGATTATGGCCGCTATGTTGGTTTTAAACTGTATTCCCCGTGTATTCCGGAATAAACCGTATGCTGCCCATAATCTTTAGTTAAGAGTTGCCAGCTTTAATGTTTTGAACTATTTCCTCACGCTTGACGAAAGCCCCACAAATGCTTCTGATGGGCCGGATATCTGTGGCCCGGCCCAGAACCTCGACTGCCGGGGGGCCAATAACGCCCAGGAATTGCAGCGCCAGCGCACCAAGATCCTCAGTGCGTTACAGGGCATTAATGCCGATGTGGCTGGCCTGATTGAGCTTGAGAATACTACTGGCGTGGAACCGGTAGCCGACCTGGTGAATGGCTTGAATGATCTATCAGGGGCTGGCAGCTATGCCTTTATCGACACCGGCACGATTGGCACAGATGCGATCAAGGTGGGCATTATCTACAAATCCGCCAGCGTCACACCGGTCGGGTCGTATGCAATTCTCGCCTCTTCGGTCGATGCACGCTTCCTCGATACCAAGAATCGGCCCGTGCTGATCCAGACTTTTGAAGAAAATGCCACCGGCGAACGCTTTACCATTGCCGTCAACCACCTTAAATCCAAAGGCTCGGCGTGTAACGACGTGGGCGACCCGGACACGGGCGATGGGCAGGCTAATTGTAACCTGACACGCGCCGCCGCTGCTCAGGCGCTGGTTGATTATCTGGCGACTGATCCGACTGGAAGCGGTGACGCCGATTTTATGATTATCGGCATACGTCCTGGGGTACGCTGGGAGTGCGCATGCCCTGCGGTGTAGGTGCGGCTTGGAGCCGCACGCGCTCCATCGGCTCTTTTCACATCAGATGATCATGCGGCTACGCCGCACACGGTTGGCATGAAAATAGGGATGTAGGGGCGACCGGCCGGTCGCCCCTACCGTCCGTTGGCTCTTTTCACGTTAGCCTGCACGCACAATTCCCACAATCACCTGGCCTCCATCCAGTTCCACGGTTTCGGTGTAGGCATCAGACGGAGCTGCCGCAGAAATGAGTTCAGTTGCCAGGGTTTCGCTCTTCAGATACGCTTCCCATGTACCAACCGTCTGCGTTAGCCAGTCGCCTGATACACCGGCGGCGGGTGTCACATAGAGCATAATGCGGTCGCTAATTTCCAGACCGGCATTCTTGCGGGCGTCCTGTACATTGCGTACCAGGTCACGCGCTGCGCCTTCCATACGCAGCTCTGGCGTCAGGGTGGTATTCAAGGCCACCAGGGTGCCATCTGCTTCGGCTACAGCATAGCCTTCAGGCGAGCTGGTTTCAATCAACACTTCATCGGGTAGCAGTTCCAGGGTCTGCTCCTGTACCACCAGACTGACCGGCTGACCAGCCTCGACGGCATGAGCTGCCGCACGGGCCGCCGCGACATCCATATCCCGCAGGGCGGCAGTCAGAGCTGGCACCAGCTTGCCATACTTTTTGCCCACCAGACGCAGATTAGGCTTGAGCCGGTAGTCGACCAGGTCGGCGGCAGCATCAAGATAACGTACACGCTTGATGTTCAATTCGTCGCTCAAGTCTGACTCAAAGCGTTGCAGTCCCTCCACTTCGGCGGGGGAAGCAGTCCGCACCAGCAGTTCGCTGAGCGGCTGGCGTACTTTGAGGTTGGCGTGCTTACGTGCCGCCCGGCCTAACGACACGACGCGCAGCAGGGTGTGTGTATCGGCGATCAGGCGTTCGTCGATGCGGGCGGCATCGACCTGGGGCCAGCGTGCCAGGTGTACACTGGCTGGGGCAGCCGGGTCATGGGCCGTCACCAGGTTGCGATAGATCGCCTCACTGATGAAAGGCACAAAGGGGGCCGCCAGCTTTGTTACGGTCACCAGACAGGTATACAGCGTATAGTAGGCCGCCTGTTTGTCGGCATCGGCTTCACTTTTCCAGAAACGCCGGCGGTTGCGCCGGACATACCAGTTCGACAGATCATCGACAAAGCCTTCGATCAGCCGGGACGAGGTCATCACATCATACGCCTCCAGGCCAGTGGTGACATCGCGTACCAGCGCATGCAGGCGTGCCAGTGCCCAGTGGTCGATGGGCTGGAGGGCAGCATCTGGCGGGGTCTCGCCTGGTGTCCAGCCGTCCAGATTAGCATAGGTGACAAAAAAGGCATAGCTATTCCAGAGTGTCAACAAAAACTGGCGCAGGCTTTCACCCACCTGGTTAACGCTAAAACGGCGTGGATTGCCGGGGGGGCTGGCACTAAAAAGATTCCAACGCAATGCATCGACGCCATAGTCACTAAAGACCTGCCAGGGATCAACCACATTGCCCCGGCTCTTGCTCATCTTCTGGCCTTCGGGGTCTAGAATATGCCCCAGGCAGATCACATGCATAAATGCCGGTTTGTTGAACAGAAGTGTGCCCAGAGCATGTAGCGTATAGAACCAGCCACGCGTCTGGTCGACCGCCTCGCAGATATAGTCCGCCGGATGCGCCGCCGCGAACTGCTCGCGATTCTCAAACGGATAGTGCCACTGGGCCACCTGCATTGCACCGCTGTCGAACCAGGCATCGGCCACGTCGGGAATGCGGCGCATGCTACCGTGACCGTCGGGCGCCTCCCAGGTCAACTCGTCGACATAGGGTCGATGCAGATCCAGTTCCTGCAGCGACCGCCCGACTTTCTGCTCGAGTTCGGCCAGGCTGCCGATACATTCCATATGCTGACCATCATCGCTGACCCAGACGGGCAGGGGCGTACCCCAGTAACGCTCGCGACTGACGGCCCAGTCGATGTTATTTTCCAGCCAGTTGCCAAAACGTCCATCGCGGATATGGTCGGGCACCCAGTAGATCTGCTGGTTGTTATCGATCAGTTGCTGCTTATATTCGGTGGTACGGATATACCAGGAAGGCTTGGCAAAATAGAGCAGCGGTGTATCACAGCGCCAGCAGAAGGGGTAGCTATGCCGCACCCGCTGGCTCATAAACAGCAAGCCGCGCTCTTTGAGATTGCGCATGATATCGTTATCCGCCTGTTTGAAGAAGGTTTCGCCAAACCCGAGCGGATTAAACTCTGGCAGCACCATACCGCTCAGATCGACCGAAAAGAGCGTCGGCAGATCATACCGCCGCCCGATCTCCAGGTCACCATAGGCAGGCGCAATATGCACAATGCCAGTGCCGTCTTCCAGGCTCACAAAGTCGTCAGCAATCACCCGATAGGTATTGTCCCAATCGACGCTATCGCCAGCACCAGGCACACCCTCGTAGAGATTCTCGTAGCGCAGGCCAACCAGTTCCGTCCCTTTGAATGTGCGCACCACCGTAGCATGTTCGCCCAGCACCGTTGTCACCAGGGCCGCGGCCAGCACCAACCGTTCGCTGGCTACATGCTCTTGCCGGGCTGCGGCATGCGCGCCATCAGTTGTCGCTGCTGCGCCACTATACTCAACCAGCGCATAATCGGCATCGGGCTTAACTGCCAGTGCCACATTGGCCGGCAGCGTCCAGGGCGTAGTTGTCCAGGCCACAAAGCTACTGCCCGCCAGTTCAAGCGCCAGCGGATGCGCCGTTGTTGCGCCATTCGTCTGCTGGGGGCCACGCACGCGGAAACGTAGCCAGACACTCGGATCATCGACGTCGTCACGGAAACCCAGGCTGACCTCGTGGTCGCTCAGGCTGGTACCGCAACGTGGGCAATGCATTGTCACCTTATAATCGCGCTTGAGCAAGCCCTGATCCCAGAGCTGGCGAAAGATCCACCAGAGCGACTCGACATAGGAATTCTCGTAGGTGATATAGGCATCTTCGCTCAGCCAGTAGGCGATCCGGCGCGAAAACTGTTTCCATTCCTGGATATAGCGCCAGACGCTCTCTCTACATTTGGCATTAAAGGCCGCGATGCCATAGCGTTCGATGTCGGGCTTGCCTTTGAAGCCTAACTCCTTTTCGACCTCAATTTCAACTGGCAGACCGTGAGTATCCCAGCCCTCACGCCGCCCGATGATATAGTAGCCCTGCATTGAACGATACCGCAGAATGATATCCTTGAAACAGCGGCTGATCGTATGATGAAAGCCGGGCCGCCCGTTGGCGGTTGGCGGCCCCTCATAGAAGACAAACGGTTTGTCGCCAGACTGTAAGGACTGTTCGATAATATTATTGGCATACCACCATTCGAGAATATCGTTCTCTAATGCTGGAAAAGAGACACTGGTTGTGACTGGTTGGAACATAGACGCCTCCTATTCAGGATAATGCTTTTTACTTAAAAAAAGCCAACAAAAAAAGCCTCATCCCCATCAGGGACGAAGCATCTGCTCCGCGGTACCACCCCGCTTCAGCCAGTAGCAGTGACACGACAACAGCAATGCTGGCATCGTCACACAACCATTATGGCTGCACTTTATCAGAGTCTAACAACTCTCCGTCCAGATAACGTTGGACGACTCCGGGCGGGGTTACTACAGGCGGCCCAGGCCGCGCCAGTTCACCTGCCAGCTCAGGGGTGATCTTCAGCGTAGCTCAACCTGCCTGGCTTACACCCTCCCAGGCTCGCTGAAGGTGAAACAACACGCTTACTCGTCCCCGTCATTGCCGTTGCGCTTTTTTTGCAATTTCAAGTATAGCAGCGGGACGTATGCGCGTCAAGCAGTCCAGACTGTGTACCTGTTCACGATCGGGGGACACGATTCACCACGGAGACACGAAGGCACGGAGGATATCGTGTTCTGGTGCTATGCATGGCGGAGCCGGTTGGGGAGCGTGGCCCGCTGATCCGCTGGCATGCTCACGATTGTGAACAGTTACCAGACTGTTGACATGTGGGGGCAGCGATTCATCACGGAGACACAGAGGCACGGAGAATCGGGACGGATGCTCCTGCCTGTGCCAGAGCAGGATGTGCATGCATACCCGGAGATCTGCCAGCATGGATGCACGGGTCATGCCACCTTCAGGTGTGCGCCTCATATTTATTATAAGGTCTTAATAACCTTCAGGGTCTATGGTTACATGGACAGATTCCCGAATAATCGCATCCCAAGAGTAATCAAAACGCCATGGAAACGAGCAGAAGCGTGTCTTTCCCTGCTTTATGAACTGAGCGTGATACGGACACTATCCCGTCACGGCTCTACCGTGTCATCTGCAAGCATGGTTTCAATATGTTCCGCAACGGTTGGCAACTCAGTTGTCACAATGTTCCAGACAACATCCAGGTTGACGCCAAAGTAATCATGGATAGCTTATCACGTACCCCGGCCATGTTCTTCCATGGGAGATCTGGATACTTTGCCCTCACGGTAGATGATAATCGTGTGGTGGCTTCTCCCATGACCTCTAACGACCGAATGACCGCATCCTGCGTTCGGATATCCTCCAGGAACTGCTGATAGTCGAGGGTCGCCACATAGAACCTCGCTCGCCGGATAGCTTCGCGGATGTCTTCCAACAATTGCCTGTCGCTGCGGCTAGACATACAGGATATGCTCCGTGATTGTCTGAGCTACGCCGGGCACGCGAATGGCACGCAGGCCATCTGGCGTGAGCACATCCACCTTGCGACCAAACAACTGCTCGAAATAGTCCACCAGTTCCATAAACTTGAACCCGATAGGAGTCTGAAACTCCACCAGGAGATCAACATCACTTGACTCCGCTGCTGTCCCCTGGGCAAATGATCCAAAAACACCGATCCGTTTAACGCCGTATTCGGCAACCAAATGCGGATAGCTGTCACGCAACCGGTGTAGCACGGTTTCCTGTGTAAGCATACCTGCGCTCCTCCTGTTCGAACGTCGACGCGGCGCCGTGCCGCGCACCGTATCGGTTGTGCCAGATCGTCACGGTCTATTGTACATCAGGTTGCCATGCGCCAGGGCGCACACGGTTGGGATGACAAAAGATGCTCACTCTGCGTTCCTCTGCGCCCGCTGCGTCCTCTGCGATGAGATAGCATGCTTCTTTTCACATCAGCAGAAAAAGAAAATCTCCGTGCCTGCGTGCCTCCGTGGTGAATCGTGTCCCCCGATCGTGAACAATTACTGTGATGCCGACCTGATCGATTTATAGGGTTTATCTGGTAGAATAGATCGCATATATTAGTAGAATATAGCGTTCGACATGGCTTCAGTATGGCCAACGTTGCTGTAGGATTGTAGCAGAACAGATCCACGAGGAGAACGTGATGAATATGCATGTGCGCAACGCATGTGATTCAGATACGCCAGCAATTGCGGATATTGTCAGGGCCGCATTTGGTGCAGTGTCAGGGCAGGAAATAGCCGATCTTATTGCCGATTTACTGGCAGATCCGAGTGCGTATCCGTTGGTATCGCTTGTTGCAACTGTCGATACGACTATTGTGGGCCACATTCTCTTCACAAGTGCCCATATCCAGCTATCGCAGCGCATGGTGTCTGCGGCAATTCTTGCTCCTCTAGCGGTACACCCAACCCATCAGCGTCAGGGCATCGGAAGTCGCCTGATTGAAGCAGGACTAAAACAGGTGCAGGCAACGGGTGTTGAACTGGTGTTTGTGCTTGGCCATCCTGGCTATTACCCAAAGTATGGCTTTTCCCCGGCGGGGATACAGGGATTCGACGCACCGTATCCAATCCCGCCTGAAGATGCGAGTGCCTGGATGGTTCAGGAACTCCATCCAGGCATTATTGGGCATGTTCGTGGTCACGTGATATGTGCTAAGGCACTTGATGATCCAAGGCATTGGCGCGAGTGATCATAGCGGATCGCTGTCTTCGACAAGGTTCATGGTTCCTATACCGTTGGTGACGCCATCCGTAGGGACAGGCTTCTGCCTGTCCGTGCGGACGTTTTTCTGCATCAGGACGACCGGCGGACGCGCAGAAGCGCGTCCCTACGTGAAAAACCCTACATGTGAGAGGTTATGCATTATCCACAAGTCGGGAGGGCGGGGGCCTCTGGCCGCGCAAAAAGGTGTTTTCGGTTTGGTGTGGCGGCTTTGCCGCCACACCAAACCGAAAACACTATGATCTCGGCGGGGCGCAGCCCCGCCGGTACCCGTGGAAGGCGGGAAACTGCTCGCTCTACCGCATCCTGATGCGGTATAATTGCGGGTAATGATAAGATGTGAGAGGAGGGGCAATTGACGCATCCATACGGTCTATGAGCGCTATGCGCCCACTACACCAGCAGGCTCATCGGCGACTGCAGCAGGCTTTTGAGTTCCTGCAGATAGCGCGCAGCCGTGGCCCCATCGGCTACACGATGATCCAGGCTAATCGAGACATGCATGATCTCTCCCACTACAATCTCACCATCGCGCACGACCGGCACCTGACGCACCGACCCGACAGCCAGCGCCGCAGCCTGGGGGGTGGTAATAATCATGCCAAACTCAACCACATCGAACATGCCCAGATTAGAAACCGTGAATGTGCCGCCCTCCAGTTCAGAGGGCTTGATTTTGCCTTCACGCACGCGTGCAGCCATCTCTTTCACTTCGGCAGCAATCGTACCCAGGCTCTTCTTGTCGGCGTCGACCACCGTAGGCGCAACCAGCCCTTCGTCGATGGCCACAGCCACACTGATATTAATCTGGGCATGCTGGACAACCCCGGGCTGCCCGTCACTGCCAACGGCATAACTACTATTGATCGCCGGAAACTTCTGCAACGCCTTTGCAGACGCCTTTACCACCATATCGTTCACCGAGATCTTGACCGCGGCCACGCCACTATCGTTGATCTGCTTGCGCCAGCGCAACGCCTCGCCCATGTCAACTTCGGTTGTCACATAAATATGGGGCACACCTGGCTTGGCATCGGTCATACGTTTGGCAATAGCACGCCGCATACGGCTCATAGGCACAACTTCGCCCGCTGGCGCAGCCACCGCCGGTTGGGCTGGCGCAGGTGTTGCTGGTGCTGGTGACGGCGCACGCGCTGCTGGTGCAGGTGCTGCCGCAGGCGTTGCCGACGGTTGGGATGGCGGAGTGGGTGCTGCCGACGGTTGGGCTGCCGGAGCAGGTGTACCAACCTGACGTTGATGAAACGCCTCGATATTCTCTTTGATAATCCGCCCACCTGGCCCCGTACCCTGCACCTGTTGCAGATCGATACCATACTCTTCAGCCAGGCGTCGTGCCACCGGCGACACCTTGATCCGCTCATCGTCGGTACGCCCATTGCCCTCGGAACGGGGCGGCGCAGCCGTCGCCACCGCCTCACTCGCATCACGTGTGGCTGGCTCACTCTGCGCTGTCGCAGCCGCGGCTGCCTCTCCAGTGCGAATGGGAGCGCCACCATCACCATTGCCATTTTCAGCCGGGCCTTCGCCGATCATAGCAATCAACTGGCCGATCGGCACCGTTTCGCCCTCTTGAACCAGAATCTTCTGCAACGTGCCACTCTCGTAAGACTCAAGCTCCATCGTGGCCTTATCAGTTTCTATTTCCAGTAAAATCTCACCCTTTTCAACCTGGTCGCCCGGCTGTTTCAGCCAGCGCCCGATCGTACCTTCCTCCATGGTATCGCTGAGGCGAGGCATGGTTACTTCAGCCATGAAAATCGCTCCTTCCTAACGGCGAGAACCTTCCAGTGTCCGATGGATAGCATCAAGCAAATGCTGGGCGCTGGGCAATGCCGCCCGCTCAAGCACCTTGGCATACGGCAAAGGAACCTCTACCCCGGCCACACGGCGGATGGGCGCATCGAGATAGTCGAAGGCCTCTTCCTGGATCATCGCCGCAATTTCCGCCCCGACCCCATACGAGCGCCAGTCTTCTTCGATAATCACCGCACGATTCGTCTTTTTGACCGAGTTGACAATCGTTTCTGTATCCAGGGGACGTAGCGAGCGCACATCGACAACCTCGGCGCTGATGCCATCTTCTTCCAGGCGGCGGGCCACATCGAGCGCCAGGACAGTCATACGTGAATAGGCCACGATTGTTATATCAGTCCCGGTTTTTTTCACCTCAGCCACGCCGAACGGCACGGTATAGTCACTATTTTCAGGCACCTCGCCCTTGGTGTTATACAGCGCCAGGTTCTCCAGGAAAATCACCGGGTCATTATCACGGATGGCTGTACGCAACATGCCCTTGGCATCATACGGCGTTGCCGGTGCAACCACCTTCAGACCAGGCACAAAGGCGAACCAGGCCTCGAAGTTTTGCGAATGCGTGGCTGCCAACTGCTGCCCACCACCACCAGGCGTACGGATCACCATCGGCACACTGGCCTGCCCACCAAACATATAGTGGATCTTGGCCGCATGATTCACAATCTGATCAATCGCCAGCAAAATAAAGTTAATCGTCATAATCTCAACCACGGGCCGCAACCCTAGCATGGCCGCCCCTGCCGCCATACCCACAAAGCCCTCTTCAGCAATGGGCGTATCTACCACCCGCTTTGCGCCAAACTCCTGCAGCAGACCAGCAGTTACCTTGTAGGAACCTTCAAATATCCCGATCTCTTCGCCCATCAGAAAGACATTCTCGTCGCGCCGCAGTTCATCACGCAGCGCTTCATTCAAGGCCTGGCGGTAGGTAATCACCGGCATGACTAGACCTCCTTTTCGGCCTGCTGGGCCGCCGCAATCGCATCAGAGGCACCGGGCGTATTTGCAACTGGTGTCGCATACATATAAGTAAACAGATCTTCGATTTTCGGATCAGGACTCTCATTCGCAAAGTCGATCGCGTTCTGCACCTCGTGCTCAACATGGTCAACCATCTGTTTGATCCAGTCTTCGTTGACAATTCCCGACTCTAGCAACTGATGAGCATAACGCTGGATTGGATCATCGGCGCGCCCCTGGCGCACTTCCTCTTCCGAGCGATACCGGGCTGGGTCGACCACTGAATGGCCGCGGAAGCGATAGCTGACAGCTTCGAGAATAATTGGCTCACCCTGCTGGGCACGTTCGCGCAGGCGCTGCGTGGCAGCGCGCATGGTTAGCACATCCTTGCCATCGATACGCTCGCCATAGATCTGAAAGGCACAGCCTTTCTTATACAGATCCGGTTCGGCTGACCCACGTTCGACCGTGGTGCCCATGCCATAGCCATTATTGACCACAAAGTAGATGATTGGCAGGCCATAGAGTTTCGCCATATTCAGCGACTCGTGCCATGCGCCAATATTAGTTGTAGCATCACCCATCTGGCAAATCACCACGCCTTCGCGTTCTTGATACTTCAGCGCAAAAGCTGCCCCAGTTGCCAGCGGAATCTGCCCACCGACAATCGCATAGCCGCCCATAAAATGGGAGTCGATGTCAAACAGATGCATCGACCCGCCACGTCCCCGCGAGACACCGGTTTCTTTGCCAAACAACTCGGCCATGACGGCACCAGGGTCGACACCCCGGCCAATGATATAGCCATGCTCACGATAGTTGGTGAAAATATAATCCTGCGGTTGCAGGGCAGACATCAGGCCCACAATTGTGGCCTCTTCGCCCAGATTGAGATGACAATAGCCACCGATGCGCGCCTTGGTATACATCTCACCCGTGCGCTCTTCAAAACGCCGGATCAGCAACATCTGATGATAATAATCGCGTAGCCGGTCGTGATCTTCCTGGGCCGGATCAAACTGATAACTGGTGACCACCCCACTCTGTATTTCCTCTGCGGCTCTGGTCATCATAGATACTCCTTGTTACAAACAAAGCCTGAACGTGCCTGCTGAAACAGGCCTATATAGTACTGATCGGCGTCTCCTCCTGACCCGATCAGTCAAAGCCAGAACATAGAACGGATAGTTGCAATCACATACCCGGCGGTTCAACCTCGTGCGTAAAGGCCGTATCCGGGGCGGCGCAACGTGGGCACTGTGACGGCACACGGTTACTGCGTACAATTTCACCACACACGCTACAAACCCAGCGCATTGCAATCTGGCGCACCAGGTCTGAGCGACTCAGGATACCGACAACCTTACCGCCCTGCAATACCGGAACGCGCCGAATATGCTGAATAGCCAGCAAATGTGCCACTTCTTCAGCCTGCGTATCCACACTGACACTGATCACACTGCGGCTCATAATGTCCCCAACGCGCTGCCCTTCCTTCGATATGAGATCATGATCCGTCAGCATACCGACCAGTCCACCGGCTTCATTGACCACAGGCAAACCGCTGATCCGATGACGAGCCAGCAGACGTGCGGCGTCTTCGACACTCGATCCTTCGCGGACACTGATGACATTGGGCGTCATGATTTCTCTGGCTTTCATGCCCCTTTAACCTTCCCTAAAACTTTGCAAAGGGCGCCTACTCTTGCGCTGCATGGCGCATATAGAAGCAAGAGCCGGTTTCTGTTCCACCGGTTCAACTATCCATCCAGACTATTAACTGCGCATAATGATCAGTATAACACGATGATTGATACTTTCCATGCCAGGTCAATGTGGAACTGTTCACGTGTAGGGGAAGAGATTCACCACGGAGGCACGGAAGAAAGCGGTGTATGCTGTGGCTATGAGGTGGCGGTTATGCCGGGAGTAGGGACGCGCTTCTGCGCGTCCGCCGGGCTAATGCAGGAAACGCC
>RRYU01021523.1_pt1 | contig 26427 bp, 25 predicted proteins | sample 2162651 | NCBI WGS metagenome assembly RRYU01 (sample SAMN10267283, study PRJNA491782) | microbial mat metagenome | isolation source: biomat in the production well | place: Japan: Minami-Kanto gas field, natural gas well KTG3 | collected 2017-06 | reverse complement strand
GGGGTTCGGGGTTCGGGGTTCGGGGTTCGGGGTTCGGGGTTCGGGGTAGCGTTAACCATTGGCTTTGCCGCGGTCAAGCTCGGTCGCTTGTTTCGGCTAAGGCAAGCCGTCGTTTGTTTGTCCAAGGGCTCTTCACAACACCGACGGGGCGTCGAGCTGCACTTGTTCGGAGGGACCGGGCTCGCTCGACACATCTCCGAAGGCGGCCTCGATACTGGCCAAAAGCTCCGGCACGGGTGTTGTCTGACTGGTGTCGATGAAGACCGCACGGGCACACTCCCCGGGATCCAAGGGTTGCCGAGCCGCGCGCTGGCGGTCGAGGACACGCAGGTTGGCTTCAGAAGCGTCCTCACCTCCGGCGAGGCGGCAGATGATGCGCTCCCGCAGCACTTCCAACGGGGCATCCAGGACAAGAATTGCGGCTCGAGCACCATGTCGTCGCGCCAGTCCCCAGAAGCGCGCGCGTCGCTCGTGCGCGATGAATGTGGCATCGACCAGGACGTCGTAGCCGTCGGCCAGAATCGCTTCGGCGAGCCAAAGCAAACGACCATAGGTCCAATCGGTCGCGGCTGGGAAATAGATGCCGGCGTCGAGCGACGCAAAGGTCGTCGCCCTCTCCGAGATCCCGAAGAGGCGCTTGCGCTCGACATCCGAGCGCAGGTGGATGACAGGCATCGCCTCGCGAAGCCGGCATCCCAGATAGCTCTTACCCGAGCCCGACAGACCGCAGGCGATCAGCAAACGAGGCGACCGGGGTGCGGTATAGGATTCGGCAAGCTCGAGGTAACGGATACATTGGGCTTGATCCCGTTCGACTTCCATGGGATTCAGGTCGACCTGCCCGAGGCGGATGGCAAGGACCTTTGCCCGAACGAGCGCGCGATACACCTTGTAGAAATCCAGGACCTGGAGCGACCCGTAATCGCCGTTGCGCTCGAGATAGCGGTTGAGGAAACGCCGCGCCCGGGGCACCGCACCCGACTCCTCCAGATCCATGATCAGGAATGCGATCTCGCTGGCCGTATCGATCCAACGCAGGGCGGGATTGAACTCGATCGCGTCGAAGATGCGGATCTGGCCGTCCACCAGGGCGATGTTGCCGCGATGCATGTCGCCATGGCACTCCCGGACATGACCATGCCGACGCCGTCGATCGATGGCCGGGGTCAGGGCCTGCCAGCGCGAGCCTGTCCATGCCTCCAACCGATCGAGCCGATCCGACTGATCCCGCAGGGCTGCGCACGCCCTGATCTGGACGAGGTTGGCAATCATGGACGCAAGCACGGCATCAGGCGTCCCGAATGGACCATCGGGATCGGCGATCGGGATTCGGGCATGAAAATCGGCAACATCCTCGGCCAAGCGGTCCATGAGCTCGCCGGACAGGGTCTGACGGCTCAGAAGGGCCTCTTGGGGAAAACGATGCATCTGTACGGCATACTCCTGGACCGGACCGGGCCGACCGATGCCCGGCGCACTCGCCGTGCCCGCGATGGCCACCACACCCATATAGAGGTCCGGCGCCAGGCGCCGATTGAGCCGCACCTCTTCCTCACAGCAATGGCGTCGGCGATCCAGGGTGGAAAAGTCGAGAAAACCGAGATTGAGTGGCTTTTTGAGCTTGTAAGCAAAGTCTCCGGCAAGAAACACATGCGAGATGTGGGTCTCGATGTGCTCTACCGGGTCGGCGGGATGCGGATAGGCATCCGGTCGCATGAGGGATGCGATCAATCGCTGAAAATCGTCGACGTCCACGGGGCAGCCCCATTTTCATCCCGCCGACACCAATCTCGGGTCAGACGGCCTTGAACTGAGTATAAGCGTTAATTAATATCCAGCCCTTGTTTCGCTCTTTCCTCAAGCTGGAGATGTTCATGTCTATCGAACGCATCGTGTTCGCCGTCGCGGGTGCTTTTATCCTGATCTCGGTCCTTCTTGCCCACTTCGTCAGCCCCTACTGGCTGTGGTTCACGGCCTTCGTCGGCTTGAACCTGCTCCAGTCGGCCTTCACGGGCTTCTGCCCGCTGGCCACCATCTTGAAAAAACTCGGGAAACAGCCGGGGACCGCGTTCTAGCCACGCAACTCCGTTCGATGACGTCTCGACGAGGGGACCTGGATTCCGCTTCGCTACATCCAGGCTACAGTCTGACGTCGCCGACACCCAGTACCAGAGAGGTTCGGCCACGAGGTGACTGGCGCATGGCGCCAGTCACCTCGTGGTTCTCGACCCGATCTCGGCTTGCAGCCGGATCGAGGTTTCCCCGCCTGACGGCTTCAGTCGACATCCACTGGGCATGCCCAGAGATCATGGTCTCCGGCGTCCGTGACCTCGACCTCGACGAAATCGCCCGGATCCAGCTCCCACGCGCCCGCGATGATCACCTGGCCGTCGATGTCGGGCGCGTCTGCGTAGCTCCGAGCGATCACCTCCTCTTCCTTGACCTCATCGACCAGCACCGTGAGCCGTTGCCCGATGCGTTCGGCGAGCTTTGAGCGGCTGATCCCGGCCTGCACGGCCATGAAACGGGCGACCCGCTCCTGCTTCAGCTCTTCCGGCACCGGATCGGGGAGTGCGTTGGCGGTCGCCCCCGCGACCGGCGAGTAGGGGAAACAGCCGACGCGGTCCAAGCGGGCCGAGCGCAAAAAATCGAGCAGCTGCTCAAAGTCCGCTTCGCTCTCGCCCGGGAATCCGACGATGAAGGTGCTGCGCATGACCAGTTGCGGGCACTGCTCGCGCCAGCGCGAAAGACGGTCCAGCACCTTCTCGGTGGCTGCCGGGCGCCGCATCGCCCGCAGGACTGACTCGCTGCCGTGCTGGAGCGGCATATCGAGATACGGCAGGATGAGCCCTTCCGCCATCAGGGGGATGAGCTCGTCGACATGCGGGTAGGGATAGACATAGTGCAGCCTGACCCAGGCCGGCAGGTCGCCGAGCGCCCTGGCGAGGTTGGTGGTATCGGTCTTGAGCGGCCGACCCTTCCAGAAATCCGGACGGTAGCGAAGATCCAGGCCGTAGGCGCTCGTGTCTTGGGAGATGATCAGCAGCTCACGGACACCCGCCTCGACCAACCGCTCCGCTTCGCCCAACACCTCGCCGAGGGGACGGCTTACCAGGTCGCCGCGCATGCTGGGGATGATGCAGAAGCTGCAGCGGTGATTGCAGCCTTCCGAAATCTTCAGATAGGCATAGTGCCGCGGCGTCAGCTTCACTCCTTGAGGCGGGACCAGGCTCGTGAAGGGGTCGTGCGGCGCCGGCAGCTGCGCATGCACGGCGGCCATGACCTCATCGAGGGCATGAGGGCCCGTGACGGCGAGTACTTGCGGATGCGCCTCGCGGACCACGTCGGCACGGGCACCGAGACAGCCAGTCACGATCACCCGACCATTCGCCGTCAGGGCCTCGCCGATTGCCTCCAGAGACTCGTCGACCGCGTCTTCGATGAAACCGCAGGTGTTGACGATCACGAGGTCTGCATCCTCGTAGGTCGGCCGGATTCCATAGCCCTCCGCCCTGAGCTGGGTCAGGATCCGCTCGGAATCGACCGTCGCCTTGGGACAGCCGAGGCTGATGAAACCGATGTTGGGGGGTTGGGTCATGGGCTCTCTGGAGGGGTCAGGGGTCAGGGGTCAGGGGTCAGGGGTCAGGGGTCAGGGGTCAGGGACATCGAAACAGAATGATGTGGGCAGACTCAAGGTCTTCGAGGACGACCCGAATCCCGCGTCTCAGGCCCCCGAATGGACTCGGCATTGTCCCGGTATTGCGCTATGGTACTCGGGCTGGGGTCCGAAACGAAACGGGCCAGACGGACTGGGCGCCGGACTGACGATCAAGCGACCGACGTCGCTTGATCGTCAGTCCGATCTGGGTGAGGATAGACCGCATTAGAAAAAACTGATAATCGCCCATCGCCCCTAGACCGCGTCACCACAGGTGCTCATGATGAGAGGATGCAAGCTCTGCCGGTACAGCCCGGTCTGCAACGATCTGCCCGGGATCTGTATCCTACTCATCTACGTTGCGATCATCGTCGTGGTGGTCGCGCTTGGATATCTGTTCGTGACTCAGGAGCTGCTCTGATTCGACCGTCCGGCTTGCATGGATACAGGCGAGGCTCCATTCGGTCAATCGATCCCTAACGCCCGTCAGACCCTCATGACCCCGAGATCAAGAGAATCGATGAAACATCCTGTCGTGCTCGTCGGTGTCGGCGAGATGGGTGGCGTCTTTGCGCGCGGCATCCTGAAGTTGGGACATCCGGTCTTCCCCGTGATCCGAGGGACGTCCCTGGCTGCGGCGGCGGCACAACTGCCCGAACCGCAGCTGGTCCTGATCGCCGTCGCCGAAGCCGACCTTGCCGGGACCCTCGCTGAGGTGCCTGCAGACTGGCGCGGGCGTCTCGGTCTCCTTCAAAACGAGCTGCTGCCGAAGGATTGGGTCGGCTGCGCGGATCCGACGGTGATCTCGGTCTGGTTCGAAAAGAAACCGGGCCGCGACCATAAGGTCATCATCCCGTCTCCGGTCTATGGTCCTCAGGCCGAGCTGCTCGCCGATGCATTGGCAACCTTGGAGATCCCGACGCGAGCTCTGACCAGCGCCGATACCTTGGTCTTCGAGCTGGCCCTGAAAAACCTCTTTATCCTGACCACCAACATCGCCGGACTGCGCACCGGGGGCACGGTCGCGACCCTGTGGACTCTGCATCGTGCCTTCGCAGAGCAAGTCGGCCATGAGGTCATCGACATTCAAGAGGCGCTGACGGGGCGTCGATTCGATCGAGACGCCCTCTTCGCCGCCCTGTCTGTCGCCTTTGATGGAGACCCGGAGCACGCCTGCCTGGGTCGCAGCGCTCCAGCGCGTTTGGCCCGCGCCATCCGCGATGGCGACGACCATGGTCTTGCACTGCCGGTCCTGCGTGAAATCGCCGCAGAGCAGCCCTGAGACCACCATCTCGATCGGCTCCAAGCATACCTGATACCCACATGGTCATTGCTCCAGGACGAACCGTCACACTCCACCTCGAGGTCCGTTTTCAGGATGGATTTGTCGCGCTCTCGACCTTCGACACCGAGCCCATCACCTTCACCATCGGCGACGGCACCATGACACCTGAGCTGGAGTCGACACTGCTGGGTCTGACCGCCGACACGGAGACCTATGTCGTTGCTCATGGCTCGGAGGTCTTCTCACCCTACGACGAATCCAACGTCCATTGGATGGAGCGCGGCGATTTTCCACCGGAGATCAAGCCTGCTCCCGGCCTGGTGGTGGCCTTCGAGACGCCGGGCGGGCACGAGACCAGCGGGGTGATCCTCGAGCAAGACGCCGATCGCGTGTGCGTGGACTTCAATCACCCCTTCGCGGGGCGATCCTTGACGATCCGCGTCAAGGTGCTCGCGGTGGCTCAAACCAAACCGATCCCTTATCCTCTCTCGCCATGAATATACTGCTCGCCAATCCCCGTGGCTTCTGCGCCGGCGTCGACCGCGCGATCGAGATCGTCGAGCGTGTGCTCGAGCTCTATGGCGCGCCCGTCTATGTCCGCCATGAGGTGGTCCACAACCGATTCGTCGTCGAGGGTCTCAAGAGGCGTGGTGCCATCTTCATCGAGGAGCTCGATGAGGTCCCGGATGGCGCAACCCTGATCTTCAGCGCCCATGGGGTCGCGCAGGCGGTCCGCCGCTCGGCGGAGGGACGCAATCTGCGCGTCTTCGATGCCACCTGCCCCCTGGTCACCAAGGTCCACCTGGAGGTCGCTCGGCACTGCAAGAACGGGATCGAGGTCATCCTGATCGGTCACGCGGGCCATCCTGAGGTGGAAGGCACCATGGGCCAATGTCTCGCCGACGGCGGCGCCATTCATCTGATTGAATCGGCCGACGACGTGGCGGGTTTGCAGATCAAGGATCCGTCGAGACTCGCCTATGTGACCCAGACGACGCTCTCTGTGGACGACACCAGCGGGATCATCGCCGCGCTGCGTGTGCGCTTCCCCGAGATCCAGGGACCGAAGAAAAGCGACATCTGTTATGCGACCCAAAACCGGCAGGATGCCGTGAGGGAGCTGGCAGAGCGCTGCGATCTGCTGCTCGTCGTCGGATCGACCAACAGCTCCAACTCCAACCGTCTGCGCGAGCTCGCCGAGAAGCAGGGCTGCGCCGCCTATCTGATCGACGGTCCAGAGGACATCCGCCAGGAGTGGCTGGCAGCCTCGCCAAGGGTCGGCCTCACGGCCGGGGCCTCTGCGCCGGAGGTGTTGGTCGAGCAGGTCATCGAGCAACTCAAGGCCTGGGGTGCAGCGGGCGTCGAAGAGCTGGACGGGATCCGCGAGCAGGTTGTCTTCCCGTTGCCGCGGGAGCTTGGCGGGAGGACGGCGGTATGATCGATGTCCTCGTCGTCGGCGGCGGGATCATCGGCCTCTTGACGGCCCGTGAGCTCGCGGACGCCGGTGCCGGTGTGACCCTGATCGAGATGGGCGAGACAGGCCGCGAGTCCTCCTGGGCCGGCGGCGGCATCATCTCCCCGGTCTACCCCTGGCGCGATCACGACGCCGTCACGGCGCTCGCGACCTGGAGCCAACAGGTCTATCCAAGTCTAGCCGAGGCGCTTACCGAGGAAACCGGGATCGATCCCGAGCTGACCGTGAACGGCATGCTCGTACTGGACATGGAAGAGGAGTCGCTGGCGTTCGACTGGGCCGAGCGTCATGGTCATCCCATCGAGCTGGTTGCGGGCGCCGAGCTCCACAAGATGGAGCCACAGCTCGGACCGGCGCTCACTCGGGGCCTCTTGTTGCCGCGCATCGCGCAGGTCCGCACGCCGCGCCTCGCCAAGGCGGTGCGCCGCTCGGTAGAGAACCGGATCGCGTTGCGTGAGAACGAGGAGGTGCTCGAGCTGATCGTCGATGGCGGACAGGTGTCCGGGGTCCGGACCCCGACCGGGATCATCGAGGCCAGGCAGATCATCATCTGCACGGGGGCTTGGACCGCCAAGCTGCTCGAGCAGCTTGGCCAGGCACCCGACATCAAGCCGGTCCGCGGCCAGATGATCCTCTTCTATGGCAAACCCGGCCAGATCAACCACATCACCTTGCATCGCGAGCGTTACCTCATCCCGCGCCGTGATGGGCGCCTTCTGTTCGGGAGCAGCCTGGAGCACACGGGATTCGTCAAGACGACGACCGCCGAAGTGCGCGAGGCCCTTTACCGAGCCGCATTCGAGATGTTCCCCATCCTTAAACGCACCCCGATCGAAGACCACTGGGCGGGTCTGCGGCCTGGCTCCCCAAGCGGGATCCCCTTCATCGGCGCCTACCCGTCCGTGGAAGGTCTCTTCATCAATGCAGGACACTTCCGAAACGGGCTGGTCACCGGCCCGGCCTCTGCGCGGCTCGCAGCCGACCTGGTCCTGGGGCGCGCCCCGACCCTGGATCCCGCGCCCTATGCCATTGGCGCTCCGCGCTAAGCGCAGCTAGGAGCCTGGCACACCGAAACGCCATCCTGATCCTGAGCCTGAGCCGGCCGATGGATCAGGCGCTGTTTCCCACCCGACGCATGGGGCCAGTCTTCGGCTGACGGAAACTGCCGGCCTCCTTCGCATCCCATTCAGCTTCCTGATCGCCCCATAAAAAACGCCAAGGCAGCCCGGAACACTTTCACACAGTCTGATGACCCAGGCCATTGCGAGCGCAGATGAAGCCCTCGCGAGACCCTGGGCTTATTCCTGTATTTTATAATATTAGGGGGTTCTGTATTGACGTCGAAAGGCGACCAGCACCACACGCGATTCTGACGTCTGCCGGCTCCGACCGGTCGAACCGAAGCCCGACGCTCACCAGCAACCGATCGCGCTTGGCTGAAATGTCGGCCCGGAGCTATCGATGGTATCGGCAGAGATGATGCGGCGAGATGCAGAGCCTGTTATCAGCGCCTGGCATTGAGGAGACATTCGATGAACATGCACATGAAGACTGACGCCGTACCCAGTCATCACACAAAACGCGACAAACCCGGGATCGGAGCGGGAGTGCGTTGGATGCTCGCGCTGCTCGCCATCTTGGTCAGCGTTTCTCCCGCAATGGCCTACGATGAGGCCCTCGCCTCGACCTATCAGCAATTCTTCTCGGCGTTCGCGGAAAAAGACGCCGCCAAGGCGCTTCAGTTCATGACGGTGGACAAGGTCGTCGAGACCCTCAACAAGGGCGAGGATCTGGTCTTACTCGACGTTCGCACGCGGCATGAGCAGTCGATCATCGGATTGACTCATCCGAACACACTTCACATGCCGATGGACGAGGTCTTCAGACCTGAAAACCTCGCGAAGATCCCGACCGATAAGCCAATCGTCGTCACCTGCCACTCCGGAGTGCGCTGCACGACCATCGCCCTAGCCCTCAGGAGCATTGGCTTCGAAAAGGTGTTCTCGATGAAGGGCGGGCTGACGGAGCTCATGAAATACCTGGACGCCAAGACGGCATTCTTGACCGGAGACGAGAAAGCCGCGATCCCTGCAGCCGGCAAATAGCAAGGGGACTGCGGTGTCGCCTCGGGGACTGGCGCGTTCGACACGCTTCCCTCGAGGCGATCGGCGAAGCGAAGTACCGCACCTTCATGGCATCCGTGAAGCTGCCGTGGACGCGAGTCCGGGCGGTGCTCTGGCGGGCGATCCCCGAGCCGCTCACCGACGGGCGCCTGCTGCTGGTGTTGGACGACTCGATCAATCCGAAAACGGTTCGCGGTTCCCGCATCCGCTCGTGCAACGAACGCGGCGCACGATCTGCGCGGGATCGTCTACGGAAGGCCGCTCGGTCACACGGACTCTTCAAGGGATTGGTATTCTGCTATAGATATGGCGGAGAGAGAGGGATTCGAACCCTCGATGGGCTATTAACCCATACTCCCTTAGCAGGGGAGCGCCTTCAGCCACTCGGCCATCTCTCCGGAAAACGGGTGTCTCGGCACGGGGTCCGCGCTTCGACAGGGCGTGCGGTCCTTCCAGTCGGGTTGCTTGGCTGGCGACCGCGCTGCGGTCGATACCGGCGTCCCGCTTCGTCGACCGACCTACGTCAGGATCGCTCGTAGGTCATCCGAACTGGAAAGAGCGCGTAGTTTATCCTGCCCGCACGCCCTTGGCTACTCAGTCGAGGCGGCTGCCTGGCGCGACGGCCCCGGCAATCGGCCCACCTTCGGCCTGTTCACGTTTGATGCGCTCGTAGATCTCCTCACGGTGTACGGCAACATCGCGAGGTGCATTGACACCGATTCTAACCTGATTTCCTTTGACACCAAGCACAGTCACGGTAACCTCATCACCGATCATGAGGGTTTCGCCAACCCGGCGAGTCAAGATTAACATCGTTTTTTCTCCCTTTCGTTCCCTATTCCGATTGAATGGTATGCACAGATCGGCAACCAAACGTGCGCCCGTGAAGACATCCGGGATACAGAGTTACACACAAAACGGGCTTCGATAGACCAACTTCAATACCCGGATTTTAGCACCTGCCCGGGCGAAGCCCTAGTCCTGTGACTCAATGCAATGATTTTTGTTCTCGAACGATGATTCCAAGCCGCTTCCAGGCCCATCCGATCGGCGCTCGAGATAAGGTTGGATCCGGCTTCAGGACGACTGGGATCCATCGGATGGCTGCAGCCCGTCGAGTCCGAACGCCTCGTGGAGCGACCGCACTCCGAGCTCGAGGTACTTTTCGTCCACCACCACCGATATCTTGATCTCGGACGTCGAGATCATCCGAATGTTGATCCCCTCCTTGGCCAATGTCGCGAACATCAGACTTGCGATCCCGGCATGGCTGCGCATCCCGACACCGACGAGCGAGATCTTCACGATCCGACTATCCCCGAGCACCTGGCGCGCACCCAAGTCCTTCGCCGTCTGGTCCAGGATCTCCAAGGCGCGTGGAAAGTCGTTGCGGTGCACGGTGAAAGTGAAGTCGGTGGTCGCTTCCTGCGCGGCGATATTCTGGATGATCATGTCGACTTCGATATTGGCGTCGGCGATCGGCCCGAGGATCCGGTAGGCGACGCCGGGCTGATCCGGCACCCCGAGCACGGTCAACTTGGCCTCGTCGCGACTGAAGGCGATTCCGGAGATCTTGGCGTCTTCCACGATGTCTTCCTCAAAAGTGATGAGCGTGCCCTCGCCCTCATCAAAGCTCGAGAGTACGCGCAAGGGCACCTTATATTTACCGGCAAACTCGACCGAACGGATCTGCAGCACCTTGGACCCGAGACTGGCCATCTCGAGCATCTCCTCGAAGGTGATGCGATCGAGCTTACGTGCCTTGGGCTCGACCCGAGGGTCGGTGGTATAGACGCCGTCGACGTCGGTGTAGATCTGGCACTCGTCGGCCTTGAGGGCCGCGGCGATGGCCACGGCCGAGGTGTCGGAGCCGCCGCGACCGAGCGTCGTGATGTTGCCCTGCGCGTCGATCCCCTGGAACCCGGCGATGACGACCACGCGACCGGCCTCCAGATCGGCGCCGACGCGCGCCGCATCGATGTCGCGGATCCGTGCCTTATTGTGGGCACTATCGGTCAGGATATGGACCTGGGGACCCGTGTAGGAGCGGGCCGGACAGCCCTTCGCATCGAGTGCCATACTGAGCAGCGCAATGGTCACCTGCTCGCCGGTCGACAGAAGGACGTCGAGCTCACGCGGCAGCGGACGCTCCTGGATCTGTTTTGCAAGCCCGATCAAGCGATCGGTCTCCCCGGACATGGCCGACACGACCACCACGACCTGGTCTCCCCGGTCGCGCCAGCGCTTGACCCGCTCGGCAACCGTCTGGATGCGCTCGACGCTTCCGACGGATGTGCCGCCATACTTCTGAACGATCAGCGCCATCGACTTCTCCCGGCATTCACATCTGGATCTCGCGTCATCTGTTTCGCGTCCCTTGCACGCTTAAGACTCAAATACTGTTTGATGTAAGGCCGAGCCGAAGTCCCCATGAAGATGCGTCGTCGGGACAGAAAGCATATGGGGACCCCCAATGGCTCGACCGAAAAGTGCTTCACTGATTGCTCGATAAGGCGTGCGGTCCGCTGTTTCAGATGAACCACTGTAGTCGCCCGCGACGCGTATCCGCGGGATCGATGTTCGTGGCTTTGCGGATCCGGCGGATAAAGGGTGACGGCTGCTTTCAGACACGCTGCCGCACCCAATCGTCCACCAGTGCCAGGGCCGCGGGGAGACCGGCCGGGTCGCTGCCGCCGGCTTGCGCCATATCGGGACGCCCGCCGCCCTTCCCGCCGACCTTCTCCGCGACCTCCCGGATCAAGTCCCCGGCCTTGAGGCGATCGGTCAGATCCTTGGTGACGCCGGCAATCAGACTGACCTTACCGTCGGACTCGGTCGCGAGAACGACGACGGCGGAGCCGAGCTTGTCCTTGAGCTGATCCAGGGTGACGCGCAGCGCCTTGGAATCAGCCCCGTCCAGCCGCGCGGCGAGCACCTTGATGCCGTCGATCATGACCGCCTGAGACGCCATGTCTTGACCGGCCGAGCTGGCCAGCTTGGCCTTGAGCTGCTCGAGCTCCTTTTCGAGCCGCCGACTGCGCTCCAGTAGCTGGACAACGCGCTGGTCGACATCCTCGCGTCCGCCCTTGAGGAGTCCGGCCAGACGGATGAGACGATCTTCGTCGGCCTCGATCCAGTCCAGCGCCGTCGCGCCCGTGACCGCCTCGATACGCCGCACGCCGGAGGCGATCCCGCCCTCAGCGATGATCTTGATCAGGCCTATATCCCCGACTGCCTTGACATGCGTCCCACCGCAGAGCTCGGTCGAGAAATCGCCCATGCGCAGCACGCGCACCTGATCCGCATATTTCTCCCCGAAGAGTGCCATGGCCCCGGACGCCTTCGCGTCGTCCAGGCTCATGATTCGGGTCTCGACCAGATGATTCTCCCGGACCTCGCGGTTGACCAGACGCTCGATCCTGAGGATCTGCTCACGCGAAACGGGCTCGTAGTGGGAGAAGTCGAAGCGAAGCCGGTCCGGACCCACGAGCGAGCCCTTCTGTTGAACATGCTCGCCGAGGACTTGACGCAAGGCCGCATGCAGCAGATGCGTCGCAGAATGGTTCAGTGCCGTCGCACGACGCCGCTCACCATCCACCCGCGCATCGACCCGATCACCGATGGCCAGAACACCCTCGGTGACCCGTCCGACATGACAGATGGCGCCCTCGCCTTTCTTTTGGGCGTCCAGGACCTCGAAGCGGCCCGTCTCGCTGGTGAGCCAGCCGCGATCGCCGACCTGGCCGCCCGACTCGCCATAGAAGGGCGTCAGGTCCAGAATGACGAGACCCTCCTCGCCGGCCCTGAGCTGGTCGCAGGAGCCCTCGGCGCCGTATAGGGCGACCACGATCGCCTGCTCTTGAAGCCGCTCGTAGCCACAGAACTCTGTCTCACCCTCGATATCGATCGTCAACCCCGCCGCGCCGCCGAACTGGCTGGCAGCGCGCGCGCGCTCCCGTTGCTCATCCATCGCAGTCTCGAACCCAGCCATATCCAGCGTCAGGCCCCGCTCGCGTGCGATGTCGGCGGTCAGATCCGTGGGAAATCCATAGGTGTCGTAGAGCTTGAAGACGGTCTCGCCGGGGATCTGCGCGTCGGTCAAGCCCGCGATGGCCTCGTCCAGGATGCGCATCCCGTGCTCCAGGGTCTCGGCGAAGCGCTCCTCTTCGAGCAGGATGATGCGCTGCACGTGCTCGCGTGCCGCGACCAACTCCGGATAGGCGGCACCCATCTCGGACACCAGGGCGGGAATCAAGAGATGGAAGAAGGGGGTCGTGCAACCGAGTTGATAGCCGTGACGAATGGCGCGACGCATGATGCGGCGCAGGACATAGCCACGGCCCTCATTACCCGGCGTCACCCCGTCGGTGATCAGGAAGGCAGCAGACCGGACATGGTCGGCGATGACGCGCAGCGACTTGTTCTCCTGATCCGTGCAGCCCGTCACCCTGGCCGCCGCCCCGATCAGGCGCACGAAGAGGTCGATCTCGTAGTTGCTATGCACGCCCTGCATCACGGCAGCGAGGCGCTCCAGGCCCATCCCGGTATCGACCGAAGGGCGCGGAAGCGGGGTGAGCGTCCCCTCGGCATCGCGGTTGTACTGCATGAAGACGAGGTTCCAGATCTCGACATAGCGGTCGCCGTCCTCATCCGGCGAGCCTGGCGGCCCACCTGGGATCTCGGGGCCGTGGTCGTAGAAGATCTCCGAGCAGGGACCGCAGGGGCCGGTCTCGCCCATGGACCAGAAATTATCCTTCGCACCGCAGCGGGAGAATCGCGCGGGATCGACTCCGATCTCTTTCAGCCAGATGTCGGCGGCCTCGTCGTCCTCCGTGAAGACCGTCACCCAGAGACGCTCTGGCGGCAGACCCAGGACCCGGACCAGATAGTCCCAGGCAAACTCGATCGCCTCGTGCTTGAAATAGTCGCCGAAGCTGAAGTTGCCGAGCATCTCGAAGAAGGTATGGTGCCGGGCGGTGTAGCCGACGTTCTCGAGATCGTTGTGCTTGCCACCGGCGCGCACGCACCTCTGCGAGCTGACCGCCCGCTGGTATGGCCGCCGCTCTCGCCCGAGAAAGACCTCTTTGAACTGGACCATCCCGGCGTTGGTGAAGAGCAGGGTCGGATCATTGGCCGGAACCAAGGGGCTTGACGGCACGCGCTCGTGATCGCGTTGCGCGAAATAATCGAGGAAACTCGCTCGAAGCTCTGCACTGGTGGTCATGGGTATGCTCGGTTGGACTGCGGCGCCGACTGGTCACTCGGGCCAACGCAGGAAACGGCGGATCATCTCGGGGGGAAATCCACGCTGCTCGAGGAAGCGACCGCGCCGGGCGTATTCGGCATGATCGGGCGGTGACTCGCTGCCGAAGCGGCGATCGTAGACCTCGGCGATGTAGGCGACCCAATCATCCTTCATGATCTCGAGGTGAGGGTCGATGAGCGCGTCGGAAAGACCCTTCTCGAGCAATTCGGCGCGGATCCGCACGGGCCCGAAGCCTTTGGCCGCGCGTTCCGCGACGTACTGCTCGGCCAGACGCGCCTCATCGATGGCCCCCTCCGCGACCAGTCGATCGAGCGCCTCGCCGATCTCGGCGTCGTCGAAACCGCGGGAGCGGAGCTTCCGCTCCAGCTCCAGGCGCGAGTGCTCGCGGGTCGCAAGGAGCCGACGCGCACGATCAGTAATCGCGGCCGCTGGGTCCGGGTCTTCCATCGCTCGACCTGGATACCTCCTGTCAGGTCTCGGCCGGTGCCTCGGCGGGGGGTGCCGCCTCGACGTCCTTCGGCAGGAGCTTGTCGCGGATCTTCGTCTCGATCGCCTTGGCGATCTCCGGATTCTCGCAGAGGAAGTTACGCGCGTTGTCCTTGCCCTGGCCGATGCGATTGCCCTCGTAGCTGTACCAGGCGCCTGATTTCTCGATGAAACCCTCGTTCACGCCGAGGTTGATGATTTCGCCCTCGCGCGAGATCCCGTGTCCGTAGAGGATGTCGAACTCAGCCTGCCTGAAGGGCGGGGCGACCTTGTTCTTGACCACCTTGACCTTGGTCTCGTTGCCGATCACCTCGTCCCCTTTCTTGATGCTCCCGATCCGGCGGATGTCGAGCCGCACCGAGGCATAGAACTTGAGCGCGTTGCCGCCGGTCGTGGTTTCCGGGGAGCCGAACATCACGCCGATCTTCATCCGGATTTGATTGATGAAAATGACGAGGCAGTTGGACCGCTTGATGTTCCCGGTGAGCTTGCGCAACGCCTGGGACATTAGACGCGCCTGCAAACCGACGTGCGAGTCGCCCATCTCGCCCTCGATCTCGGCCTTCGGAGTCAGTGCCGCGACCGAGTCGACGACCACTACATCCACCGCGCCGGAGCGCACCAGCATGTCGGTGATCTCGAGGGCCTGCTCACCGGTATCGGGTTGAGACACCAGCAGGTCGCTCATGTTGACGCCGAGCTTCTCGGCGTAAAGCGGATCCAGCGCATGCTCGGCATCGACGAAGGCTGCCGTGCCGCCGAGCTTCTGGGCCTCGGCGACGATATGCAGCGTCAGGGTGGTCTTGCCGGACGACTCTGGTCCGTAGATCTCCACCACGCGTCCTTTGGGCACGCCGCCGATACCGAGCGCCAGATCAAGGCCGAGCGATCCGGTTGAGATGGCCTCGACCTCCCGGACGGCCCCGATGTCGCCCATACGCATCACCGAACCCTTACCGAACTGCTTTTCGATCTGGGTCAGGGCGGCGGCCAATGCCTTTTTACGGTTGTCGTCCATTCGGTCTCCGTTGAACCTGATCGGCTGACGCGGATCGGTCGGGGCTGATCGACCAAGAGCCGATCGGAGCGGGCTCGGGCATCGCGACGCGATATCCATGATTGCGCCTTGCGGCTCTTGGGTGATGATAAGGAAGTCATGCGTGCCGGTCGGAAAAGCCTCAACCCGCGCGACAGTTGGCGATTATCGCATAGGCGATCCGCAAACGTCACAGGCATGCAAGGCAGCAGCAGTTCCAAATTTTCCACCCACCTCGGTCACCCAGGCAGGACGCCCGTTGCCCGGGACCGCCGACTTCAGTCGGCCGAGGAGCGAGCGCTCCCCAAGTGACGGGGCCTGCCCCCTGATCGGGGATTCTCGCCGACTGAAGTCAGCGGTCCCGGGGTCTTGCTGGCCGCCGAGGAGTCAAATTTGGAATTGCTGGCAAGGCAGCGAGGCGATCACGAAAAAGGCATCTTCCTCTTGCAACCCATCTCCGGGCGCGTTCCGACTAGGAGCCTGTCCGACTTAGGTTCCGGATTGGGTTCCGAGAGCCTGCATTGGCAAAAATGAGACAGGCGATGACGTCTGAAACATCGAAATTGTCGGTATATTTCGCGAAAACGCGCGATCTTGTCCTCTTTTTCATCCTTTAAGCGCAAAAAGTCGCTTGAGATTCCATCCCAGACACACGAGCGCCCACTCGCCCTGCACCGCACGCAGGCCGCGCAGCAGGAATTGGCGAAAGCCCTGCACCTGCTTGATGATGCCGAAGACGGTCTCGACCGTGGCCTTGCGCTTGGCATAGCAAGCCTTGCCGTCGCGGGTGCGCAGCCGATGCGCATTGGCCTGGGCCGGCGTCGGCTGGTCCTGGGGAGGCAGCGGGTCGTCGGCGAGCCGCTCGGCCAAGGGCGGATTGTGGCGCTGGCGCACTTCGGGGATGTAGGAATCGATGCCGGCGGCCGCGCAGTGATTGAGGTTCGCTTCGCTGTGATAGCCGGTGTCGGCCAGCAGGGCTTCAACCTCGCCGAGGACCTCGGGCAGGGCAGCGAGGCACTCCAGGGCCGGGGCGACCTCCTGCTTGTCGTTGGGGTGATCGGTGACGTGCTGCGCGACGATCAGGTGCGTCTCGGTATCGACGCCGGCCTGGGCGTTGTAGGCCTGCTCGAAGCCGCCGCCGGCGGTGGGCATGATGCGCGACTCGGCGTCGGTGAGGCTGACCTGATCCGTGGCTCGCGGGCCGGGCTCGGGCGCCCGGGGCGGTTTGCCGCCGGGCTTCCGGCCGGTGCGCTCGGTCCGGGCTTCGCGCTCGGCCAGCTTGCTCGCGTACTCGGCCTGCTCGGCCTCGAAGCGCGCCTGCGCGCGGGCTTCGATCTCGGCCTTGGCCGCGGCGATGACGGCGAGGCGCTGCTCGCGGCGCTTCAGCTCCAGCGGGATGTCCAGTTGCTCCGGCAGCGGTGCGTTGTCGGCCTGCTCGGCCAGACGCAGCAGCTCGTCGACCTCGCCCTTGAGCTGCTCCTCCAGACGGTTGGCGTGCTCGAAGCTCAGCGCCTTGTGCTTGCTCGCATTGGCTTTGAGCTTGGTCCCGTCGAGGCTGACGGTGCCGAGCTTGAGCAGCCCCATCGCCTGCGCGATGAGCAGCACCTCGGTGAACAGCCCCGCCAGGTCGTCGAGAAAGCGCTTGCGAAAATCGGCGATGGTGCGGTGGTCGGGATGGGTGTTGGCGCAGATGTAGCGAAACGCGATCGAGTCGTGCGTCGCCTGCGCAAGCTTACGGCTGGAGAACACGCCGGTGGCGTAGCCGTAGAACAGCAGCGCCACCAGCATCGCCGGGTGGTAGGGCCGCGAGCCGGTGCCGGCGTACGCCGCCACCAGCCGACTCAGATCGAGCCGATCGACGATCTCCACCACGAACCGCGCCAGATGATCTTCGGGCAGGTACTCCTGCACCGTCGCCGGGAACATGTCCGGCGTCTCCCGATCCACCGTTACGAAGTTCACCGCCATGCTGCATACTCTTGTCTACACGAACCCGGCCCTATTGTACCCGAAGGCGGCGCCGACAAGTCGGACAGCCTCCTAGGATTCGGGCCTCAGGGGCCAGCGACGGCGAACCCGATAAACGGGTCCAGCGCCGCCGTATCCAGCGGCCAGAACGAATTCACGCACCGCCCAATGCACGGGCGTCGACCAATCGGTGGAGGCTGGTCCTGAAGCACGGCGTGCCAGTGTCAGGTGCGGTTGGTACGGTCGCGGATCGGGGGACAGGCCGCATGTCGCGAGATGCGCCCAAAGGTCCGACACGAGCCTGGACAAGGGTTCGGGCGCGGAGGTCGGGCCACACCAGAGCACGCGCGCACGACGAAATTGTCCGACTCGATCGATCACGAGCTCGAAGGGGACACAACGGATCTCATCCGCGGCGCGTTCCACACAGTCAAGCGTCTCTGACGAGAGCGGCCCAAGGAAGGCGAGCGTCAGATGGAGATCGCTCGGGTGGGCAACGCGAGCGCCGACGGGCACCAGTCCCCGGAGATTCGAGGTCAAAGCGGCACGCACCCCGTCATCGGGCCAGAGGGCGAAAAACCAGCGCTCAGCCAAGATCCTGGAGCCTCTGCATCATGCCTTCGATCGCCGCCTGGACCGATTGGCGGCGCACGCTGTCGCGATCCCCCTCCAATTGCAGACGCCGGGTCGAGACTCGACCCTCCGGCCAGGCCCAGGCGATACAGACCGTCCCGACAGGCTTATCCGGACTGCCGCCGCCGGGTCCGGCGATCCCGCTGATAGCCACGGCCACCTGTGCCCTGCTTCGGGCCAAGGCGCCAGCCGCCATCTCGGCAACCACAGCCTCGCTGACGGCCCCATGGGTCAGCAGCGTCGCGCCATGCACACCCAGCATCTCCTGCTTGGCCTCATTGCTGTAGGTCACGAAGCCTCGATCGAACCAGATGCTGCTCCCCGCAAGATCGGTGACGACCTTCGCCAGCCAACCCCCGGTGCAGGATTCCGCGACCGTAAGTCTCCAGCCAAAGCGCATCATGAGGTCGGCAAGCTGGGCGGCATTCGGTTCCTCATTGAGGACGTGTTTCGGATCAGGCATTGCCTCGTGCTCGATAAGTCAAACGAAGCCAAAAAACGGGACCAGCCCTTTTCAGCGACCCCGAGGTGGAAAACCAGGCATCTTGGACCCAGAATCCCGATCCAACACACCCACACGCCGATCCTGGCGTAGCACCCGAGAGCCGATGCGATGACCGATCTACAGATCTATTGTGAGCATAAGCCATCCCCCGCCAAACTGGATGTCCTGGGGGTCGACGACTGGTCCATCTGGAAGAAAGAGCCCTCGACCTTCACCTGGCGCTACGAGCGCCCCGAAACCTGCTATGTCATCCGCGGGCGTTTTCGTGTGACCCCGTCCGGTGGCAACCCTCAGACCTTCAGCCGTGGCGATCTGATCACCTTTCCCGCAGGCATGGAATGCACCTGGGAGGTGATCGAGCCAGTCGAAAAGCATTTTCGGTTAGACTGATCGAGAGGCGTCGGGCATAACAGGCGCCCCCTGGCCCGCGCGAGACCTCAGCAAACAGCCGAAGGTCGTCTTGCTGGACCCGATGAGTTGCTCAGGGATCAGACGACGCCATCGCCTTGGCGAGCACATCACTTCGACCGATACCAGCCCGCGGCCGAGCCTTTCCACACGCGGCCAACACATCCCGGCGCTCGATCACCGGGCACCGATCATTGAGAGAACCATCCCGAGATGATCCGCGAGAACATCGATTTCTCAGCCTATCTGCCGCGCCGTATTACTTTGATCGAAGACCAGGAGGGCCAGGCTTGGCTGACGACACTCGATCTCGACAAGGTCATCCAGATGGCCGACCTCCCACCGAACCTCATGGAGCATGCCGTCAAGGTGCGTGACACCATCCAGGAGATCATGACCGCCGGCGCGACGGGCGATCTCTGACGACCGATTCGCTATGACCCTCCTCCATGCCCGCTCACAAAGGCATGCAGCGGCTGGGTCTCCTCGAACTTGCGCATCTGCTCAGAGGTGGCTTCCTGCTGGTACTGCGTCTTCCATTCCTGATAGGTCATGCCGTAGATCGCCTCACGGGCTTGGTCGTAGGACATGGCGACGCCGCGCTCGGCTGCCGCGTTCATGTACCATTTGGACAGACAGTTCCGGCAGAACCCCGCGAGGTTCATCAGGTCGATGTTCTGCACGTCCGAGCGTCGCTGCAGGTGCTCCAGTAAGGCACGAAACGCCGCGGCCTCGATCTCAATCTTGGTCTGCTCGTCCACACTGCTCTCCCAGAAGGTCATGGATTGAAGTCGCGCCGGGAGGCGCGGATACTCTTTCGCGTTGGATATCGTCGATACCGATCGCACGAAGGGCTCGGTCTGCCGACGCGACCGAACGATCGATTCCCCAGCCCCCTTGTGCCACTCAAGCCTGGATTCGACGGATCGATCACGCCTAGCCGCCAGGAACGCATTTTTCCATGGCATAACCCTGACGTCCTTCGCGGCTTCGCATGAGCCCTGCTGGTTCGACCATTTGCGAAAACCGAGGTCATTTTCAGGCATCATCCGAGACCAACGCCTATGGATTATCTGAGCCTCTCACGTGCCGCACGCCTCGCCGGCGTGACGCGCGCCGAGTTACAGCGACGCATTCGCCGCGGTGACATCACCACCTTCGAGGGTTCGGTCGCTGTCAGCGATCTGCTCCGGGCCTATCCGTCGGTCAGTCTTCACGACGACGCGGCGCTGGAGCGTGTCGAGCGGATCAAGACGGATGCACTGCCAAAGACCGACAGCCAGGACAGCGTTCTGCCGAGCCCGCAGGTGCTGGTTGCACGTCTCCGCGCCATGGGGACCATGCTGGTCGAGCGGATGTCCGCATTGAGTGCCGCGGAGGCCCTGCTCGACCAGGTCGGCGAGCAGCTCGAGACCCTGTCGCAGACCCCTCCGGAGGCGCTCGCCGCTCGCGCACATGAGACCCGCGACTGGTTCCTCGAGGCCCGCAAGTCGCAGGTCGCGGGGTCCCTTCCCGACGACCGCGCACAACTCCTTGCCAAAGACACCTTCCTTCGCATCATGGCAGCCAACGTCAAGCTCATCCCGAGTGGCCACGACTATTTCGTCGAGGGCAATGATTCGATCCTGGATGCCTCCGTCCGTGCCGGGCTCAACCTCAATTACGGCTGCTCAAGCGGCAATTGCGGCGCCTGTAAAGCACGCCTCGTCAGCGGAGAAACACGTCGGATCCGCGAGCACGACTATGTTTTGAGCGAGCGCGAGAAGCAGATGGGCTACCTCTTGACCTGCTCGCACACTGCGGTGACCGACGTCGTCATCGAGGCGGCGGAGGCGCTTTCGGTCACCGACCTGCCCCATCAGGAGATCCGCGCCAGTCTGCGCAAGTCCGAGCATATCTCGGACGACCTGATCTCGCTGCATGTCCAGGCTCCGAGGACCCAGACGCTCCGATTCATGTCCGGGCAGCGGGTGCGTTTGACGCTCGAGGACGGTTCTGCTCGCGAGCTCCCGATCGCGAGCTGCCCGTGCAACGGTCGCAATCTTTGGTTCTATGTCAGACGGGGTCCAGACGCCTTTTCCGAGGCCGCCTTCGGAGCGCTGCGGCCCGGTCAGATGATCACCGTCGAGGGCCCATACGGCAACTTCGTCTTGACTGAAGATGCCCCCGAGCCCGCCATCTTCATCGCCTTCGGTGACGGCATCGCCCCGATCAAGAGCCTGATCGAGCACGCCGTCTCGATCGATCTGATCGAGTCGTTCCACTTGTATTGGGATACCGGACACCCCGAAGGTCATTACCAGGGCCGTTGGGGACGAGCGCTCACGGATGCCCTGGACAACTTCCAGTTCACACCCTTGATGAGCGGCCGGCCCGAGGACGTCTTCGCGGTCATCCGCTCGGACTACCCGAGCCTAGCCGGCATGCGCTTCTATTTGGCGGGTCCCGAGGCACCGATCGGCCGGCTGGCGGGGCTGCTTCGTGGTTTAGCGGTCCTGGGGGACCGGATCGCCAGCGAGACGACCGAAACTTGAGATCGAGCTGGTGATTTGCCGTCCCCGGCAATCAACAGCTGCGACGGCTGTTCATGCGACCGTCAGGCGGCGCGCGGCTTCATCTCGCCAGGAGGCAGGAATACCGTCCCATTGCCGAATCAGCACCGCCGAAAGACCAGCATGTAGTTGACCCCGAGCCAGCCTGTGTAACCGAAGGCCCGGTTGAATGGATTCACCCGGACGCCTGTTTGGTCCTTGAGCTCGAACTCACCACCAAGAGCGTCCTTGACCTGCGCCGGACGCACCAGCTTGCGATAATGATGCGTCCCCTTGGGTAACCAGCGGAGCAGGTATTCGGCCCCGATGATGGCGATGAGGAAGGCTGCGATGGTTCGATTGATCGAGGCGACGAACATGACCCCGCCCGGCCGCACCAATCGGCCGCAGTCGGCAAGAAAATCGCTTAGATGCTCGACGTGCTCGATGACCTCCATGTTGAGCACTGCATCGAACTCCTCCCCCGCACGCACCAGATCATCCGCCGTGCCCAGGCGATAGTCGATGTCCAGACCGCTCCACTGCGCATGGAGTTGCGCCACTCGAACATTTTTCTCGGTGATCTCGACTCCGGTCACCTGCGCGCCGAGCCTGGCCATCGACTCGCTCAGGATCCCGCCTCCACATCCGATATCGAGTAGCTTCAGACCCTCGAATGGACGTTCGGCCTCGGGATCTCGGCCGAAGGCTGCTGCCAGATGGCGGCGGATGTACTCGACCCGAAAGGCGTTGAGCCGATGCAGCGGCCAAAAAGGACCCTCGGCATCCCACCAACGGTGTGCGAGACGCTCGAAATAGGCGACCTCGTCCGGATCGATCGTTGGTGCAGTGAGATGCACGACGCTCATGGCCCTTCTCCTGTGGAAACCCTCTTTGCTGAAAGCAGATCGTGGTGATGGGTCGGATTTCCAATGGACGCCTGGACCCCCATCCTGGGGCGCATCATGTCGAGGATTCCATCTCCGCGACTCTGCGTCTCCTCACGAGGCATCCCGGATCGGCGAAGCGAGCGTCTGGGACACCACACCGGTGACAGGCTGTCTGCCCTCAGCACCGATCGATTCGATCAGACGCCAGATATCCCTCCGACTGCATCTCGACCAGGCGACTCAGGAGACGTTCGTGCGGAAAATCGATCAGACCGCCGGCATAGAGGCGGTCGACCGGGGCAGCGGTCGAGAGGATGAGCTTGACGCGCTGGTCGTAAAACTCGTCGACGAGATGCAGGAATCGCCGCGCTGCCGCCTCGTGCGCCGGACCCAGGATGGGTACGCCGGACAGGAGGACGGTGTGGAACTCGCGAGCGATCTCGATGTAATCCGCCGCGGATCGGGCACCGCCGCACAGGGCGTCGAAATCGAACCAGATGACGTCCGGGCCCTGGCGACGCACCGGAAAGGCGCGGCCGTTGACGGCGAAGGATCCGGATCCGTCCTGATGTCCGCCGGTCAGACGGTCGAAATAGGCGGCCAGCTGTCGGTCGGTCTCCTCCGGGCCATGCTCGTCGACGACGAAGAAGACACCCGTCCGGGTCAGGGCACGCAGTCGATAATCGCTGCCGCCATCGAGCTCGAAGACCCGCGTGTGGCGCTGCAGCAGATCGATCGCCGGCAGGAACTGCTGACGTTGCAGACCATTGCGATAGAGATCTTCGGGTCTGGTGTTCGCCGTGGTCACCAGGGTGAGACCTCGCGCGAAGAGCGCATTCAGGAGCCCGTGCAGCAGCATGGCATCCGTGATGTCGGTCACCAGGAATTCGTCGAGACACAGCACCCGAATCTCGTCCGAGAGCCCTTGGGCGATGACCTCCAGCGGATCGGGCTGCTTCGGCAGGCGCGACATGCGGTCGTGGACGTCACGCATGAAATGGTGGAAGTGCAGACGTCGCTTGCCAGGAAGCGGAAGATCCTGGACGAACCAGTCCATCAGATAGGTCTTCCCCCGACCGACCCCGCCCCAGAGATAAACCCCCGGGATGCGTGCGATCGGTCCGCCGAGACGGCTCGCCAGCCGTGTGAGGAGACTCGGACGGGTCTGTCTCGGCGGGGTCTGCAACAGCGATCGATGCAGATCCAGAAGCAGCGCGGCGGCCTCGCGCTGCGCAGCATCGAGCGGTTTGAAGTCAGCCACGCCTCAACGAGCCGTCAGCCAGTCGCGGATGCGCCGCACGCCCTCGTCGAGCTGCCCAATCTCGCGCGTGTAGGCGAAGCGGACATGGCGTTCCGGGCAATGGCGACCGAAATCGTGCCCCGGTGTCAGGGCGACACCGGCCTCCTCGAGCATGCGCGTCGCGAAGCTCATCGAGTCGATCTCGAGCTGCTCGGGCAGGCGCGCATAGAGATAGAAGGCTCCGGTCGGTTCCAGCGGGATGCCGAACCCCAGCTCGCGAAGCGCAGGCAGCAGACGATCGCGTCGCTCCCGAAACGCCGACCGGCGCATCTCCAGGATTTCGATTGTGGCCGGATCGAAGGCCGCGCGAGCGGCATGCTGCGCGGGCGTATTGGCCGCGATGAAGAGGTTCTGTGCGATGCGGTCCATCACACCGACCGCATCCTCGGGACCGACCAGCCAACCGAGCCGCCAACCGGTCATCCCGAAATATTTCGAGAAGCTGTTGATCACATAGAGATCGCGCGACCCGAGCGAGAGCGCGGTGCAATCGGCGGTCGCAGCAGCCGTGTCCCGGCCGGTCGAATCGCCATAGGTCAGACCTTGGTAGATCTCGTCGACGATGAGCGCCGCGCCCCGGTCCAGGCAAAGGTCATAGAGCTCGTACAGCACGTCCGGCGCGATCGATGAGCCGGTCGGATTGGACGGCGAGGCGACGATGATCGCTCGAACCTGCGGTGTCCAGGCGCTCGCGGCCAGAGCGGCGGTCAACTGATACCCCCTCTCCGGCCCCACCGGCACGGCGATCGGCTCGACCCCCATGAGCTGCAAGGTCTGCCGGTAGCAGGGATAGGATGGATCGCAGATGATCACCTGATCGCCCGGCTCGAGCAGGGCCATGAAGACCAGCTGCAACGCGCCCGATGCCCCCGGCGTGATCAGGATCCGCTGCGTTGCGATGTCGGCGCCGTAGCGCCGGGCATAATCGTCGGCCACATCCTGACGGAGCGCCGGCAGACCTGCGGCCGGCGTGTAGCGGGTATGTCCCTCGGCCAGGGCACGCTGACCGGCTGCCAAAATGGGTGCGGGTGTGGGGAAGTCCGGCTCGCCGACCTCCATGTGGACGATCGAACGGCCCTGGGTTTCGAGCTCGCCGGCACGGGCGAGCAGTCGCATGACATGAAAGGGCTCGACCCGCGCGGCCTGTCGCGACAGCAGACTGGGGGTGGATGTGTGTGTCACCGGGCCCGGCTCAGATCGCTGCGAAGACGGACCGATGCATCCGGTCGAGCACCTCGAGATCCACGATCGAGCGTCCGCCGAGGTCGCCAGAGAGTGCGCGCGCCGGGCGATCCGGCTCGCCGAGTTGATCGACGACCAGCGGCGCCTCCCGAAGGTCCTGCTCTTGCGTATAGGCGTTGACGGTCACCAGCAAGGCGCGCAATCCGGCACCCAGGGCTGAACGCACCCCGTTGTCCGAATCCTCGACCGCGACACAGTCGGCTGCGTCCAGTCCAAGCTCGGCGAGGGCCAACAGAAAGATGTCCGGTGCCGGCTTCTTGAGGGGCACCACGTCACCCGCGGCGATGACCTCGAACCAGTCTCGAAGACCGGGTTCGCCGGCATTGTCCAGCAAGACACTGACGTTCTCGAGCGTCGTGGTCGTGGCAATCGCCAGACGGATCCCGGCATCGCGTGCCTCGCGCAGCAGACGCAGGACACCCGGGCGCAGCGGGATCGACCCACCCTCGAGCAGGTCGACATAGTGACGCGTTTTCGCGCGATGCAGACCGGCGATGAAGTCGGCGGCGTCCGTCGACGGGTCGATCTGGACACCCTCCTCCGCGATATAGGTGGCGATCCTCTCTTTGCCGCCCGTCACCTTCAGCAGTTGCCCGTAGCGATCGACGTCCCAGTGCCAGTCCAGACCGGCCTCGGCAAAGGCCGCATTGAAGGCAGGGCGATGTGCGTCACGCTCCGTATCCGCGAGCGTGCCGTCGACGTCGAAGATGAGTGCCTTGAAATTGGGCATCCAACGGCTCCATTGGCTAGACCAGTAAAGAGGGCTAGACGAAAAAGGCCGCCCATCGGGGCGGCCCGGGAAGGCTTCACGCAAACAAGATCAGTCGGCGCGATACTTGTCGTGGCAGGCCTTACATGCCTCACCGACCTTCCCGAAGGCATTCGACACATCAACCTGATCGCCTTCGGCAGCGGCCGCTGCGAGGGCGTTGGTCGCCGCGACGAAATTTCCGGCGATGACGCCGACATCTTCGAGATTATCGAAGAACTCGGGCTTGAGGCGTGTCTTCACGTCGCCGATGTTCTTGTCGGTCCCTGGACCGTAGAGCGCGCCCATGCCCGAGTTGGCGATCGCGTTGATGGCGTTGGCGGCTGCGGCGACCTGGTCGGCGTTGAAATCGCCCTCCAGGTTGGACTTGATCTTGCCCATGTTCCAGCTCATGAAGCTGTAACCGGCCTGGCGGAACTTGATCTGCTCCTCGGGCTTGAGGTCTGCGACTGCGGTGCTGGCGATGCCCAGGGCAAAGGCCCCGAGGACGGTGCTGGCGAGGATGCGTTTCATTCGACGATCTCCATGTTGGGTCTCTGCTCCACGCGGAGGTGGGGTGAGCCGGTTGCGAATTCCAGTCATGCGCTCGGGGACGGGCACCCTGGCCGAAGTCCCGCAAACGGACCCGGATGATAACCCATGCTCGTTGGCTGTCCACCCCTTCCGGCGCCACCCTCACCTGGGACCGCAGCTTCAGTCGGCGCGAGGAGCGAGCGCTCCGCAAGCGAGTGGGCCTGCCCCTCGGCCGGGGATCCTCGCCGACTTAAGTCAGCCGTCCGGGGTCTTTCCGGGCGCCAAGGAGTCGAATGTGGACTTCCTGCGGGAGACCGCCTTCTGCGGCCTTGATCCTAGC
>RRYU01003498.1_pt1 | contig 26447 bp, 22 predicted proteins | sample 2162651 | NCBI WGS metagenome assembly RRYU01 (sample SAMN10267283, study PRJNA491782) | microbial mat metagenome | isolation source: biomat in the production well | place: Japan: Minami-Kanto gas field, natural gas well KTG3 | collected 2017-06 | reverse complement strand
GCCGCCACACCACACCGACAACACTTTTTTTGCGGGGGCCGGAGGCCCCCGCTTGCCCCACGTGTGGGTCATGCATAGCCCTCAGGGAAAGGGGGAAATGGGGTGAGGGCGTCTGGTTGCCCCATTCGTTATTCGCACGAACAAGATGTTTCACCCCTCCTATTTTCACGTCAGACAAGGTTTCAGGCATGCCATTCCAACATGACAGTTCGCGTAGGGGCGACCGGCCGGTCGCCCCTACAGGACGCCATGAATGGATTATCCAACTGTAAAGTAAACTTGAACCTTGTCTCAGATTAATAAATATACATATAATAGAAAAATCAGATATGATATCGAATAAGTACTACCTATATTAGTAGTATCTGTCATCTCTTCCTCATCTTAATGCCTTTTCAAGGCTTATTTTCCTGCGTACAATCAGCGTAATAAACGATCCTACGTTGGCATTGTTGCGGCTACAACCGGGCAACAGGCTAAAGGCTGATCTGGTACTCGAATAGCGTGTGGAGCACTGCCGGAGTCTGACCGCAGTCCAGCCGCACCTCTGCCGCACCACAGCTTTGATACGCTCGCAGTAACAATATCACGCGACAACAATTCTCAAGCTCGTGAGCAGGCATACAGAATGTGAGGAGAGAATGATGGTGCAGCAGAGCAGTATGATAGCACAGAGATCAACCAGTCAGGTTCGTGCGTGCCACGCTCGTGACATAATCCCGAAAAGGAACATTGCACCTTCTCAAGAGACGAACCTCCCCCCGAATCAGATGAACCTGGACGTCCTGATGAAGCACTGTGCAACCGAGAGCGAGCGATTTTACCGTGGACAGCAGCATGACACTAGTTTTAGTTATGAACTCTTTCGCCGCGCCTTAGTAGAGCGGGACGAGTCTGCCTGGACAGAACTATTCCATCACTACAATGGTCTGGTAGAGGGATGGGTGCGACGCAGCAGCGCCTTCACCAGCAGTGGTGAGAGTAGTGAATTCTTTGTAGTCGGCGCATTTACCAAGTTCTGGCGTGCTGTAACACCAGACCGATTCACCTCGTTTCCAACGCTGGCCTCCCTACTACACTATTTGCAGATGTGTACTACCAGTGTTGTGATCGACAGCGTACGCGCTCAGTCCTGGTCCGAAATAGTATCGGATGACAACATCCATCTAGAAGCAACATCTCAGCATGCCCCGGACGAGGAAGCTGTTGGCAGGGTTGAGCGCGAAGAATTCTGGCACTTCATCGATGCCCAGCTCAACGATGAAATCGAGCGCGTGGTCGTTTACTGTTCTTTTGTCCTGGGCCTGACCCCGCGCGCCATATTTGCCAGACGGCACGATCTCTTCGCCACGGTCAATGATGTCTACAATGTCAAACGCAATGTCTTAGGACGGCTGAGTCGCAATAGCCAGCTTCGCCAGATGGTAGCATCCTGAAAGCAGGGTTGTACAGTACTCAGAGCGCCCGCCTGATGCGGAAAAATCCGTATCAGGCGGGCGCTCTGGCTATGTGGGCACCTGTTCAAAAAATATGCATACCGCATTTGTCACGCTGCTACGTGATCTCGTGCAGCATTATTATCCTGCTGCGTGTGTCTGTGTCATGAAGATTTCCCCTACTTGGCCATCTACCGTGACTGTATCAGCAAAATGTCAGCAAAATAGTAGAATCTGTGTAAAAAAACGTCGTCCGTTGCGTTCTGTTATGTGCCAATAGGGGCAACCCCTATGAGATACTACAGGAGCGCAGCTATGGATCCGTGCTGGGAGAGTATGCAGCAACACCCCGGGACACAGACATTAAGTAGCCTATCGGTTTTAAGCGCCATGGACGGTGAAGCGGACCCGGAAACGCTAGCCTATTTGCAGACACACCCTCAATGCGCCGCAGAAATCACCCGCCTTCGCTGGCTACAAAATCTGCTACGCACTCGCCTGTTTCGCCTCTTCTGTCCTTCAACCGATATGCTGATAGATCACTATTTTGGCCTGCTAGACTGTGATCAGCACATCACCATAGGCGATCACCTGAAGATATGCCCCCACTGTGCCGCAGAATTTGTCATGCTCACACGAACCCCCACCGGGTTAGAATCAGATAAGAGCTAAAGAGCAGACACACAAAAATGCGAGCCAGCTCTGCTGCTGGCCCGCATTTCTTTGGCAACCCGACCGAAGGGGTATCTGTAAGCATTGCCATCGTGCTAACCGTCCTGGTTAGACTGGTCACCCGGCTTTAGACAGACCTGACGGTATATTTACAGCTGATCGGCAATATAAGCTGCCAGATCGGATACACGCACCGAGTAACCCCACTCGTTATCGTACCACGACACCACCTTGAAGAAATCATCACCCATGCCAATAGTCAGCGGCAGATCGACGATGCTACTGCGGGTATCGCCAATAAAATCGCTGCTAACCAGTTGGCCATGACTCACACCCAGAATGCCCTCCAGCTCTTCGCTTTCGCTGGCATTGATCAACGCCTCGTTAATTGCCTCGACACTCGTCGCACGGTTAAACTGCACCGTAAAGTCAACCATTGAGACCGTTGCCGTCGGCACACGCACGGCAAAGCCGTGGAACTTGCCTTTCAGTTCAGGAATAACTAGCGCCACGGCCTTTGCTGCGCCAGTTGTAGTCGGCACCATATTGATTCCGGCGGCGCGGGCACGTCGCAGATCGCTATGGACATTATCCTGCAGGTTCTGGTCCATAGTATAGGCATGAATAGTCGTCATCAAACCACTCTTGATGCCAAAATGATCATTCAACACCTTGGCAACCGGGGCCAGACAGTTGGTGGTGCAGGAAGCATTCGAAATGATATTATGCTTTTTGGGGTCGTAGCTGGTTTCATTCACCCCCAGGCAGACCGTAATATCCTCGTTCTTAGCTGGCGCACTAATGATGACCTTCTTCGCCCCGGCTTCAATATGCGCACGGGCTTTGGTAGCATCGGTGAAGCGCCCCGTCGACTCGATCACAATATCGACGTCCATATCGCCCCAGGGCAGCTTTGTCGGATCACGCTCTGCCAGAGCGGCCAGATCGTAGTGTTGATCTTCGTAATCAACAATGATCTTGCTCTCGGTAACCTGGACTTCGCCCTCGAACGAACCATACGTCGAGTCATAGCGCAGGAGATGCGCCAGTGTGTCATTATCCGTCAGATCATTTACGGCTACCACTTCCAGATCGGGGTGGTGTTCCAGGATAGCTTTAAAGCTTTGTCGACCAATACGCCCAAATCCATTAATTGCTACTCGTGCCATGTCTCTTACGCCCTCCTTATTATCGCACATGATTGCCAGACAGCAGCAGACTCATATGTCAAACTATAAGGCATAGCCTGACCATTGCTGTGTGTCAGCTACACATACATCCTACTCCTACGCTTTGATTTGATGAACAACAGGGAAAACCAACAGCCCCATTATAGCACAATATGTTTTTTGTGCATCCAGACTCAATGAATAGGACTGTCTCTTTCTATGTTTCCATCCTGCTGGAGGCGACATATGCTCTTCGTCCGATCAAACGCCTGGTTCGCAGGTCCACCGCGTACCTCGTGTATATAACAGGAGGTACGCGGTCGCCTTGCCACAGGCTGTGATTCGCCTCCGGCAGGGTGGAAGAAAACCATCTTTTTCCAAAATGTTTCGCCGGAGGCGAAACATTTTGGAAAAAAGAAATACAATTCCACGCTGCCGCAGGCGAAACAGGTCTTTCGTTCGGTCAAACGTCTGGTTTGAAGATCGACCGCGTACCTCCTGTATATAACAGACAATATGATACAATAAGACAATTCATACCAGCGATCCATTGCGCCTTGCATACACCGTACGATAACAGACATAACCGCAGTTTGTATGAACTAATCCAGGATACTCTATTATGGAGATAGGACTGATCATATTTGGCGCGTTCCTGCTCATTCTGCCGGGTATATGGGGCATCCGGCACGGTATCGGATCGAGTCTGTTTGCACTAACCGGAACACTGCTTGCAGCCGTGCTAGTCACCCTGTGGGGAAGTTGGATACGCGAGCGCACTGGTTCCAACGATGGCATGGGCATGGGGCTTGCCGCAATCAGTGGCGTTTTTCTTGCGATTGCATTCATTGTTGGCTATGGTGGCAATGCGGTCTTCACCCGCCCGCCGAAACCCGGGCCATCGGGCGAGCCTGCTCCGCTGAAGAATAGAGTATTGGGCGGGTTGCTTGGTGTTCTCAATGGGTTGCTTATTTTCAGCTTCTTACTGCGCTATGCCGTTGATCTGGGCAACCCGGATATCAGTGCCGTAGTGGGAGCGGCTTCTGTACTATGGTTATGGATTGTGTATACGTGGCTACCCTGGTATATCCTGGCTGTTAGCGTGATTGTGAGTATCTGGATTATTGCCAGGCTCCTGGTACGTCTGATCCGGAATCTGACAATACGACAGCCAGCATCAACACAACGCCCAACCTACACGGCAGCATACACAGAGCAGCCCGCAAAAACGAAGCAGTTACAGGGGATCAGTAGCAAAATCGACCAGGCTCTTGACGATCAATCCCGCCGTCGCTAATCTGCGTTAACGTCGGGGCGAGTGGCTGACCTGTGTTCAAGCGTTCTGGTAGACGATACGCCCTCTCCTTTCTGTCCCCTCTCGCCTGCGGCTATGCATTACTCCACTTTTACCTCATCAGGATGCGGTAGAGCGGGCAGATACTCGCCTTCCACGGGTATCGGCGGGGCACAACCCCGCCGAGATCATATTGTTTTTGGTTTGTTTTGGCGGCAAAGCCGCCAAAACAAACCAAAAACAAAGTCTAAAACGAAATAGCCTGGTCTTTAAGCGTCGTACCCGGCCAGAGTTTAATGCCCCGCTCCAGACGATTCTCCACACCGATGTTGCAGGTATCACCGATAATCGTTCCATCGGCAATAGTTGTACGCGCACCAATACGATTGCCGCGCCCCAGTACACAGTAGCGCAGTGACGCACCCTCTTCGATCTGGTTATCTTCCCACAACACCGAGTCCTCAATATTCACATCCGCCCCGATCTGGCAGCGGGAACCAATCACCGTTGGACCGATAATTTGCGCATTTCGCCCGATCGTCACATCGGCACCCAGCACAACCGGCCCGACAATGCGAGCGCTTTTATGAATATCGGCCTGACTCTCCAGCCAGACCCGGCTAGCAATTTCGGTTCCCCGAAATGTATACATCACCTTGCCAACCAGAATATCATGATGAATATCGAGGTAATTTCTCGGTGTGCCAATATCATTCCAGTAGCAGCGTGAAGGAAAGCCATACATCGGATCGCCAGTTTGCATCAAAACCGGGAAAAGGCCCCGCTCGAACATATAAAACTGATCCGGCGGCACATACCGAAAGACTTCCGGTTCGATCACATAGGTTCCGGCATTGATCAAATTACTGGTAATATCTTCAGGGCGTGGTTTTTCCAGAAAGCGCCGGATCCGCCGATCCTCGTGCATTTCAACCAGCCCGAACTGGGTGGGATCGTCTACTGGTGTCAGTGAAATAGTTACTTTACTCTGCTGCTCATAGTGAAACGCAAGCATCGCTTTTAAGTCCAGATCGGTCAACACATCGCCATTGAGAACAAACGTTGTTCCATCAAGCAAATGCTCTACATTCTTGACGGCCCCCGCCGTGCCACGTGGCTCAGGTTCCTCTACGATATGCAATTTTATACCCAGTTGCGACCCATCACCAAGCACAGCACGAAAGCGTTCTGCCAGATACTGAACGGCCAGGATGACCTCTTCGATTCCCTGTTCGCGCAAACGAAACAACATCTGTTCAATAAAAGACTGATTGACCAGGGGAATCATCGGCTTGGGGGTAGTGCAGGTAAGTGGTCGCAAACGTGTTCCCAAACCACCTACCAGAATTACGGCTTTCATCAATATACTTCCTTAAATAAAGTGCCAGAACGAGATTAATCTACTTCTTGTTGAACCCGCAGACGCCAGTCCTCCAGGATATCACGGATCGTCTGCTCAAAGGCAATCTGTGGCTGCCAACCGGTTCGCGCAAAAAACCGCCCTGCATCGCAGACAACCTCGGGCACATCGACCGGCCGCATGCGGCTCGCATCCTGCGTTATGGTAATTTGCTTATACGTTGCAGCTAGCAGAAGATCGAGCAGCGTATGCACCTCGACAGCTGTGCCAGAGCCAATATTATAAACCTGACCAGACTCGCCATGCTCCACAGCCAGAACATACGCTCGTACCATGTCTCGTACATCGGTAAAATCACGACGCGCACTCAAATTGCCTACCTGCAAGATCGGTGGCTGCAGGCCACACTCGATACGGGCGATCTGGTGTGCAAAGGCCGCCGCCACAAACCGATCACTCTGACGTGGACCGATATGGGTGAACGGGCGCACCCGAACCACATCCAGCTTATGGCTCAGATGATACTGCAATGCCAGCATATCCTGAGCCACCTTGCTAACCCCATACGGACTGGCCGGATTGAAAGGCGTAGCTTCGTCGATAGGCAGATCAGCAGGCTTCACGATGCCATACGCCTCGTTTGTGCCTATCACCAGCATCCGCGCCGCCAAACCTTGATCGATAAGCGTCAGACAAAGGTGCAACTGGGCTAGAATATTCGTAGTCAATGTAGCGGCCGGATCGCGAAACGACTCGGGCACATGCGACTGACTGGCTAAATGAAAGATCACGTCTGGCCGTGCCTGCGCTAAAGCTTGCGCTGTCTGTGCCCGATCACGCAGGTCGGCAGCGACCATATGCACAGACGTGCATAAATGAGGCAACACCAGATCGCCGGAACGGGACAACCCCCAGACCTGCCAGTCGAATGTCTCGACTAGATATTCGGCCAGGTGCCCGCCAGCAAAACCGTTAATACCTGTAATCAATGCACGCATAACGGTCACACTATAGCGTAAACTTGATTACGTTGCAAGATGAAGTATAGAGCAAGATATGTGCAAAATATGCACGTATCGTTACACTTCACCTTCGGGTGTATGTAGGGCCAGAGTCTGCCATGGAGCTTGTGGGAATCCGCCCCTGTTTGCCGAATATTGTATGACTTGCGAACTGTTGCATATGTGCATTTCATTGACAGTAATTGTGCATTGTGATAGACTACGTGATGATTGGAACAGATTGCACAGCCTTCTCGAAAGTGGCGGCGCAAAACCCAATCATTGCATCATCATTACAGTATCAAGAGCTAGACCGCACACCGCTCGCAGACATTCTTGGGTTTTACAAAGCATTTTTAGGAAGACGAGTGCGGCTCACGTGCTTCCTAACCAATGACCAGGGAAGGGAGCGGATATCCATGGCATCACAAAATTTTCTGACCCATTTTTCCAGTACACCGTTGTACAACACAAAGGCCGTTGCCCAGGAAACCGGCGTACCTGCCGATACCTTTCGAGCATGGGAACGGCGCTACGGCGTTCCTCGTCCACAGCGTACCGAGGGTGGACATCGGTTATATTCGGAACGAGACATTGCTATTATTCGCTGGCTACGTGATCGTACGGCCGAAGGTCTGACCATTAGCCAGGCCATTGCGCTGATGACGAGTGGCACTGATACAAATCTATCCTGGTTGAATACGGCAGTAGACACAGAACCACATACGTGGGAACGGCTGAATCATCGTCTAGTATCAGCCCTGGTCGATTTTGAGTCTACACGAGGCGACCAGATCCTGGGTGAGGCATTTGCACTCTATCCGCTTGAGGATGTGTTTCTCAAGCTGATCGAGCCTACGATGGTCGAGATCGGTGAACAATGGCATCAGGGCAAAATCAGTGTCACCACGGAACACTTTGCGACGCAATTTATCCGGCGCAAGCTATCGAGCCTGTTTAATACCTATAATATTAACGAAGGGCGGGGCATGATTATTGTGGGCTGCGCCCCCACTGAGCAGCATGACATGGGTGCATTGCTCTTGTCGGTTTTTCTGGTGCGCCATGGGTGGCAAGTGATCTATCTCGGACCAGAATTACCCCTGAGTGACCTGATCGACACCATCCAGCGATTGCAACCCGATATGGTGTGTATGTCAGCCTCAACCACAGAAACAGCATTGCAACTGCTCGAAGTCGGGCGCGCTGTCACCTCGCTCCCTCCACCTTATCCGCGTTTCGGTTTTGGCGGACGGGCTTTTAATCTTAATCTGGCCCTCACTGAAAAAATGCCCGGTACATTTCTGGGCAAAGATGCTCAGGAAGCAATTGATACGATCTCGGATCTGCTTAATGTCAATCGCTAAACCATCGCTAAACCAGGCATGTAGTTGCTATATGATCTCATCAGTATCATTATTATAGGGGAATATACCGACAACATATCGGGCAGAGTTATTCAGTACTATACTACTACCTGTTATATAAATATGTAGATCTAGCAGGTCTGATCTGGGGCATTACCATCGCCGGAATCAGGCCTGTCGGTTTTTATGCCCCATTCTTCAATATGGCTACCTCTGCCAGGAAGTTCCCTTACAGGTCTTATTTAAAAAGGATTAATTCTAGTGCCAGTTGCGAAGTTGGTCTGGGTGTCGTATTATTTGCATGAATGCAGAAAATATGGTATGAGAAGTCAAGATATCATATCAAGATGAGCAGATGAGGTAAGGTGAAGGAGATCTTCTTGGCAGAGCAGGCTGCGCTAAGATGCCTGGAAGGAGGATAGTGTGCCTCTGAACACGCAGCACCCGATCGTTCTCTCGCTGCAGGTTGGCGGCAAAGATGTGGGGCAACCGCTTCCCGCTGAAGAACAACTTGCAATGCTATTGCATATGACTGACAATATGCCATTACTGGATACACCTGGTACTGGTACGCGTGTGGTGTCAACGCCACTATCGCTTGAGCAGGCCTATACAGCGTGCGGGCGCATCATTCGGCATCATTCGAAGAGTTTCTTTTTTAGCACACAGTTCTTGCCTGTTGGCAAGCGTCGCGCTGTACGCGCCCTCTATGCGTTCTGTCGTACTACCGATGACATTGTGGATATGGCCGAAGATGACCCGGCCCGTGCGCTTGGCGAATGGGTTCGGCAGGTGCGTGCGCCTGCACCTCCGCCCGATGATCCTGTCTTGCTGGCCTGGCATGATACACGCATACGCTATAATTTACCATCTGCCCTGGTAGACGAACTACTGGCGGGCGTTGCCATGGATCTGACAATTGATCGTTATAACACGTTTGCGGATCTGTGGTTATACTGCTATCGGGTGGCATCGGTGGTAGGTTTGCTGAGTATGGGGATTATCGGTTCAGCGGCAGGTGCTGAACCGTATGCGATCAAGCTGGGCGTTGCTGCGCAACTGACCAACATTCTGCGAGATATCGGCGAGGATGCACGACGTGGCCGTGTTTATGTGCCCCAGGAAGATCTGGAGCGGTTCGATCTGTGTGACGAGGATATTCTGGCCGGGGTATGTGACCAGCGCTTTCGCGATCTGATCGACTTTGAAATTGCGCGTACACGCCAGTTGTATGATGAAAGCTGGCGCGGCATTGTTTTACTACCACCCGATAGCCGCCTGGCCATCGGCGCGGCTGCCTGGGTATACCGGGGTATCCTTGACAAAGTCATTGTGAATGACTACGATGTATATCATAAACGCGCATATCTCTCTTTACGTGAAAAAATCAGGTTGCTTCCCGATCTCTGGCAGGCCTTGCGTCAGTTGAACCGGGAACATCGCGTATCGTAAGATTGTAAATGTGTTTGATCGGCGTGACATGCGCTGAGTGTGATCTTCTTCATAGGACTAACCGGAAAGCTAACCAATACTATGATACGTCGCTGGCTGGTTTTGATTGTTTTGGTACTGGCACTAATGAGTTGTGGGCTGACAGCCAGAGTATCACCAGGCGAAGAGACAACGCTACCGGCAACAGCCATCCCGGAACGAGCCGTTGAGGACTCTGTTTCAGGTACACCGCCTGTTCCAACAAATGACGACAGACCGGCCAGAACGGTTCCCCTGGGGCCAACGCTGCCGCCTCAGCCAACCATCGACGCGACCCTGAGTGCATCAATACGTGAACGTGATGCGCTGATGATTGAATTGTATCGCCGTGTCACCCCGGCGGTCGTGAGTATTGAAGTTACCAGCGACCTGCTGTCAGATTTGCCCGACGAACATCCGCCCCTGCCATTTCAGCCCAGATCTCAGGGATCTGGCTTTCTGTATGATGGACTGGGCCATATTGTCACCAATAACCATGTGGTTGCCAATGCACGTGAGCTACAGGTTACATTCTATGATGGTAGTAGTAGTCAGGCTCAGGTGATTGGTAGCGATGCCGGTAGTGATCTGGCGGTTATCCGCGTCGAACGGCTTGCGCCCGGTGCCGCGCCTCTGCCCATGGGCGACTCGCAGCAACTGGCCGTTGGCCAGACAGCCATAGCAATTGGGAATCCCTTCGGTCTTCAGAATACGCTGACAGTTGGTGTGATCAGCGGTCTGAGCCGTAGCTTAATCGGCCCGGCCCGTGGAACCAGTAACTTTAGTATTCCGAATATTATTCAAACAGATGCAGCGATCAATCCGGGGAATTCTGGTGGGCCACTGATGAATATAAACGGTGAGGTTATTGGTGTCAATACCGCTATCAGCAGTGAAAACGGCGGGTTTGCTGGCGTGGGCTATGCCGTCCCCGCCAATGCTGTTTCGCGCATTGTGCCTGTACTCATCAGCGAGGGAAAATTTGAACATCCCTATGTAGGGGTACGCATGTATCCGATCGATACGCTGATGGCCCAGGAATTCGATCTAGCAGTTGAGAGTGGTGTGCTGGTTGTCGAGGTTCAGCCTGATAGCCCGGCGGAAGCGGCAGGGTTGCGTGCAGGAAATAAAGAAGTTACCTACAATGGCTTTCCGCTAATTCTGGGTGGCGATATTATTACGTCTATCAATCGACAGCGTGTGACAAATGGAACCGATTTGATCAGCTATCTGGCCATGGAAACATCTGTTGGCGATACGGTTAACCTGACGATTATCCGCAATGGGCGTGAGCAACAGGTAACGCTAACGCTCAATGCACGCCCCGATCAGTAAGTCAGGCATGATCATTGAACACCTGCTGGACGATGGCATAGAGATCATCGGTGGTAAACGGCTTGCGCAGAAAGCCAGTTATATTATCGGCACACAGATGCATCGTCGCTCGTTCGCGATTCTGTCGGCTCATCAATATCAGGGGAATATGCGCCCGCGTGTCATATAACGTCTGCACTGCCTGCTCACCATGATGGCGTAGCACATTCAGATCAAAGAGAATACATCCGATCTGACCAGTGTCATCCTGCAAGAGGTGTATGCCGTCCAGCAGATCAATGGCCGTTAGCACACTATAGCCCAGGTGTTCGAGGGAACGCCCGATCAAATGGCATACTTCTACTTCGCTGTCAATAACCAGTACAGCCCCCTGCGCAGGATTTACCTCAGGCGCAACACTGACGGATCTGGATGGGATGGATGGGGGACGCTCATCGGTTGCCATGGTGGTGAATGACTCGATGCCAATCTCTTCGTGCTCAAACACCAGCGTATGCGCTACCTCATCGATGACGGGGAAGAGCGCCGTAACGATTGTGCCCTGGCCTGACGCACTTTCCAGACGCATGGCCCCGCGATGGCTGCGCACAATGCCCAGTGCCGCCGATAATCCCATGCCTCGACCAACAAATTTGGTGGTAAAGAAAGGGTCAAAGATCCGTGGTATGAGTACCGGATCGATGCCTCGTCCATCATCACTTACTTCAATATAGACATAGTTACCAGGTGGTATATCCGGGAAGAGATATGCGTTCGATAGATAGGCTGTATCTGCGTAACACTGCCCGGTAGCAATATTGATTCTGCCATCACTATTTCCAAATGCTTCAGATGCATTAACCACCAGGTTCAGGATCAACTGCCGAATCTGGATCGGATCGGCTAGAATATCTGGCAACTGTGGTGCATACTGGTACTCTAGACAGACTCTGCGCGGCAGAGATGTTTGTACCAGAGCGTTCATCTGTTGTAATAAGAGATTCAGGTTGAGTGCCCGAAACTCGATCCGCCCTTTCCCGGTATAGGCCAGCATCTGATTGGTTAACTCGGCGGCACGGCGGGCCGTTTGTTCAATCGGCACAATCAGCGGATAGAACGGCGAATCCTCGGCAATGTCTAGCAGGGCCAGGCTGGCGTTACCGAGAATAATCGACAGAAAGTTGTTGAAGTCATGGGCAATACCAGCAGCAAGTACCCCCAGGCTTTCCAATTTTTGGGTTTCCAATAGCTTGCGCTCGATCATACGCCGCTCAGTCATATCCCGTAACACCAGCACCCCCCCCAGCACCCTGTTCTGTTCATCCTTAATGGGCGTCACACTGGCATCGACCGGAATCATGGTATCGTCGCGTCGAACAAGCAACACAATCTGGCGCGGCGGTGTTGGCACACCGGCGATCAGGGCCTGCTTAAGCGGTTCCTCTATGGGCATATGCGTGTCTTCAGCCAGAATACGCACAACTCTGGCAATCGACTGCCCCTGTACTTCCGTTATATTCCATCCAGTCAGTGCTGCTGCTGCCTGATTCATAAAGGTGATCTGCTGATCAGTGTTACAGGCAATAACGGACTCGCCAATACTATGCAGGATAGTAGATAACCAGCGCTCATTCGCTTTCAAGCGTTGATCCATAGCATGCTTATACAGCGCCATTTCAACGGTGATCCGCAATTCGCGCAGTTCAAATGGTTTGATCATATACCCAAACGGCCCCGTTTTGCGCGCACGTTGCAGGATCGTTTCATCGGCATATGCAGTAAGATAGATCACCGGCACATCAAGATGGGACTGGATCTGCTCCGCAGTTTGCACGCCATCCATGTCACCGCTCAAGCGGATATCCACCAGCATCAGATCAGGCGGATCGGCCAGGGCCAGCGTAATTGCTTCTTCGCCAGAGGCAGCTATGCCAGAAACGGTATAATTCAGGCCAGAAAGCCAATGCTGAAGATTCTGAGCCACAATCAGTTCATCTTCAATGATCAAAATACGGGCAGATGTCATGCGTACTGTCTTTCTGTTGGTCTAAGACATGGTTTCACGATGACCAATTTTACTTTACATTTACATATCACTGGCAGATTAGTGGCTTGAATCACTCCACCTCCTCGCCCCGCCCCATGCAGGGGCGGGGGAACCGGACGGGGCATCCTGGCGGCACACGCTCCGCGTGTGCCGCCAGGATGCCCCGTTTCCCCCCTCTCCCTCAGGGAGAGGGGGCAGGGGGTGAGGGCGTATCGTCCAACTAAACTGTACAGGAAACATGAACCAGTCTAAGAACTTACGGTATCTCCTTCGGCGTCACCGTCGGTTTCTGTGTCGTCTGTATCTACACCAAAGAGCCGCAGCCATTCCTGGATCTCCTGCGGGGTTGACGTATAGTGGGCAGTTTTATCATCGGGGTATACAGGCGCAACCGCCGGGGAGACAAGTAAATGTGCGAATGTCTGTGACGATATAACCTGAATTCCCTGTGCCCGGGCTGTGCCAGCCACTGCCCGATCAGATGTGACGACCTGCCATTCTCCCCTACGTCGGATTGAGCGAATACGTTTCATCAAAATAGCGTCGGCATCTTTCGGTGACTGAGCAAAATAACATTCGACCCCATAGCCATTGAGATTGTGCGGATGCCCATAGACACCGCCGTCAAACACCACAACAATCCGCCGACCCCGTTTCCGCGCAGCATATCGCCGCAGCAGCAACACTAATTCTGCTTCGTCATTGCTATCTGCCAGACTCAATGTTGGTATCTGACCAATCAGGTTGTGTCCGTCAATAAGAAGTGACATGCCCTTATTCTACCATTTTATTGATAGAACTTATACAGTTGATTATCAGAACTGATCACTGGTTGACTTTATTGCAACACTGGCTATTGTCAGAGCGTCTTAACGAAGCATAAAGTATCACACCTGGACGGATAACAGACAGAACGGCAGTGTATACGCTATGAATATGGTACCGCACTCTCTGCCAGATGAAACCTATGATCGGCGTCGGTCTGGGTCGGATCAGATGCGTCATTGGGGCATTTTGCTGCTCTTAATCGGCAGTGTCTGGCTTGTTTTTGAAGCAACCGGGCGCGGGGCATTCTTATGGAACAACCTGGGTTTTGTCGAACAGACACACCAGGTTGTCGAAGTCTGGCCAGGGCAGAACCTGGATATTGATGTTGTCGGTGATCATGTGACTCTAGAAACATGGGATCAGCCTCAGATTCGCATCGAAGCCACCAGACATGCCTTTGGCTGGAGTAGCGCTGACGCCGAGCACGCCCTGGAAGACATGGCAATGCAGATCCGCCAGGCGGAAGGCACAATCTATGTCGATACCACGGAACATGCCTGGTTTCGCTTCCGGCGTGCGCCGTACATTCGTTTTCGCATCGCCCTGCCAGAGCAGGCAGATTTTACGGTTCATAGCATCAACGGCGACATCCAGGTCAGTGACGTGCGCGGTGACGGTATGCTTGAAACAGTCAATGGCAATATAACCCTGGAAGATACCCACGGATCACTGATTATCCAGACAACGAATGGTCAGCTTGTGATCGATGACCATCAGGGCAGATTAGATCTAACAACAACCAATGGTGATGTACAGATCAGCGGTAGTCAGAACGAGACAATCACAGCCCGAAGTATGAATGCTGATATGCTGTTCGACGGAAGTACAGGCGTGCTGAAAGCCAGCACGGTTTCGGGCGATGTCACCATTGTCAATGCGCACGACACCCAGTTGGATATTGAGAGTGTGCGGGGCAACCTGGATATTAGCGCTAGCCTGGCCCCTACTGTGTCCCAACGTCTGCGCAGCAGATCTGGCGATATTGCATTACAGATCTCACACCCCGGTGATTTTCAGCTTTCTGCCAATACGTTGAGCGGTACACTGGAAAATACCCTGGATCTAGACCAGATCGAACAAACAGCCCGTTCGCTCAGCGGCATACTCGGTGAGGGAAACACCAGCCTGTCTATTATGACAGACAGTGGCGATATTCGCCTGTCGGCACAGTAATGGGGGCAACACATAGACCACAGAGACACAGAGACACAGAGGATAGTCATCTTATAGAATAATTGAATTGTTCATAATCACGGGAACGCCAGATGATCCGGGTGCAGCGCTACCGAACTGGCCATGGCAGCACCAGAACACGAGAATCTCCGTGCCTCCGTGTCTCCGTGGTGAATCGTTTCCCCCACGTGTGAACAGTTACCTTATAGAGTCATTTTGCCGCGCAAGCTATGGTTATGGTACAATAGAAGAGAAAAACTGTTGCAAATTTGTTTCATAAACGGTTAAGGTGATGTATGGAAAAGTCGACCTGGACAACACGGGTGGGTCTGGCCCAGATGCTCAAGGGCGGAGTCATCATGGATGTAGTAACGCCGGAACAGGCACGCATTGCCGAAGAAGCCGGAGCGGTAGCGGTTATGGCGCTAGAGCGCGTTCCAGCCGATATTCGGGCACAGGGTGGTGTTGCGCGTATGAGCGACCCGGAGCTTATTCTGGGTATTATTGAAGCCGTAACAATACCAGTTATGGCTAAAGCACGGATTGGTCATTTTGTCGAAGCACAGATACTGGAAGCGCTCGGTATTGACTATATTGACGAGAGTGAAGTACTGACCCCTGCCGACGAAGAGCATCATATCAATAAACATACCTTCAAGGTACCATTTGTATGTGGTTGTCGCAATCTTGGTGAAGGGTTACGGCGTGTGGCCGAGGGCGCTGCGATGTTGCGCACTAAAGGCGAGGCCGGTACCGGCAACGTAGTTGAAGCCGTCCGCCATGCACGAACCGTCTACAGCGAAATACGCCAGTTGCAAGGTATGCGCGACGATGAACTCTTTATGGCTGCGAAGAATCTTCAGTCACCCTATGAATTGGTACGCCAGGTCGCTGAAACTGGTCGGATGCCAGTGGTTAACTTTGCTGCCGGTGGCGTAGCTACACCAGCAGATGCTGCCCTGCTGATGCAACTGGGTGTTGATGGCATTTTTGTGGGCAGTGGTATCTTTAAGTCGGGTGATCCGCTGCGGCGAGCACGTGCCATTGTTGAAGCAACCACCCATTATAACGATCCAGCCATTCTTGCCAGGGTAAGTAAAGGATTGGGTGAAGCCATGGTTGGTATTGAGATTAGCCAGATTCCCCGCGATCAGTTGATGGCTGGACGAGGATGGTGACGGGGGCGCTGCATCGTGCGCCCATCCTGATATAAAGAGGGTCTGCTAAGAGAGTATGAATGTTGGTATTCTTGCCCTGCAGGGTGATTTCCGCGAACATGAAGAAGTTTTACAGCGCATCGGTGTACCAACACGTCAGGTACGGTTGCCAGAACACCTGCACGATGTTGACCGGTTGATTATTCCCGGTGGAGAAAGTACTGCAATCGGAAAGTTGCTGCTGAAATACAATCTGCTCGTTCCCATCCAGCAACGTGCTGGTGCAGATCTTGCAGTATGGGGTACATGCGCCGGGGCAATTCTGATGGCCCGGCGCATCGCCGATGGATTGGCAGGCGGCCAGCCTCAGCTAGCTATTATGGATATGACGGTACGGCGCAATGCCTTTGGTCGCCAGCTCGACAGTTTTGAGCAATCGCTCAATCTGCCTGTTTTAGGTGAACAGCCGTTCCAGGGGATTTTTATTCGGGCGCCCCGCATCGAAGCGGTCGATGCGTGTGTTGAAATACTGGGCCAGCTTGCAGATGGCTCAATTGTGGCCGCCCGCCAGGGCCGTATGTTAACAACCACGTTTCATCCTGAATTAACCCGGGATGATCGCTTGCATCGCTATTTTCTGGAATTATAAGGGTACAGGGTCAGGAGGGGATCTTTATCAGGGCCTCAAGGCTATCTGTTGGATCCATTCCTGATCCGTTCTCTACACGCATATGATACGATCCGTCGCACCTGTTGATCTCTGGTCTTTGCGACGTAAGCCGCGTAGCCAGGTGGTACTCTACAATACATCGCTACTGGTGCAACCACACCGTCCGTTCTGGTTTACCCTGATGTGTATGCTGCAGGGAACCGGGCGCGACCGTGCCATGATGATCTTTAACGAACGTGGTCGTAGCGCCGTGGGCCAGGCTCAGGGACGCAAAGGGCGTTCAGAGCAAGATATTATCTATCTGTCCACGTATGGATCACGTGGGCGCGGCTTGCCTAGCGACCGTGATATCTGGTTTCGGTTGCTAGAGCAACTCTGTATCACAGCCGGGCATAACCACGTCCAGCGCCTGTTTGCCTCTATCTCTAGCCAGCAAGTTGAACTCCACGAAATTTTCCGCCAGCTCGGGTTCCAGGCGTATGCCCATCGTACGATTCTGCAACTGTCAGGCCCCGATTGGGATCAGGGGACAACCATTGCCCCCATGCGGGCGCAGTCGCGGCAGGATCGCTGGGCGATTCATAAGCTCTACGGTACTGTTACGCCTACCCTGGTTCAGCATGCCGAGGCACGCAACCCGCGCGACTGGATGTTGCCGCTGACCCAGCACTGGAACCGCAAACGTCGGCGAGCATGGGTAGTCGGTCCGGAAGATGATCTGGTGGCGTATATTCATGTAAAAAGTGGGCCATCTGCGCATGCGTTGACGATGCTGATCCATCCAAACTCACGTGATCTGGTTACTGATGTTTTGCGCTTTGGTCTGGCCCGATTATCAGATACCCGGCCGATCTACCTGTTGCTACGCGAGTATCAGGAGGAATTACTCGCGCCAGCGCAGGATCTGGGCTTTCAGCCAATTGGCGAACAGACCATGCTGGTCAAGAGTTTAGTTGTGCCAGTGCGCCGATCGATGCTGATGCCAGCTCTGGATGCGGGCATGGATCCGCGTGTAACAATTCCCAGCATTTCTGCACCAAGAGAGGACCCACAACTCTATGTCATTAGAACAGGAAGTGACGAGTAATATCGATCTACTCCTTGAAGCGTTGCCGCCACATATTCAGCAAGCACTGATGCAAAGTGAAGAAGATCCGAATGATCTATTGGAAATTATCATGGATCTTGGGCGTCTGCCAGAGGCACGTTATCCAAACCATGAACGCTTTCTGAGCGATCTGGAAATCACGCGTGAAGATATTGAATATGTCACTGCTCGCATTGGAGATTTTGGTGAAGATAACCGCGCTGGTATTCCACGTACTCTGCACCGTATCTCGGCTATTCGCAACCGCAATGGCATTATTATTGGCCTGACCAGCCGTGTTGGTCGCGCTGTGTATGGAACGGTGAATATTATTCGTGACCTGGTTGAAACTGGCAAAAGTATTCTCTTGCTGGGCAAACCCGGAACGGGCAAGACGACGCTGTTACGCGAAACGGCACGCGTGCTGGCCGAGGATTTGCGTAAACGTGTGGTGGTGGTTGATACATCCAACGAAATTGCGGGTGACGGTGATATTCCACATCCTGGCATTGGCCGCGCCCGTCGGATGCAGGTGCCACGACCGGCTGAACAGCATGCGGTTATGATTGAGGCAGTTGAAAATCATATGCCCGAAGTGATCGTCATCGATGAGATTGGTACCGAACTGGAAGCGCAGGCCGCCCGTACCATTGCTGAACGAGGGGTTCAACTGGTTGGAACAGCGCATGGCAATACGCTGGATAACTTGATGATCAATCCAACCCTGTCGGATCTGATCGGTGGCATTCAGGCTGTAACATTGGGGGATGAAGAGGCGCGCCGGCGCGGGACGCAGAAGACCGTTTTGGAACGCAAGGCACCACCCACATTTGATGTGCTGGTGGAAATTCAGAACTGGGATCGCGTAGCTGTGTATGAAGATGTAGCACGAGCTGTTGATGCGATTCTGCGCGGAGAAGAGTTACAGATGGAGTTGCGTACCAAAGATGCCGATGGGCAGGTGCAGATTACCACTCCTCCGCGACGCGAAAGCGATGAAACATCTCAGTTTGTGCAACGTCGCGGATCTGGTAGCCGCTCTAACGAACGAACGTTCTCATCAAGCGAGCGAACGCTCCCCTGGGGGCGTGAACGCAACGGCGCAACGGTTCATGTAAACCCGGTGACAACGGGGGCAAGCCAGCCAACCCAGCGCATCTTTCCATTCGGTGTGAGCCGCAATCGCCTGGAAAGCGCTATTTCACGTCTGCGTGTGCCAGCGGTCATTGTGCGCGAAATGAGCGAAGCATCGCTGGTAATGACCCTGAAAAACTACTATCGTCAGAGTTCGCAACGACTCCGTCAGGCCGAAGAACATGGTATTCCGGTCTATGTTCTACGCAATAATACTATTACGCAGATGGAGCGTCAGCTTGCCAATATCTTTCATCTCAATTTAGTAGACGACGATGGATCATCGGCACGAACAAATGATACTGAGGGAACAACCACGGTTGAGGATGCAATCCTCGAGGCAGAGTCGGCTATCACTCAGGTGATAAATGGCGAACGTAGCGCGGTAGAGTTGGCTCCTCGCAATAGTTATATTCGGCGGTTGCAACACGAAATGGCTGATCGGTATAGCCTGGAATCGCGCAGCTTTGGCCATGAGCCGCATCGCTGGGTGAAGATCTATCGTTCGTGATGGCAGGAGTTATGCGGGTGGAATTGTATATTTTTTGCCAAAATGTTTCGCCGTAAGCGAAACGTTTTGGCAAAAGATGATTCTCTTCCACCCTGCCGCCTGCCATGCCGTTCGACAGGCTCACGATCCGCTTGTCGAACGGGAGGCGATATCCGGCCGGAGAATGGACGACTGTGTACCTCGTGTTAATGAGAGACCGAGGGGCGTAGATATTGAAGCGTGGCACATGCTCCCTGGCATGTAAAGGGAGCTATATAGAATCTGGACTATGGGACTATTTATCACATTCGAGGGACTGGAAGGTAGCGGCAAGAGTACGCAGGCACGCCTGATATATGAACGGTTGCAGGCGCACGGCTACCCGGTTATTCTAACCCGCGAGCCAGGTGGTACACGTATTGGCGAAATGATCCGGCGCATCCTGGTAGATCTGCAACATACGGAAATGGCGGCAACCACGGAAACGTTGCTCTTCTCGGCGGCACGGGCGCAACTTGTTACCGAGTTAATCCGCCCGTATCTGTCAACCGGGGGCATTGTGTTATGTGATCGCTATGCCGACTCGACTTATGCCTATCAGGGCTATGGGCTTGGACGCGATCTCGACGAACTGCATGCGATCATCAAGGCAGCAACAGGCAATCTGATGCCCGACCTGACGTTGTATCTCGATCTGACACCGGAAGAGGGGCTGCGACGCAAAGCCCGAGCCAGACAGGACCAGGGTCAGCGTAGTCTGCGCGGGAACACGCTGGCCGATCATGCGTCTGTTCCAGTAGAGGTAGAGTGGAACCGCCTGGATGCGCGTGATCTGGCCTATCATCAGCGGGTTCAGGCTGGTTTTCATGAGTTGATCCAGCGTGAACCGCAGCGCTGGCATGTTCTTGATGCCTGCCAACCGGTTGAAGTCATTGCCCAGATGGTTCTGACAGCCGTTACACCACTGCTGGCCAGGGTAACGCGCCTGGAAGATGGGTGAGATAAACCATAGACGATACAGGGTAAGCCAGTGCCTGCGCTGTATCGCTCATTGTTCCCGGTACTTGACAAAATGGCACAAATAGAGAGAATACGCCAGTATTCTATGGATATAGAATTGTAAAGCTGATATGATCTATGCCTAAAACATACATACCAGACAGAAGATAAGGGATCGTACATGCAAGTGATTCAGGATTTTTTGACGAATTTGCGCCCCATTCTGAGCGCCCTCGGCACCTTGATCGGGGCGTATCTTATCCTGTTGTGGGCTGCTTCAGTGTTGTGGACCTATCGCGACATACGGTTGCGAAGCGAGGATACCTCTGTCCAGGTACTGGCTGTTGCTCTGGTGTTGCTAATGCCGTTTGCTGGCATTCCCATCCATCTCATCTTGCGTCCGCCACAAACACTGGCTGAAAAGTATGAGCGATCCCTTGAAGATGAGTATCTGCGGCGCGATATCGAGGAAAAATATGTTTGTCCTGCCTGCCAGCGCCCGATTGAGCCAGACTTTGTTATGTGCCCACATTGTCATACGGAACTACGTCGACGTTGCCCCTGCGGCGATCACGTGATCGATCTAACCTGGACGATCTGCCCATATTGTGGTGATGATGGCTCAGGTAGTATGTTGCGTCAACAGCGTTATCGCCCACAACAACAACCACGCGAGACTCAGCCGATCGAAACACCTGTGCCAGCCATCCGCAATCCTTAAGGCCTGCTCTGGAGCCATATCAATGTCGCCTGCTATAACCGATGTTCCTGGTGTTCTGGTTGGTCATGCCCACGATGCAGACGCACTCACCGGATGCAGCGTGGTGCTGACCCCTCAGGGTGCGGTTGGTGGCGTCGATGTGCGTGGCGGTGGGCCGGGAACACGTGAAACAGATCTGCTCAGTCCTGTCACTTCTGTATCAGAGGTGCATGCTGTTGCTCTGTGCGGAGGCAGTGCCTTTGGGCTGGCGGCTGCCTCGGGTGTGTCCAACTGGCTGTATGAACATGGCTTTGGCTATGACGTAGGCATATCACGTGTTCCGATTGTACCCGCTGCAGTCATTTTTGATCTACGCGTTGGACGTCCAGACCGCTGGGCCGATGTGGCGATGGGGTATGCCGCCGCGGCTGCGGCAACAGATAGCCCACCTGCCGAGGGGTGTGTTGGTGTCGGAATGGGGGCCAGTGTGGGCAAGATCCTTGGCCCTCAGGCAGCCGTAAAGAGTGGCATCGGTACGTGGAGCGAATGTCTGGAAGATGGGACGATTATCGGGGCACTGGTTGTGACCAATGCGTTCGGTGATGTACGACGCGAGGATGGTACGATCCTGGCTGGCGCACGCAATCTCGAACGAGGTGGATTCGCCGATGCGATGCATCTATTACGTCAGGCATACATCCAGGCCAGATTTCCCCAACGTACCAGTACCAATAGTCCCCTGACGAATACTACCCTGGCTGTGGTTGCTACCAATGCAAAGCTTGGCAAGGCTGAAACAACCCGGCTGGCTCAGATGGCCCAGGATGGCCTGCCGCGTATGATCCGCCCGATCCATACACCATTTGATGGTGATGCGGTGTTTGCTCTCTCGGTTGGCAATCATGCGGCCCCACATCTGACTGTGCTGGGCAGTATTGCCGCCGATGTGGTAACCCGTGCGATTGAACGCTCTGTCACCGAGGCCACCGGGGCAGGTGGGTTGCCCGCTATGCGAGACTTATGATGCCGCTGCTGATTGCCTTCAAAGGCCATCCTGGTTCTGGCAAAAGCTTCCTGGCGAATGCACTGGGCCTGCGCTTGCAGATTCCGGTGATTGATAAGGATGATATAAAGGATTTGCTGGCTGGCAGTTATACCGATCCGGGTGGACTGGCGTATATCGGGATGTTTCGCATCGCACGACGACAGCTTATGCTTGGCTTACATGTGATCTGTGATAGTCCGCTGAGCGAGACTCAGGGGTATGCTGCCGCCAGACGTATCGCCGAAGAAACTGAAGCACGCTTGCTGCTGATCGAGTGTGTTTGTTCATCACAAGCGATCTGGCGCCAGCGTATTGAACAACGTGCCGCCCTGGGGCAACCTTCGCACGAGATCGCCAGTTGGAGCGACCTTGAACACCATCTGATACGGCGCGGTGAGTCTTCAGGTTATTCCGTCGCTGAACCACATCTGGTTGTGGATACAGTACATCCGCCTGATGATGTGATTGCTCTGGCTATGGACTGGATTGCGCAACAGAGCGACTCGCTTCATTAATCCTGTAGGGGCGAAAGATATTTCGTGTAAATACTCACAATCGAGGAAGCACCAGCTGATCAACGAGGTACGATACCCAACCGGCTCTGGCATGAGCAGCATCAGAACGAGAGAATCTCCGTGCCTCCGTGTCTCCGTAGTGAATCGTCTACCCCGATCGTGAACAGTTACTATTTCGTCTCTACTAGACAAAATAGGCTAGACGCGCTACAATCGTGCTTCTGAACTCTAACGGAGACACAAGTAGACAACATTATTGCTCATGGTTGATTATAATATGATACGCCGCCTTCTGGCCCTCTTGCTGCTGCTGGTTCTGGCCGGTTGCGAAATAGAGGGAGGAGTACCGTCACCTGCTACGCCAGGAACGCTGAACCAACCAACTCCGGCAACATTGCTGGCTACCCCGACGCCTCCACGCGAAATGGGCTTGCGGATCGGATTGTTGGAAGGCCCGGGCGACCTGTTGCCATATCATACTGACACGACCGACCGGCAGATCACCCTGCCTATCACACATTTGCTTTTCCCCGATCCGTTGCTGCCGGTAAGTTATCAGTACACCAATACAGGTGTGCTGGAACGTATGCCTTCTTTTGAAAACGGCGATATGGAGCTGCGTAGCGTCGATGTTTTTCTCGACGCCGCTGGAACAATTACCACAACCGCAACTGAAACAATCACTCAGGTGCAGCAACTGGTGGTAACCTATCGTTGGAACCCTGAGTTGCGCTGGTCTGATGGCATAACCGTTACTGCCGACGACTCGGTGTTTGCCTATGAACTGGCCCAGAAAGTTTCATTGGGGGAAGAGGCTGAAAGTCGCCTGCTCTTGCTGGAAAGCTATGAGCGTGTCGATGCGCATACCACACGCGCATTGCTCAAGCCAGACTTTACTACACCGTTCCCGTTTTTGACGTTCTGGACGCCTTTGCCGCGCCATCTGCTTGCCGATATCCCGCCTGACACACTCCGTCAGAGCGATTTTGCCCAGATGCCCGTCGGCTATGGGCCTTATCAGATGGAACGACGTGATGCAGACAGCATCCGGCTGCGTCGTAATCCGTACTATGCCGATGATACCGCTGCAGCCGAGGTGATAACCTTCGTCTTCCAGCCCGGTGTAGATGCATTGCGTGCCTCGGTATTGAATGGCAGCCTGGATGTAGCCACGGCCGACCGCATTGATCCAGATCAGTTTGCCTTCCTGGATCGCGATCAGGAACGTGAACTTCTTGCGGTGGCCTATATACCGGGTACTATCTGGGAGCATCTGGACTTTAACCTTGATGTAGATCTGTTTCAGGATATTCGTGTCCGGCGTGCTATCGCCCACGGCACGAACCGCGAAGGGATGATCGAGGAGTTGTTTGCCGGGCATGTATCGGTGCTGCACAGTTGGATCGTGCCGGAACAGCCCATCGCCGCACCGCCCGACCAGCTTACAACCTATGCCTATGATCCTGATACGGCACGTAGTTTGTTAGATGAGGTTGGTATCACCGATAGTGATGGCGATGGCATACGTGAACGTGATGGTACACCGGTGAGTATCGATGTAGTAACAACTGATGACACGCCTCTGCGTAGCGCCATTACGGCTCGTTTCCGCGATGATATGGCGGCTATTGGCATTCAGGTGAATGTGACATTTCTGCCGGTACGCCAGATGTATGCGCCCGATGGCCCGCTGTTTCGGCGTGAGTTCCAGATGGCTCAGTTTGCCTGGATCTCTAACCCTGATCCAGCCGGGCTGGCACTCTGGAGTTGTGCTGCGGTACCCAGTGAAAATAATGGCTGGACTGGCAATAATTTTCCAGGCTGGTGTTTCCGTGATGCCGACCGGGCCATCCGAACGGCTAACACAACGCTTGATCCGGTTGAGCGGCAGGCGGCCTACCTGGAACAGCAAAAGCTTTTCACCCAGGAAATACCTATTTTGCCGTTGTTTCAACGTCCGGTGCTAACCATACATAACCCGAATCTGCAGGGCCTGCAGCCCGACCCTACTGCTCCGCTAACCTGGAATATAGTAGACTGGTCGCGCCAGTAACGTACCTGTTCACGATTGGGAGAACCTGATAGACCTGGTTCTGGAGCGCCCGTAGCGTCTTTCAAACCACAAAGCGCGAACGAACGTGTGAACGTGTGCAGATGCGTTCTCTTCGTGCCCTTCGGGTGCTTTGTGGTGTACAACAAAACAAGCCGCTATCAAGAGATTGGTATGCATACGCACCGGCTCCAGGGCCTCAGTGGCCTTTCGTCCGATCAGTGCGATAGATGACCATGTACCCGGTAACAAAGCTTTGTCCAGGATATGATATAATGGCCCTCAGCCCTTCTGTGTAACCACAAAGATACCATCTTTTTGCGCAAAGGACATGGTTTCAGACAGGCCAGTTTTACTTTCCAATTCACAGACGGATTGGTCACGTGAGTCACCCCACACCCCGACCTCCGCCCTTGCAAGGGGACAGTTGGACGGGGGGCGTCCTGGCGGCACACGCAGCGTGTGCCGCCAGGACGTCCGTTTCCCCCCTCTCCCGCAGGGAGAGGGGGCGGGGGGGAGAGGGCAAATCGTCTAACCAAACTGTAAAGTACGGATGAACCATGTCAAGAATAGAACTCACAGAACATAATTATGATCAGTCTTTTCTCAAGTATGCAAGGAGCGAATGATGGAGCGCACTGTTGGAGATTTGATGCATCGTGGCGTGATAACCTGTGTGCGGGAAACACCAGTTCAGGATGTGGCACAGCAGATGACGAAGCAGGATGTCAGCGCACTGGTTGTTGTCGACGAAGGTGGCAACCTGGTCGGGCTTATTTCACGCACTGACCTGGTGAATGCACGTCTGTACGAGCAGTACTGGAAGCACTGGCGCGGTTTGACTGCCAGCCATATTATGATATCCGATGTTGTATCTGTACATCTGAAAGATACCATTCAAGAAGCCAGCCGCTTGATGATGGAACGTAAGATTCATCGTGTGGTCGTTGTTGAAGAAGATGAGAATGGTATCAAGCCAATTGGTATCCTGTCAATTACCGATCTTGTGCGCGACCTGGCAGCCAGCGACGAGGAAGTATAAGTTCGCCCAACCGTCATTCTTCAGCGCGATCCGATCGTTCCGCAAATACAGGCCAATACTAGAAGAGAGCCGCGTTGCAACGTGGCTCTCTTCTAGTATCTCGGATCAATGCAAATAATCTCGCACCTGTTCAATCCAGATGATCAGCCCATATATCAAAATACTTGCCAGACTGGTCAGCGCCACCAGACCTCCGGCATAGCCACGCCGCCAGAATGTCGCCAGTGACACCCCGGCCCCCAGACATAAGGCCGGATAGAGAAAATGTGGCCAGCGTACCCCCTGGCCAGCACCAAGCCAGAGCGGCAGGCTGATGGCCAGGAGTGTCCCCAACCACCAGGCTACCAGTACTAGAGACACGTTGCGTGTGCGCTGTGCGTGGGGTGTTTGACAGCTCCGCCGCAACAGCACCAGACCCACCCCCCCC
>RRYU01000381.1_pt1 | contig 26461 bp, 16 predicted proteins | sample 2162651 | NCBI WGS metagenome assembly RRYU01 (sample SAMN10267283, study PRJNA491782) | microbial mat metagenome | isolation source: biomat in the production well | place: Japan: Minami-Kanto gas field, natural gas well KTG3 | collected 2017-06 | reverse complement strand
TAATACCGATTAAGAGATTATCGGTTTTATGTCCCCCGATTACAGTCTATATCCCCGATTGAATTCTCTTAAAAGAACAAGCTTGGCTGAAATCCATTGTATTGTCAGGTGCTTTGCTAAGAATTAACAACATGGCGGGATTTTGTTGGGAAATGTGGTAGAATTCGGTATACAGTTCGGAGGTTCCGAATAGTAAATTATTCCAATCAAGGAGGAAGACAATGAAAAGAATCGTTCGTAGTGTGATGGTTGGTGCTATGGTGTTGGCTCTTGCGGGTTGTGCTACGCAGTACACTCTGGCTCCTGAAGATGAAAAGCTGATGCAAGATGCTCTGGCTGCGTCTCAGGCGGCAGCCGCCTCGGCACAGCAGGCCCAAGCTGCTGCAACCAAGGCTGAAAGTGCTGCAACCAAGGCTGAAAGTGCTGCGGCAAAGTGCGAAAGATCCGTTGCCCTTTGTGACGCTGCTGCGAGTTCAGCTCAGGTCAGTGCTGACCGCGCTGAAGCCGCTGCCGATAAAGCGGCTAAGGCTTTTGAGTTAAGCCAGCAGAAATAAGGATCTCGGTCAATAAATCCTAGACCACAAAAAGCCCCGGTTCTCCGGGGCTTTTTGTGTTATCGGGGCTCATTTTGAGACAGCGTCACAAGCTGCGGTACGCCTGTACGCTGCTGCAGAATGAGGCGGACCTGCTGCCAGTCGATATCGGCCTTGGGGGCAATCAGATCACGTTGTCGCAGGATTTCCTCGATGGGAGCCTCCACCCGATTGGCCGGGTCGGGGTGCGCTTCGAGGTAGAGTTGTCCCTCCTTATGTCCCAGTTTAATCGGCTGATCGATAATCGTGACTGCCATGCCGATGTGCACACGCTCAAAAAGCAGCTGGATATGCTCCGGGTAGAGGCGGATACAGCCGCTACTGACCTGACGACCGATACCAAAAGGGCGATTGGTTCCATGCAGACCGATGTGCTTCTGGGAAAGACCAATCCAGTAATCACCCAGGGGATTATCCGGCCCCGGTGGAATCACTGCCGGTAGCTGCGGATGTTCTGCGCGCCAGCTGGGTGGTGCCGTCCAGCTGGGATTGGCAATCATGGTGACAACTCGATTGTTACCGATCGGTGTGTCGCGACCTTCGCGCCCGATGCCGATGGGATAGACACTTGTCAGGGCCTGATGCCGCCCTTCGCGGATCAGGTACAGCCGCTGTTCAGCCAGGTTGATGGTGATCCCCGGTTGTGCCTGATAGGGGACGATCGCTGCGCGGGGAATAAGAATCTCGCTGTCGACCGGCGGTTGCCAGGGATCGATGGAGGGGTTGGCATTGATGAGGGTGCCGTAGCCGATGCCATGTTGGCGGGCCAATTCGATCAGGGTGTCGCCGGGTTGAATCAGCTGGTAAAAATTTGCTCCAACCAGGGTGTCGGGTGTAAGTACCGCAGCGCTTGACGATAAAGCCATGATTAGTAAAGCGAGCGCCGGGAAGACGGTTTTTGTGATTTTTTTTAAGGTCATAAATGGTTTCTTGTTAGGGTTTTCTTGACAGCGTCTGCTCCCAAAACTGTTTTTTTAAGTGTGGTGTCGTATCAGAAATAGGGGGCCAGTCCAGATTCAATCTGCTCAAAAGGACGAATTTCCTCCGGCAGGATTAGGTTATCATAACTGATGTTCCCATTGGCAACTGTTGCCAGGGCCGCGAAATAATCGCGGGTCTGGTCTGGGGTTAGGGTGAAACTTCCAACCTGGGTCCGTTCGATGGCGATTTTGTTACCACCGGGCATTTTTATTTCGCGAAATGGATGGCGATAGGACAGTGCCGTACCCACCCTGGTTTCGGCATAGTCGAGCTGAACGCAGTGATGACCGTCATGGGCACAGATATGCGGCCAGAGAGACGCGGCAAAGAAAATCTGATCGCTGCCCGGGGTGATTGACCACAGGCTGGGATCCTGACTGCTCAAGCGGGCGATGGCGGGCTGCAGAAGTTGCGCAGTGGCCTTGACCGAGCAGCTGCGCAGATAACCGACGGGGGTTACCTGCTCATGACTTTTGCCCAGATCCAGCGCTCCGCGCCCGCGGGCCGCGGCTTTCTGGTAGCGGTTTTTATAGACAAAAGAGCAGTAGTTGATCGGCAGTTGCAGGCGTTCGCCCAGGGCATAGTTCAGCAATTCCAGGGCGGTCAGTTCCGATTCGAGAACGGTAATTTTTTCGCCATGCAGATAGCTGTAAGGGCGTTTTTTGAAATGATGATAGTTGTAATTAGTCAAGCGCAGCTGATGGAGATTGAGGAAGTTGATGCCGCCATCGGCCATCTGTTTTAAGGTGTTTTTGAGCCGCTGTTGCTCCTCGGGCACCGCCGGAATTTCTATGGTAACCGTCGGAATCTGCCCAACCGCAAGGATGGCCCGGTTAAGGGAATAATCAAGGGCGCCGATATCAAAGCGGATTTCATCCAGCCCGCAATCGCGCAGGCGGGCGAGAATATCGCGGGTCACGAGACTGCCATTGGTGTAGATCCAGCTGTGGATCTTATCGCCGAAATGTTTTTTGATGGTCGCCAGATAGGTAAGGGAGCGCTCCAGGGTCAGCAGCGGTTCGCCACCGGACAGGCTGAAGCCACGAAACCCGAAATGCTGTAGATAGGCGAGGTAATGATCGGCTGAAACGAAGCTGAGATTGTTGGTTGTCGGCTGGCCGATTTCATCTTGTGAGCTGGGGCAGTAAAAACAGCTCAGGTTGCAGCGGCCGTTGATAAAAAGACAGGACCATGAGCCTTCAACACACAGGCGACAACCGGGCGATAAGTTGCCGCTGTGGGGCTTGGTTCCATGACAGCCGGAATACCCCCCACTTGTGGTTAGGTGGGTGATCAGGTCATCACGCTGTCGCTGCGCTTCGAAGGCCTGCCGGGGCTGAACAAGGTTCAGGCTGGGGTAAATATCCGGGTAATCCTGCTGATTCTGCTGGATGGACCGGTTTTTCTTGTTGTCGCTTAATGCCAGGACCATGAGGGTACTCCGCAGCAGGTTTTGAAGGATGAGCATAAGTAGCCGAAGTCTTGTGCTAAAACAATTAAAAAGTGATGTCGCCGTGTGGATTTCCGGCGCTGATTCTCGTCTTTCGCTTTTTGCCTATCTGTGGAATAATGCGAAACTTTCATTCTTGCCAAAAGGTCACCCATGTCCGACAAGGTTCAACGCCTCTATCTGGTTGATGGCTCTTCCTATATTTATCGTGCCTACTTTGCCATCCGTCATCTCTCCAACTCAAAGGGAGAGGCAACCAACGCCATTTACGGTTTTACCACCATGTTGCTGACGTTACTGCGGCAGGAACAGCCTGACCATATTGCGGTGATTTTTGACAGCAAGGGACCAACCTTTCGCAAGGATCTTTACCCCGACTATAAAGCCAACCGCAGTGCCATGCCGGAGGATCTGGTGCCCCAGATTCCGGTCATCAAGGAGGTGGTGGCGGCGTTTCGGATGCCGGCGCTGGAGCTGCCGGGGTTTGAGGCTGATGACATTATTGCTACCTTGGCTCGCCGTTTTGCCGCCCAGGGGCTTGACGTAACGGTAGTCACCGGCGATAAGGATCTGATGCAGATTGTCGATGAGCGTATTCGTCTGCTTGATACCATGAAGGGCAGGGTGTCCGGGCGCCAGAGGGTAATGAACGCTTTGGCGTCCCGCCGGAACAGGTCCTCGAGGTGCTTGGCCTGGCAGGCGACAGTTCTGACAATATCCCCGGGGTGCCGGGTATCGGTGAAAAAACCGCCAGCGCTCTGATCCAGGAGTTCGGCAGTATCGATAACCTGTTGGCCAATATTGATCAGGTCAAAGGAAAAAAAAGGCAGGAGAATCTGCGCGAATTTGCCGAGCAGGCGCGCCTGTCGCGCCGTCTGGCGGACCTGGTTGAAGACCTTGAGCTGGACATTGAACTGGATCAGCTGTTGCTGGAAGAGCCGGATGCCGATGTGCTGCGAGCGCTGCTCAAACGCCTCGAATTTAATAAGCTGCTGACTGATCTGCCGGCCTTGAAGACGCAGCCGACAGCTGATTCAGATGCCGATTATCGCATGATTGTCAGCGAAGCGGAGCTGGATACCCTGATCGCTGAGCTGACAAAAGCCGGAACCTTTGCCCTTGATACCGAAACCACCAGTCTGACCGCGGTACAGGCCGATCTGGTCGGTCTGTCTTTTGCCGTGCGGGCGGATGCCGGCTGGTATGTGCCGGTGGGGCACCGTTATCTGGGAGTGCCGGAGCAGTTGCCATTGTCGCTGGTCATAAAAAAACTTAAACCGCTGCTGGAAAACCAACAGGTTCAAAAAATCGGTCAGAACATCAAATACGATGCCCTGGTGTTGCGCCGTGCCGGTATTGAATTAGCGGGGATCAGCACCGATACCATGATTCTGTCGTACCTGACCCACCCCGAGGCCAAGTCTCATGGACTCGACGCCCTTGCTCTGGCCCATTTGAACTATCGCACCGTGCCCTATAGCGAGGTTGCCGGCACAGGTAAAAAACAGATCTGTTTCAGTGAGGTCGATGTCGCCAGGGCGACTCGCTATGCGGCGGAAGATGCCGATATCACCTGGCGTCTGGCGGATAAGTTGATGCCGGAGCTTAAGGACGAAGCGAGCCGCAAACTCTTTACTGAGGTCGAGATGCCGCTGGTCGATGTGTTGACCCGCATGGAGTGGGCCGGTATCCGCATTGATGCCGATTTTCTCGGCACCCTCTCGACCGAGATGGGTGAACGTCTGCAGACCCTCGAGGCACAGATTCATCAGCTGGCCGGCGGCGCCTTTAATATCAATTCACCCAAACAGCTGGGCGAGGTGTTGTTTGAGCGCCTGGGCCTGGCCAAGGGCAAAAAAACCAAGAGCGGCTGGTCGACCAACGTTGAGGTGCTGCAGGGGTTGGCCGATCAGCATGAGATTGCTGCGCGTATTCTTGACTACCGTTCCGTCAGTAAACTCAAAAGCACCTATACCGATGCCCTGCCGCGCCTGCTCAATCCGGCCAGCGGGCGGTTGCATACCTCCTTTAATCAGGCGGTGACGGCGACCGGTCGTCTTTCGTCGAGCGACCCCAATCTGCAGAATATCCCGATCCGGACCCCCGAAGGAAGGCGGATTCGTGAAGCCTTTATTCCGCAGGAAGGCTGGGTGCTGCTGGCGGCAGACTACTCGCAGGTGGAGTTACGGGTGATGGCACACATGGCCGATGTGGCTGACTTAAAGCAGAGTTTTGCCGCCGGTGAGGATATTCACCGCCGCACCGCTTCCGAAATCTTCAATGTATTTCCGGAAATGGTGACGCCTGAGATGCGGCGTCAGGCCAAAACGATTAACTTTGGAGTATTGTACGGAATGGGGGCTTTCAGTCTGGCAAAAGATCTCGGGATCGGTCGCGCCCAGGCCCAGGAGTTTATCGATCAGTATTTTCAGCGCTATCCGGCTGTGCTTGAGTTTCTCGAAGAAAAAAAGGCCCAGGCGCGTGAACATCAGTATGTCACCACCCTGCTGGGACGGCGCTGTGCTATTCCGGAGATTAACAGCAGTAACGGCGCAGTGCGCAGCTATGCTGAACGCAACGCCATCAACTATCCGATTCAGGGCAGCGCTGCCGATATTATCAAGGTGGCCATGGTGAATATCGACCGGCGCCTGCGTAAGGAAAAGTTGCAGACCCGCATGTTGCTGCAGGTCCATGATGAGCTGGTATTTGAGGCCCCGGAAGCAGAACAGGAGTACGTCGCATCACTGGTTCGCCATGAAATGGAAAATGCGGTTGCTCTTGATCTGCCGTTGCAGGCCGATATGGGAACGGGTAAAAACTGGGCGCAGGCCCATTAAAAATATGGGGAGATACCCCGCTATAGAAAAACCCCAAGGAGATTTTACTTGATGAATTTGAAGCGCTATGCAGTAAAAGATATGGTTTGTCCGGAACTCACCGATGTTCCTCCTCTGGGGATGGATGCCCTCTCCCTGGAAATGGATATTCGTCATTACTACACCAATAACCTCGGGCGCGATCAGCGTTGTCGTTTACTCTACTACGCTTACGAAGCCCTGGCCCTGACCATCCGCGATCGCTTGATGGAGCGCTGGAAGAACACCCGCCAGGCTTACGAGGACGCTGATGCCCGGCGTTGTTATTATTTATCACTGGAATTTCTGATGGGTCGTACCCTGGGTAACGCTGTGCTCAATCTCGGAATGGACCAGGAGCTCGAAAAAGCCCTGACCAATCTCTGTTTGCATTATGAAGACCTGATTAATGCTGAGCCGGATGCTGGTCTGGGTAATGGTGGTCTTGGGCGCCTGGCAGCTTGTTTTCTCGATAGTTGTGCAACCCTGCAACTGCCGGTTATGGGCTACGGTATCCGCTATGAATACGGCATGTTTCGTCAGAACATCAACAACGGCTATCAGGTTGAGGAGCCGGATCACTGGCTGGCGATGATGAATCGCTGGGAGGTGGAACGGCGTGAGTACCGCCAGCGCATCAAGTTTGGTGGACACAGCGAACACTATTATGACGACCATGGCAGACGGCGGGTGCGTTGGGTTGACACCCAGGATGTGCAGGCGATCCCCTACGATGTACCGATCCCGGGCTTTAACAACGGTACCGTCAATACCCTGCGCCTGTGGCGCGCCGAGGCCACCGAAGAATTTGACCTGGGTGAGTTTAACGCCGGTGACTATGCCGGTTCGGTGGCCGCAAAGAACGAAGCCGAAAAAATCACTATGGTGCTTTACCCCAACGATGCCAGTGAAAATGGTAAGAATCTGCGTCTGGGACAGCAATATTTTCTCGCGTCGGCCAGCCTGCAGGATGTGATTGCCCGCTGGACAACCATCAAGGGGAATGATTTCAGCCAGTTTGCCGAACTGAATTGTTTTCAGCTTAACGATACCCATCCCTGTTGTGCGGTTCCGGAATTGATGCGCCTGCTGCTTGATGTCCACCATCTGACCTGGGATGAAGCCTGGGAGATCGTTCAGGCCACCATGGCCTACACCAACCACACCTTGCTGCCTGAGGCCCTGGAAAAGTGGTCAGTCAACATGTTCCAGCACTTGTTGCCGCGTTTACTGGAGATTATTTACGAAATCAATGCCCGTTTTCTCAAAGAGGTTGCCGTGCGCTGGCCGGGAGATCTGGAGCGTCAACGGCGCATGTCGTTGATTGAGGAAGGACCGGTGCCGCAGGTGCGGATGGCTTACCTGGGTATCGTTGGCAGCTTTTCGGTTAACGGGGTTGCAGCACTGCACTCACGCCTGCTGCAGCAGGGATTGTTTCGCGACTTTTACGAGATGTGGCCGGAAAAATTCAACAACAAGACCAACGGCGTGACCCAGCGGCGCTGGCTGGCTTATGCCAACCCGCTGCTGGCAGAATTGATCAGCAGCCGGATCGGCAGGGGCTGGACAACCGACCTTGCTCAACTCAAGCAGTTGGAACCCCTTGCCGATGACAACGAGTTTCAGCAGCAGTGGCAGCAGGTCAAAAACGCCAATAAGGAGCTGTTGGCCGATTTTGTGGCAGACAAGTGTGGGGTCACCTTCCCCCTTGACAGTCTGTTCGATGTTCAGGTCAAGCGTATTCATGAGTACAAACGCCAACTGCTTAACATTCTGCATGTGATTCATCTCTACCAGCGGATCAAGCAGGATGATACTGCAGATTGGGTGCCACGCGCCATTCTGATTGGTGGCAAGGCTGCTCCCGGTTACGCCATGGCCAAGCTGATTATCAAACTGGTGAACAATGTTGCTACAGTGATTAATCACGACCCCCAGGTTGGTGATCTGCTCAAGGTGGTTTTCCTGCCCAACTACAATGTCTCTGCCATGGAGATAATCTGTGCCGGTACCGACCTGTCCGAGCAGATTTCCACCGCAGGTAAGGAGGCCTCAGGCACCGGCAATATGAAATTCATGATGAATGGCGCCCTGACCATCGGCACTCTCGACGGCGCCAACATCGAGATGCGTGAAGAAGTGGGGGCCGACAATTTCTTTCTGTTTGGGCTCTCGGCCGAGGAGGTCGAAGAGCGCCGCCGGCATTACGATCCTGCCGCTATTATCGCAGCGGACAAGTATTTGGCGCAAGTGATGCAACTCTTGCAGAGCGGTCATTTTAATCAGTTTGAGCCGGGGATTTTCGATCCGATTATCCGCGCGATTTTCAATCCTGATGATCTGTGGATGGTTGCCGCTGATTTTGACAGTTACCGGATTGCCCAGGAAGATGTATCGAGGGCTTATCGTGATCAGCAGAGCTGGACGCGGATGAGCATTTTGAATACTGCTGCTTCCGGCAAGTTCTCAACCGATCGGACGATGCGCCAGTACAATGAGGATATCTGGAGGCTGCAGGCGGTGGCGGCGAAAAAGGTTGGCGAAGACGGGAAATTTGTTTAAAAGACCGACAGGGGCCTTATCAGATCATTACAATCTGGTTGCGCCCCTGATTTTTAGCCTGATAGAGGGCATCATCAGCACGTTTGAGTAACGCGTCAATGGAACTGTCATCGGCCTGATGCATGGTGATGCCGAGGCTGACGGTGATCTTGACGGTTGCACTGCCGGTACGGATTTTGAGTCGGGCAATCGCCTTCAGAAGCCGCTGGCAGACGAGCAGGGCGTTTCTTTTGTCGGTATCCACCAGCACCACCGCAAACTCCTCGCCACCATAGCGTCCGAAGATGTCGGTCTCGCGCAGCTCCTGATGACAGCAGTCGACCAGACGTTTGAGAACCTCATCGCCGACGCTGTGGCCGTAGGCATCGTTAACCTCCTTGAAATAATCGATATCAAGCATCAGCACGGCCATGTGTGAGCCATAGCGCTTGACCCGTGCCAGCTCACTGGTCGCGCGGTCGATAAAATGTCGGCGATTGCTGGTCCCGGTGAGCGGATCAGTCGTGGCCAGTTGCAGCAATTCTTCCTCCATTCGTTTGCGCGCTGTGCCATCACGCACGGTTGAGAAGATCCGCCGCCTTTCCGGGTCCGGATAAGAACTCCAGGCCAACCATTTAATGTTGCCATCCTTGCAACGGCAACGGTTTTCAAATCCCACGACACTTTCGCCGCGACCCAGGCGCCTGGCGACGTCGCTGCTACTGTCAAGATCATCGGGAACCACCAACTCCAGCCAGTTTTTATTGCGCAGTTCATTTTTAGACCAGCCCAGGGTGCGCGACCAGGCCGGATTGGTTTCAATAAAGTGACCTTCCATGGTGCTGATACTGAGCATGTCCAGGGACAGCTCAAAAATTCGCTGGCGGTCAGTTTCGGCACGTTTAAGTTCGGTGATGTCGCTGGCATTGATGACAACAAACTTTGGCTGCAGATCCTGACTGCGCAAGGGGTGGTAGGATACATTGAAAAACCGCTGACCACTTCCTGGGCAGTCAAGCCAGCGATCGATCTGAATATGCTCGCCTCTAAAGGCTCGCTCCAGAACCGGCCGGGTCAACTCGTCGTAGGTTTCGTTCCCGACAAGTTGATTGATATGGGTGCCGATAATGAACTGACGCTTTTTGTCAAAGGCTTGCAGCAAGGCATCATTGACCATCTGAAACTGATGATTGCGATCCACCAGGGCAATCAGGTTGGGACTGGAGGCGATGATCTGCCCGTAACGGCGCAATTCTTCCTGGATTTCGTGATCTCTGGTGATATCGCGGGCGAAGATGGCTATCCCGATAATGGACTGTTCATCGCGTACCGGCTGAATAATGGCGGCATATTCGCGTTGGTTGGCACCGGTATAATTTGTCCGCAGCGTTTTTCCACGTTTCACCAGTCTGAAGCTATGGCTGATAAAATCAACCTGGTCGGCAGGAAAGAGTTTGATAACTTCGAGACCAGGATGGACGTGGAGCCCTTCTGCTGCTTTGAGCAGAAGAACGGAGGCCTGGTTGGCGAAAACGATGCTTCCTTCAAGATCAGCAAAGATGATCAGATCTTCACTGCTGTCGAATAGTTGGCGCAGCTCTTTATCGACCTGGGCGGTCGGGGGGATGAGTTGGTCAGTGCTGTTGAGAGCAAGCAGTTGCTGCTCAAGTTGGATGACCCGTTGTCTGGACTCTTCCAGTTCCAGTTTCAGTAGATCGGGTAAGGGTAATTTCATTCAGGTTCCCTTCAGGCGGTTCTATTATCATCGGCACTCTAGCACGCTTTTTTTCGAAGGGGTACTCCTTGTTTACTGCTCTTTAGTGCTTTTATCAGTAAAAGTAGCAGGTTAACAAGTGTAGATGAAATAGACTTTATAAGCTCTCAGCGCTATCAGGAACCTTTATCTTACGTGGTCCGGATTTGATCGGTTTTTTTGCTGCAGCGGCAATGCCGCGAATCAGGCCGTTGAAGACAAAAAAATGAAAAGGGGTGACCAGATACCAGTAGAGCAGACCAAGCAGTCCTCTGGGCAAAAAGCGGGCCGTCTGCTGCAGGGTGGTCGTACCATTGTCCTGCTCTATTAAGCGGAAGGACAGGGTCGCTTTGCCCGGCAGTTTCATTTCAGCAATCAGCAGCAACTGTTGTTGCGGCTTGATCGCCAGAACCCGCCAGAAATCGACGACATCACCAGGGTAAAGAGCGGCGGCGCTGCGCCGACCACGCTGTAAACCGACGCCGCCGCCAAGGCGGTCGATCAGTCCGCGCAGTTGCCACAGCCAATTGGCATAGTAGTAGCCGACGTCGCCACCGATGGCGGTGACGGCCGGCCAGATTTCTTCAGCTGGTGCGTCAAGTACTAACTCGCGTGAATCTTCAAAGGCGCTCCCCCCGGACCAGCTTGGATCCCCGGCGCTGCTCCATTCAGCCGGGTGCAGGTTGCCGGAGTCGCTCCAGGTGGTTTCAACTTGTTGCTGGCGAATGCGGTCAAGAGCCAGGCGGATTGCCTTGCGCGCATCAAAGAGTTCCTGGGGTAGCAGCTCGGTAATGCTGTTTTCGGTGCACACCACCGGATTGCTGAGACCTTCTGCCAGGGGACGGGCGATGGAGGCGGGAACCGGAGTAACCAGGTGAATCCAGTAGGAACTCAAACGGGGGGTCAACAGGGGGATCGGGATGATGAAGCGTTTACGTAGGCCTGCTTCTTCGGCATAGGTTTCCATCAATTCGCGATAATTCGTTACCTGCGGCTGACCGATGTCGAAGGTTCTACCGCTTGTCTGTGGCTGTTCAAGACATCCAATCAGGTAGTACAGGACATTGCGCACGCCGATCGGCTGGCAGGGGGTGCTGACCCAACGTGGCGTGACCATGACCGGCAGGCGATCGACCAGATAGCGAAGAATCTCAAACGAGGCGCTGCCGGAACCGATGATCATCGCTGCCCGCAGAATGGTGACCGGTACCTTCCCCTGACGCAGGTAATCGCCGACTTCGGCACGTGACTGCAGATGGTGGCTCAGGTTGGTGTTATCTTCACCTAATCCGCTCAGGTAAATGATTTGTTCCAATCCGGCTTGGCTTGCGGCATGGGCCATATTTTCTGCGGCTGTTTTGTCGGTGTTGGCAAAGTCATTGACCCCCGGGAGCATGGAATGAACCAGATAATAGGCTGCCCGGCAGTGAGCCGCCGCTGCGGTCAGGCTGTCAGGATCAAGCACGTCCCCTTTGATAATTTCCAGATTCGCATGGTTTCCCCAGGGGCGCCCGGCAAGTTTTTTCGGGGTGCGCGCCAGCGCTTTGACGTGGTAGCCGGCATCAAGCAGTCGCGGAATCAGACGACCGCCGATGTAACCGCTACCGCCGGTGACCAGGATCAGATTATTGTTGGAATGACTATTCATGCATAGCTCCTGCGGCCAGGGGGTGGATGAGGATGGTTTCCGCATCAAAAAACCTGGTTAATGGCACTCGGGCGCTTTCGGATGGACACATCCAGGATTGTTTGGGCACTGTTTTCTGCTAGTATGGGTCAAATGATCATAATCTGCCCAGCGAGGAGAGTATAGCATGGACGATAAAAATGATAAGATCCGGCTCGGTATCAGTTCCTGTTTGTTGGGGGCCCAGGTACGTTACGATGGCGGTCACCAGCTTGACCGGTTCCTGCGCGATGTGCTGGGCGAATATGTCGAGTACGTGCCGGTCTGTCCCGAGGTTGAGGTCGGGTTGCCGATTCCGCGGGAAACCTTGCGGCTGGTAGAGGACGCTGAGCAGCAGGTGCGTCTGGTTTTTTCGCGCAGCGGTGAGGATATCACCGAGCGGATGGAGGGTTGGGCGCGTGAGCGCGTCAGGCAGCTGGAAAAAGAACAGCTTGACGGTTTTGTCTTCAAGGCAAAGTCACCCAGCAGCGGGATGGAGCGGGTCAAGCTCTATGATCGTAACGGGGTGCCCAAAAAGGTCGGGATCGGGGTCTTTGCCCGCCACTTTATGGAGCATTTCCCCCTGCTGCCGGTTGAGGAGGATGGACGTCTGAATGATCCACGCCTGCGCGAAAATTTTATCACCGCGATTTTTGTCCTCAAACGCTGGCGCCAGATGCTGGCTGCGGGCTTCAGCCTTGGGCGACTGGTGGATTTTCACACGCGCCACAAACTGCTGATCATGGCGCACAGCCCGCAGCACTATCGGCAGATGGGTAAACTGGTAGCGGCGGGGCGGGATTATTCCCTGGTCGAGCTGCGTGAGAACTATCTGGCCGAGTTAATGACCGCCCTGCGCCTGAAAACCACGGTGAAAAAACAGGTCAATGTCATGCAGCATATTCTCGGTTATTTCAAACGCCAGCTTGCTGCCGATGAAAAACAGGAAGTCCTCGAACTGATGGAAAATTACCGTCAGGGGCTGGTGCCCTTGATCGTTCCCTTAACCCTGCTCAATCATTTTGTCCGCAAGTATGATCAAAGCTACCTGCGGCAGCAATATTATCTGAATCCGCACCCGAAGGAGCTGAAGCTGCTCAACCAGATATGAATGTTCAGCCGATGGACAGTTCGATTGCAGGTGGATCGCTCAACGCCTTTTTTACCGAACACTGGTCAACGCTGCGCATAATAGCCTTCTGGTACTTTTTCGGAAAGTCGGTGGGCAGGCTCAGTGTCATCCTGATGGTTTCCAGCCGCCGGGTGTCGGGGTGGCGATCGATATCGAGTGCAATGGCCAGCCCCTTGGTCGGGAGCTCACGCTGCTGGCAGAAACGCAGAGCATAAAAACCGGCGCAGGTCGCCACCGAGCTCAAAAAGAGGTCGTAAGGGGAGGGGGCAGCACCATCGCCGCCATCTTCCAGCGGTTGATCGGTCAGAATGTCATGGGAATCGATACGGGCGGCAACCTGCACGCCGCCGGGAAAGCTTACTTGGACCCTGGCCATATTTAACGACTCCTGATAGCAAGGTGATATTGAGTTGTGTCCAGCTTAACCCAGCAGTTGCTGCATCTGCTGAAAAAACTGATTGGCGCTTTTTTCCTTCTGTTCTTCCCCGTCATCGGCCGGAATCCCCGCCAGACGGGTAGCCACCAGCGTTTGTGGCAGTTCCGCCAGAAAACGGCTCGGTTCACGCAGTTCCAGCTTGCCGTGTTTGCGGCGCTGCCTGGCGCCCAGCAGTACCAGCCGTTGCTCGGCGCGGGTGATACCAACATAGCAGAGTCGCCGTTCCTCGTCGATATCACAGGTGATATCAAGGGACTTTTTGTGCGGCAAAAATCCTTCCTCCATTCCTGCCAGAAAAACCACCGGAAACTCCAACCCCTTGCTTGAGTGTAGACTCATCAGCGTCACTGTGTTGCCGGACAGCAGCTTTTCCTTGTCGTCTTTGCCGGCGGGATCAGCATCGAGCAGGGAAATGGCATCGACAAAGCCGGCAAGGCTGGGGTGCTCGCTGCGTTCGATATAGCCGCCCAGGGAGTTGAGAATTTCGTTCTGGTTTTCAATCCGGCGCTGGGCGGTTTGGGGATCTTTTTCCTGGCGGTAGATTTCATCAGCCAGCTTCAACTCACGGAGCAGTTCGCGCAGGGTGTCGAGCAGGCGCAAGGGGTTCTTGAATTTGCGCTGGTAGTTTTTGATCAGGGTGACAAATTCAACGATAGCAGTCAGGGTTTTTTGCCCCATACCGTCAAACTGTTCAGGCTGCTGCAGCAATGTCCAGATGCTGGTGTTTCGCTCGGCCGAGCAGCGGATGATCTGATCGATGCTGTTTTCTCCGATCCCGCGTTTGGGGTAGTTGATAATCCGCAGCAGGTTGACCTCGTCAGCGGGATTGAGGATGGTGCGCAGATAGGCAACCAGGTCACGGATCTCCTTGCGGTCGAAAAACTGCTGACCACCAATCAGGACATAGGGGATGTTGTCATAGCGCAGCTGTTCCTCGAAGGCGCGGGATTGGGTGTTGGTGCGATAGAGGATGGCAAAGTCGCTGAATTTTCGTTGATGACGAAAGCTTTCGGCATGGATCAGTTCGACCACCTGACGTGCTTCGTCCTCACTATCCTCACAGCGCAGGTACTCGATGTCGTGCCCCGCCGGACTACTGGTCCACAGGGTTTTGGGACGGCGCTGGTGGTTGTTGGCAATCAGGTGGTTGGCGGCCGCCAGAATATTGCCGCTGGAACGATAGTTCTGCTCCAGCTTGATGATCCGCGTGCCGGGAAAGTCCTTCTCAAAATCAAGGATATTGCTGATGTCGGCACCCCGAAAGGCGTAGATAGACTGATCATCATCACCGACAACACAGAGGTTTTTATGCCCGTCGGCCAGTAGTTTGAGCAGTTGGTACTGGACCGGATTGGTGTCCTGATATTCGTCGACCATCTGATAGACAAAGCGCTGTTGATAGTGTGCCAGAAGTTCGCTCTGCTCCTCAAGCAGGCGGACGGTTAACAGCAGCAGATCGTCAAAATCAACGGCATTGTAAGCTTTTAGCGCTTTTTGATAGCGGGGATAAATAGTGGCAACCAGATGGGAGAGGGGGTCACGCTGGTTGGGTTGATACCGGTCGGCGTCAATCAGGCGATTCTTGGCCGCTGAAATCCGCCAGATAATCTGTTCAGCATCGCGGTTGCTGCTGTCAGCACCGGCTTCGCGCAGCAATTCACGGATCAGACGCAGCTGGTCGCTGGTGGCATAGATGGAGAAGTTGCGCTTGAAGCCGAGGCGATCGATGTGGCTTTTGAGAATCTGCACACCGAGGGAATGGAAGGTGGAAATGGTCATCCCTTTGACGGCGTGACGGCCGGCCATCTCCTGCACCCGTTCGCGCATCTCGCGCGCCGCCTTGTTGGTAAAGGTCACCGCCAGAATCTGCTCGGGGCTGGTGCCTTGCTGCACCAGGTGGACAATGCGGCAGGTAATGACCCGGGTTTTGCCTGAGCCGGCGCCGGCGAGCAGGAGCAACGGCCCGCTGCTGTGGGTCACGGCCTGGCGTTGCTGGGGATTGAGCTGGTTCAGATCGAACATGGTGGTTTGCCTGCGGGGTGAATAGTGGACCTATCTGATACCCGAGAACGTCCTGTGGGTCAAGGGGGTGGTCGCCAGTGAAGCTTCTGAAGGTTGAATGAGATTTGAGGAGAAGAAGAGAATCTTGAGTAAAGCAGTTGATTCTCGCACAGGCTTCTGCTAAATTGCGCGCCATGTTTCGAATGGCAATCATTATTATCAGCATTCTCTGGGCTTCACTGCTGTTGATTTCCTGGAGCGGGGCGACCCCCGAACCGGACAGATCAACAGTGGTAACCACCACCAGCAACCCGGCCTGAAGGTTTCATCCTTTTGGAACGGGACTGCGTCTTTGTTTATAACAAATCGCAGGTACGGGATATTGTACCTGGGAAATGACTCCCCTGGCGGGTCCCCCGCCGTTCAAGCTCCGCCCCAATCGCATTGAGCACCTCCCATTTGTTGAGTGACCACAATGGCGCCAGTAGCAGCTCGCGCGGGCCGTCACCGGTCAGGCGCTGAATCAGGGTGTGGGGCGGCAGGCATTCAATCACATCGACCACCAGCTGGACATAGTCCTCCATGGTCAGGGTATTGATCTCGCCGGCCAGATAACTGTCGCCTAAGGGTGTGCCATGTAAAACGTGGAGCAAGTGCAGTTTGATGCCGTCAACCCCGAGTCCGGCCATTTCTCGCGCAGTCAGCAGGATATCGTCACGGCTTTCACCGGGCAGGCCGATAATCAGGTGCACGCAGACACGCAGGCCGCGTGCTTTAGCGCGCTGATAGGCATCGAGGAAACAGGCATAATCGTGACCACGACCCAGATAGTCAAGGGTACGGTCGTGGCAGCTCTGCAGGCCCAGTTCGAGCCAGAAATAGGTGTGCCGATGATATTCGGCCAGCAGATCCAGCACCCCATCGTCTACGCAGTCGGGACGCGTACCGACCGCCAGTCCAACCACCTTGCTGACATTCAGGGCCTGGTCATAGCACTGCCGAAGTCGCGCGAGGGGGGCAAAGGTGTTGGAATAAGGCTGGAAATAGGCAATAAACCATTTGGCCCGGTACTTGCGCTGCATCAACTTCTGGGCTTGCTCAAGTTGCTGCGCAATACCGGCCTGACGGGTAATGCCCACCGCCGCTGAGCCGGAGCTGTCACAAAAGATGCAGCCGTGACTGTCGCGCCCATTGGCGCGGTTAGGGCAACCAAACCCGGCATCAACAGAAATCTTGTGAACCCGGCCCCCGAAGCGATGTTTAAGATAGGTTGAGTAGAGGAGCATTTTCTCTTTGCGCATGGTGCAACTATGCCAGCCTCGTTCAGTCAGGGCAAGGCGTTAATGGTAGAATGAAAGCAGAATAAATATCTGGTGATTAAGTGACATCCCGGGGGAAAAATTGTTACACTGTGCATCGGCAACCTTGATAGAATATGAGTACCAAGGGTGTCCGATGATTATCTAACAACATGTCGTGGCTTTAATGGACTGATTCTTTGTTGCGTGTATGAATCACTTCACCGCTTCATGCGCCAACCTCTGGTTGCAAAAGGACTGACATGGCTTCCCCTGACGTTTCTGTGAACTCCCCGGCACAGCTTAAAGTGTGCATTCTCTGGCACATGCATCAACCTGACTACCGTGACCCGGTCGGTGGCCAGACCCTGCTTCCCTGGACCTGGCTGCATGGTTTAAAAGATTATGGCGAAATGCTCGAAACCGTGGCCCAAACCAAGGCCAGGGTGACGATTAATCTGGTTCCCTCTCTGTTGGAACAACTGGAACGTTATGCCGGCGGCAAGGATCAGGACCGTTGGCTTGAACTGATTGCCCGGCCGGCCGACAAACTATCGGAGGCAGAGCGGCAGTTTGTGGTTGAGCAATTCTTTTCCGTTAATATCGAGACCCAGATTCTGCCTAACCGCCGTTACCATCAACTTTATCTGCAGCGGGGGACCCTTGAGCCGCGGGCCGAGAGCTTCAGCCCTCAGGATATTCTTGATCTGCAGGTCTGTTTTCTACTGGCCTGGACCGGATATCATCTGCGCCGGCGCTCATCCCTGGTCAGTGCATTGCTTGAGCGCGGGGGTCTTTATCATGAAGAGCAGAAGCAGCAACTGCTGCTGGTATGTCATGAGGAAATTGCCCGCATTATCGATTTTCACCGGGAACTGGAAGCGGCCGGACTGATCGAAATTACTACAACCCCCTACGCTCATCCGATTCTGCCCCTGTTATGCAATCTGCAAAGCGCCTGGGAACCGTCGCCTGGTTTGCCCTTGCCGGCTGCTGATTTTCGCTATCCTGAGGACGCGCGCTTGCAGGTGCGTGAGGGATTGCGTACTGCAGAGCGGTTTTTTGGTAAGCGCCGCCGTGGCATGTGGCCGGCAGAAGGGGGCGTGAGCCATGAAGCAGCAGTCCTGATGCAGGAAGAAGGGGCCTTGTGGGCGGCAACCGATGAGGACATCCTGGCACGCAGTCTGGATGGCGGCCTGCGTGATCGCAGTCGACTGTATCGATTTTATGAGTATGAAGGATTGCCTCTGATCTTCCGCGATCGTGAATTGTCTGATCGTGTTGGCTTTCTTTACGCCACCTGGAAGACTTCTGAAGCGGTAGCTGATATCCAGCATCGTCTGCGCCAGATTGCCCGGATGACACCAGACGGGACGGTGGCTATCATCCTTGATGGTGAAAACTGCTGGGAGCGCTATGCCGACAATGGTTACCCCTTTTTGCGTGATCTTTATCAGATGCTGGATAAGGACGATCAGTTAGTTATGACCACAATCGGTAAGGCCCTGGAGCAGAGCACACCGGAATCTTTAACGCGGCTGGCCGCCGGTTCCTGGATCCGTTCAGACTTTACCACCTGGATTGGCCATCCTGAAGACAATGTTGCCTGGCAGTTGCTCTATCAGGCGCGCCGCGATTGTATTACCACCGAGGTGACTGACGCGCTGGCTAACCCACAGGAGCCGCTGAGCGACCTGGTGCAGGAACTCCTGCGGGCGGAAGGCAGTGATTGGTTCTGGTGGTTCGGCGATGAGCATTCCAGCTTACAGGCCGATATTTTTGACCGTTTATTTCGTCTGCATCTGGAGGGGATGTATCACCTCAAGGGTTTGCCGGTACCGGTTACCCTGCAGCAGCGAATCAAGCCCGGAGTAAGCACTGTCATCGGTGGTTATGAACCTTCGGCCTGCTTCACCCCGACCATTGACGGGCGTATCGGTGATTATTTCGAGTGGCTGGCCACCGGCTGTATCGACCTTGCCGTTGGAGGGGCCATGTACAGTGGCCGCGAAGGCCTGGAGCATCTTTATTATGGCTACGATAATGAGCATCTTTATTTTCGTATCGATCAGCCTGATCTGCTTAGACGCCTGTGTGGTAAAGACGGTTACTTTGAACTGCGCCTGAACGGTAGCGGCATTTTTCATGTCTGTTTCAGTTTTACCGACAATAAGGTCAAGGTTCTGATCGACGGCAAACAGGTCCCCGGTGGACGGGGAGCCTCTGACAAAGTCCTCGAATTGGCGGTGCCGATCGAGTTGTTGCAACTGGAGCAGGGCAAGAGTATCCGTGTCAGTTGTCATGTTGTTCGCCAGCAACGGGAAAATGGCCGCTGGCCAACGGAAGGGGATGCGGTTTTATGCTATCGTGGCAGTGCCCTTGATGAAGAAAACTGGTCGGTTTAACCGCCTGAAAGGATAGATGTCTTGTCTGAGTTGCGTTGGGATCCATTGAAAAACAGCTGGGTGATCATGACCCTGGGCCACAGTCGTCGCCCGCAGGAATTTCTCCAGAAACGCCAGGAGGATTGTGAGCCGGAAAGTTTTGATTATCAGCGGCTGCAGATGCAGGAGGATAACTGCCCGTTATGCAGCGGCAATGAAGGGCGCACGCCACCAGAGATTATGGCCTGTCGTCCCCAGGGCAGCGCGCCCAACGAACCGGGTTGGCAGGTACGGGTGATCCCCAACAAGTTCCCGGCTCTGCGCATAGAGGGTGAACTTGAAAACCGGGCAGAAGGGCTCTATGATCGGATGAACGGCATTGGTGCCCATGAGCTGATTGTCGAAACCCCGGATCACACGAAGTCTCTGGCTGATTTGAGTGAAATCCAGATCACCGAGGTGCTCAAAACCTATCGCTCACGTATGCTTGATCTGCGCAAGGACAGTCGTTTCCGTTATATCTTTATCTTTAAGAATCATGGGGTCGGCACCTCCTCAAATATTTCACACTCCCATTCCCAGCTGATGGCAGTGCCCCTGGTACCACCACTTATTTCCAACGAACTGACATATTGTCGCCAGCACTTTCAGCAGAAGGAACGCTGCCTGATTTGTGATCTGATCCATCAGGAACAGCAGCACAAATCCCGGATTGTCCGCGATGACGGGAACTTTCTGGTTTATGCACCTTATGCTTCGCGTTTTCCGTTTGAATTGATGATCGCGCCACTGGCTCATCACCACGATTTTACCCAGCAGAGTGATCAGCAGTTGCGCCTGCTGGCGCGTACGCTGCGCGATATTCTGCAGCGGCTGCGCACTGCCCTGCGTGATCCGGCTTATTCCTTGATTCTGCACAGTTCACCGCCGCGCCATCCACGTATGGGGCGCCCCGATTACTGGGAATCGCTTCCCTTCGATTATCACTGGCATATCGAGCTGGCTCCCAAACTGACAAGGTTGACCGGTTTTGAGTGGGGTTACGGGTTCCACATTAATCCAACCCCGCCGGAAGAAGCCGCCGAGTTTTTGCGCAGTGCCGAGCCAGGACAATAAATGATGTCAGAACCGCCTTTTTCGCAGCGTCACTATCCCCTCGATCTTCACTTTAGCCGTAAGGTCTGGGATGCAACCAATCTGACCAGTTACTTCCGCCACGACCAGCTGCCGGGGCGCACCTTTATGCGTCATCTCCTCGCTGATCACCTGCGCACCCAGTCTGCACAGGGCATCACCGCCGCGGAACTGGAGCTGTTGGCAACCCTGAATCAGATCCTGCGCGAGGTGGCAACTGATTTTTTACGCCGACGCGGCTGCCGCCTGACCAAAAATGCTATGGAAATTGGCGACCGACAACTGCCTATGCCGGGACTGAAGACCAGCTTTACCTCCTTTCTCAATTTTTTCCCGGCACTGCCTCTGCAGCTGGAGCCGGTCGATCCAGCTTCCTATGTAGAACAACTGGGTGACCGGGGTGAATGGCTGGATCTATTGCTGGAGTTGGTGCTGCTTTATGTTCAGAGTCATAATCCGGCCCTGACCGGTGCACGTTCCCTGTTTGCCGAAGAAGAGCAGCAGTTGCGTCGTATCAGCGCCTATGACAAGCAGTTGACCCTGCTTGATCAGGCCCTGCCGGTTCTCGATGATGGCTATGCAGCTGCGCCGCAAACCCTGTTGGCGCGGTTGCTCGAGCCGTTACGCCAAGGCAAGGATCTCTACACCCAGGTGCAGTTGCTGCGCGATGTCTGGGCCGATCTGTTGCCACCGGAACTGCTGGCGAGGATCAGTACAGCAATCCAGCAGTTTGAGGTTGAGGGACACAAACCGGGGTTTCCTGGGCCACCTGATACCACGCCGCTTGATCCGGGCGCCTACCCGGATCATGAATATGCAAGCTTTACCGCCGATCTGGCCTGGATGCCGCGCGCGGTGTTACTCGCCAAATCCACTTACGTCTGGCTCGAGCAGCTATCGCGACGCTATCAGAGGCCGATTTATACCCTTGACCGGATCCCCGATGAGGAACTCGATGCGTTGGTTGCATACGGTTTTACCAGCCTCTGGTTGATCGGTATCTGGAAACGTTCCCAGGCTTCCCTGAAGGTTAAAAATCTCTGTGGCCAACAGGATGTCGCTGCTTCGGCCTACGCGATTGATGATTATGTCATCGATGAAAAACTCGGAGGTGAATCGGCATTTGAGCAGCTGCGCCATCGTTGCCTGCAGCGCGGTCTTGATCTGGCCTGCGACGTGGTTACTAACCACACCGGGATCGAATCGGCCTGGCTGCGCGAGCACCCCGACTGGTTTGTCCAGTTGTCCTATCCTCCCTATCCCGGTTATCGCTTCACCGGCCCCGATTTGAGCAGCAGCCCGGATTACAGTATTCAGATTGAAGATGGTTATTACGACCACTCCGAAGCCGCGGTTGTCTGTCGTTACCAGCATCGTCAAAGTGGTGAAGTGCGTTACATCTACCACGGCAACGACGGAACCCATCTGCCGTGGAATGATACGGTACAGCTCAACTATCTGCTGCCGGACATGCGTGAAGCGATGATTCGGCTCATTATCCGGGTGGCCAGGCGTTTTCGGATTATCCGTTTTGACGCCGCCATGACCCTGGCCAAGCGGCACTTTCAGCGCCTCTGGTACCCGTTGCCGGGAGCCGCCGGAGGGGTTCCGTCGCGCAGCGATCACGCCTTGAGTCAGCAGCAATTCAATCACTATTTCCCGGTCGAATTCTGGCGTGAACTGGTTGACCGGGTGCAGCTTGAAGCGCCCGATACCCTGCTGGTGGCGGAGGCCTTCTGGCTGATGGAAGGGTATTTTGTTCGTACCCTGGGGATGCACCGGGTTTACAACAGTGCTTTCATGAATATGCTGATGCAGGAGGAAAACGCCAAGTACCGTCAGACCATCAAGAATATTCTGGTGTTCGACCCGGCAATCCTCCAGCGCTTTGTCAATTTCATGAGCAACCCTGATGAGGAACCGGCGATTGAGCAGTTTGGTGATGGCGACAAGTATTTCTGTGTTGCCACCATGCTTGCCACCATGCCCGGCCTGCCGATGTTCGGTCACGGTCAGATCGAAGGGTTGCGCGAGAAATACGGGATGGAGTATCTGGCGCCGCGTTGGGACGAACCGGTCGACAAGCGGTTACTTGAGCGTCATCGGCTAAGTATCTTTCCGCTGCTGCGTCAACGTGCCTTGTTCAGTGGCGCGGAAGCGTTTCAGCTGTACGATTTTGAATCGGTTTACGGAGTCGAAGAGGATGTGTTTGTTTACAGTAATCAGCTTGAAGAGCGCCGGGTGCTGGTGATCTGTAATAACTCGGACAAACGTATTGGCGGTCGCATTGGTGCCCCGGTCACCATGGCCGGACGCGCCGGTCGGGATCTGGTCAGTGCCTGCGCCATTGACTGCAACAGCGATTTTGTCGTGCTGAATGATCTGACGGACAACATCCAGTATCTGCAACCTTCAGCGTCCCTGCGTCAGGGGGGCGACTTTACCCTCGCGCCTTACACTGCTCGGGTGATTGGCGGTTTTATCCCACATCAGGACGAGGATGGCCGTTGGCAACGCCTGTGGCAACAGTACGGTGATCGTGGTGTACGTCACCTGTGGCTCGAGTATGATGGCCTGTTGCTCGAAGAAAGCTGGCCGCTGCTCAGCGAACTGCTTGCTCTGCCTCAGCCCCGGCGGGCGCGCCGGCAGATCCGCCGGTTGCTGACCGAACTGGCATCAATCTATACGGCCCGGCCCCTGGCCGATATGTCATCGGAATATGTTCTCGAAGTACTGACCCGTGGGCGTTATCCTGATCTGCCCCGGCAGCAGGAAGGTTATGGCGAACTGGCCTGGTACCTTGAACGTTCTGCTACGGCTGATGGCTGGTACCGGCTGTTTGACCGGATCTGCAACCGCTATCCATTGCGGCCGTTACTTGGATGCCACTACTACGACTATAACGACTGGTGTGTCCATCAGGACCTGGAGCGGTTCTGCCTGGTTCTGCTCAGTTACCAGCTGTTCCGGGAGCGGGATCTGATCACAAGCGAACCGAAGGTCATGATTGACCGTACGATTGAGTTGCTGCGTGCCATTGCTACATTACAACGCCAGGCAACCAGGGTCGGTTACCGCGTTGATCAGTTGCTGGCGCAACTTGATCCGCGGCCACCATTGGAGGAGCCGCTGCCGGCCCAGGCCGCCGGGCTGAAGATTCTCTTTGTTGCTTCCGAAGCGACCCCCTTTGCCAAGTCGGGGGGGCTGGCCGATGTCGCCGGTTCCTTGCCACGGGCCCTGCGCCTGCTCGGTCACGACGTCCAGGTGGTCATCCCCGCCTATCCCCAGATTGACAAAGCCCCGGTGATTCCCCGCAAGGCGCCGCAGAGTGTTGAAATTGTCATGGAGGGGGTGCCCCGCCGCGCCAGCCTCAAACAGGCGGTTTATGATGGAGTACCCTACTGGTTTATCGATACCCCGGTGCTGTATCAGCGCGATGGGCTCTACTCCGGCCCCGACGGCGACTATCCGGACAACGGCATGCGTTTCGGTTTTTTCTGCCGTGCTCTGTTGGAGCTTGCCAGAACCCTTAAGTTTCCCCCGGATATCATCCATCTGCACGACTGGCAGACCGGGCTGGTGCCGGTATTGCTGAAAACCAGCTATGCCGGCGACTCGTTCTTTGCTCATACCAGAAGCCTGCTGACGGTTCACAATCTGGGCTACCACGGCACCTTCCCCTTTTCCCTGCTGCGCCAACTTGAACTGCCGGGGGATCTGACCAGCCCGGCAGCACTGGAATATTACGGCAACCTGTCGCTGCTCAAAGGGGGGGTTGTCTTTTCCGATCTGGTCAACACGGTGTCGCCGACCTACTGTCGCGAAATTCAGACGGTAGAGCAGGGCTACGGCCTCGACGGTCTGTTGCGCGAGCGCAGTGCCCATCTCCATGGCATTCTCAATGGCCTTGATGAGCGGATCTGGAACCCTAGCCGGGATGCCGCCCTGCCGCATAATTACAACCCGCGTCAGCTCAAGAACAAGCAGAAATGTAAAGCTTTGCTGCAGCAGGAGTTGGGGCTGGAGGTGCGCGCTGATATCCCGCTGGTAGTGGTGATCAGTCGTCTCGATCGCCAGAAAGGGATCAACCTGATTGAGACCATCTGGCCGCAACTGCTCGAGCGCCCCTTGCAGTTCGCCCTGCTCGGCTCAGGGACCCCTGAGAACATGCGGTTCTGGCAGGAGCGCCAGGGGGTAAACCCCGGCCAGGTGTCGATTAATCTGACCTTTAATGAGGGGTTGTCGCGCCGTATGTATGCGGCGGCGGATCTGTTACTGGTGCCGAGTTTGTATGAGCCCTGCGGTCTGACCCAGATGATTGCCCTGAAGTACGGTGCTTTACCGTTGGCCCGTCGCACCGGTGGCCTGGCCGACACGGTTGTTGATATTGACGAGCATCCGGCCAGCGGTAACGGCTTTGTTTTTGATCATTTTGACCCCTGGTTGTTGCTGGCTACCATTGATCGGGCCTTGCATTATTACCATCAGCCCGAGACCTGGGCGAAGCTGGTCAAGCGTGGTATGAGGCAGGATTTCAGCTGGGTGCCGTCGGCTAAAGAATACCTCAAGCTCTATCGCCATATGATCGCTTTGCCGATCATTGAGGAGGAAACAAAGGATACTTTCTCAGAAAGTAATAAATTAGGTGACTAAGAAAAAGCACCAACTGCAAGGCGCGTAATTATCGAGCAATGAGACGTGCTAATGTACGTCGAAGAAGGAAGAAGGAAGAAGGTTGCGATTACGCCCAGTCGGGCGCAGCGGTTGGAGAATTTTTACGACGCCATCAGGGGAATAGTTGATGGGCTACATAGCAAAAGGCGTGTTCTGGATCGGGGTGTATCTGCTCTTGATACTGGCCCCGTTGGCAATCCTGCTGATCGAACCGGTCCCCCCGGGTAACGGCTTCTGGTGGGATGTGTCGCTGGGGCTGGGTTTTGCCGGCACTGCCATGATGGGGATGTTGTTTTTCCAAACGGCCCGTTTCCGCCGTGCCTCAGCGCCTTTTGGTATCGATATTATCTACTATTTCCACCGTCAGGTGGCGTTGATCGCTGTTCTTTTTATTGTTGCCCATCCGATCATTCTGCTGATTCTCAAACCACAACTTGTTGATCTTTTCAAACCGGGCGTGGCCCCCGCCCATCTATGGGGTGCGTTTGTCTCCACCCTGGCGCTGCTGGCGCTGGTTGTGACATCGATCTGGCGCAAGCAACTCAGCCTCGATTATGACCTGTGGCGGGTTCTTCATGCGCTGCTAGCGGTGCTGGCCTTGGGGCTGGCGATCTGGCACGTGCTGGGTGTCGGCCATTATGTCGATACGCCCTGGCGCAAACAACTGTGGGGTACCTTTTCCCTGTCGTGGTTGCTGCTGCTGGTATATGTGCGCCTGTATAAGCCGTGGCAGCAGTTGCGCCATCCCTATCGAGTGGTTGAGGTAAAAGAGGAAAAGGCGGACAGTTGGAGCCTGACCATCGAGCCGCAGGGCCACTCTGGCCTGCGTTTCCAGCCGGGACAATTTGCCTGGCTGACCCTGGGCAGCTCCCCCTTTGCCCTCAAGGAACACCCTTTTTCCTTTGCCGGCAGCGCCGAGAAGGTTCCAGCCCTGACCTTCACCATCAAGGAGTTGGGTGACTTCAGCAGCAGCATCAAGCACGTAAAGCCAGGACAGATGGCTTATATTGATGGCCCCTACGGCGCTTTCAGCCCTGACCGGATGACCACCGGTGGTTTTGTCCTGATTGCCGGAGGGATCGGTATCGCGCCGATGATGTCAGTGCTGCGAACCTTTGCCGATCGTCAGGAGAAGCGCCCGCTCAAGCTGCTTTATGCTTATAATACCTGGGATCGGCTCACCTTTCGGGAGGAACTGCAGGAATTGGAGCAGCGGCTTGATCTGGAAATTATCTGGCTGTTGAAGGATCCTCCCTCTGACTGGCAAGGAGAAACCGGGCTGGTAACTGCCGAACTGCTGCAACGGAGACTGCCGCTGGCAGATCCTGAGCAGTCTTACCTTATTTGCGGACCGGTAAAAATGATCGAACTGACCGAAAACCTTCTGCACCAGGGCGGGGTTCCGCTGGCGCGGATCCATTCGGAACTGTTTGATATGGTATAATTCTCAAAGAAACTTTTGGTCCACGGAACACACGAAAAGACACGGAAGGTCAACCGATAAATGTTGTTGGCTTTATTGGTACTTTCCGAATTTTCTGCGGACAGTTTCTTTTTTTT